>Ga0070708_100003011_pt1 | contig 13082 bp, 13 predicted proteins | sample KBSK5503metaG_FD_65469 | JGI IMG/M metagenome (GOLD analysis project Ga0070708, IMG submission 65469) | Corn, switchgrass and miscanthus rhizosphere microbial communities from Kellogg Biological Station, Michigan, USA - KBS K5-50-3 metaG | ecosystem: Host-associated > Plants > Roots >...
CCCGGGCATCCGGTCGCGAACATCGTCCACCGCCGCCAGGTACTCCCCAGCCACGCACAGCACGGTGGCTCCGGCGCCACGGCCGGAATGAGACGCACATCACATTTCGCCGCCGACCACTTGATGACTCTCTGATCTGCATTGGTTACGAAGAGTGTTATTGTCTTGTGATTATCATCACGGCCGTTTCGGTAAACCCGCCGCGGGCTTTCTTGGCGAAGTCCCGCGCGTATGGGAGGTCTTTCTGGCATTGTTGTCCGCCAGCGGTACTTGCGCGCGGCGGGCCAGGCGGCGTACCAGGTCAGGTGCGGCGGATCGGCGGCGCGGCGTGATTGCCGCCAGAGCCCGCGCCCGGAAAGCCGGGATTTCACCGAAACGGCGACCAGGATCTCGCGGGCACGGCCGGACGAAAGGACTGCCTTGTCGCGACATCGGACTGGGGCTCGCAGCGGTAGGCGCAAGCGGGGCCTGATCCGGCGTTTCGGCATTGTCCTCCCGGCGGCCGTTTTCGCCTTGGTCGCGGTCATCGGGGTCGCCGTCGGCGGCAAGGTGTTCGCCCCGGTGTCGGGCGCGTTCGGCGCGGTCCAGGCGATCGAGATGGTGCCGGGCAGTCACACCATGGCCACTCTCGAAGCCGAACGCGAGCAGTTGATCGCGATGACCGCCGCGGCCCGCACGCTGGACGTAGTGGCCAAGCCGAAGCTGGCCTCGCCCGCCGAGGTTGCCGCGGCCAACCCGAGCACCAGCACGGGCGCGGGAGGCACAGGGACCGGCGGCGGCGGCGGGGTCGTCTACGTCACCTCCACGCCGCCCAACCCGGGCACCGCGCAGTCCATCGCCTACAACATGATGGCCAGCTTCGGCTTCGACCCGAAGACCTTCTTCGGCTGCCTGGTGGACATCTGGAACCGGGAGAGCGGCTGGCGCTACGACGCGGAGAACGCGAGCGGCGCGTACGGCATACCGCAGGCGCTGCCGGGCTCCAAGATGGCGAGCGCGGGGGCGGACTGGCAGACCAACCCGGCCACCCAGATCAAGTGGGGCCTGGGCTATATCAAGGACATCTACGGGGATCCGTGTAAAGCCTGGGCGTTCGAGGAAGCCAACGGCTATTACTGACGTATTGTCACGGAATTGTCACTGGGATAGCCGCGCCGATGATGCCCGATGTCGCCCCTAATGGGAAGTTTCAGGCCCGGTGTGAGTTTCATCATAGGGATTTCCCGAAGCGCTCGCCGGGCGGCGAACGCTTAGGTAAACACGCACATTCTGGTCCGTTACCTGGCGATGTCCCAGGTCATGGTGATTTTGCTCACGCCATTTTCGGTTACAAGAGCCAATATCGTCCGGCATGGTAGATAACCGACAGCACCCAGCCCGTGTGATGGCCACGTCGAGTGAGCCCGGCGCCCTGACCCGCGCCACCTCCCACGCGCAGATGCCCGCCGCCGACGTGGTGGCCGTGGCGATCAAAGGGTGAAGCAGATCGCGTGACGCGAGCCACCGAAAGGCCCCCTTGTCACGACACCGGAAAGTTCAGCTCAGTCGATCCAAAGCCTTCGTCGTCGCGGCGGCCGGCGCGCTCTCCGTGGCCACCGCCGCATCGGCGGCCGCGGCCACCTGGACCCAGGGGTCCGCAGCCGGGGCTGACGGCCCCGCTGACGTATCGAGCGCGAGCGCCCAGCACGCGGCCGGCGCGTTGCGGCTGACCGTCACCGGTTGGCTGGCCCTGCCGGCCGCGGCCGAGGTCGCCGCCCGGCAAGGCGGCACCGTACCGGCGCAGCCCGCCTACCAGGTCCGCTTGGCCGAGGCGCCGTACGCGATCGCGCGGTGGAAGGCCGCGCAGCGGTGGGCCGCTCAACTGGCCGCGAAGAAGACCGCCGCCACGGCCACGGCCGGCCAGACCACGGCCGGCCAGACCACGGCCCAGACCCCGGCCGCGACGCAGCCGAGCCAGGCCGCCAGCGCGACCGTCCCGGCGGCCTCCGGCTCGCCGCAGCAGATCGCCCAGGCGATGCTCGGGTCGTTCGGCTGGTCGTCCGGCCAGTTTTCCTGCCTGGACCCGCTGTGGGCGCACGAGAGCGGCTGGAGCGTAAGCGCCTACAACGCGGGCTCGGGCGCCTATGGCATCCCGCAGGCGCTACCGGGCTCCCGGATGGCCAGCGCAGGCCCGGACTGGCAGACCAGCGCGGCGACGCAGATCAAGTGGGGCTTGGAGTACATCAGGGACACCTACGGATCACCGTGCGGCGCCTGGGACCACGAGCAGGCCACCGGCTGGTACTAGGACACTAATTACCGAACGGGCCGGGCGGCTAGCTCGGCATCGGCTTGAACGTCTCCGCCTGCTCGTCGAAGATCGGCCGCATCTGGTCGAACTTGGACTCCGGGGCCGTCATGTACAGGGCGTACGACTGGGGGCCCGCGGAGGTCTGCAGCACGAAGAGCAGGTCGATGGCCTCCTGCTGGACGCCCTGGTTGTCCCAGCTGAACTTCCAGTAGGCGCCGGGCGTGTTCCGGATGGTGGTCGCCTGCAGGCCGATCCGGTGGTAGCCGGGGAAGTGCGGCATTGACTGCGTCTCGATGTACGTGGCTTCCTGGACCATGTTGTTCGGGTAGGTGTGCGGCGTGAGGTCGATGAGGATGTTGGTGTTCGGGTCCGCCGGGTCCCTCAGGTAGGTCTGGAAGCCGCTCGTCGTCTCTTTCCAGTTCGTCGGCGCGGCGATGCTGAAACCGGCGGTCTCGTTGGCCGCGGACGGCTGCGAGATCGTCGTCCACCCGCTGGGCAGCGGGCCCGTCGTCGGCATGTTGACCGCGTCGATGATCTGGAGGGTCGCGGGCGGCAGCCCACCTGCCGGAGTCGTGGCCGGCCCGCCTGCCGGAGTCGTGGCCGGCCCGCCTGCCGGACTTGTGGCCGGCCCGCTCACCGACCCCGAGGCCGTCGGCCCGCCGTGCGGCGACCCGGAATGGTTCTGGTGGAGCAGCACGACCGTGGCGGCCCCGGCCCCCGCGCCGATGATCGCCAGCACCGCGATAGCGGCCCTCCAGCGCAGGCCGGACCGCTGCGGCCGCCGCGGCCCCTGGGGCGGCGGCGGCGCGTACCCGGCGCCCGACCAGGAGGGCGCGCCCGGCGGCGGCTGGGACGCCGACCCCGACCACGCCGCCCCGCTGTAACCCTGCGGGGCCGGATAGGCCGAACCCGGTCCTGCCTGCGCCGCAGGACCCGACCGGGGCGACGGGTCGTACCAGGACGAGAAGTCGGGCGCCTGCGCTCCCTTCGGGCGCGCCGCGGACCCGGAACCCTGCCACCAGCTTCCCGGCGCAGAACCCGACGAGGGCGCGCCGCCCGCTACCGGCTGCGGCGTGGTCGGGGCGGTCTGCGCCGCCGACGCCTCGCCGCCGGCCGGCGGGCCTGTGCTCGCCGCCGAGCCGAACGGCTCCTTGGCCATCGTCTGCTCGGCCGAGGCGTAGTCCACCGCGGTCTCGCCCGGCAGCGGCGTCCGCGGCCGGACCGATCCCGGCGAGGCCGATCCCGGCGAGGCCGATCCCGGCGAGGCCGATCCCGGCGAGCCCGATCCCGGGGCGGGACGGGACGACGCCGACAGCGCGGTGGGTTCGTACCCGGGCGGTGCACCCGGCGGCCGGTCCGGCAGCTGCGGCAGGATGTCGGTGATCATCCGTGCGGCCGCGCTCGCGTCCGGCCGGTCCGCGGGCTCGCGGCGCAGCAGCGCCGCGATCACCGGGCCGAGCGCGCCCGCGGTGGGCGTCTCGGGCGCGTCCTCGTTGATGATGGCGGACATGGTGGTGATGGCCCCGCCGCGCCTCTCGAACGGGCCGTGCCCCTCGATGGCCGCGAAGATGGTCGCGCCGAGCGACCACAGGTCGGAGGCGGGCGAGGCGTCCTCGCCGCGGATCCGCTCGGGCGCGGTGAACCCCGGCGATCCCATCACCATGCCGGTCTGGGTCAGCTTGGGGTCGCCCTGGAAGGTGGCGATGCCGAAGTCGGTGAGCACGGCGCGGTCGTCGTTGCCGATCAGCACGTTGCTCGGCTTGACGTCCCGGTGCATCACCCCGGCGGCGTGCGCCACGCTCAGCGCGGACAGCAGCTGGCGGGCCATCTCGGCGGCCCGCCGCGGCGACAGCGGCCCGGACGTCGCGAGCACCTGGTCCAGGGACTGCGCGTGGACCAGCTGCATGACGATCCACGGGCGGCCGCCGTCCTCGGCCACGTCGTAGACCGTGACCACGGCCGGGTGGTTGAGCCGCGCCGCGGTCTTGGCCTCGCGTAGCGTCCGCTGGTAGGCGGTGGCGCGCTCCTCCTCGCTGAGGGTGTCCGCGATCTGGACCTCTTTGACGGCGACGTCGCGGTCGAGCAGCTGATCGCGGGCACGCCACACAACACCCATGGCACCGCGGCCGATGGGGGCTTGCAGACGGTAACGCCCGGCGATCACGCGCCCGGTGTCCGCCAATGGGTGCATAGCCGGACCATACACGGTGTTGGCTGAAAGGTCTCTGGGGGAAGCCTAAGCATTGATTAAGCGTGCCCGTTTTGTCACGTTCGCTCGCCTCCGGGCCCCACCCACCTCCCCATCCCCTTCACTCCGGCTCCTTCCCTCGTCGCTCGTCGTGGCTCCTCGCTCCTCAGTCCAGTCGCCGGCGGCGCCCTTTGGCTCGCTCACTCCGCCGCCGAACGCCATCGCCGCGTCGTTCCCGATCACCTGCGTGCACCGGCAGACCGCCGCGGCCCCTTTGGCGCGGTCATGGGTGCGCCGAGATCTGCAGCACCGGCCCGGACGGGTCGGCGAAGAAGTCGTTGCCCTTGTCGTCGACCACGATGAACGCGGGGAAGTCGCGCACCTCGATCTGCCAGACCGCCTCCATGCCCAGCTCGGGGTACTCGAGCACCTCGACCCGGGTGATGCAGTCCTGGGCCAGCCGCGCCGCGGCGCCGCCGATCGAGCCGAGGTAGAACCCGCCGTGCTGCTTGCAGGCCGCCGTCACCGCGGCCGAACGGTTCCCCTTGGCCAGCATCACCAGCGAGCCGCCCGCCGCCTGGAACCGGTCCACGTACGAATCCATCCGTCCGGCCGTCGTCGGGCCGAACGAGCCGGACGCGTACCCTTCCGGCGTCTTGGCCGGCCCGGCGTAGTAGACGGGGTGGTCGCGCAGGTACGACGGCATGGGCTCGCCCGCGTCCAGCCGTTCGGCGATCTTGGCGTGGGCGATGTCCCGCGCGACGACCAGCGGCCCGGTCAGCGACACCCGGGTGCGCACCGGGTACCTGGTCAGCTCGGCGCGGATCTCGGCCATCGGCCGGTTCAGGTCGATCGCCACCACCTCGCCGTCGTCCTCGCTCGCCTCGACATCCGGCAGGTACTGCGCCGGGTCGGTCTCGAGTTGCTCCAGGAACACCCCGTCCCTGGTGATCTTGCCGAGCGCCTGCCGGTCGGCCGAACACGACACGGCGATCGCCACCGGGCACGACGCCCCGTGCCTGGGCAGCCGGATCACCCGGACGTCGTGGCAGAAGTACTTGCCGCCGAACTGCGCGCCGATGCCGATACGCCGGGTGATGCCGAGCACCTGCTCCTCGAGTTCGCGGTCGCGGAACCCGTGCCCGGCGGCCGAGCCGGCCGAAGGCAGCGTATCCAGGTACTTCGCCGAGGCGTACTTCGCCGTCTTCAGCGCGAACTCCGCCGACGTCCCGCCGACCACGACGGCCAGGTGGTACGGCGGGCACGCGGCCGTGCCCAGGGAGCGGATCTTCTCCTCCAGGAACGACGCCATCCGGGCCGGGTTCAGCACGGCCTTGGTCTCCTGGTACAGGAACGACTTGTTGGCCGAGCCGCCGCCCTTGGCCATGAACAGGAACTTGTACTCGTCCCCGCCGGTGGTGTAGATCTCCACCTGGGCCGGCAGGTTGCTGCCCGTGTTCTTCTCTTCCCACATGGTCAGCGGCGCGAGCTGCGAATACCGCAGGTTGAGCGTGGTGTACGCGTCGTAGACGCCGCGCGAGATGTGCTCCTCGTCGTTTCCGTCGGTGAGCACGTGCTGGCCGCGCTTGCCCATCACGATCGCGGTGCCGGTGTCCTGGCACATGGGCAGCACGCCTCCGGCCGCGATACACGCGTTCTTTAGCAGGTCGCGGGCCACGTACCTGTCGTTGGGGGAGGCCTCCGTGTCGTCCAGGATGGACCGTAGCTGGCGCAGGTGGGCGGGCCGCAGCAGGTGGGCGATGTCGTGCATGGCCGCGGCGGTCAGGCTGGTCAGCACCTGCGACTCGATCTCGGTAAAATTGCGGCCGAACGCGCTACGACTCGTCACCCCGTCGGCACTCAGCCGCCGGTAGCTCGTGCCGTCCTGGCCTAGCGGCAACAGCTCGGCGTAGGTGAACTCGGGCACTCTGTTTCTCCCACTCGCCTCCGGGGCGCCTTTCGAGGCGCCTCCTTCCCTCGTCGCTCCTTCGTCGCTCCTCAGTCCAGGCGGCGCCGGCGCCCCTTTGGCTCGCGGGGGAGTCCGGGCGGCCGCTTCGGGCCTTGTGTCTAGCTTAAGCCTCCCGCAGGCCCCACTGATTCCGAAGGTCCCAGGTGTAAACCTGGCCGGATTCGGCGGAAACTAACGCTGTGTCTTGCTGATCACGACTTGTACATGTATGGGCAAGCTTGTATCGTGACGCTATGCGGCGGCGCCGCGCCGCGCGGTGCCCCCGTCCGCGCGATGGATGCTAAGCACGCGGTGCCCCCGTCCGCGTCCGGCTGAGCTGCGGCGCCGCCGCCGTTTCTCTCCCTGTTCTCGTGTTCTCGTCTGGTGCGGTTGGCGAACCGGTGGATCTCGCGGAGCGTGAACCCCCGCGCCGTGCCGTGGCCGACCACTACCCGCCCGCTGGAGGCGCCCAGGTCGATGGCCGCGACCCGGGCTGCGCTATCAGCCACCGCGGCTCATCATCGCAGGAATCCGGCGGCGACCCCGGAATCGACGGGGATGTGCAGCCCGGTGGTCTGGGACAGGTCACCACCGGTGAGGGCGAAGACTGCGTCGGCGTACCGCTGGTAGTACGCCGCGTAGTCCGCCCGGTAGGCCGCGTGCAGTTCCCGCAGCCGGGCCACGACGTCCTCCAGCGGGGCGTCCGGCGGCAGATCAAGGACCATCGGGCGCACCTTGGTCCGCAGGAAATGATCGGGGCACGACGTGCCAAGCACGGCCAGCCGCGGATGCTCCGTCCGGGAAAGGAAGTCCAGGACCACATCGGAGTCGGTGTAGTGGCCGACCTGCGGCCGGTCGGTCGAGGCCAGGCCGCGGATCACCGGGGCCAGTGCGGCCGCGCGCGCGTGCCGCTCGGCTTCTCGTGGTATGCCTGCGCTGCGGCTGGGTGGCCTGTTCAGATGACTCACCCAACCGGCACGCCAGGGCGCACTACCAGGAGACCGATCACCCGCTCGCCCGCGGTCTGGAGCCAGGATCGCGCTGGCGATGGTGCTATGTCCATCAGCGTCCGGTCTGAACCGGGAAGGTCCGGGCAACCGCGTTGGCCAGGCAGGCCAGGATCACCTCCCAGCCTTCGGAGTAGGCGCCGGAGCTGTACCCGCCGGGCAGCGCGCAGTCGGTGGCTAGTTGTTCCTCGGTCAGTGCTTCCCAGCCGCGGTGCTCGACCGTGACCCGGGTCAGCGCCGGGCCGAGCGCGGTGAAGGTGAGCTCCACCTCGGTGGCGGCGGGCGTGCCGGTCCAGGTCATGGTAAAGCGTTCGGGCGGCTGCCAGGTGAGCAGCGTGCCCCAGTCGATTTCGGTGCCGTCGTCCCAGGTCTCATAGACCCGGCCACCCTGGCGCTGCTCGATGGTGATATCGCGCACCCGGTCCTTGCCGGCCGAGAACGGCTGCACCGGCCACCAGGCGCCGATGGTGGCGACGAAGGTGTCGAAGGTGTGCCGCGCGCTGGCGCGGACCAGGGTGGACTGGCGGACCGGCGGTCGCCGCAAAACGGTGACCACCCGGTGGCTGGCTGGCCCTTCTGCCGAACTCATCTGCCCTCCTGCTGACGGTCCCGGTCGGCGACCGCGCTACTGCGCTGGGCGTAGGCGCGGAACCTGCGCAACACCAGCGCCCAGAAGCTAGCGAGCCTCGCGCGCTGCGCCTCAAGTGGGTCGTCGTTGCCGGGCGCCTGGTCACCCGGCGCTGGCGGCCCGATCATCGCCGGCGGCACCTCGTTCGTGTTCGGCGATCTGGCGCGCTGCATCCAGCGCGCCTGACCACATGTCGTCCAGGAATTCCCGCAGCTCAGCTAGCCCCTGGGGCCGTGCGCGATACAGCCGCCGGGTGCCGTCGCGGCGCTCAGACAGTAGGCCCGCGTTCTTCAGCACGGTCAGGTGCTGGCTGACCGCGGTCCTGGTGATGTCGAACGCCGCGGCGATCTCCCCGGCGGCCAGCTCGTCGCGGGCGACCAGCCGCAAGATCGCGCGGCGCCGGGGCTCGGCGATCGCCCGCAGCGCCACGTCGGCCTCCTGCTCGCCGCCGCCCCTTAGTTCCCGGGGCCGTCGGCTCACGCCGCTGTCCTCAGCTCCACAGCCCGACCTGGTTGCCGTCCGGGTCGGTGAAGACGGCGAACCGGCCGAAGTCGCCGGGCAGGTCGGTGGGCGGGACTAGCCGCTTGCCGCCCAGCTGCTCGGCGCGGTCGAGGTAGGCGTCGAGGTCATCGACCCGCACGTAGATCTTCACGCCCTTTTCGCCGGCCTCGGACGGCCCGATGCCCCCTCCGATCGCGCCTTCGCCCGCGCCGGTGTCGACCAGGCCGTACCCGCCCATGGCCGGGTCGGCGGCCACCTGCCAGCCGAACAGCTCGCTGTAGAACTTCTGTGCCCGCTCGTGATCGGGGCTGATCACTTCGAAGAACGCCACTGGCTGACCCATGATGCCTCCTCGGTACGAAGTCCGTCAACGACAACTAACGTTAGCTAAAGCCAAGCGTTAGCGTCAACTGACTAAGTTCGTGGAGTCTCGGAACTGGTGGCTCCCCGCCCTGGGTGCCTATGGCGCTGCGGATGCTCTCCAGATCGGAGGAATGACCGACAGGGCCGCCGTTCAGCGCGGCTTTCTACAGCTTCGTGAAGTGCTGGAAGCACTCGTAGTAGGGGTCGGTGGAGTGGGCGAAGTGGGCCGCCTCTGAGCGCTTGACCGCCAGGTAAGCGGTGCTGCGCAGCGGCCCGAGCAGGTCCATCAGCAGCTCGTCGGCGACCAGCGCGTCCAGGGCCGCGTTGAGCGAGGCGGGCAGCCGGTGGGTGCCGCCCGCGGCGCGCTCGGCGTCGGTGAGGGTGGCCGGGTCCACGTTCACCGGCTCGCCCGGGTCGAGCTTGCCGCGGATGCCGTCCAGGCCCGCGTAGACGAACGCGCCGAGGGCCAGGTACGGGTTGGCGCTGGAGTCCGACGGCTTCAGCTCCAGGTTGACCGAACTCCCCGGGTCACCCCGCAGCGGCGAGCAGATCCGGATCGCCGCTTCCCGGTTGTCCACCCCGTAGCAGGTGTAGGCGCTGGCCCACATCTGCGGCGCGAGCCGGCGGTAGCTGTTCACGCTGGCGCAGGTCAGCGCGACCAGGGCGGACAGGTGGGCGAGCAGGCCACCGATGAAGTGGTAGCCGACCTCGGACAGGCCGTTGCGGTCGGTGGGGTCGGCGAACGCGTTGCGCCCGCCGGGCGTGCCGTCCAACCCCAGGTCGATGAGCGAGGCGTGCAGGTGGGTGCCGTTGCCGGCCTGGTCCGGGATCGGCTTGGGGGCCAGGCTCGCCCACAGGCCGCGGCGGAACGCCACGCCGCGGACGGTCTCGCGGTACAGCACGTGGTTGTCGGCGGCGCGCAGCGCGTCGGTGTGCCGGATGGAGAGCTCGTGCTGACCGTGGCCGAGTTCTGGGTAGTAGTGCTCGACCTCCAGGCCCTGCGCCTCCATCGCGGCGGCGAGTTCCATGGCGAACTCGTGCCCCTGGTGGAAGCCGGTGGACGAGTAGCACAGGCTGTCGTCGATGGGGATGAGCCGGTCCGGGATGGACGGCGCGGCCGGCGAGGTCTCGCGGTGGCCGACGGTGAACTCGGGCTCGAACGCGGCCTGCATGGCGTAGCCCTCGCCGGCCAGTTCGGCCAGCGCCTGCTTGAGGAACGTCCGCGGGCACGCGTCCCACGGCGACCCGTCGGGCTTGACCAGGTCCGCGAGCATCGCACCCGCGCCCGGCGCGTAGGGGAGCGTGACGAAGGTCTCCGGGTCGGGCAGGATCCGGACCTCGCCGACCGGGCCCATCCCGGGCACCGGCTGGAGCTGGTCCAGCATCGACATGGCCATCATCGCCACCGTGTGCCCGATGCCGCTGGCCATGCGCTCCCGCAGCCGCGCGGTGCCCGCGGCCTTTCCGCGGATGATCCCGCCATGATCGGCGTACAGGAAGCGGACCAGGCGAATCTCTTCCCGGCTTGTCCGCTCCATCACCGTTTCGATCGCTCCGTCTGTCATGGGACATGGGTAGCACGTTCCACCCCGATCCGTACAGCCGATGTCAACATGCCTCACCGGCCAGGACGCGATAGGTTCGGCCCATGAGCCCAAGGTCGTCGCCTCGTGACTTGCGCGCGTCGGACGCGGACAGGGACCGCGTGCTAGCCATGCTGAGCGAGGCAATGAGCGACGGGCGGCTCACCGTCGACGAGCACGCCGAGCGGGTCCAGCGTGCCATCGCGGCCAGGACGCTCGGCGAGCTCGCGGAGCTGACGACCGATCTGGCCATCTCCTCCGCGCAGCCGGTCCTGCTGGACGGCGGCAAGGTGATCGCCGGGATCTTCGGGCCGGCCCGCAGGGACGGCCGCTGGGTGGTGCCGGATAGCCTCACCGTGACCGCCATGTTCGGCGAGGTCGAGGTCGACTTCACCCAGGCGATCCTGCAGGCCAGCCGGGTGCAGATCTATGCGACCGTGTTCGGCGGTCGGCTGCGCCTGATCGTGCCCGACGGGGTGTCTGTGCTGGTGAGCGGGCACATGGTCCTCGGCAGGAAGCGCGGCGGCACGCCGCCGCCGGCCGGGCCGGGAACGCCGGTGATCGAAGTCAAGGCGCTGGTGCTCGGCGGCGAGCTGGCCGTCCGCACGCCTCCGAAGAGCCGCCGGTTCCGCCTATTCAGCCGAAGTTGACGGACGAGTACACCTGCAGCTTCCACAGCTGGTGCTCGCTCTTGATGCTCCGGATCGTCCCGGAGCGGGAACGCATGACCAGGGAGTGGGTCGTCGCGTGGCCGTGCAGGTACCGCACCCCGTCGACCAGCTCGCCGTCGGTGATGCCGCTGGCCGCGAAGAACACGTCGTCCGACGTGACCAGATCGTCCGTGGTGAGCACGCGGTCCAGGTCGTGGCCCGCGTCGAGGGCACGGCGGCGTTCGTCGTCGTTCCTGGGCGCGAGCTTACCGAGGATGACCCCGCCGAGGCACTTCAGCGCGCAGGCGGCGATGATCCCCTCCGGCGTCCCGCCGACGCCGAGCATCAGGTCGATCCCGGTGCCCTCGCGGGCGGCCATGATGGCGCCGGCCACGTCGCCGTCGGTGATCAGGTGGATCCTGGCCCCGCTGGCGCGGACCTCGGCGATCAGATCCGCGTGCCGGGGCCGGTCCAGGATGACCACGGTGACGTCCTGCGGCCCGCAGCCCTTGGCCTTCGCCACCGCGGCGACGTTCGCCGCGGGCGGCGCGTCGATGTCTACCATGCCCGCCGCCTCGGGGCCGGTGGCCAGCTTGGACATGTAGAACACGGCGGACGGGTCGTACATCGAGCCGCGGCCCGCCACGGCCAGGACCGAGATCGCGTTCGGCATCCCGTTGGCGCACAGCCGCGTGCCGTCGATCGGGTCGACCGCGACGTCGCAGGCCGGGCCGGTGCCGTCGCCGACCTCCTCGCCGTTGAAGAGCATCGGCGCGTGGTCCTTCTCGCCCTCGCCGATGACCACGACCCCGCGCATCGACACCGAGTTGATCAGCATCCGCATCGCGTTCACGGCGGCCCCGTCGGCCCCGTTCTTGTCGCCCCGGCCCACCCACCGGGCGGCGGCCATCGCCGCGGCCTCGGTCACCCGGGCCAGCTCCAGGGCCAGGTTACGGTCGGGGGCGTGGATGGCTGGCGCGTGGGCCTGCTGCTCCGCGGTCATGCTGGTGTCCTTCCGCTGGCCGTCTGTTGATCCTATGCAGCTACGCCGGAGGCCCACTTGTCCACCCTGGAGGCCGGGCTAACCTGAGCTGTGCTGAACCGGGTGCTGCGCGGCGGCCTGTCCACGCTGGGCTGCCTGCTGGCCGCCGCGGTCGTGGTGGTGGCGGTCCCTGCGCCGCACGCCGCGGAGCCGGTCACCGTCAGCTACCGCGGCGACCTGGCCGCGCTGGCCCGGCTGGCGCCTTACCCGGCGGTGGCCCCCGCGGGCCTGCCCGCGTCGTGGCAGCCGGTCAGCTCCGCCCTGGCCGTGGGCGGCGCCAACGGCGCCGGCACGGTCACGTGGCATCTGGGCTACGTGACCCCGGGCGGCGCGCTGGCCTCGCTGGAGGAGACCAACGCCAGCCCCGCCGGGTTCGTCCGGCGGATGACCAACGACGGGACACCCCAGTCCCCGATCCGGCTGAACGGACGGACTTGGAGCCTCAGCGCGACCCCGTCCCGGGGGCAGCGGTCGATGTACGTCACCAGCCCGGCGGGGTTCACCGTCGTGGTCACCGGCAACGCGAGCTGGGCCGAGCTGCGCGAGCTCGCCGCCTCACTGCGCCCGGTCGCGGCCGGCGGCTGAGTCGGACTCGGGCCGCTGGCCGGGGATCGTGACGCCCGCGCCGGGCTCCCGGTCGTCGAAGGTAACCTCGATGCGCTGCTCCGGGCGCCGCTGGTTCTGCAGCGCCTGCAGCGCCATGCTGACGCGGTCGGCCTCGGTCAGCGGCGGCGGCACGATGGTCCGCGGCCAGAGCCGCCGTGCCAGCACCACGTTGATCTCCGCGCAGTACACGAAGACCTCCGCCGCGACGTAGATCCAGGCCATCAGGCCGAGCACGGTCGCGAACACGCCGTAGACCGAGTCGCTGTGCAGGAAGTG
>Ga0070708_100003012_pt1 | contig 13081 bp, 13 predicted proteins | sample KBSK5503metaG_FD_65469 | JGI IMG/M metagenome (GOLD analysis project Ga0070708, IMG submission 65469) | Corn, switchgrass and miscanthus rhizosphere microbial communities from Kellogg Biological Station, Michigan, USA - KBS K5-50-3 metaG | ecosystem: Host-associated > Plants > Roots >...
CTGGAGGTTTCGCATTACGGCTACGTGCTGGAAACCGGCCGAATTATTTTGCACGATCGCTCGACTGCCCTGCGCGCAAACGAACGTGTGAAAAGCGCCTATTTAGGAGGACGCTGAGCTCCAACTGCTTTCGCCAAATCCACTTGCCGGACTGCTCGAACCGGAACGGAGAATCGCGTCCGCGCGTTTGGGCAGGGTTTCCTTCTCGGCTTGATCGGTAAAGGCGCGTCGGGCAGCCTCAATCTCGATTAACGAAAGATCCATCGCGTGTAGAACTTCCCGCTCTTCCCCGCTCAATAAATCGCGTTTGTCCTCATTCAAAGCGTGCCTCTGGAATTGAGAGATGATTTCAGCCAAGGCGTCTCGGTTCGATGCTCCGAACAAATCGATCAGGCGCTGAAAACTGAGATGAAATGGGATTGTGACAAGATCGAGATCGGCATGCTGCGCGATGTCATCGGGCGGGATCGTCACTTCGTTGGAGATGGCGACGGAATTCCAAACGTCTTCAGGCTGATAATACCCGATCTCAACGCGATAGACGCCGCGCGGTTGCGAAACGGTAAGATAAGAATTCCCAGCCATCGGTTCGACCGTCGCGCGCATTTCCAGCGCCCCATCGCCTCTGTAAACGCGGAGATGAACTTGTCGATCGACCGGTATCGTCCTTGCGAACACTCGCGGCCAATCGATGCTCCAATAGGTGAAGATCGTGCGCGGATCGCGCGCGATCGCAAATAACTCGGGCGCTCCGTGAGGACGCGGAAGCTCGGCGATATCGCCGAAATCGGCAGGGCTTGGTCCCGCTTCCTCAGCAGATTGTATCACTGGTCCATTGGAAATCCGGAAGCCATCCATCACATTTGATTTGCTCTTGGCCTGTCTGCGATTCTTGGTAGCCATGTGCGATTCCTCCTAGTTTGATCGAAATTAGTAAAAGCGAAAACTGAAACTCGCGCTTAGGAGTAAGGATCGATTATTGCAGCGTGAAACCGTACATCATTTTCAATCCAACGGCGCGATCGATTACGGATCGGGACGTCCTCCTAAAACAGCTTCGCCGACTTAATCCGAGAAAACTGTGTCTAACGAAGCGCGCAGGCGAAGCAGAAACTTTGGCGCGGGCCGCAATTCGCGCTGGATGCGACTACATTATTGCGGCAGGCGGCGACGGCACGTTGAACGAAGTTATTAACGGAATCGCGATTCCGCATCGCGCGCGCAGGGTCTGCGTGGGAATTGTGCCACTCGGCACCGCAAATGATTTTGCCCGGTCAGTTGGAGTCTCTCCTGGCGTCGACGCCAACATCGATATCCTGCGCGCCAAACAAACAGCCGCGATCGATCTCGTCCGCGTGAGGAGTAAACGCACGCGCTACTTCGTGAATGTCTCTGCCGGCGGTTTCAGCGATCTCGTCGGCGAGAAATTAACGCCCGAAATCAAATCGACTTGGGGACAGCTTGCTTATCTGCGGAGCGCTGCGGCAGCACTGCCCGAATTGCACACGTACCACACATCCATCGTCTTCGACGACATGGAGAGATTAGCGATCGAGCTTTATAACGTCATTGTTGCGAACGGGCGATATGTTGCGGGCGGGTTGCCGGTCGCGCCGGATGCCAGCCTTCGCGATGGCTTACTCGATGTTCTGCTCCTCCCAAAACGAACGGCGGGGGAAATGGCGCTGTTAGCAGCACAGATGCTCCTGGGCACGCATCTCTCGAGCGATGCGCTTATTTTTCGAAGGGCAAAGAAGATCGCCGTGAGGTCGCGGCCTCGAATGTCGTTCAATGTCGATGGTGAACTGGTCGGAGATCAGCCGGCAGTCTTCCAAATCGTTCCTGGCGCGTTAGACTTTGTTGTCAGCAACCGATGAACGCGAAAATCATCGAAATGGATGAACTGGCTGAGCGCGCAAGGCAGTTGCGCGTCGCTGGGGAAAAGCTGGTCGCTACCAATGGATGTTTTGATCTGCTCCACGTGGGCCATGTGCGCTATCTGCAAGCCGCGCATGCGCTGGGTAACGCTTTAGCAGTCGGCTTGAATGGGGATCAATCAGTTCGAGGGCTGAAAGGAATTGGGCGCCCCGTGAACAACGAGAGCGACCGCGCCGAAGTGCTCGCCGCATTGGAGTGCGTTGATTTTGTCACGATTTTCCCCGAAAAGCGCGCGACTCGCTTCATCGAAGCAGCGAGGCCAGCCATTTATGTCAAGGGAGGCGATTACAGCTCGGACACACTTGACGCAGAGGAACAGGCCCTCTTGCACGAAATCGGAGCAGAGGTTCGCATCCTGCCATTTGTACCTGGATATTCGACTTCCGAATTGCTGGGAAAACTACGACAGACGATAAAATGAAATACGTTCGCCTCGGCATTCTCGGATCAGGTAAGGGGACGAATTGCCGCGCGATTCTTGAGAGCATTAGAAATGGCGCACTGGCGGCCGAAGTTCGCATTGTCATCTCGGATGTATTCGACGCGCCGATTCTTGAGATCGCGCGCGAATTTTTGGTTCCCAACGCTTATTTGCCGCCAGGCCGATTCCACACACGTTTAGAACCGCAAGCCGAGGCTGATCTTGTGCGAATGCTTCGCGATAGCGGCGTCGAACTCGTCGTTCTCGCCGGTTTCATGCGTGTTCTCAAAGCGCCGGCGCTGGAAGCGTTTCCACGCCGGATCTTAAACATTCATCCATCGCTGCTGCCAAAGTTTCCCGGGCTCGAAGCTTGGAAACAGGCGCTCGTCGCCGGCGAAAGCGTGACCGGTTGCACCGTTCACTACGTCGATGAAAAGATCGATCACGGAGACGTCATCGCGCAGCGCGAAGTGCAGATTTTGCCTAACGACACGCCAGAAAGCCTCCATGCTCGAATTCAGATTGCGGAGCATGAGTTATATCCGGCAGTGATTAATGAGGTTTGCCGCCAATTATCTGAGTAGTCAAATTTGCTCCGCTTTCTGACCGCGTTCGAGTAGTTCCTGCATTGCCTGGACTGGCGATTTTCCCTCGTAAAGCAATGCTTTGACTTGATCGATGATCGGCGTCTCGATACCAAGACTGCGGGCACATTCGAACGCGCTTTTTGTGGTGGGAATTCCTTCGGCCACCATTTGCGTCGAGGAAGTGATTTGGGTCAGGGTTTGGCCGCGGCCGAGTTGCTCGCCAACGCGCCGGTTGCGGCTATGTTTGCTAAAACACGTTGCGATTAAGTCGCCAGCGCCGCTCAATCCATAAAACGTCTTTAAATTTCCGCCCATTGCAGTCCCGAGCCGAATCATTTCGGCGAGCGAACGAGTAATCAGCGCAGCCTTGGTATTATCACCTAAACCAAGTCCATCGCTCGCGCCGGCCGCGATCGCGAAGATATTTTTTAAGGCGCCGCCCAGTTCAATACTGGTGATGTCGTCGCTTGTGTAAACGCGGAAGCGCGAACTGCCGAGAGAGTCTTGCAAATCACCGGCGCATTTAGGATTTCGGCAGCCTATGACGGTCGCAGTAGGCAGACCACGAACGATTTCCGCTGCGAGGTTCGGCCCAGATAAAACTGCTAGTTCATGCCCCGGAAAGATTTCACTCAAGATTTGGCTCATCCGCATCCCGGTGCCGTGCTCGATGCCTTTTGTGCAGCTGAGCAACAGGCTACCCCGTTCGCCGATTACTGCCCGCAAACGCATGGCAATTTCGCGCAACGCAGTCGATGGCGTGACAAATACGATCAGGCTGGCCTCGGTGCAGTCGCGCAGCTCGTGCGTGACATCGACCGAATCAGGTAACTGCAGTCCTGGAATGTAATCGTCGCTTTGACGCGTTCTCTGCACACGCTCGACCCGATCCGCGTTGTTTCCCCAAAGGCAAATTCGGCGCCCCTTTTTTCCCCACAACCACGCTAGGGCTGTTCCCCAGCTTCCAGCACCTAGGACTGCTATTTTGTCGATTTTCATTTCCGCTTGAACCGTGGTTCGGTGCCGCGCATCAAACGCGAAAGATTCGAGCGGTGTCGGACAATTACAACCGCGGCTAGACAAATAGAAAAGTACAGAAGAGCCGTTCCACCTGTTTGCCCGAGAAACATCATGCTCAGGATGGTGATTGGCACTGCAAGTGCCGCGGTCATTGACGCCACTGAAACGTAGCGGGTCAGGTAGAAAATAATGAGCCAGACTGCGACCGCAATCAACGCCACAAAAGGCATCAGCCCGAGGAGGGCCCCTGCCGAAGCCGCAACGCCTTTCCCCCCCTTAAAACCCAACCACACCGGAAAAGAGTGCCCGAGCACGCAAGCAACGGCCCCGACGACTCCGAATAGCTCACTCGAAATCAATACTGGCTGAGCGCGCTTTGCTATCATGATCGACATCCCAACTGCCGCGAAGCCCTTTAGGAAGTCCACGATGAAAACCGGATAACCGTAACGCTTTCCTAGAACGCGCGTGACATTTGTCGCACCGATATTGCCGCTTCCGACAGTTCGAATGTCAATTCCTACAATGCGGCCAGCAATATAACCAGCTGGAATCGAACCAATTAAGTAGCTGGCGAAACCTGCAATGAGCAATGGGAGCATCGGAATAGCTGGATGTTTATAACTCGAAAAGAAGGTCGCGAATTTGGTTTCGCCAAGCCTTACGTGACTGGTTGTGTCGAGCTTAAGTTGTTCTTTTTGAGCCAGATAGAAATTATCGCGATATCGGTCGGAGTTATGCCGCTAATGCGCGCGGCTTGTCTCAAGGAAGCAGGCCGAATGGCTGCCAATTTCTGTCTGGTTTCCGAGCGCAATCCCGCGATTCTCAAGTAATCGAGTCCGTCAGGGATCCGCAGCGCATTGCCCTCGGCCAACTTGCGGTTTTGCGCGGCTTGCAGACTGGCGTAGCCTTCATATTTGAGATCTGTTTCAATTAATTCCCAGATTTCAAGCGGTGCGACTCTCCTTATGTCCTCAGGGATGTCGGGGATACCAAAATCCGGCCGCTTCAGTAGATGGGAGAGGTGATCGCCGCCGAGCTTCGTCGTAATCACTAGCTGTCGCGCCTGGCGGAGAAGCTCGAGCTTTCCGTTAAAGTGGCCCCACCTTTCTTTTGAGATGAGGCCTTCGTCAAATGCCCTCTTAGTCAATCTTTGATCCGCGTTATCGTGGCGGAGAAGCAGCCGATCCTCAGCCCGACTCGTAAACATCCGGTACGGTTCTTCCGTTCCTTTCGTGACCAGATCGTGGATGAGAACCCCGATATAAGCCTCACTTCTATCCAGCACCATGGGCGAGCGACCTTGAACTTTGAGAGCCGCATTAATTCCGGCCATTAGTCCCTGCGCAGCAGCCTCTTCGTAGCCAGAGGTTCCATTGACTTGGCCTGCAAAATAGAGCCCACTGATTAACTTGGTTTCCAGCGTCGGAAAAAGTTGAGTCGGCGGAAAATAATCGTATTCAACCGCGTAGCCAGGTCGCATGATTTCAGCTCGTTCGAGAGCAGGAATTGAATGCAAGAACTCCAGTTGCACTTCATAGGGCAGACTCGTGGAGATTCCATTGACGTAGTATTCTTCTGTATGACGGCCCTCGGGCTCCAGAAAAAGCTGGTGAGAGGCTTTGTCGGCAAACTTCACGACCTTGTCCTCGATCGACGGGCAGTAGCGCGGGCCCGTCCCCTTTATCCGACCGGAATAAAGCGGTGAACGATGCAAATTCTGCTTGATGATTTCATGGGTCTGCGCAGTGGTGTGCGTGATCCAGCAGGGCATTTGTTCCACGTGGAACTCACCTCGGCTATCAAAATTAAGGGTGAAAATCTCGTTCTGGACTCCTCCTCCCTGGTCCTCGTAAAACCCGAACCGCGGAGGCGGCTCGTCCCCGAGCTGGATTTCGCACCGCGAGAAGTCGATCGAGCGCGCGTTGATCCGGCAGGGCGTGCCCGTCTTGAATCGCCCAACGTCAAAGCCCAGTTCTCCAAGTTTTGTGCTCAAAACAGAGCTCGCATCTGCCATACGCCCCCCTGGCCTACTGCTCTCTCCTACGTGCAGGAGGCCGCGTAAGAAAGTGCCAGACGTAATAACAATGCTGCGCGCCATGAGCCGCAGTCCAAAATCTGTTTCTGCGCCACGAACTCGCCCGTTATCGACAAGGATATTGGAAACCGTGGCTTGCTTCAGATCTAAATTGTGTGCGCGCTCCAAAATCGCCTTTATCCTGAATTGGTAGGCCTTTTTATCACATTGCACGCGCGGTGCTCGCACTGATGGTCCTTTCGCCTTGTTAAGCATCCGAAACTGAATCCCGGTTGCATCGGCATTTATCCCCATTGCCCCGCCCATGGCATCAATTTCGCGCACCATGTGACCCTTCGCCAAGCCGCCAACTGCGGGATTGCATGACATCTGACCGATCGTATCCAAGTTCTGCGTCAGCATCAGAGTCCGGCAGCCGATGCGAGCTGCCGCCAAAGCCGCTTCGATACCGGCATGACCGCTACCGACAACCAAGACATCGTACTCAGTGGGAAGCTTAAACATTGCGAAGTGCCGTCACGGAATTCTTTGCTTTGGTAACGGAAGCAAATCGCTCAGGCAAAACGTGAGACCAAAATGACAAAGTTGCATATAGACATAATCTCTTGGGGTCGTCTGTATTAGGTTGATACAATTTGATGCCCTGTGTGTTCCAATGTCGATAATTCCTTCGATCTGCGCATTGCTCGCAATGCGATGCGCGTCAACAAAATAAACAGGAGAGCAGTGGTGAAAAACGCCCCGCCCCAAGTCCAGTACTCAACCAGTCGCGGATGGCTTCTTCCCCGCGCCAAGTTCAAGCCGAGTTGGCCCAGCGTCCCGAGATAAGCATACAGAAAAAGACCCGGCGCGCGTCCGATCGAGGTCCAAAGCATGTAGGTGCGGAATGGAATTCGTGTCAGACCATAAATGTAGTTGAGCAGACTCGTTGGGAAAAGCGGATGTAACTGGCTCAAAAATATAATCTTCCATCCTTCGCGTTCCACTGCTGGCTCTAGAAGGCGCAGCGTTGCGCTTTGCGAAAGCCTTCGGCTCAACCACCGGTTACCTAACCATCGGCCGAGCGCAAACGCAATCGCCGCCGCTATGCTGTTGCCCAGAAGCACGATGAAAAAGCCCCACCAAAGTCCAAAGAAAAAACCGCTCCCAACGCTCAACAATCCACCGGGAAGCAGCAGAACATTACACAAGGCGAATAGCAGAGGGTAACAAACCGCGCTCCACGCTCCCCAATGCATCACACGCTGTTGCACGGCATCGATAAGATCGATAAGTGGGAAAAAGCGCGAAAGCAACAGCAACAGTCCAATCGCCATTGCTAATAGTGTGAGCTGAAGATAGAGCGCGCGCCGGCCTTCGAACATCCCCAGATTCTGCGCGTGTCAAAGACTTCGCGCAAATTTCGCCAGTTCGCTCATTGTTTCGTAATGCAAAAATGGCGTGGATCAAATAGACGCCGGAAAATGCTCGAGCGCGGCGACAATGATCTTCTCTGCGATGCGCATCCCGCACCTGCGCGCCTGCCGTCGCTCAATTTGGAAGCCGACTGCGAACCTCCTCGTCGCTCGACTGAACCGTAGGGGCCTGTGCGCTCCGCCGGCGCGGAATCCCGAGACTGTCAAAAATTACCCGCGTCGCGTCGGAGCGATTGAGCGTGTAAAAGTGAATGCCAGCCACGTTGTTATCCAAAAGATCGTGACATTGTTCCAACGCGAAGTGTACGCCGACGCGCCTGACCATTTCAGGATCGTTTTTGCACCGTTGAAGAGCACGCAGAAGCTTGGCTGGGAAGCGCGCCCCCCCAGCCAGCTCCGCGATGCGTTTGAATCCGTTCATGGAGGTAACAGGCATGATGCCCGCGATGATGGGGATATGAATGTCCGCGAGCACACAACGTTCGCGGAAATCAAGAAAGTCGCGATTATCGAAAAATAGTTGCGTGACGATGTAGTCGGCACCGGCGTCCACTTTCGCTTTGAGATGATCCATTTCAACCAATCGATTCGGCGTCGCGGGATGTCCTTCGGGGAAACCGGCCACGCCGATCCCGAAACCGCGGCGATCTGGATGCGCGGCGGATTCGTTAAATCGGCGAATGAACTTAACCAGATCGATCGCATGTTGAAACGAATCGCGCGATTTATCGTAGGGAATGTCGCGCGGCCGATCGCCCCCGAGCGCGAGGATATTTCCAATCGCCGACCTGGCGTATCGAAGTAAAATCGCTTCGATCTCATCTTCGTTGTGGCAGATGCACGTCAGGTGAGGGATCGGGTCCAGTTTTGTTGTACGTTGAATGCGCTCGACAAGGTCGTGGGTTAAATCTCGCGTTGAACCACCGGCACCGTAGGTAACGCTGACAAAGTGCGGCGTGTACGATTCAAGATCGCGAATCGTTTGGTAGAGAATCTCGGCAGCCGCCGGCGTTTTTGGAGGAAAGAACTCGAACGAAAACGTGGGAGAATCGCCCCGCATGATGTCCGTGATATGCATGATTCAAAGCTTATCTTCGTTCGTAGCGCGACTTTCGGTCAACTGATGGAGCAGATTTTCGACCATGAAGGCTCGAGTCCAAACTCGAAAAGCCTGTGCCAGCATGGCGTCTAACATTTCGGACCAGCAAACCGCGATCGAGCAGCAGTGTCCCCATCGCGGCGTCACCGCAGACGATTCGCGTTTGCAGTTCCTCGAGCAGATCCACAGAAGATGCGATTAGCGTTTCACACGCGAGGGGTCAAATTATGGCAAGATCGCAAACACCCGAGCGGGAAAACCGGAGCCGCCCTTTGGTTTCGGAAAACTGACTACAACGATGGCGCCGGATTCTGGGACTTGATCAAGATTGGTCAGCAGTTCGATCTGATAATGGTTCGTGCTCAGGATGTACGTCTCGAGTGAATAATCTTCCTTGGTCGTAGCCATACCGGGATCCGTGTCGGTAGTTTCGTGACCTGACGCAGTGATCTTGCGATCCTCATACAGATACTTTAACGCAGGCAAACTCCAGCCGGGATAATGTGCCACGCCATTGGCGTCTTTGTTTTCCATTTTTGCCGCGTCTGGCCAGCGCTTAGACCAATCGGTACGCATCGCGACGAACGCGCCCGCCGGTATCCGGCCATGATCCGTTTCCCATTTTTTCAGGCGTTCGATTGACAGTGTGTAATCCGGATTTTTCGCGACTTCTTCGTGTACGTCGACAACGACGAGCGGCAGGATCATTTCCTTGAGGTCAATTTCATCCACCGTGCGCAGTCCTTTGACGAAATGCGCCGGCGGATCGACGTGCGTTCCCCACTGCCCGACGTGCGTGAATAGCTCCGAAAAAAAACCCGCCCCCAACGTATCTGGCCGTTTGTCATACCAGTAAATCGTTTTGCGCGTTTCATCCGGGAACCCCGGCCAGTGCGGGATACCCGGCGCGAACGCGTGCGTAAGATCGACATATTTCTTCGAAGCCAGGGTTCTCTGAATCATCCAGAGCGAAGTGTCGTCTTCGCTTTTTGCTACAGAAAACGTCGATGCGAACCCAAGAATTAAGATCGTAACGACGATGCGTTTCCGGACATGCATTTTCCAGTTGTTAATTCATCGCGCACCAAGAAGCCAACAAGTTCGAATAACTTCGAATAAGTTTCGTCCTTTTAAGGCACTTAAGCTTTGTCGGCCTCGCTTGGGATTATTATTCACCGGCAACATTACGATGGTAAGTCAAGCAGCCACGTTATGTTATTCGCACGAAGGAGAAGAAGAAAGATAGATAAAATTGGATTCTCTAATCATCATGTCTGTGAAAAACCTGTTTGACCACAAGACCGTTTACTCGGTTCATCGGAGATAAGGGAAATGCCGCCGCACGCAACAGCTGCCAGTCAGAAGCGAATCGAAACACCGGCGTCAGCGTCTCCAGGCAAACAAAAAACGAAAAAGTACGACGACAGCCTATTCGAACATGCCGCCTGGGTATATGCGTTCTGCCGCGAGCATCTGTTCCGAGATGACACCAAGCGTATGATTACAGCCCTTTGGCCAAACGGAGGGCCCGCGCCGGGAACAAGATTGGTTGAACTTGGTTGCGGCCCGGGATTTTACTCGTGCGAGCTGGCGGAACGCTTCCACGATATTTCAATCACGGGGGTTGATCGCTCTGAGCGGCAGTTGGAGCGCGCGCGAAACCGTGCACGTGTCCGCAGATTAACCAACTGTTGCTTTAAACGTGTCAATGCGCTTCGGCTTTCCGATGAGGACACGGGTTTTCATATCATTATAGCTTCACGTCTCTTCACGATCCTGCCTGAACCAAACCGCGCCATAGACGAGATGTATCGTGTTTTAAAACCGGGCGGCCGCTGCTTCGTTGCGGAACCACGTTATGCCTTTTGGGCTTCGCTTCCGCTTTTTGCCATGTGGTTGTTGGCCGGAGTCACACACTCGCGAAATGGCTATCGTGAGCCGCAGCACGCGGCAGTGTTTTCAACAAGCGCATTCGAAACGCTGTTCGCAGCACAACCGTGGAAGCAACGCACGATCTGGACGGACGGACGATATCAGTACGCGCTTTGCGAAAAGCCTTGAGGCGTGGGCGACACAACGGAATGAAAGGGGCCCGTTGCGTTCTTAATCCGGGCGAACTGGCGGAGGGCAAACATCATCTTTGTGCGATGGCCGTGATGACTAAAGCACCGCGTTCGGGCCAAGTGAAAACACGTCTTGCTCCGCCACTCACTCCGGATGAAGCCGCGGCACTGAATGCTTGCTTCTTGTGCGACACAGCCAACGCGCTTTCGGCTGCGGCGAAGAGAGGAAAGAAATCAGGAAGAAATGCGCGTGGCGTCGCGGTCTACACACCAGTCGGTTCGGAAGATGCTTATTCAGACTTATTGCCGCCCTGCTTCGACTTGGTCCCCCAGCGCGAGGGAAGCTTTGGCGAGCGCCTTTTTTTCGCGGCAGAAGATTTGTTTAAATGCGGATTCGACTCGGCCTGCTTGATTGACTCGGATAGCCCCACGGTCCCCGCCTCAAGCTTCGCACAAGCGATGGAGCTTCTGTCTTCACCTGGTGATCGCGTTGTCGTCGGCCCGACTGATGATGGCGGCTACTATTTGATCGGGCTCAAAAAACCGCATCGCGAACTGTTTGAGCGCATCGATTGGAGCACAGAACGAGTCTTCGAGCAGACGATCGCGCGCGCGCAAGAGATCGGAGTCGAGACGAAATTGTTGCCAAGCGGCTACGACGTTGACGATTCGACCACGTTACGACAGTTATGCGATGAGCTGCTCAGCGAAAATTCACCTGCCGATACAGCGCCGGAGACGCGCAAGTTCTTAAAAGAAATCATCGAGCGGGAAGGTCGCGAGCGAATCTGGCCGCTCGAGAAATAGGATTCCAGGGCACGCGCTCTACCCGCCAAAACAGCGGGAGCGGTTGCCCTGGAAAACTGCGTCCGTTACGATGCGCTTGGAATGGCGAAAAACGCAAAGCGCGGATTAGTCACGGGAGGTGCGGGCTTGATTGGTTCGCACGTCGCTGATTTGCTGGTGCGCGAAGGCTGGGAAGTGCGCGTCCTGGATAATCTCGAGCCGCAAACGCATCGCCGCGGAAGACCCTTGTGGATTAACGATCGAGCGGAATTTGTTGAAGGCGATTTGCGCGACCGCGAAACGATCAGTGCCGCGCTCGACAAGATCGACATCGTCTTTCATCAGGCTGCTTACGGCGGATACATGCCCGAGATCGCGAAATACGTGCATGTGAATTCACTTGGAACAGCGCAAATGCTTGAAATCATTCGCGAGAAAAACCTGCCAATCCAAAAAATAATCGTTGCCTCTTCGCAGGCTGTTTACAGCGAAGGTGCTGGGATTTGTCCGAAGCACGGCTTGGTTTTTCCCAAAGTGCGACCGATTGAACAACTGCGCACCGGCGATTGGTCTGCACGCTGTCCAACCTGCAATGCCGTCACCGAGAGCGCGGCGACGCCGGAGAACGCCCCGGTGGGCGGGGAAACAGTTTACGGGCTGACAAAAGTTGACCAGGAGCGACTGGTGCTTCTTTGGGGAAAACAGGCCGGTATTCCCACTGTTGCCTTGCGCTATTCATGCACTTACGGACCACGCCAATCGATCTTTAATCCTTACACCGGGGTGATCGCGATTTTTTGCACGCGTTTACTGAACAACCTGCCGCCGGTCCTTTATGAAGACGGAGAGCAGACACGCGACTTTTCCTTTGTTGAAGATATCGCGCGCGCCAATTTGCTCGCCGCCGAGACAGACAAGCTTGATGGATTGCCTGCGAACGTCGGCAGCGGCCGCGGGGTGCCGATTCGCGAGATTGCCGAACAAATTTCCGACGCGCTCGAGATTCATATCGCGCCGGAGGCCAAAGGAGAATTTCGTCCGGGCGAGATGCGCCATCTGACGAGCGACACCACACGCATTCGCGCGGCTGGCTACGAACCGCGGGTGGATCTTGCGACTGGGATCGGGCGCTACCTGGATTGGGTCCGGGCGCAGACCGATATCCGCGACTACTTTAGCGAAGCAGAAAAAATCCTGCGCACCAAAGGCATTGTGCACAAAGTGAACGGTAGAGCGCGCCGATGACTGCATGATAAACGTTATTATTCCCGCCTTGAACGAAGAGGAACCGATCGCGGACGTCGTTCGAGCGGTCGCCGCCACAAAAATTCCGAGTGAGATCATCGTCGTAGATAATGGGAGCACGGATCAGACCGCTAAACGCGCGCACACTGCGGGGGCGAAAGTCGTCGCTGAACCACGGCGCGGCTATGGGCGCGCCTGCGCTGCTGGAGTTCGCGCTCTTTCGCCCGAGTGCGACATCGTCGTGTTTCTCGATGGCGACGGAAGCGATTGTCCGGAGTTTATGAATGAACTTGTCGATCCAATTCTTGCCGGAAAATATGATTTCGTGATCGGATCGCGCACGCGAGGCAAACGGGAGCCAGGCAGCATGAATCTCCAGCAAATTCTGTCCGGCCGCGTCGCCGGCTTCATCTTGCGACTACTTTACGGCGTTCGTTACACCGACATGTGTCCGTTTCGCGCGATTCGA
>Ga0070708_100003013_pt1 | contig 13079 bp, 16 predicted proteins | sample KBSK5503metaG_FD_65469 | JGI IMG/M metagenome (GOLD analysis project Ga0070708, IMG submission 65469) | Corn, switchgrass and miscanthus rhizosphere microbial communities from Kellogg Biological Station, Michigan, USA - KBS K5-50-3 metaG | ecosystem: Host-associated > Plants > Roots >...
CGCAGCGCTTGCCTCACTCGTGGACTGCCGTAACGGCCTTTATTGGCTGCAAAGACTCGCCGTATCTGCTCCACCAATTCGGCCTCCTCTCGCTCCCGCTGACTTGGCTCTGCCTTCTTCCATTGATAGTACCCACTGCGTGATACCCTCAGCGCTTCACAACATTCCTTGATTCCATATTCCACCGAAAGAGTCCTAATCATCGCATACCGGGATTCGGTTCCTCGCCCAATATGCTCATCGCTTTTTTTAAGATCTCGCGCTGGCGTTTGAGGTACTCGTTCTCTTTCTGCAGTTGCCGAATCTTTTCCAACATCTCTTCAGGACTCAGTGGCTTCCCCTCAAGCTCTCCCGGCTTCAATTGCCCCAGGTACGCTCGCTTCCACAGCGTCAGCGTGTAGTCGCTCACTCCTAGCTCCCGGGCCACCTGCGCCTGCCTCTTGCCACTGTGAATCAACAGCTCCACCGCTTGGCGCTTGAACTCCTCGTTGTACCTTTTTGCGATCTTTTTTCCCTTCACGGTTTCTCTCTCTTTACTTTGAGTTTCCGTGTCCGCAAGATCAGGGGAGGTTCACTCTTCCGCATGTTCCGGTTGTTCCGTATGTACAGCCGATTGCCAATCGTTCAGATAGTGTATCCAGTCTCTCTCTTGCGGTTTGAGCAGCTCGTTTCTTAGCTGCTCGTATGCTTCTTTAAGGCGGTGGTCTGACTGACTTCTGAGAAATGTTTCCCATTCCCCGCGACTTACTATATCCAAAATTGCCAGCCTAGCTCCCTCCTGATCTTCGCTGGTAAACCCCGTTATAATTATCCTTGCCTTTATCGCGGCGAATCTATTAAGGCTGCGGATTGCCGCTGGGGGTATCGGCTCCGATTCTGGATTGCTATTCATCTTTCGTAGGGTGTTGATGCGGGAACCGTCTTATAGTGCAGAACGAAAGCAGTCGTCTTGGCAGTCCGTGGTGACGTACAGAAAACGATGAAAAGAAGGAACATCGGAATACCGGCAATCAGCCTTAGAATGGTTCCGATTGCGGACCACTTTCGACGCGCCAAACTGTGCGGTGGTAGTGAGCCGGACCACTTGGCCGTTTTGTCAGCGGTAGTCTTCTTTATCTGTTCCCGGTTCAATGTTGTCTTTCATCCGTTCCCATAATTCCTTGTACTCAGAAACCGACATGTCACTCTGCTTCTTTTTGTGGTCCCCGTTAATTGCTCGATCCGTACATGGACAACGGTATCGTTGTCTGGGTCCATCCATTCAGTAACTTTGCTTTTTACCCTGCCATCGGGCGAATCAACTACGAAGCTGTGATAAGTTGTCATCGGCTCGAATCCGAAAAAACGCCAAAGGCCATTTTTCCAATTAAGGGGATTCCCGTGGGTTAGGACAAGCACCCCAATCGTAAGGCTGACGATTGCTCCGATTATACCCAACAATAGTTTTTTCATGGGTGGTGTTTGCGATGAGGAGTTTGGGTTGGGCTAACTGGCAATGCTCGTTCTACGTGTGGACTGATGGGCAATGCTCGGCGGACTTCAACGGTGGGTGAGGGTGTTGGTGTGTTCTCGGGCAATGCTTGATAGGGTGTTGCGGTTGGCACCGTTTGATAATGCGGAGTGGATGGAAAGGATGTTACAGATCTCTCTAGGATCGGGGGAAGTACAAACTCATAAACTACTGCTCCAATAATCAGCAAGAGGATAGGAACTGCTATAATCAGGGCAAGTTTCCACCCAAAATTACCAAAGCGCCAAAGACCCCCCCTGATGGGGGCAATCGGTTGGCCAATTCCAAAGGAGCCAATAAGGTAATCAGGATTCTCTTTCTGTTTGCGTCAGATGAAGAGCCAGCGGCAAAGCCAACCAAACCAGCAAATGCCGAGAACCGCGAATAGGCCCCAGACAAAATCAAGCAACATCGCCGTTCCCATGAGGCGAAGATTGTTCGCGACGATTGCATATTCGGGATGGTACAATGGCGGGTTCTGAAAGGTGTACCAATCGAAGCAAGCGTTGACTATGCCTGTGATAATTCCCAAAATACTACAATCGCGCCACATATTCTGTCGCTTGGAGCGAAAGGCGAAGTAGAAGGCTAGCCACATTAACATATTGGGTCTTTCAGTTAGTACATCGGACTGCCAGTTCGAAGACTGGCAGTATGGTTGCACTAAAGATGAAATATCCACATAATAAGGTTAACCAGTCCACCGATGATAACCCCTGCGGCAATGGCTATGCCCACACCTTCGAGTACATATAATCTTCTCGTTGCGGGAGGGTAATAGGAAACTCCGCGTACAACATAATTGTGATAGAGAATTGCGCTCCAGATTGCGGTTACGACCACACGCAAGTGCATCGGCATAGGCTGCTCTCTTTTCGGTCGGACTCCATCCCCTGGAAGTCGAACCAAAACGCGGGGAATTGTCTTCCTTCCACGGCTCGAACACGATGTAGTGGCAACCGGACGCGTTGAAAATGTGTCCTTCTGGTGCGGTGATGTCCCACCTTTCCAAGTCAAGGTTTGCTCCGAGTCGGTCACACTCTTTCTTTAGTTTTTGCGGTGTTGTCATTGCGTCGTCGCCTCCTGCCCCTTGTCTTGAATCATGCCGTCGTCGCGGATTAATTGAACTTGGCGGACCCGCTCTCCTGCTGGGTAGTTGAACCAATCGCCAGGAGTGTAAGAGTCGAAATTTTTGAAGGCGTCTTTTCCGCTTCGGCTTCTGTGAATCAGCCTTCCATTCACGAAAAGTTGATAGGTGTGCCTGTTCATTTTAATGCCTTCGCTAAAGGCAAATGTTTGGCGGTTTTGTTCGAGGGCTTTTTTAAGAGCTGGATTAGAATTCAATGCTTTCTCATACAACTCCTCTTCCTGAGCGCGAAGGCGTCTACATTCTTCCCGCCAAGCTCCCGCCTGGGCATTGTATTGTTGCGCCTCATCCCATACTTTCTCTACTCCCTGTACAAATTCTTCTAGTGACATGCCTGCTTCTATTACCTTCGCAGTAAGCCCTAACAACAGGCACTGGTGGGGAAATTTTTTTGCTCTCGTTTTCATTTTTTGGTTTTCTTTTCTAGTTTCCGCTTTGCCCATCGTGCCTTCGCGGCTTTCGCTGCTCGCGCCTTAGCCTTGGGTGTTCCGGCGATTGTTTTCGCTGCCTTTGCCGCTGCCTTTGCTTTCGCTTGGGGATTTTCGGCTAGTGCCTTACCGCCTTTGGACCCGATCCGTCTGAGGTATTGCTTAATGGATTCGTCCACAGACGGTAATGTACTACGTGGCCGCCAACAAGCAAAGGCAACCTTTGCCGAGGATACGCCTGAAAATAGAGGTATTGGACGGGCGTCTTTTGCTTGGCCGTATTGCTATAACTAAAAGCGTACCACGTTAAATTCCGCAGCGGCCATGGAATAGCGAAAGTCTGAAATGGAATTGCTTACAGATCGAACGAGGTTGCTCCCTGCACCAACTTTACGCGAAAGCCGAGCACATCGGCAGCTTTCTTCAATACGTCCAAATTGTGCGGCTTGGTCAGGAATTCGAATCCCGTGTCGCGATATACTGCAAATTGAAGAATCAAAGTTTCATCGGCGAATTCAGGCAAACCGGACCCCAAAGTTTTTGATAGCTGAGGGTGTGATTTCGCGACCTCAGCCATCAGTTTAACTTTTAAGCTCTCTGCCCACGAATTCAGGGCTAGACGCCCAGAGCCCCACACGCCCCTCTTCGTCAACTCCCCCAATTCCCCCCACGTGATCGGTTTGCCAAAGTCCTCCACCAAAATCGTAGGATTCGTTGCTTTGTCGATAGATCTTACAAGGTTCAATATCTCTTCGAGCATTGCCTCCGGGTCTCTGCTGGTTTTGTGGGGTTGGTCGGGGACTTCCATTTGCTGTAGCTCGCTTTGTAAGTCCGGCCACCATTTCTCAAAGACCTTCTTCAACACTTCGGGGTTAAGCGGCGTCGGTATGGCGTACTGATTAACCATCTGCAAAACTTGAAACATGCCGTCCTTTTCCAGAACAGCCATTTGCAAAAGCTTCAAAGGTCCGGTTACGTCGCTTGTGGTCATTTCGATCAGTAAAGGGCATACCCGGCTTTCATTCGGTTTATCGCCTTTCAATTGCTTGGCCAATGCACCCGCCTCGAAATTGAGCCAGGGTTCGGCTTGATTTTCTTTGGTAACGCAAATGATGCCGACATTGTGATTGTCGAGCTGAGTGAATAGCTCCGTACCCCACCGCTCGCCTGCGTCGATGTCTTGGGTCGATACCCAAGGATTACAACCTTGAACGACTTGCTCAAGCCAGCGCCGCAGCGCCTCAGCGACCATATAGCTTTTGGTATTCTTACCGGACCAGCTTATGAAGACGCCCATAGTTTTTGTCTATCATTTTCCAGCGCGAAAGCCAATGCCCGTTATCTGCTGGAACCGAAGGGACGGGGACCGAACCAATATCACCAGCAGCCTTCAGTCCGATAGCTGCTCACGTCGCAAGTGCCATCCATTGAAATCGAGCGGTTTTGAATTTCTTCATCATGAGACTTTTTACACGGTGTAAAATATTCATGTCATCAATTTGCCAATGGCAAAAATACAATAAAGCACATTGATATTTTATGTTGCTCATGGTAGGTTAGTTGCTATCCTCTGCTGTTAATCTTTCAATGGCCGAGTAAAAGTGCCAAGCATAGGCATCCGCCGTTATTCCGCGCAAATGGCATTTTAGAGCGTAACCTTTCCCGATGTCGATAAGCTCGGTTCCTGACAGTGTCGTTTTTGGATGTGCGTGATACCAAGCTACTCCATCTTCATGAGCTGCCTGTACAATTGGATCTTCGGATGAGTCCGGGAGAGTGGATATAACACCAGTTGTAGGAGTTGTTACCGGCAATGCTCGTTCTACGTGAACCTGGGTTGTGTCGGTAGTTGGCGCCGGGGTGTTCTCGCTAACTACCCGATTGTCTTCAGCGATCGTTGCTTTGTCTACTCCTGCCGTAGTTGTCTCTATTGTACGGTTGCTGCGGATTAAATAGCTCAAATAGAACAGGGCGATTCCGCCTAGCAGAAAAAGAGCGACGTCCGTTAGGAATTTCAGTGTCGTTTTCGTGTTTGTCGGTAGCGGGTGTCGGGGAGGTTGAAACTGCCGATAAAGGAACCTGGTTTTGGTACTCGTTTTCGTATCGCTTTCGAAAACGCGATCATTTCTTGTATTTATAGAGTTTCTAAAGTTGAATACGAGAAAATTTGCGGTGCTGGGTTTTGTCAAAAGCTCAAATGCCGCTGTCCATCTTGACAAGACAAGTGTTTCTTTGAACACTAGTTCCATAGGCGTGACTCCTGACGCAATTTTACGGCTTTTGGAAGAGTTGGAATTGAATCGGAAGAGCCGAAAGAGTGCGTGGGCGACACTTCAGCGGTTGCGCAAATTCATGGAAGCAAACGGAACGAGAATCGCCACACCAGAAGAGCGAACGTTTGAGAGCGAGGGCGAAGTAATCGAGTCGGGACTTCGCCGAACGGTCGAAGCCAGAGACATGGTGATGCGGAGTTTGGTTCGAGCCGTTTACCGATTCCGCGATGCTGCGCTAGTTGCCGAAAAGAAGGATTACTTTGGCAACGCACTTCAGAACCTTTATCGAGAATTGGAGCGGGCGGAAGATTTGGTTGGACCGGTGAGCTAGCTCCGCATTTACGGCTTGGCGTTCTTGTCCGTAATGAGCGTAGCTTAAACATCCAGATTCTGAATCGGTTCTTCCTTTCTATTGGCATGCTTGCTAGTATTTCTTTGCTCAAAAGACGGGAGCCGAACCGATGCCTGCAATAGTGGAGGCTTTTCTCCAGCACGAAGTTACTACTTGGAAAGAGCTCTTCGTCAGCCCTTACATTGTCCCCGTCGCACTCACGGCGCTCTATAACGTTCAGGAACGCGCGAAACCCACTTGGTTTTCATTTCTATTCTGGCTTTTGTGCCTTATTCCAATCTTCTGCTCTATTACTGTTGTCTCGGCGGCGGCGGCGTGCCTAATCGGCGGGAAGGTTTTGCCGCCCGCGGTATCTTTAGCCGCCTATCCTCTGTATGTTCATTTCCACCTTTCAACTGAGTCGGTGAATTCGATACTCGAGCAAAGTAATTTCTACGGTGACAGTTATGGGCCGTTCTATATTTTCTTCGTGGCCGTGACCTCTCCCAATGGTCGAACGCCCTTTGCCTTCGTCGGCAACGTTGGTCTGGTTTTCCTCGTCGGATTCCTCTGCCTTGGTTTAGCCTTTGGCATCCAGCATGGGATTTATTCCTTCCCCTGGGACTGGGGGTCGCAAGACGCTCCTGGCATCGCTAATTTTTCTTCGGCTTTATCTTTTATTTTCTGGCTTCTCTTGCTCTTTAGTGTCCGATATTTCTCTGTACCCTTTCGGGAGTTGATAAACCGAAACGTAGACGATACGATCGAACCGATCGTGAGAATTGTGATCACTGTTGTTCTCCTCGCCTTCGCATTGAGCGGGTTCTTGTTTCTGCAACCGTACCAAGCAACACTGTGGCTCTTGTTTTGGATCATCGCTTACCCTGTGGCGCTCTCGTTCACGAGGGGAGAGCCTTTGAAAGGTGCTGGGTTGGTGGAGATCTACATCGCGGGCCTTAAGCAAGTTCCCGTCGTGGGCCAGATTTTCGCCGCATATATGGGGAATCCGTCTTCGCGGAAGTCTTCTTCACCTCCGCCGGAAAATGATCCTGGAGCAGGTCCAAAGGACGAGAAACCTGGGGCGCAAAAATAAGGCAAGGGGTTACTTTCTTCATGCCGCTTAAGCTTCGCTGCAACCGTGACAAATGCTTTGTCCTGGTGTCACTGTTGCCAGCTTTCTAAGATTATAGCCGTGAAACTCCAAGCTGCTCGGCAAGCCCCGCGCTTGAGCTTGCTGCCATTTATTTCGGTTACCGAACATCGCGGGAATGGAAAGACAAAATCACCCGATGCTGTTGCGAAATGGAAAACACCCCCTCTCCTTCTTGCAGATGGAGGTCGAGTGCACTCGCTATAAGCTTGAGGCAAAGTCGATCCACCGCTGATAAAGCATCGAACAACAAGATACAATAATGTACCAATTCCGACTTTTATTCCGACTAAGGCTATTTTAGAGTGAATAAATCGTCGTAAGTCCCTGTTTGCGAAAAAGATAAGCGGGTGAAGGGAATCGAACTCATATGCACTCTGGCAAGTTGCCGTTCTGCCACTGCAAAGCTTTCTCCACCATAGCATTGCCCTGTCCTGAAGCTCGCGATACAAGTGGACGCGAGAGATACGATCGAGGCTTGCTGTCTTCTTCGCGCAAGATCATGATCAGGCGTTAAGCAAATCTGTTGAACGGAAGCCTGAGATCATGCCGGGACAGAACCTTTTTGGACCGCAGTTCAATAAACCTCTGGCCAACGAACCTTTGGTCCTCTGGACCTTTGGACCAAAGGACCTTGGGACCTAAGGACCTGCGGACCAAAGGCTCTCGGGTCAATGCCCTCTGGTCCTTAGCGCCTTTGCTGCGAGAGGAGTGCACCGATGAAGTTTCGAACCGAAGACCTCGGAAGTTCCGGGCCCAATGATGGTTGTTCCAGATTGCGGCTCTGGCGCGCGACGCACAAAACGAACTCAGAAACAATCGATTAGTTTATGAGCTACTGAACGAAACGGAACTGGATACGGTCTCTAAGGTTTTAAAACAGGGAATGCCGAGCACCTAAACATTTATTGCCGCTGTATTCGCCGGGCCCTAGCCCCGCACCCTAAACCTGGGTGGAGGTGTGGTCATCCCGGTTCTTCCGTCAAGGATTTTCCAACACTATTTCCTCCGGGCTCTTATCATCTCTCCACCCGAGAAACGTCGTCTGCCGCACCTCTCTGTCCTGGGTCCATTCAGTGTCGGCCACCTCGCAAACCAGCTTTGGCTGAACCCATTGAATTCGCTCTGGTAATTTCGGCGGATTCACGAACAGTGTTTTGTCGGTGAAGAGTGGCTTAATTCGGTCGATCGCTTCTTCCAGTCCTCGCTTACCGAACCCGCTTCCGGAGTGCCCGAAATAGTGCAGCCGCCCATCGCGATATGCACCGAGCAACAGCGACGCCTTCTTTTCCGCTTACCGACTCCAAGCGTTCACCGCCTTGTTATGAGTGTGCCAGAAATCGTATAGCTTACTGATGACGTCATGCGGCACCCAAAGCCTGAGGTCCTCCATGATGTCGAATTGTGGCACTGGGATAATATTGATGACGTTTTTCCGGCCCAAAATTCCGCGTTCGAGCTTAACGGCGATCTTGCAGATGGCCTCCTGGGCTTTGAACAACTCCTCCCATTTGCAAGTCGAGTTGCTGACATTCGATTTTCGAGACGGATTCGCTGTGTGGGCGATGTGGTCGTTTACTAGATCACAAACAGGGCCACAGGAGTCGAGCTGATCCGAAAGTTTATCGATCTGATCGGTTGAAGCGAGCCTCTTTGCCTTTGCTTCCATGAGCACCCGCCTAAGTGAAATCACATCTCTTCTGTCATCACACAAGCGACGAATGGCAACCGTCTGAGAGGTAAGGTATCCGGTCTGAATGAGTTCTGCGATCGGGCCATTGAGCTTTCCCGTGAGTTTTCGAGCCTGCCAGACCAGCCTAAAGTAGGCATCATTGAGCATCATGCTCCAAATCTGCGGCCAGATCTTTTGATCCATCCAATCTGACAAAGTACTGCTCACTACAACAAATAACCCAATCTCAAATAACAGCGACTAGCGTACGCAATATTTTTTGGTAAGGCAAATTGCGCTCATACCGATCTTTTCGCAGACAAAAACTTCTTCAGCTTGGAGCGGATCCGCCGATTCCCGGCGGAAATTGCGCCGGCGCTTTTAGGCGTCGATGGCATCGCGGAGGCGTCCGAGATTCTGGAAGAGGCGATGCGTTCGACTGCTAGACGATTTAGCGAAAATTGACGAGGTGGAGTTGGACGACGATGAAGGGCAAGACCAGTAAGACCACGAATCCTGAAGCACTGAAAGTCGAGCTTGAAGCGGTACAGGCTAGGATCTACCACAGCGGAGCGGAAGGAGCTTGCCAACCGGTTAATCGACGCACGAGCTTTCAGGAGCGAGGATGTCGAGCGTGTGCTGTCGCAGTACATCAGCAGTTGCAGGTCTCGGCTCTGGTCAATTCCTAACGCTCTGCCGCGATTGTTAGTAGGTCACACGACCGTTGAGGCTATCGCGGCTGCGCTGAGAGAGTCGGTAGAAGAGGCGGCGGCAGAGCTGCGGCCGTTCGACGCGGAAGCGCTCAAATCAAAGCTGATCGACTATGCGACCATAGAGCCGGAAGAGCCGGACGCAGAAAGGATGAAAGAATGTTCGTAAAACGGGGGCGTAATTTTTCGCTCCCATCGAGCAAAATGCATTGAACTATTCGGTTGTTTTTGCTAAAAGAGGCTTCTTTTCTAGCAACAGGTTAACTCTTCTTCTCTCCCTTACCGAGGAGCGATAAACGTCTACTCGGTTAGGAGTCTGGTCGACTACATTGGTCCTGAAGGTCAGTACGACTCCAGCACATCTTTTTGCGGTCTACGCAGTTAAGGGTACGTGCCGCATACTTCGACAGTCAAAATTCAACACTCGAGGAAAGTTATGCTTTTCTTTCTAAAGTTAAATAACCGTATTTTCTGTAAAATGCTGGCGGTAACGTCAGTTCTGTTTCTGGCATTTGCTGCCTTCACTCCAATGCTCCAGGCCCAAGATTGGGATCAAATTAACGGACGGGATAAAGTCCATGATCCAACTGGGGCGTGGCTCATAACGGCGGGTAATGAACAGTTCGCCCTCATCACTTTTCATAGAGGCGGAACTGTGACCGAAGACGTTCAGGGTGAAAGCGCTTTTGATCCAGCCGCTGTTAACCCGCCAAATCCGCCCTTCAATGTTCAGACTAGTCCTCAGCATGGCGTGTGGCAAAAGACAGGTTGGAAAACCTTTGCAGCGACGCTTGTGGCGATACAGGCAGGAGTCGACACTAGTATTGAAGCCTCAACACTATTTCGATTCGACAAATTTCAGTATACCGGAAAACTAAGCGAGTCCGGCGATCAGATAGACCTTACCCTTGTGTTTAGTGCTTACGATGTAAATGGAAATCAGATACTAGGGCCACTCCCCCCGCTTAACTTTAAAGGGGTGCGCGTGCCGTTGGAAATATTGCCCCATACCGGTACTACATTGCCCGTTCCTGTGGTTTCGCCCACTCCAGCAGCGCCTTAGTAGCGATCGGTCGGATCGCGGAGGATGACCTCGTCCGGCGGTATGAGTTCAGAGGAGACACTTAGGCTCTCCTCCTCATGCTGATTGCGCTTGTTCCGCCGAAGTGTCAGCGGGACTCCTAAATGCGCCAGAATGCGCTTTCTGTGGGTGTCCGCTATCATGATCTTCGGGAATCTTTCCGCGATCTCAGGCGTTGAGCTGGCGCGACGGTGAGCAGGAAAACGACGCTGCTAGTCATCGAAACTGCGCTCGACAAAAGACCAGATGTATTTAGCCCGATCTGCCGTGCTCTTGATTCGCGCCTCTGCGGGCAGTGAATTCCTGTGATGGGTCCAATTGCGCTCTTCCTGGCTAAGTCGGTCGCGCTGTTCGGAAGTTAATGATTGCCAAGCGCGGTTTAAATCCGCTTCAGCCGAGTCAATGGTCAGTCTGAAGGGAATAGGAGTCGGAGTGGAGACGATTTTTTGGTTAGTGTCGTAGTCGGTCATCTGTTGCTGCCCAGCATATGCCAAATCAGGCTCCGGCGTTGGAGCAGGAGTGGGCGGCGGCGGCGCATCCGCGATAGTGACTTTGACGGCCTTCTCTTCTGTAAGAAATTGCTTGAACCGAAGGATAAGAGAATTTCCGACCTGGCTTGTCGGCAACTCAAAATAGCAGAGTCGATCTCGAACGAGAGTGGGTTCGATGTTACCCATATAGGAAACTGCTCCCACGTCTAGATCTTGAGCATCGTATTCATTACCGCCTATCACGATCTTTAACGCATTCTGAGGGATGAAAGCTTCACCATGATTTTTATTGTTCTGCACGGTCATGGCCAGATGCACAAAAATCGAATCTGGTCCGGCTTTTTTCACACCGTAGCGTTCAATCGAGGATTTGAAATTCAACCCATCGATTTTGACCAACCAACCACTCCATTGCAATTGTGTGACCTCTGGGGTTGGCCTGACCCCTTTGACTGGACTGAACTCTACTGTTGATCCATCTCGGTGCCGCCACTTGAAACAGAAATTCACAAAACCTAATTCGGAGCAAATTGCGTGCGCGAATGTTGATGAATTATTGAGGTTGGCACAGGGCGCTACATCCCCATGCGCGCCCTAATGCCTGAAGCCCGGATATCCCCCAGAGTTTCTCCCAGACTTCACCAATAGTTCGCACGTCGAGCCCCTGGTGTGTCCCAGAGCACCGATTTTACTCGATCTCGAGCCGGGAATCCCATTGATCGATCGAGCTTCTAATCCCGCGGCGCTAATTCGGCTAATAGCTTCTCAAAGCGCGGATCTTTCCGAAGCGGATCCCAGATTGGATCGAGCTTCAAGGCGCCGTAGTAAATACCTTTTGGCGTTTTCGTCAGCGAATCCAATGTTGCAAAGGTTACATCCAGCTCATTGGTCCAAGCGTAGACAACGGCCAGATTGATCAGGATACCCGGGCCTTGTAGAGCATCCTTTGAAATCGGCAGCATTTGGACGGCGCGTTTAGCTTCAGATACGGCTGCTTCTTTGTTATCAAGCAAGGCGTCCACCACCGCCAACTGGCTAAGCAGTGGTGCGGCGTTTTCGTTTTCTGGTGACTTCTGGATCTTCTGATTCATTTGCTCTCGTACTTCAGCAAAGCTGGGGTTTGCACCGGTGGGTTCTCCTTGCAGCCGAGCAATTAGAATGGAGTAACAGCCAACGGGAACCGGCCACCATCCGTAAGCAAAAATACCGGAGACCTCACCGCCTTTCATTTTTTCGATGATTTCCTTTGCTTGCGCCCAATCGCGATCGTTTACGGCCACAAACAAACGCCAAGGGAGCCCGTCTTGATCGTCCGCCATGGATGGGGGAAGAGCGGCAACCGCAGAACGCAACGCCGTAATGTCCCCGGTCTTATCTATCATAGTCGCTTCTCTTCCAACCCTTAGTCCCGGCTGGTCGGGGGGAATCTCCTGCAACCGATCGTATATCTGTTCGGCCGCGCTAAACTGGCGCGTATAGTAAAACGTGTCAGCGAGCGCCTGTAACGAAACTTTGTTCCGCGGATCTAGCGTGATCGCTTCTCTAAGCTCCTGGATCGCTTTTTCGAAGTTACCCTGCCGACAATCAATGTAGGATTGGAGTGCGATCGCCTCGACATCGTTTGGTAAGCCGCGCTTGGCGATCGCCAATTGCGCCCGTGCTTGCTCGTAGTCGTGATAACCGTAATAGAGGTGGTACGCGTACGCCAAGTGAACTTCGGGAAGATCAGGCTGTAAGCGTAACGCTCTGTTTATCGCGGCATCTGCCAGGGCGCGCCGCTCTGGCGTCGCGTCGGGGAAGAAATAAAGAAGGTCGTGGGCTAACCCAGACGCGCAGTAGGCGAGCGTGAACTTAGGATCGAGTTGGACGGCCCGCTCCAGAAAACCGATAGCCTCACGCAACGGTCTCTCAATGTCGTTGAAACCCCAAGAGGCACTAGCGTCCATAATCAACTCATTAGCTCGGAGATAGAGGTCATAGGCTTCGAGATTATCAGTCGGCTTTGCTTCAATCGACCTCTTCTCTTCGGGAGAAAGCGTAGCGTTCAGTTTTCTGACGATGGTCTGAGCTACCTCGCTCTGGATGGCAAATATATCGGTGAGATCCCGATCATAACTGTCCGCCCAGATAGTGTTGTCATTGCGAGCATTGACTAACTCCGTACTTACACGCACGTGGTTTCCGTCGCGGCGGACCGTTCCTTCCAGCACATTAGCCACACCTAACGCGTTGGCGATTTGGCGTAGATCGCGTTTGTTGTCCGCGCGATACTGCATCACCGAGGTC
>Ga0070708_100003016_pt1 | contig 13071 bp, 10 predicted proteins | sample KBSK5503metaG_FD_65469 | JGI IMG/M metagenome (GOLD analysis project Ga0070708, IMG submission 65469) | Corn, switchgrass and miscanthus rhizosphere microbial communities from Kellogg Biological Station, Michigan, USA - KBS K5-50-3 metaG | ecosystem: Host-associated > Plants > Roots >...
GTCGATCGATGCGTTTTCCGATTCGATGATGAGATGTGGAGGGTGTCGCGCTGCAATTTGCGCCGCCGAAATCAAATAACTAAGCGGCCCGAAATTCCGCCTCAATCTGCTGCTCGTTTCTTTTACGACTTGCGCATCGAGCCCCACGCCGGCGAGCTGAACAAAATATTTGCCGTTGGCAGAGGGAAGATCCACAAGCCGCGTGTTCTCGCTTTGAATAATCTTCCAGCAGAGTTCGAGATGGTTGGCGGGGAGTCCGAGCTCCGTCGCAAACACGTTCATGGTGCCAATCGGCAGCAGGCCAAGCATGGCTTTGCTGCCGGCCAAGCCGTTGACCACCTCGTTGATTGTGCCGTCGCCGCCAGCGGCCACGATTTTCTCGAATCCCTCTTGGGCGGCGCGGCGCGCTATCCCTTCGGCTTCACCGGAACGCGAGGTGGCGCAGATAACCGAGTCACGCGCTAACCATTCGACTCGCGCCCGCTTTCGCTGAGCGCGCTCGCCGCGCGCCGCGGGATTGAGAATGACAAGCGTGCTATTCACCGAAAGCAAAAAGGCTTTGAACTTTTCTTCAAACTTGGTCTGCGTAACGTCTTCGCGTGCGAAAATTCAGCCGGGTAGTCCTGATCGTTCCAGGGACGATTATTGCTCTCGGGACAATCGTTTTGCTCGGCGTGAATCTGTATGTGCAATCGCAGGGGACACAAGCGAGGATTCAGCAGGAACTTGGCCAGCGGCTCGGGACGGCTTTGCATATTCAGCGCGTCAGCGTGACCCCGTGGGGCGGCCTGAAATTGAGCGGTATCACCATCCCGGAAGTTTCTGCCGCCGGGTCGCCCAACTTTCTCGAAGCAAAAACTTTCGGACTGCGAATTAGATTGCTGTCGCTTTTTTCCCGACGCTTGGTGATCACACGAGTGTCCCTGGCTGATCCGAAGGTGATTTGGCCGCAGAATGCCGATGGCAAATGGAGATTACCGGGTTTGCCGGATCATAACCGGGAAAATGCTTCAATTGCTCCTGACAAACCGGTGGAGCGATCCGAGAATGAAAACTCTCGCGAACCAGAAACCGGGATTCCACCGCGGAAGCCGCCGAAATCCAAACAGCCCCTGAGCGATAGTTCATCTAAGAACACGGCCGCCACTGGCACATTCGTGCCGGAAATTCGACGGGTCAGTGTCAGCGGCGGCGACTTCCGCTTTCTTGATCGCTCCAGAAACTTTGTCGCTGCTTTTGAAGGTGTCGAATTTCGCTCCGCTGTGCGCAACGCAGTGGCGTTGCGAGGCAACGCCCGTGTCGCGAAGATCTCGCTGCGGAATCGCTTTTTCCTCGAACAATTGAAATCGCCGCTCCAGTACGATCCGACCAGCCTCGAGCTTCCACAGATCTCGGCACACGCCGGTGGCGGCGACATCGCGGGTCATTTTTCGATGCAGCCACAAATGGAAGATTCGCCATTCACCGTCGAGGTGAGGTTTCGCAACGTCCAGGCAGATCGCGTTGTGACGGATGCGGGAGGTCCGAAGGGAGTCGTGCAGGGTAACCTTGAAGGCAGCTTTAACGCCACGGGCAAAACGGCTGATCCCAATGCGCTTACTGGCGCAGGTGAGATTGTTTTGCGTGACGGCCAGGTGCAGCAATACAGCTTGCTCGTGGCCCTGGGACAGGTTCTGCAAATTGAAGAGCTGATGCAGCTCCATCTCGAACAGGCTGAAGCGAAGTATCATATCACTCCAGGGGTCGTCACGGTGGATGAGCTGATTTTGCATTCGCCTAACATTCGGCTCTCTGCCACCGGCACCATCACTTTCAATGGGAAAGTGCATCTCGATTCTCGACTCGCGATCAACGAGAAAATCCGCGCTCAGCTTTTCAAGCCGATCCGGGCCAATTTCCAGCCGACCGACGAAACCGGCTATTTCGCGGTCGATTTCCAAGTCGGCGGAACGATTGATCGGCCGAAGTCCAACCTGCTGGAGAAGGTAGTCGGACGCGATCTCAAGGATCTCGTTAACAGCTTGTGGGGCGGACGGAAGACCGAGCGCCCGAAAAAGAAAAGATCAGCCGAGGCCACGCCTTCGGAAGGGATCATTTCACCATCGCCTTCGCCCACATTGGAGAAGCAAACCGAAGCCACGGCCACGCCGGTCGCTTCGCCATGAGGGTGATCGCCGGATCGGCCGGCGGTATCCGCCTCGATGTTCCGAAGCGCCGAGTTCGGCCTACCATGGATCGCGTAAAAGCCGCGATTTTTTCCAGCTTGGGCGACGTCGTAATTGGCGCGCGCGTTCTCGACCTTTTCGCTGGATCAGGCGCGCTCGGAATTGAAGCGCTCAGCCGCGGCGCCGCCTCCGCGCTCTTCGTTGAAGAAGATAGACAATCGATTTCGACAATCGAGAAGAATCTGGTGAAAACAGATCTTCAGGCGCGGGTTCGCCAGCAAGATGTCTTCGATTTTCTGCGGCGCTCGCCTTCGAGCGAGAAATTCCAAATTATCTTCGCCGATCCACCCTACGAAAAAACAAGATCGGGCGAGTCCTTCACCGAAAAACTCCTGGCCAACGAAGTATTGCCACAGTTGCTCGAAGACAGCGGCATCTTTGTCCTCGAAAAACGGCCGGGCGAAAAATTGCCCGGCACGAAACCATGGACAGTCACACGCAGGAAAGTTTACGGCGCCACCGAGGTCCTCTTCCTCTCCGCAATCTGCAAGAAGATCACCCGTCCTGGTCGCCGGGGCGACCGCGGCGGGCAATCCGGAATTCAGCTGTGATTCGCTTCATCTACAATTTATTTTGGCCGGTCGGTCTTCTGTTTTTTTTGCCGGGCTACTTGGTCAAGATGTTCCGGCGTGGCAATTATCGGCACAAATTCGGACAGCGGCTGGGATGCTACAATGTCGATCTAGGCGCGCGTCTGGCACGGCAAAGATCGACATGGCTCCACGCAGTTAGCGTGGGTGAAGTTGCGGTCGCGCTCAAGTTGGCCAGACAATTGCAATCGATCGAGCCTGACTTGCATTGCGTTCTCACTACCACCACAACAACGGGATTTTCTTTGGCAAACAGGAACGCTCCACCCTGGATTGAAGTGATGTATAGCCCACTCGATTTCTGGCTGATCATGCGACGCGCATTTGCGGTCATCCGACCGGTCAGACTTGTTTTGGTCGAAGCCGAGATCTGGCCGAATTTAGTGGCGGAAGCTCATGCGCGCAGAATTCCGATTGCGCTCGTGAACGCGCGTTTATCGCCACGATCAGAACGGAGGTTTCACCGGTTCCGATTTTTTGTGGCGCCAACTTTCCGGCTCCTCGACTTGGTTTGCGTGCCAGAACCGGAGGACGTCGATCGATGGGCAGCGCTCAGGGTCCAGCGTTCGCGAATCCATCATACCGGAAGCATTAAGTACGATCCCGAAAACGTCGATGTCGAACCAATGCTGCCGGAAAAGGTTCTGCGCGATCTCCAGATCGATAACCCCGAAATAATCGGGGCTCGCGAACACTTTCGGAGTCGCCCGATTCTTTTCGGCGGCAGCACGCATCCCGGCGAAGAAGAAATGCTCGCCCAGGTTTTTCTGAGATTGCGCCAGAGATTTCCTTCGCTCTGTCTGTTCATTGCGCCGCGCCACGTGGAGCGCGTGAGAGGAATTCGGAAGCAGCTGGAAGCTCTCTCGCTGAGCGTCCAACTTTCGAGCCAGGCAGGAAGTCATAGCGAAGCTAAGCCAGATTGTGTCTTGTTAGACAGAACCGGTGAGCTGCAATTCTGGTATGGTACCGCCACGGTTGTGTTCATCGGCAAGAGTCTTACCGCGCACGGCGGACAAAATCCGGTCGAGCCGATTGTTGTCGGCAAGCCGGTCATCTTCGGTCCCAACATGGAGAACTTCGCCACGCTCGCGAAGATGCTTGTCTCGAGGAACGGCGCTATCCAGGTGTGTGATGCCGGCACACTCGAACAAGCAGTGGACAAACTTCTGCACGACAAGGAAACGCGGCGGGCGCTCGTTGAAAACGCGGAGCAAGTCTTAATGGAGCACCGGGGCGCGACCGCGCGCACGGCCGCGCTGATTTCCAACCTAAGGGTTGCCGTCGACGGCTCAAGGACCGGCGCTCTCCAGAGCGCCGAATGATCCTCAAGTACGGTACGGCGGTTTGGAAACCGCCGCTCCCAGTTAGCGCGGCGATTTGCCTTGCCTCGAGGCTGCTCAATTCCGATATTGGCCGGCTTTTGCGGACCCTATCGTCTAGAGGCCCAGGACACCGCCCTTTCACGGCGGTAACACGGGTTCGAATCCCGTTAGGGTCGCTTCCCTCGTGTCGCCTAGGGAAGCCTCGATTGCATAACATCTTCGCATAACGAATGCGCTGAAATTCGCCATTATTCGCCGACGTGCAGCAACGCGAGTTTTTCTTCACGTTTCCGGTTCATCCCATGTAAACGCAGTTTTTTGCACCGCAGCTTCTCCTCTAGAAGTTCGCGTTGTTTGAATACACGCACGGCATCAAGAGTGACCCAGCCTCGCACAGAGGTGCGGTCTGCCAACCTGGTTGGAGAAACCAAGGTGGATTGCGGGAACAGGTGGTTCTCGCAGATGCGCGCCGGGACGAACGCCTCCCGGCGAACCAAATCTCCTTTGATGGCGTTTGCACAAACAGCAAATCGCCATGACTACCGACTTCACACTCTACCTCGACGGCTCAACCATCCTCATTAGGCCGGAGAACGCGACCGCGCAAAAGCATCTTGAGGAAAACGTTGCCGAATATGCGCAATGGTTGGTCAGATTTTACCTCTTCCGCTAACTTCTTCATCGTCTTCTCCCATTGCGAAATTGGACGCATCCCAGCTGATCTTTCCTCAAATGCATCCACGCCAAAACCGCCGCGGCTTCAGCAGGCTTGATCCATTTGCCGTGCTCGCGAATTAGATCTTTGAGCCCGCGCTCGAATACGCCGCGAGGTCTATCTTCTAATGGCAGCCTGGCAATTTGAAGCTGGCGATTCGGGTCTGCCAGCCTGCTGGACTAGAAGCTTGGCCAGCGGCCGTGTAGTATTCGTTGACGTACCAGAACGTGCAGTCGTCGGTGGGATCGACCGTCATGTCCGTGTAGTCGCCCCAGCGCGAGTTGGTGGTCGTCTGCACGCCCGAGCCGTTGATGATGACGCCCTCCCCTAAAGTCATCTGGCCCAAGGGATCGCCACTGAGCCTTCCGGTATAGCGGATACCTGGAAAGACATTCGTTCCGTTGACTACGCTGTAGCCCAACGCCATGTTGCTTTGCCGATCCATTGCGACGCTTCCCATCCAGCGATGCACGCCGTCGCCGGGTGCAAAGGTGCCTTGCTGGAAAACCGAATAAACACCGTTGGTCCGCCGGATCTCGTACCAGCGCACGCCCGCGACCGAGGGTGCCGCCTCAACCGACTGGTTGGTTACCAGCGCCTCATATTGTCCAAAGTTGCGGTAGGCGAGACGGAAGGTCGGACGCTGGCGGTACGAGAGGATGTCGAGGTATTGGCTCCCATTGGTGATCCCTGGTTGCGGGAGGCAGTCTCGGCTGCTCGGTGGCAATGTACCGGGAACTACGCCGCAGGGAAAGATCGAGTCGAAGGACGCGACCGGCAGCTGTGTTTTGAGATTGATTGATGCTATGGGATTTGCCCGCCACTTCACGCTGAGTTCCCAAATGTTGAGGGCATCGAAGGTCGCGCCGTAGGGACCGCCATCGTCTTGCGTGCCGACAATCGGGGCGGGAGCGCCATTAATCGGCGGGCGTGTGCCGTCAATATCCGCCGGCAGCAGGCCGTCGCCGACGAGCGGCAGGATCGCCGGGTCGTTCCCGTCGAGGAAGAAGTGCACCATGCGCGCGTTGGGATCTCCTGCGACCATTCTTGCCTTTTCAAGCGCGTAAACGCTAATACCATATGCATTCTTACGCCCGAAATCGCGCGAGGTGAGCAGATACGAGTTGCCCCAAACTCCGTACTTTGGGTAGTCGGGGAAGAACGGCTCCGAGTCAGCGCCGGAGGTGATGAACGCGTAGCGGAAGTACGCGCCGGTGGGATCTCCGGTCTGCGAGATCGCGACGCAGTTATAGAAAGGTTTATTGTTGAAATTGCCGGAAGGATTGAACCCGCGAGTGGTGAACTGCGACAGGAGCCAGCGATCGGCGAATTGGTCGTACAGCACGACTGGATCGCCGGAAGGATCGGTGCAATCAGGAACTGCGAAGCCAGACCAGAGCGTGCCCGTGTCCACCGGCCCGAGAAGCTTATTGCCGCTCTTGTCGTAAACAGCGAAGACGAGGTTAACGATCTCAACGTAGTGGTTCCGTCCTACCTCGCCGTTGGGGTCGGGCGGGTTTACCCGGAAACCGAAGATATTGGAATTGTCCTGGTTGGATAATCCTTCAAAGTTTGCCAATGGACTCGGAATGGCAACGGCAGGGCTCAACGCCTGCAGCGCTGCATCGCCACTGTACCCCTTGGACCGGGTCTTTGGTCCCCGCTCCGGACGCACTTCCAGCACCGTGGATGAGGGGGCAAAGCGCTTTGGGGATGGCACTAAATCACGGAGTGCAGGCGATACGTCAAAAGCCGCCGCCGCGGAGAATTTTGGAGTTAGAGGGTGCGTGCGTGCAGTCGGTTGAGCAGAAGCGGGCGGCGATGCCACTACCAAAAGCGTCGCCGCTGCGGCCGATATCAGAATGACCGCAGCCATGATACGCGCATGTGAGAAAAAACGATTCCGAGTAAACCGACGAAGAGTTTTCATAGATTGTGGAAATGCAGATTCGGGTTGAGAGAGAAATTCCAGGCTGCCCAGCCCAATCCAAAAATGTCAAGAAATTTCGCCCTCTTCCTAAAAAGGAATTCGGAAAAAGTCTTACCTGCCCTCAGCGCATCCTAAAACGCCGGGAACGTGCGGTCGATTGTGCGACAGAGGAAATCCGAACGTACAGAGCGCTGCCTACCGAATGCTGCCGATCGCGATCGAGCTGCTGAACCCCTTACGGAGTGGGATCAGGATCGCCGAAAGTTTGCTCCAGAATCACGCAAACTCACGAAATGTGGAAGTGGGTTCGAATCCCGTTAGGGTCGCTTCCGTATGCGCACCGAGGCCGGGCCATGGATGCATGACAGTTTTGCATAATACCTTCTCATTAGTCCGCCGGTCCAAACTCGTCCTTCACTATAGGTCCGAAAGGAGAAAAATGTTTTTCCGCGGCACGGGCCCAGATCAAGGCCAGCCGGCCTGTGTTGGCAAAGACCTGAACTCGATGATGACCGGTTTGAAGAAAGCGAGCGGCGCCAAACGGACTGCCGTCGAGCGTCGCTACCAAGGGGCCTCGCTTCGGCAAAAGGACATAGCGCTCAGGAACTGCAACATCAAATTCATATGTTTTAGGGAAATTTTCGTCCTGGGTAGCGAGGATTTTTCCCAAAACGCAGGTGCGAAACGCAACCTGCACATAGTTGTGCCGAATAAAGTCCATCGCTCGTGGGGGCATTCGAAGCAGGGTCGCAACCGGTGCCCGAGTAGCAATTAGACGCTCTGGAATATCATCTTTGATAAGGCCCAGTGCGATCCGGCGTAGCGTCACTCCCTCCAATACGTAGTAAAAGGGGCGTCGGCGAAAAACCGTTTCGCCCTTGGCATCCATGACGAAATCCTCTTTTGTCGTCAAAGTTAGCACATTGGAAATCATTGATAATTTATCCGCCATGGCGTCGCCGCGCGGTGGGAAGGTGCTAAGCAGGACGATGATCTCTGCACCGACGAAAAGCGGGAAGCTAATCAACTGATATCGTGCCAGAGGAGCGATTGTGCCGGCGCCAACGAGCAGCAGGATGATGAGTGGTATCACTGGAATAAAATCCTGCGTTTGCACAATGGGCCAAAACCCGGCCAGCAATACAAAGTAAGCGAGCAACGTCAGCGCGATCACTGCGGCACGATCGCGTCTGAACATCTCGGGCAGGTTGCGCCAGTTCAGATAACCCAATATTGAAATCAGTGCGCCGAGCGGGAGAAACCAACGAGATTGCCTCCAAACCCCAGACCAGCTAAACAAGCCCGGCAAGACATTGTCCTGGATTGTGCAGTAGTAGAGACTGGGCAGCGCCCCGTTAAGGCCGAAGAACGCGACGACAAGCAGGGGCACGACAGCGACACCCAAAAAACCGCTCATGGCCGCGACGAGCAAAGATCTCCAGTTGACTTTTTCCTGGCAGATGGCTTTTCCAGTGACGAGAAGGGTCACGGCTAGAACCAGCGCGACCGCCAGAAGTATCGTCTTCATCGAAGTAGCGAAACACGCGCCCAAAACCAGGCCAGAAAGAAAAACGTTGCTTGTTTTCAACGGCCGCAGCAGCAGCATCCAAATCGAAAGTAACCAGAGCGCCGCCCATAAATCGTCCGTTCTAAATTCCGATGACTTGATGAAGAAAACTGGAAAAGCGCCCGCTGCGATTGCGCTCCAAATTCCTACGCGGCGCGAGAACAGCATCGTCCCGCATTTGTAAACGGCCCAGAGGCATAAGAAATAAAGCGGGATGACGGCGAGCCGCATTGGAACAAGGATGTCGGGGCGCTCTCCGAGCGCCCCGAAAAGCGGAGCGTAGAGAAATTGGAAAAGTGGCGAATGATTGTCGAAGAGATCGCGATAAGGCAAAAACCCATTTGCCCAACCCCAGACAACGTGGAGATGCTGTGTTTCATCCGAGTCAATACGCAAGACGATCGCGTAGAAAACCTTCAAGACAGCGAGCAGTAGGAGTAGCGAAACGAGGATTAAACCTTCCGACCTTGCAAAAAATCCGGCGTTCAGTTGGCTTTGGCTGGTATTGGGAGAATCCCGTATCACGGCCGAAGGTTCCACGGGTTGCGTGCAGGGTAGTTTGGGTCGGCAGTGCAGAATTCCATAAATTCCCACGAATGATATCGTTTTAAAAACTGGGTTTGCGAATCAACCTGGAGTATGGAGTGTTGGAGATTCTACCAGTCAGACCTCCTGATGCAGGAAGCTTTTCACCAGTCGGAACTCGATCACCCGCATGTCGGGCGGGCCCGTGCCATTACAAAAGCCCATCCGGACGTTCGCGAGTTAATGGTCCGAAATCCGTACACGGCGTTGATTGCTTTTGGGATTGTGATCCTGCAAACATCGATCGCCTTTGGGATGGGAAAACTCGGCTTTGATTATTGGTGGCTCAGCCTTCTCCTCGCTTATGGCGTGGGTGCGTTCGCGAACCATGCGAACTACGTCATTATTCACGACGCGACCCATAATCTCATTTTGCGAAGCAAAAATTGGAACAAGATGATCGGAATCATTGCAGATCTTCCCAATTTGACTCCCGGTGCAATGGGCTTCCGCGTTTATCATCTAAAGCATCATTCGCATCAAGGCGATTACGAACACGACGCTGACCTGGCCAATCACTGGGAAGCGCGCCTGGTGAGCAATAGATGGTATCGCAAGGCGATCTGGCTGATGCTCTTTCCTTTCTTCCAGCTGACGCGCCCACCGCGTTTGAAGGCGATCACTATGTGGGACCGATGGTTTGCCGTGAATTTCGCATGCGTCCTGGCTTATGACGCGGCCGTTATCTATTTCTGTGGCTGGGCAGGATTATTTTATCTCGCGCTTTCATTTTTCTTCTCGATCGGGCTGCATCCGGTGGGCGCCCGCTGGATCCAGGAGCATTACACGAACGACCCCGAGCAGGAGACCTATAGTTATTACGGACCAATCAATCGAATTTGCCTCAACATGGGCTATCACAACGAACATCATGATTTGCCCTCGATCCCCTGGAATAATCTGCCCAAGCTGCGCGCCATGGCGCCGGAGTTTTACCAGCCCCTAAAGTACCACTCGTCCTGGAGCCGATTGCTCCTTCAGTTCATCTTCGACAAACGTTACACATTGTTTTCACGCGTCGAACGAATGAGACGCGAGAATCATACCCGGCCAAGCACTCAAGAGGTGATTGTCGATCCAGGGAGGGGGGTTGATCTCAGTGCGCGACCGATTAATTTTTAAGGCCATGGCGGAGCGACTTTACGTCTCGAACAAGAACGAAACGGTTCGAATGTTCAAAAGCGATTTCATGGAGTTCTTCTCGCATGTGCACCCAGCTACGCCTTTGGTGCTTTACCTGCCAGTCATCGGTTACATGCTTTATGTCGCGTTTTGGCAACGGCGGCTCTCGATCCTGCTTGGGGCATGCCTCTTTTTGGTCGGCGCGCTAATCTGGACCCTGCTCGAGTACATCATCCACCGGTACCTATTTCACTACGAACCAAAGAGCCGTTTGGGAAAACAGCTTCATTTTATCGTGCACGGTGTTCATCATGATTATCCCAACGATGCCAAGCGGCTGGTGATGCCGCCAAGCGTAAGCATTCCCCTTGCGATTTTATTCTGGGTGCTCTTTGCCGCAGCCTTTGGCCGTTTCGCCCCAGCAATCTCGGCTGGATTTGGGTTCGGCTACGTTTGCTACGATTCGATTCATTACGCCATACATCACTTCGCCATGAAGCGCGGCGTGTGGCTTTGGCTGAAGCAGTACCATCTGCGGCATCATTACCACGATGATCACGCCGGTTACGGCGTCAGCTCTCCGCTCTGGGACTACGTCTTTAGAACGACCCGAAAATAGCCTAAATCCGAGCGGCCCGAAGGTCAAAAAAAGTAGCGACTAAAGCCTTGTCGAGCGCGTCGGAGGCAGTACAATAGCTGCCCCGATATGGAACTCTGCGACGCACCATGGTAGGTCGTTCGTCGGAGCACTACATAAGGCATTGAAAACAATTATTTACAGTCGATTCCAGAGAGTCGCACCCGATTGGCTGACAGGCGAACCACATTTCGCCGCTGGATATACAAGATCGACAAGAAAGGGAACTCTTCACTGCGAGCGGCGATGAACCAGGATCCCTTCAAACTTAGTTTGGGTAATTTTCTCGCTGCCCGTGAAAGCAACGATCCGCTTCAAGCTCCGCCAAGCTTCACAAATTGGATGCGTGAGCAAGCATGGGCATCTCCACTGTACGAGCCCGAGTTGCTCGGTGCGGCTGAGGCCCGCACCACCATCAGTTACAATGGTAAAGCGCACTCCGTCATTAATTTTTGTTCGTATAATTATCTCGGGCTGGCGAATCACCCGGAGGTGATTGCCGCGGCGCACAAAGCGCTCGAGACCCATGGCATGGGTGCGTGTGGGGCGCCGATGCTTTCGGGAATGACCGACCTGCATCGGGAACTCGAGCGACGTGTCGCGAAATTTCTCGGCCGCGAAGACGCCATGCTGTTTAACAGCGGATTCGGAGGCGCGCTCGGCACGATTTCTAGTTTACTTCGAAAAAGCGATGTGGCGATCCTCGACAATCGTTCGCATCTGAGTTTGCGCGACGGTGCCGTTCTTTCACGGTGTCGCGCGGAGAAATTCGAACACAATGATCCCGAGTCGTTGGAAGCAGCGTTGACTCGCCAACAAGGCCGGCGCCGCTTGGTTATCGTCGAAGGGGTTTACTCGATGGATGGCGACTTCGGCAATCTCAAGGAATTGATTGCTATCGCCAAGTCTCATGACGCCAGCGTTTTTATCGATGAAGCCCATTCGATGCTGAGCTGTGGTCAAAACGGTCGCGGTGCGGCCGAGAAGTTTGAGGTGGAAGATCAAATCTCCCTTGTTTATGGCACATTTTCCAAAGCCTTCGGCGCGCTTGGTGGATTCGTAGCAGGTTCGATGGAGACAGTTCAGTATTTGCGATATTATGCGCATCCATATGTGTACTCCTGTGCGCTGCCGCCCGTTGTAATAGGCGCGATAATTAAGGCGCTCGAGATCGGAACACAACAATCGCACTTGCGAAAAGAGCTTTGGGAAAATGCCGACTATTTTCACGCGCAGCTGCGCGGTCTCGGCATCGATACTGGACGATCGACAACCTATATCATGCCAATTGTAATCGGTGAGCGCGAGCGCATGTACCGACTTTGTCACCAATTGCGCAGTCGCGGTCTTTGGGTCGCTCCGGTCGATTATCCGGCCGTTCCGCTGAATCGAGTTTGTTTCCGCGCTTGTGTGACCGCCAAGCATACGCGTGCGGATTTGGACGAAGCGCTCAACATTCTCGAGGACACGCTCGTTCCGGCTGTGCTGCAAGATGCCTGAGTTTGGGCTCAGGAGTGGTTTTTGATGCCAGCCCAGATCGAGGAAACGTCTTCCGGGATTGAATCGACTTACAAAGCGCACGAAGTCGAAGGCTTTCTTGATCTCCATTTCTACAGACCAATAGGTTTCTGGCTGGCGCAGTTTTTCGCGAAGCTGAGAATGACACCAGCAGCAGTGACGCTCCTCGGTGGCTTGTTCGGAGTCGCGGCCGGACACCTTTACTATTATCGCGATTTAGGCGTGAACGCCGCCGGCATGGCGCTTCATGTTTTCGCCAATGCTCTGGACAACGCGGATGGCCAGCTCGCGCGCCTGACTGACCAGAGAAGCCGGCAGGGGCGGATCGCGGATAGCCTGGCCGATCACTTCATATTCCTAAGTGTCTATGTCCACTTGACCCTGCGTTATTTGGTTGAAGGGGCTTCGCCGGCCATCTGTTTTCTCGCACTCGCTGCCGGGATCAGTCACGCGTTGCAGGGAGCAGCCGCCGATTACTATCGCAACGCCTATTTTTATTTCGTGAATGGGCGATCACGAGCAGATTTCGATTCATCCACCGCCCTGCGATTGAGTTATCGAGAACTCAAATGGCGGCGTCAACCGTGGAACAAATTCCTGCTTCTCTTGTATCTGAATTTCACGCGGCAGCAGGAGATGCTCTCGCCGCAATTGAAGGGATTGCGCAGTGCAGCCGAGCGGCTATTCCCGCAGGAGATCCCGCTTCAGCTAAAAATTCATTACCGCGCGTGCGCCCGGCCGGCCTTCAAGTGGTGGGGATTATTGATGACAAACACGCGAATGCTTATTTTGTTCGTTCTCCTTTTTGTTAGGCAGCCAGTTTGGTACTTCTGGATCGAGCTGATTGTCCTCAATTTGCT
>Ga0070708_100003017_pt1 | contig 13070 bp, 12 predicted proteins | sample KBSK5503metaG_FD_65469 | JGI IMG/M metagenome (GOLD analysis project Ga0070708, IMG submission 65469) | Corn, switchgrass and miscanthus rhizosphere microbial communities from Kellogg Biological Station, Michigan, USA - KBS K5-50-3 metaG | ecosystem: Host-associated > Plants > Roots >...
GATCTTCGGGAGTATAATCGGGACCACTTCGGACATATCTAAAACCACAATCGCATGCAAAAAGGCCAACCGGCCGACCGCGCTTCTTTTTTTGACCGTTTGTTATGTCGCAATGGCGAATAGTTTTTTCTTTGAAGTGGTCAGAGGCACGGTTGAGGCAAGGCCATGGTGAATTTCCGAAGGGCTTATATTCTTTGTATTCGGTGAAGAATTGCTGGGCAGTGAATTCGAGGAACGTCATCAGCAGCAGGTGCCGAACAGGTGGTTGAACGTCAGCAACTCGATTCTGGCGGAGGATTCGCAACGGCCACGGCTGTTTCTGATTACCAATTTGACTTTGAAGAAGAGTCAACAGGCTCGGCGGATAAAAGTCACAGAATTGCCTAAGTAGTTCGGAGTGGCGAAATCTCCCTTTGTAGTAGGCGAGTCCCTTCCTTAATAAGAGATTGTGGTACCTCGACTGTCGTTCAGCAGCCGTAGGAGGTGTTCCGCGCCACTCCAATAAGAACTTTGCGTCGATGGCTAGGCGCAGCAGAAACTGGTGTTCAGAGTCTTCCGGATTGAGTTCCCGAGCGGGGCAATCTTCAATAACATCTTCTGCGGGAATGAAAGTGACGGAACTGTCTCGCTTGCGGTGACCAGCCGAACTCGGCTCTAAGAAAACCCTGTGCTCCCCGCAAACGTGCACACCGGGCAGTTGGTGTAGTCGATGCCAATACGTCTGTCCATAACGCTGTCTATCAAACCGAGCGCATGACGGGCAAAAACGTAGAACATTTGGTGATGAAAGCCGGCCTGCATTGATTGCGAGACGAGAGGAGATGCGGTTTTTCCTATTTCCTCGCATGTCTCTGCGGATGACCTTGACGCGGTTTGGGTCAACGAACGGTGAGTAAAATCGAAGCGGAGTATAGTCGTCAATTAGACGGTCAATTGTATAGATATGACCTGGAGGCAGGAGGGAAATGAAATGGGCAAGACGGTTAGGAAAAGAGACGACAGCGCTTCCGGTTTGCATGCCGAATAGTTCGCGCGCAACCGTTGCCGCATTGTGGTATTTGGACATGGCGGCGAACCGCGCGCAGGCGCTGTAAAAAAGCTCGTCAGGGTATGGATCAGTAAAGAAACCAATCACGTCAATAACCCTAGTCAGATTCCCGTGTTAGTTACGCCGACATAGCCAGCTTCGTTCAGGGCCACATACGCCGCCGTATCGGAGTTCTTATCAACGTCGGCGATCAGATTGGGCAGCACACCTTGATTCTGGGTCTTGTGCTTTTTTTCAGCGTTCTCGAAAGCTGTAGCTTCGGGAGGTGACTCAAACTCTGGCGTCTCGGTTGTCGGCACAGATTGTTGCTGATCGGTGAGCGCGTTGCTCTTATTGTTTCTTAAAATAGCCTGAATCTCGGGGGCGGAAGCAAGATGGCCGTTGACGGCAACTTCCTGACGACGCTTGCTATGGAATTCCAGGTATTTCCTGACGGACGCTGGATACACATCATCCCATGTATTTAGTGCTCTTTCGTTGCCCTCACGGATTGCGGTAAGAACGGGCTTTAGAGTTTTGAATTTGTCTCGTGCTACGGAGCGAATAATGCTTTCATTGACAATCTCTGTGCGACTATCTATCGCTCGCTCTTGAGCGAACATATAAAGCTTTACTGCTAGGTCAGTGATTCCTTGCGATTCATCGTAGAGCACGTCGCTCAACGTTTTGGGAAGTGGCCGTGAGGACTCGCTTTTGTTTCGCAATGAGTCCGACGCAGGATCATCTGGTGTGAACTTCTTGCGTGTGTAGTGGGCATGGAACAATTGCTTAACGAATTTCTGCCACTCTTCATCATTTTGCATTCGATCCCAAATCAGATCTCCTTGTCCGGTGCCTCGGCGCATTTGACTAAATTGCCGGCTTAACACCTCCAATGCTTTGTAAGTGCCGACGAGCACAACGGGAATGCCGATTTCGTTTACTAATTGGACAAAGAAGTTGAGAAGAATCTCTGCCCCGCCGCTCTTAGCTACGCTCAGTCGTTGAATTTCATCGATAACCAAGACGCCGATGTAGTGGTTCGCGGCGGCCGTAGTCATATCGGAAAGTAGTTCCGTCTGTATCTGACGTGGTTTGGCATATTCGATGCGGTATCGTGTCCCCAACAGAGCGTCAAGGGCCTTCAGGAATGAAATGCAAAGGCCGCGCGGATTGCCGTCGAAAGGACAGTCAATCTTCAGCCAAACGATTTGAGAATGTGTGAATGGTCGGCCGTGGAATTCGGCGTGATGGATGACCTGGGGAAAGAGTCGAAGCACGCGCTCAATCGAATAGGACTTGCCGGCGCCGCTTATGCCAGCAATGGTGAACCCCTGAGCCGTGGACAGGAATTCGGAGGGATCTGGCTGAGGCTGATCTGCGTATTGATCAAACGAGTAAGTCCGTGGCAACCGGACGCGCATGAAAGGAGCTAATGGATTGCGAGCGGCAAGCCCCATTCTGATGACATTATTAAAACGGCGATAAAGATCGATATGTCTGTCGGCGGGCACGAAGCAGCGTGCTGATTCTTGAATAAGAAGATATCGCAGTTGATTTGGCGCATTTCGAAGTGACTCGTCGTAGTCGGGGAAATATTTGAGTTTTAGAATGAGTTGATCGGTATTCATGGTTGGCGGTAAGGCCTCCTGCAGCGGATTGCCCGCATGTGCGTGAATCTCTGGCTTGCGGTACACAGCCTGAACTATGCTGCCGCTAGTGAAAGATAACGGTGAGTCGTAATTAGCTTTCCCGGTCATTTGTCGCTCCAACCTTTCTCGATGAGTTCGTCGATACGGTCGAGATTGCTCGACGCGGGAATGTATTTAGGTAGTTCCGTTGAATCGTTTTTCGCGTTCGATGCGTTCTGAGCGGGCAGTTCACCCAATGACCATTTGCTTTGTTCGCGCTCATGCTCCTTTTCCGCTGCCCTGTTTTGGCGAATGCCGGCACGGCGTGATCGTTTGCTCATGCGTCCCACTGCTGCCAATGCAGCGTTCGTTTTCTCAGTCGCCTCACCGACAATGGCTTCCTTTATTGATTGCAGAGATGCGCTTGACCTCAGATGGCGTGATTCACCGGCTTGAAAGGCCGCTTCTTCCAGCGCGAAATAATCCATCGCGTCGTAATAGTCGAGTGCGGGCAGATTTGTTGACGCTAGAGTTCGATGACAGACTTCCAATTTGGTGCCGCCATCGAGAGGTAAATATGTACGTTCGGTTGTGCGCGGGTCGTAAGCGATTTCGATCCGCGACTGTCCTCGCGTGCGGGCGTTAACGAACCATCCCTCTCGCAGCGCCAGATCACACTCGTAGTACAAGTCTCCCGCGAAATGAATTCCGCGTGCCGTGATTGAAGCCTGTCGACGTGGTAACAGGTTGAGTCTTACGATGTCCTGCGCGGGATTTGTAAGTAAGCCTCCTCGGCTGCGGATGCCCCAATTCCATATGTCGAGCGGATAACGAGGGACATGATCTGCAACCATGAACTGGTTCTTCCTATATTTCTTCAAACGGTTATTTATGTTGTAGTCGAGGATGTAACAGAGGTATAGCTTTCGAAATTCGTCAGGTGTCAAGACTGCGTGTAGTGCATAATCCGGATCGCCACGACTACGTCCTCTCGGCGGCACGTAGCCCGGCGTGTAGCGAACCACTCGTTGGTCGGCGATGCCGAAACTCCGCTCAACATAGGCTTTCCAATCTGCGCGTCTGACACCTGTGTTATGAACAATCGTTCCGAACGCATTGACAAGACTATTGGCGTTATAGCCTTCAAATTCGCCACGGTCGGCGAGAATTGCATTTGGCATTCCCTTGCATGGCCATTCATCCTCAGTGATCTCGATTCCGTATTCGGCGCAGAACTGAACCTTGTCTCTGACCACATTGTCGAGAGCAAGCATTGCCCCCACCCAACTAGGTCCTTCCATCAACAGGGCGAAGCCGTGCACTGCGCTGCTAAAGACGTCTATCGCGTTGTAAGTAACAGCGCGGCCAACTATGCGTGTCCGGTCGAGCGCACTTACCAAATAAAGGTTCAAGATGGTCGAATCGATTTGACAAAGGGAACCAGGAGCGAAACCCATTCTGCGAGGATCGCCGAGCATCTGCCGGCTCTTAAGCTCAAACTCGGTGTCTCCTATACGGCTTCGTTGTTCACTTTCACTGTCCCGAACGTTGTTGTACCAATACTCGAATTGACCGAAAGTAGGGAGCTTGTCGGATTCGGGCAAAACGGGTTTTGGTTCACCATCTACGATCTCATAAGTGACGGCGAAGTACTTCTCTACGGTCAGCTCAAAAGCTCGACGCAAAGTTCTTTCCTCACGGTTCTTATAGAACCTATTTGCGCCGAGTTCGAATTTACGATAGGTCTCTTCCGTCATTCTTATGCCGCAACCGGTTTGCGCTTTGCCTGAGGAGATCGCGAGAGCGCTCCGCCGCCCGACTTTTGGATGGTCTTCGTCGATATTAGTTGTTAGTGCGCGCCGCGGCTTGCCAGGTGCTCCGCATTTGCGAAATTCTGGGAGGAACGCATTCTTTTTCCTCCCTAATTGCCACCAGCGGCGTTGAAGTTTGTACACCGTGCGCGTACTGAGTTTTGAGATCGAACCATCCGCATTTGATCGAGCACTGTTTCGGATGTGCGCTGCAATCAGGGGCCCACGGGTCGAAGCGAAGAGCAAGTAATCCGCGTCCTCTTTTTCCAGGAGGGGCGCCATGGCCTCCCATGCCGCGTCCCGGTGTTTTCGCTGAACGTCCGTAAGTTCTTCTTCTCGAACCATCAAATTAGCGAACGGATCTTTCTCTAAGATCGCGACGTAGCTATCTTTGTAGGACTGCTCAATATCTCTGTACGACCGTAAAATTGGGAAGGCTTTCTCATCGAAGATGTTTATGAGGATTATCTCACCTGTATCAAGGTCGAAGTTGAGCACTCGTTCAACCAGGCGGAATGCTGGTTTATCTTCACCAATTGCTGGCCGCCACTCGATCAGCATGTTCAGTAGTATCTGCATGAATGTAATTCCTATGATCAGAATCCACTTTGCACGCATATTTCGTAGTATGTTCATGGACATGGTTGCGTCCCTTCGCTACGACCTGCTCGCAAGACATAAAACTTTTTCTGGTTCAATAAGCACTTTCATGTTCACTTCGACTCGGCGATTGGCGATTAAATGCCTTACCACCGATAGACTTCTGCCAGGGGTGAGTGAAAGGTCATGATCGCTTTCGTCCGTCAGCTTTCGAAGCGGTGTTTGCTGTAAGTGCAGCCTCGGGACAAGCAAAGTTTCAATTTGTCGAACCGTCGCCTCGGACAGAGGCGCGAGACTCATTAGTGGTCGGTAAAAGTGAACCCATTCGACATTGGCGACCAAAGTGTGATCGACATCCAATTCGGTAATAATGGACCACGTGATGTTTCTGCGACTCCAGTAGACGCGTTCAATTTCGAATTTCTCCATCACCCGTAGTCTGGACAGATCTTTGGCGTATTTGGCCGTGTAGGCATACACGACTTCATGTATTCCGTTTTGGATTGTGATCAGAAGGTCTGTTGTCATGGTGACTAATTCTTTGGTCTTACGGTCACGCGGGTGCGCGATTCCGAGTTCGGCTGCGATCGCCTTGGTCTCTTCAATGTCCAAAGGAAATTGTTCGCGGATATCGACAACTGCCTCGGGCCAATCGAATCCAAAAAACACCTTCAACTCGAGCTTACTCATCAGATGGTGTATGCGACCGGTCGTCCAGCCCAAAACGCGAGTCGCAAGACCGATTGACGATACGTCCTGAATGGTGAGTTCGGGTTTGTAGTCTCTGCCCGTGCCGGTGCCCCGTCCCTCCTTCCGGCGCTTCGCTTTGACTCTTTCGGTAATTGATCTATTACGTTTTGCCATTCTTATTCCTACTACGAATGCGGATTCTCGGAACCTCAGTCTCGCGAGGTTTGACATGACCCATTACGCGGGTGGACCGGTCACAACTTCCCCCTGAGCAAAAAGAGGATCCCAGCAAAAGTATTGGTGGATTTATCCCGCTCCACTAGACATACGCAGAGAGATCAAAAGTGTGACAGAGAAAATGAGGAGAGGTGGGGGGAAAGCTGCGACTGCTAATCTAACAGGTCGACTTCGTTGCCTTTTTCAAACTCGACCCTCACATCTGCGAGCCAAGTCGAAAGCAATTGTGTTGCCTCGTCTAAATCTGAGATTCGTTTGGAAACGCGAGCGATCTCAAACGAGTTCCGCGTGAGAAACGTTATTGCTTCAATGTGAATTCTGTAGGCGCTGAGGATGGGTGCTATTGTCCGAGGTGAAACTGTCCACGGCAGGAAGCCGGTCGATTCGAGGTTTACAAGTTCTCTTGCGTCGACTCCGAAAGCACTTGATGCATCTTCAACTGTAATGTTTAAACCAGTTCTCAATCGGCGGAGAAAGGAGGGAAGCGTTGTTATCTCAATTGAGCGAATCACCGGGAGTTTTCGAAGAAAAGCGATTAAATCTTTTGAATTCTCAAAACGACGCGGCTCTGAACGAACGTTCGTTTCTTCTTCACGTTCACGGCGAATCTCTTCGAGTAGTTTGTTGACGTGTTCTTCGCTCATTGTCTTCCAGCCTTAGTATCTGCCTCTTGAGTTTGCGAAGCAGACGAGATTTGCGCTTGCGAATGGCAACACATGAAGATCCTAATCTACGTGCGATCTCCGGCGACTTCAGGCCTAACTCACATCCAAGTCGAAGTATTTCGCGATCATCCGGATCTAACGTTCCGAGTGCTTCATCCAGCAGCGCTGCTCTTTTGTGATCGCCGCTATTATTTTCGTCTGTAACTGCGAACAACAGTTCTGGTATATCTTCAACTGGCCCGGTTCGGCTACGCTTTTCTTTACGTTCACGATCGCGACCGCGGTTTTTAGCGACGGTTAATAGCCACTTTGGAAAGCTTTTGGATGGATCATAGCCACGGCAATTTGTTTTAAATAGTCGTAACCAACAGTCCTGCCAAATATCCTCTGGATCGTCAAAGCCCGCTGATCGAAGAAATGGGATGACATTTCGAACACCCTCGATCCAGAGTAACTCAAATGCTGCGGTCACACCCGCTTGCAGATTCGCAATGAATTCGTCGCTATTGATAAATGCCCCGAACATACCGGATTACTCAACTTTCCGGCACACCAAAAACGAGGCTTGCACGAACCGCCCTTCCTTTGTACACTGATGACGGTCCGCGCCTCGGGCGCGCCAAAAGATCTATTAAGCGCGGCAGACTTTTCCAGGGTTTACGCCGCAGCAATGTTTTGAAAACGAGTGGGGCTGGCGATTGGCGATCGCCGGCCCTATTCGTTTAGGGCCCACGACCACGCTGGCTGAAGCAGAGTCCATCAAGGAAACATGAATTCACATGCTCACGAGTTTGAACTCTGAAATGAGTGGAAAAAGAAACGCCCGCGTCCATAACACACACTAACCCTGTCTTTCAGGATTAGTTGGTCATGGAAGCGGGTCTTCGATGCTGAGAATCAGCGAAATCTAGCGCGCTTCAGTACGGTGGAATCTGTTCTATATCCTCCAGGCTGATCCACCGGAGTCAGAAACTGGAGAAGCAAATGAACGTGGTAATCGGTTATATCGCCACCAATACTACGCCAATAGTCTGCGTGATCGAAAGTCTAGTACAGGAGGTCGCTACGATCAAGGATTGGTATTAGGCGTGATGGCAGGTCTCCTCAAACTTCTTATTTTGAGTTCCAGTGATGCTATCCTTTGCTTTTCATCATTGAGCCATGCTTCGACGTCGTCCCGAAAGCGAAGATCTTGCCACGACTTTATCTTTTCTTCGAGTTCCAATCGGTGGGCGTGCCGTCTTGCAAGTTGTGCACACAAATACTCATACTCTAATGCGTGGCATTCGTTTGCGCTTTTTGCGGAAAGGTTCAGCTCGCTCATTCTCGCAACGTATAGCGTTCGCCATCGTTCAAGCCACGTATCCCACGCTTTATGAAGTTGCTTTTGCACGTCACGCAATAACTTAAACGTGTTGGCTTTCTGGTCGCTTAGCATTAGGAATGTCATCTCCACGTACATTTCCCATGCCTCATGCAACTTCTTAGAGCACCGCTCAAGCATTTCTTGGTGGTTGATTAGAGTTGTTCTTGCGAAATTGAAAATCTTTGGATCGCATCCGGTCCCTTCATAGTTCTGGATGCAGCCGTCGGCTATCTCAGCGTGTAGAATTGGCGCGCTGGCTTCTTTTGCAAACTTACAAATCTGACGAATAGTAAGAAATCGTTCTACGTCCGGTCTCTTGCGTTGCAGTCTTTTGTAGTCTTTGATTTTGTCCACAAAGCTATGTAGCTCTTTCAGTGCGTCTGTTTTGTCGGACGCTGAAGCAAAGTGTGTGTGCTTGATGAAATAATTAAGGTTTCGAATCTCCTTCCAAGCACGGTCGGGTCTCTCCCGGTAGACGCTGCGAACGCTGTCAAGATGTTTCACAACATCTCTCACACCAATAAGGAGCGGTTCAAGTTCCCTCAGTTGGGCTAGGCGTGCAGGCTCACGCTTTTGAACACAACGGTTCTCGGCGCTAGCTATCCATTCTTCGAACGAAGTTTTATTTTCGGAATTCGCGAATTGTGCATGTCTAAAGACGACTTTGATTTTAGCGAAGGTCGCAACGAGTAAGTCCCAGTTTGGATTTTCCTTTTTAAGCTCGTTCTCAATGCGAGTTCTGAGCCGCTTAAGCTCAGCCTGATTTTCTAGTTTGTGACGCCGCTTTTGTCGCACAGGTGCCAAGTCTGTCGGTTAAACTGATCGTCGGGATCCGTGATATCAGAAACAGGCGGGCGCTTGATTAGGCGATAGACTAATCCCCAATATCAATCCAACTCCGATGCTTCTACTCAGGTAGCTTAATGCTGTCATCTACGAGCGCCTCAAGCGGAATCTTTGCAAATCGCGCATAACGAGAAGAGTTAGTAAATCGGGTTCACGAGTTCCACGTTCATAACTTGATATGACGGTGTAAGCTTTCCTTAATTGAAGGTGCTTCGCCATTTGGGTTTGACTCAGCCCAAGCTTCTTTCGAATTGCCAATAACTTGCCGGCCATAGGTCTTGGCTGCGGTCGTCGTCGTGCTATTCCCATCAGGAGTGCCCTCCTGACAGGTTGGCGGTGAGCTTGCGTCTATATCCGCCCGGATATAAGTGTGGTTGTCATATTGTTTGGCCCGGACAATAAGAACAGTCCGGACAGGGGCCATCTAGGGGGTTCGATCTCTCCAATTAACCATTTGCCTTAAGCATAGGGAACACATGACCTGTAGGCAATAGCGCGAGGAGCTTACTGTGAGTCAGGATCAGGTTCGGAAGCGTCTTTCTCTAGAGGCCTCCTTCTCGGTGGAATTAATGAATTGAGCATGATTGAAGACGGTCTTCATTCTAATCGTGGTCTCGTCGACTAAATCCCAGTTTGGTTCATCGTTTCCAAGTTCGATATCAAGCCGAACCTTTAACCTTTCGAGCTCCTCACGATTTTCCAATTTTCTAGGTTTAGCCTTCTTCATGGGAAATTCGGACAACTACTATCGACGCAAAGTCATTCGATATCAGGAGCTTCGGCTATACCCAGACAGAGTTTGTCCCAATTGACGAGATCTCTAGAAGCATTTGATTGATTGGCAAGCTGAACCATTCTGATAATCGCTATGCGCATGTATTCCTGAATCTGGAAGACAAACTCCTCTATATTTGGTCTCTGGCCGCCCTTATTGGTCTGCAATGGCTTTGCAGTGAAATTTTCGAATGTCACAATAATTCGGCTGAGTTGCACAAAATATGGACGAGGTTTCCGGCCACCGGGCAGGACGGAGGTCGGTTTCCCATTTGGCGTAAATCATATTTCTCGTGCGGGCAGTACCCACGGACGAAGATGACTCTTATCCTGAGCGGTGATCCGACTCGGAATTCCGGACGAGAGAGTGCCATCAGCAATAAAGTCCTCAAGATCTTGAAGCTTCGTTCGGAAAAGAGCAGCCATATACAACGAGCGCTCACTCATGTCTTCGAAGGTTTTAAAATCATTCTCTTTGCCCCAACCCTCTTGTAGTTGCTTGGCGACATGCTGATGAATTGCTCTCGCAAGATCGTCAGCAATTTCAACCGATAGAGCTAGAGCACGTACATATCCGTAGAACTCGGTAGCCGGTAGCCCATCGTGATAGTCGTCCGCTAAACAATTTATAAATGTGACCCGATCGTAATAGGTCTTTAGTTCAGGGCCAAACCGTGACGGGATCAACTCCGTGAAAAAGGAGTCGTACACCTTGGTCTGGTACTTGACGATTGGTTTAGTTATATTTCTTAGATGACCGGAGCCGGACGGTACGTCATGCTGGCGCGACAGCCATAGAGGTAGGACACGATCCAGCTCCCGAATGAGGGTTGATTGATTCCTGAAGATTTCTAGCAGTGACGCGGCCAATGCCGCCCGCTGCCTTGTGTCATATTCGGTTTGATATTGACGAGTGGTGGCCAAATATGTCGCGATGGCCCCAATTACCGCACCTAATAGGCCCGAAATCGCAGCGACAATTGCACCAAGAAATGCGGCGTCTCTGAAAACAGATGTCATAGTTGCGCTCCCGAAGTAACGTTAGAATTGACCCGGCACAATCCGTATACGTCTACGGGCCCGGGTGACTCGATAGCTTAGGGCTAGTTGCCAAAAAATTCTTGGAGATTAGGGTGGAGGGGACTGAATCGATCCAGCGATCCTAGCGGGCCTTTACCTCCACATTGTCAGAGACAACCTCAAAGCCCCCCTTTGGGCCGGGGTCAAGCAAGGACGCAAAGTGCAATGCGGCGGTTAAGCGCGTCTGCCGTTCGTTTCGTTGATGCGCAATAATGTCGCCGCCCTTTATTCTTGCCACAACGTCATTGCCGTTATCGAAGATCAGGGCGTCGCTTACGCCAGCGTCAACTGCCAATTTCTTAGCGTTTTCGATGGTGATACCCGATCTACCGCTAAGCCCGCAGACGCTTATATTGATCACCCTTCCGCCCTTGGTCACTCCAACAATGTGGTGCGGATATATGGCCGGAAGTAGCTTGACAACAATCTCATTGCGTTCCAAGTCGATATAGAAATCGCCTTCTTGACTAACGTCCTCTCTTCTTTGCCGACTGACGTAATCGGTCGCCTTGAAATCCTTTGCTAGTTCCTCTGGGTCGAACCGGAACGCATGATGTTTACAGTGGGGGTCTTTTTGTAGGTCCTTTTCTGCTATAACGCACACGTTGCACATGGTTTCGAGCCACTCTTGCGTCATTGCAAGCTCCATAGGCAGCGTGATGACTTCGCCGCGAGTGGCCAACACGAAGTTTCGCTTCTCTCGAATCTCATCGAAACCGAAGTAGAACTCTATCTGCCTGATGGCATTTTCTATGGCTGAGATCTTGGCGAGATGCTGAACGAGCGATTCCTGTAACTTCGGCAAGCGCCAGACATGTCGAAAGTCGCTTATGTTCCGCGTAGTCATCTCTAGCGTTACAGCACGTCCGTTTATGACGAGTGGATAGCCACTGACAGCCCAGCGTATCTTATCCTCAAACTTCGACTCTGCCTCCGTGGTTGCATGTACCGGCTTATCGAAATAGTCATTTTTGTCTACCTGCTGACAACCTCCAAGCTCGTTGAATAGCAGTAACTCCACGCCTACTTGACCCAGGGGCTCCGCGGAGTACTCAACCAGGCACGCGTACGGTGGAGGGTGATCTGGTCGTTCACCGATGACCATGTACGCCGCTCGATCGAGATACGCCAGAGATCGAAGGTTCTGCAGGACGTTCCCTAGACCAGTGGAGAGTTCAATGGGAACTCTGCGATGTCTCTTATGCTTTAGGTGCTCTTCAGTTGCCGCGTCAGCGGCAAAGACGGCCTCGTGAGTTTCTATGCTCCACTTATAGCCGTGAAGCTCGTCTGGATCAGAGAGAAGCTGAGCCGCGTTGCTACGAAATCGGCCAAATGGGATGCCATAGCTTCGCTCGATCGACGTAAGCGGATAGCTTCGCTGAATGGATATCCCGATCTTGATTTTCTGCGGATCGGCGGCAGCGACGATGATGGGAAGAGTATCCCCTTCCTTCAGATAGGTGCTAACGTACTTTTTGGACAGTTCTAGGATCTCAACTGGACTCATATTCGACCTCCAGTGATCGGTCCTGCCTCTAAGTTGAAGAGGATGCTATCCATTTAATGCGCGCCCTTTCGCGGCTAAGTAAAGACGCGTCGCAAGCACTATGATCGCGAATAGCATGATCGCAATGTGCATGCGCAGAATGAAAATGGCAGTGTTGTGTAGCCGCGGATTCAAGACGGCCCATAACGAGAACTCCTCTGGGCGCTTGACCCCACCTATCTTGTCGTCATCATACGATGGGATGAGATCCTTCCGGCTAAGGCCAAGGTACTTTTCAAAGTTCAAAATGTGAATGAACTTTCGTCGTTCAAGTGCCCGGTGATGGCGTGATATGAGAATTCCGAAAAGAGCGGCGAGCACGACTAAAATTGCTGCGGCAAGAGTTGAGACCGCGCTCTTGAATTGCGTATCCACCGTGACGAGCCCAGCGCCCAGAATCGCTTCCATCTGAACGGCTCTCCACGTTTGGTCGCGCGCGTGCTGATGGTCTCGCCACGCGAGTTCCATTGCGAGGCGCACCGTCTCATTGTCGGGGTCTGGTGCGGAATGAGTTTCGGGATGCACTCCGATTCTCCAATGTATCTCAAGATGTCGCTAACCCCAGACAATTGACTGAGCGGTCGGCTTCGGAAGTAGTTAGCAAGTGTGCAAGGATCGCTAAGTCCTGAGAATCAAACCTTCAGGTCTCAACACCGCCAAACTTATGCCCCTCACCTTCGAAAGTCAATAGTAACCCCTGATTGGTAGTGGGGTATCTATGAAGCAGGTGACGGCTGTCAATTAGAAAAAGAGCAGACTTCGCCCGTGCACCAGCGGCGCTTCAAGTTTGATTTACT
>Ga0070708_100003018_pt1 | contig 13066 bp, 14 predicted proteins | sample KBSK5503metaG_FD_65469 | JGI IMG/M metagenome (GOLD analysis project Ga0070708, IMG submission 65469) | Corn, switchgrass and miscanthus rhizosphere microbial communities from Kellogg Biological Station, Michigan, USA - KBS K5-50-3 metaG | ecosystem: Host-associated > Plants > Roots >...
ACACGAAACCGGGCGAAAAATACGGCCGGGCCCCAAAAAAGGAAGTGGGCGACTGCCCACTTCGCCAAGTCCGACCGAGGTCCGAAGTATAGCACCGGAGCCCTTATCGGGCCGGTTGAGCCGCTCCCTCCCAGGTCAGTAGGCGAGTGCCCAGGTCGCCCGCTCGGTGCCCGGTTTCCCACAGTGGATACAGGGTTCGCCGGGCTGCTCGGGCTGTAACGGCAGGAACCGGATCGTGGCTTTCGTGTCGGCCTTGATCTGAGCCTCGCACTCGGGGTCACCGCACCAGGCGCCCTGAAGGAATCCTCCACCCGCAGCGATCGTGGCCTTGAAGTCCTCGTAGTCCGTGGGGGTGAATGTGTTGACCTCGCGGAAGTCCTTCGCGTCGCGGAACAGGTTCGCTTGGATCTCCTCGAGCAGACGCCGCGCGCGCTCGGCGAGGGCGTCCACACCCACGGTTTCCTTCTTCCCCGTGTCGCGGCGCGCGACGACGACGTGGTTGGCGGCGGCGTCCCGCGGTCCGAGCTCGATCCGCAGGGGCACGCCCTTCAGCTCCCATTCGTTGTACTTGTAGCCGGGCCGAAGCTGCTCGCGATCATCGACCTTCACGCGGCGGCCGGCCAGCGCGACCTTCACCCGAGAGAGCGCCTCCATCACGCGGAGGCGCTCGTCATCTGACTTGTAGATCGGGACGATGACGATCTCATACGGCGCGACCTCAGGCGGGAGCCGCAGGCCCTTGTCATCGCCGTGCGTCATGATCACGGCGCCGACCAGTCGCGTGCTCACGCCCCACGAGGTCGCGTACGCATACTGCTGCTCGCCGTCGCGTCCTTGGAACTGCACGCCGTATGCCTTCGCGAAGTTCTGACCGAGGTAGTGCGACGTTCCGGCTTGGAGCGCCTTGCGATCGCGCATCATCGCTTCCATCGTCAGCGTCTCTTCCGCGCCAGGGAACCGCTCCGACGCCGACTTGCGCCCGGGGATAACCGGGATACCGAGAACCTTCTCGACCGCGTCCACGTAGACCTCGCGAAGGATCAACAATGCCTCTGCGATAGCCTCGTCGGCCGTCTCGTGCGCTGTGTGCCCTTCTTGCCAGAGGAACTCGGTTGTCCGGAGGAACACGCGAGGACGTAGCTCCCAGCGAACGACGTTGCACCACTGGTTATACAGAAGGGGTAGGTCACGATACGACTGGATCCACTTCGCGTACGTCGCCCAGATGATCGCCTCGGAGGTTGGACGAACGACGAGCGGCTCCTCGAGCTTCTCGCCCCCCGCGTGGGTCACGACGGCAACTTCAGGCGCGAACCCCTCGACGTGCTGCGCTTCTTTCTCGAGCAGCTTGTTCGGGATCAACAGCGGGAAGTAGAGGTTCTCGTGCCCCGTCGCCTTGATGCGGTCGTCGACCGCGCGCTGGATCCGTTCCCAGATCCCGTAGCCGTACGGCTTGATCACCATCGTTCCGCGCGCAAGCGACGGCTCGGCGAGGCCGGCCTGCTTCACAACCTCCTGATACCAGCCTGGGAAGTCTTCGGCGTGTGTGGGGAGCGCCATGCGCGGCAGTGTAACGGCAGGGCCCCCGTGTCGCAGAGGTTAGGAAGCGGTTCCCGAGCAGATCGAGTTCAGCTTCTCCCCCGCCTGCTTGTCGAACTTCTTCGAGGCGAAGGGCACCACGAGGCGGATACCGAGGCCGCGCACGCCGGGAACGTCGAAGATGATCGTGCGCTCGACGATAGTCTTCCCACTCTCTCCGTGAACGGTGAAGTCGTGCGTGTACTTCTCTTTGCCGTTGTGCTCGATATTCATGAACGAGAACCGAGCCGGCGGATCATAGGCCGTGACCTCTTGCTCTCCGTGCACGTGGTCGTTCCCAATGAACTTGGCATCCGAGTGGTATTTCGCCCCAACCTTCACGGGCCCCGGCGTCTCGGCGACCACCGACAAGGGATTGGTCGCCCATTCGTGCGACCGCGTGAGGTCGGACACCAATGCGAGGCTTCCTCAGGTGTGGCGTTCACTTCCCAGCGCGAGCGAGCGACGTAGTTTCCAATTGCGGCCCCTCCCTGGGCCGACGCCGAGATACTGATAACCCTCACGGTTGGACACGAGCCCAGCTTAAGCGCGCCGGCCGATCTGCATCACCGGCTGCGTTTGCGCCGCGACGCGCACGACGTGAGGAGTTCCTCCCTCGGCGCCCTGGGCGCGCAGCTCGTCGGCGAGCTTTTCTGCCTCATGCGCAAGCTCTTCGACGATGTCCGCCTCAGGAACGGTACGCACGATCTCCCCTTTGACGAAGATCTGGCCTTTCTCCTTGCCGGCCGCAACGCCGACATCAGCCTCGCGCGCTTCGCCGGGTCCGTTGACGACGCACCCCATTACGGCGACGCGCATGGGAACGTCTATGCCGGCCAGACGCTGCTCGACCGCGGTCGCAAGCGCGAACACGTCGACTTCCGCGCGCCCGCACGACGGGCAAGCGACCAAGTCGAACCCGCGCTCGCGCAGTCCGAGTGTTTCGAGGATCCCGATCCCCGCCTTGACCTCTTCGACAGGGTCGGCAGTGAGCGAGACTCGGATCGTGTCGCCGATCCCTTCTGCAAGCAGCGTCCCGATCCCGATCGACGACTTCATGATGCCCTTGGTCGGCGTGCCTGCCTCCGTCACACCGAGGTGCAACGGGTAGTCGCACAATGCGGCGATCATCCGGTAGCTCTCGATCATCGTCAGCGGATCGTTGTGTTTCACGCTGATCTTGATATCGGTGAAGCCGACATCTTCGAGCAGCCTCACCTCGTTCATCGCTTGCTCGACGATCGCAGCCGGAGTCGGGCCCCCGTGCTTCGCGATCATCTCCTTCTCCAGTGAGCCGGCGTTCGCACCGACCCGGATAGGCACACCGCGCGCGGCTGCTTCGCGCCCGATCAACGCGACCTTGTCGTGCTTCTTGATGTTGCCGGGATTGATCCGGATCCCCTGACAGCCGGCTTCCAAAGCAGCGAGCGCGTACTTCCATTGAAAGTGGATGTCGGCGATAACCGGGATCGTCGACTTCCGCGCGATGACCGGCAGCGCCTCGACGTCGTCGGTGTCCGGCACGGCGACTCGGACGATGTCACAGCCGCTTGCGGCGAGCGCGGCGATCTGCTGCAGCGTTGCGTTGTAGTCGGCCGTCTTGGTGATACACATGGACTGGACGCTGATCGCCGCATCGCCTCCGACGGCGACGCTCCCCACGCTGATCTGCCTGGTTTTTCGTCGTTCGATCACGATCTCAGTCTAGCGGCGGGAAAAAGTCGCCGCGCGTGGTCAGCCGCCGATCGACGGCAACGGCCGAACGATGTCGAGATAGAGCAGGAGCAGGAAGAGGCTGCCGAAGATGCTGATCACCGTCACTGTGATAGGGATCAGCTTGCGCATATCGACCTCACGTCGCCGGATCTTCTCGTACGCAACAACAGCCAAGTGACCGCCGTCCAGCGGGGGAAGCGGCAAGAGATTCAGGGTTCCGATGAAGATGTTGAAGTAGGCGATGAGAGACAAGAAACCTGCCAGGTTGCCATGTCCGAGCAGCCCCCCGGCCTGACCGGTGATACCCACGACTGTCGATGGGTCCTCGATCGATCGCGGCTGATTGCCGGCTACCTCGGAGAACAAGCGGTGGATCGAGGACGGTGCGAAAAGCTTGCCGAGCGCTTGAAGGCTCAGCCACATGCCCTGACCGACATCCTTCCCGGCGTTGGTGATCGCAGACAGCGGACCGTAATGGTGCGTAACGGTGGCACTTCCGATTCCCAGGTACCCGGTGTGGTTTCCCGGCGGGCGATTCGGGCTGTGATCGGCAAGCCGGGGGTGCAGTACAACCAGCTTGCCGTCGCGACGAACCACGACCGTGATGACTTTGCCTGCAGATGAGTGCAGGATCGATGTCGCATCGTCCCATTGATGGATCGCGTGTCCTTCCACCGATACAAGGACATCGCCCGGCTTGAACCCCGCCGCCGCCGCGGGCCCCGGCTTACCCTCGAATGTTTTCTGCACGTCCCCGATCCGCGTCGATGGTGCGGGTGCGCCGTACGCGGAGAAGATCGCCGCGAGGATGACAAGGCCGAGGATGAAATGCGTGAACGATCCTGCGCTCAAGACGATCGCGCGCTGCCATGGCTTCTTGGCTTTGAAGACCCGCGCGGAGTCCTCGGGCGCGATCTCTTCGAAGGGGTTCATGCCTGCGATGCGGACGAAGCCTCCGAAGGGCAACGCCTTCACACCGTACTCGGTCTCACCTTTCTTCACCGACCAGAGGCTCGGTCCAAACCCGATGAAGAACTGGTCAACCTTGATACCGAATTTCTTCGCCGTGATGAAGTGACCGAACTCGTGCAGACCGATCGATAAAAGGATCGAGATGATGAAAATGACGACCCCGAGGGCCGTCACGAGCAGGCCTCGATGCGTCCCTGGGCTTCAGCTCGCGCCCAGCGCTCTGCTTCGAGCACCCCTTCGAGCGTCAGCTCATCGGCGGGCTGATGCGCCGCGAGGACATCCTCCACGATCGATGGGATCGCGACGAAGGTAAGCCGCTCGTCAAGAAATGCGGACACCGCCTCTTCGTTCGCCGCGTTCATGACGGCCGGATAGGTCGAGCCGCGCCGGGCGGACTCGAACGCGATATCGAGGCATCGGAATGTCGCGCGGTCGACCGGCTCGAAATCCAAGGAGCCGATCGTGGACCATTCCAGAGGTTCTGCTCCTTCGAGCAGCCGGTCGGGCCACGCGAGCGCAACTTGGATCGGCAGCCGCATGTCCGGCGTCGACGCCTGCGCGATGCAAGAGCCATCGCGGAACTCGACGATACCGTGAACGATCGATTGCGGATGAACGACGACATCGACGCGATCCATCGGGATCCCGAAAAGATGATGGGCCTCGATCGCCTCCAACCCCTTGTTCATCAGCGTCGCTGAGTCGACCGTGATCTTCCGGCCCATGCGCCACGTCGGGTGCGCGAGTGCCTCTTCGACCGTTACGCCGGCGAGATCATCCGGGCTTCGCCCGCGGAAGGGGCCCCCAGACGCAGTGACGATCACTCGTCGCACATCGCTCAGCCGATTCCCGGCGAGGCACTGGAACAGCGCGGAATGCTCACTATCGATCGGGAGCAGCCGCTCGGGCTGGTTACGAACCTTGCTCATCACGAGGTCGCCGCCGGCGATCAACGATTCCTTGTTCGCAAGGGCCACCGTCTTCCCCGCGTCGAGCGCTGCGAGCGTCGGCAAGAGTCCTCGCGACCCGACGAGCGCATTCAGCACAATGTCGCAGCCTGAGTACATGGCCGCTTCAAGCACGGCGTCGGGTCCGGTCGAGAAGTAGGACCCGGGTGGGGGCTCGGCGTCGGCGAGCACAGGCAGCGCCGGCGCGAACTCATCAACCTGTTCCGCCAGCAGCTCGGCGTTGCGCCCTGCCACCAAAGCGACCACTTCGAACTCGCTCCGATGCTTCCTCACGACGTCGAGGGCTTGCGTCCCGATGCTTCCGGTCGAACCGAGGATCGATATCCGTTTCATAGGAGTATCGATCGATGCGCGGACGGCATCGACGGCCTTTCGGACGTCCGCTTGAAACGCATGGTCATATCCTGCCAGAGGGGAAGAGCGAGCGCTGATGTCAAAACACTGTGACGCGGATCAACCAATACGCCGCGGGTGCGACCAGAAGCAGCGAATCGATGCGATCCAGCACGCCCCCGTGCCCCGGCAGGACGGTTCCCATGTCCTTCACCCCGAGGTCGCGTTTGATGAGCGATTCCGCAAGATCTCCCATGGGAGCAACGACCGTCACGACGGCCGCAAGTGCGACGGAGCTCCACAGCTTGAACGGTGTGAGGAGCGGTCCGACGATCAGGGCAAGCAGGAACATCAAGGCCGTCGCGCCGATCGTCCCCTCCCACGACTTCTTGGGGCTGACCTTCGGCGCCATCGGATGCTTTCCGAAGAGCACGCCGGTCGCGAACGCCCCGATGTCGTTCAACGCAACCAACCCTATGTAGCAGATCGTGATCGTCGCCCCGTGTTGCAAACCGGTCATCAAGATCACGTGCGCCCCGAAGAATGGAACGTAAACGACGCCGAGCAGCGTGACCGACAGGTTCTCCGCAACACGCTCGCGCTTCGGATCGGCGAGGAACCAGAGGAACGACGCGATCACCGTCATCGTCAGCCCGAAGGACAAGGCGGTCGCACCCCGGTTGTACGCCCCGATGAGCAGCACTGCTCCTGCGGCGAGGCCGAGCCACTCGGCGGGGTGGAAGCCGTGTGCGCGAAGCGCACGATACAGCTCGGCCTGGGCGGCAAGCACGGCGACGGAAACGAGGACGAAGAATGCCGGCCGAGACGTGAACAACGTGCCGAAGATAAGGCCGGCAAGGATCAAGGCCGTGATGATCGCGATGGGAAGGTTTCGCCCGGCGCGGCCTTTTGCAGCCGACGGGTCGTCGTGCGGATCCGGCTGTGACCAACCTTGGACCGACGAGATCCTCAGACCTCCAGTAGCTCTGCTTCTTTGCGCTGCAGCATGTCATCGACCTCACCGATGAATCGGTCGGTCATCTTCTGCAACTCTTTCTCGCCGCGACGCATGTCGTCCTCGGAAGCGTCGCCTTCCTTCTGGTCTTTCTCGATCTCTTCTTTCGCATGGCGGCGAACGTTCCGGATCGAAACCCGGCCGTGCTCCGCTCGGTCACGGACGAGCTTGATGAGCTCCTTCCGCCGCTCCTCCGTGAGGGCGGGGAAGTTCAGCCGGATCGCGGCCCCGTCGTTGGACGGCGTGATGCCTATATCGCTCGCCATGATGGCTTTTTCGATCGCAGAGATCGCCGATCGGTCGTACGGCGATATCAGCAAGCTGCGCGGATCCGGAACGGAGATCCCGGCGAGCTGCTGCAGCGGCGTTTGCGTGCCGTAGTAGTCGATCTGCAGACGCTGAACCAGGGCGGGCGACGCCCGGCCGGTGCGCACACCGGCGAACTCCTCTCTGACGACCTCGATCGCCTTGGCCATCTTTTCATCGGCCTGCTTCAGCGCCTTATCGATCATCCGATCGCCGCTCCTTCGCTCAGCCGTCTGCGTGAACGAGCGTTCCGATCGGCTCACCCGATAGCGCTCGCTTGATGTTTCCTTCCACCTGCATGTCGAACACGATGATAGGCAGTTTGTTGTCCATGCAGAGAGAGATCGCCGTCGCGTCCATAACCCCCAGCTGCTCGTTCAGCGCTTGGATGTAGCTGAGCTCGTCATATCGCTTCGCGGCAGGGTTCTTCTTGGGATCCGAATCGTAAACGCCGTCGACCTTCGTAGCTTTGAAGATCGCTTCACAGTCGGTCTCGAGCGCGCGCTGAGCGGCAGTCGTGTCGGTCGAGAAATACGGCGTCCCCATGCCGGCGCCGAAGATCACGATGCGGCCCTTCTCCAAGTGTCGAACCGCCCGTCGGGGGATGTAGGGCTCCGCCACCTGCGTCATCTGCAGTGCAGACTGCACGCGTGTCGGCACGTCGATCTTCTCCAGTGCGTCTTGCAACGCGAGGCAGTTGATCACCGTACCCAGCATCCCCATGTAGTCGGCACGCGCGCGGTCCATCCCCTGCGCCTGCGGGGACGTCCCGCGGAAGATGTTCCCCCCTCCGACAACGACGGCGATCTGTATCCCGAGGTCGCGCGCGCCCCGCAGTTCAAGCGCGAGGCCGTGAATGACCCCAGGATCGATGTTGTACCCCTTGGCAGGGTCGGCGAGCATCTCGCCCGAAAGCTTGAGCAGAACCCGCCTATACCGCTGCCGGTCGGTCACTACGCGCCGACCTTGTAGTACGCGAAGCGACGGACCTTGACCGGCTCACCGAGCTGCGCGGAGGCCTCGTCGATCATCTGGCCGATCGTCTTGGAATCGTCTCGGATCCACTTTTGATCGAGCAAGCACACGTCGGCGAAGAATGCATCGAGCTTCCCCTCGACGATCTTCGGGATGATCTTCTCGGGCTTCCCCTCCGCCTGCGCTTGCTTCACGTAGATCTCGCGTTCACGGTCGAGCTCGGCATCCGGTACCTCGTCTCGCGTGAGGTACACGGGGCGCGCGTGCGAGATGTGCATGCAGATGTGCCGGGCGAGGTCGCGGAACTGCTCGGTCTTCGCAACGAAGTCCGTCGCGCAGTTCAGCTCGATCAGAACGCCGAGCTTCGCCGGCATATGAGGGTCGGGCTTGTGGAGGTACGCCTCAACGACGCCCTCTTCGGCGGCCCGCTGGCCGAGCTTCTTAGCGCTCGCAAGGCCGCGCTCGCGTAAGAGGTCCTTCGCCTTCTCGAAGTCGCCGTCGGTGTCTTGGAGAGCTTTCTTTGCGTCCATCATCCCGGCGCCGGTCGCTTCTCTCAGCGCTTTGACGTCGGTTGCTTTGATATCGGCCACTGGATGTTCCTTCTCTAGGGTTGGTCGACCACTAACGCATCCGCTTTCTCTCTTCTTCCTCGATCTCTTTGCGCCGACGCTCTTCCTCTTCCTCTGCGAGCAGCTGGAGCTCCCACTCCGCGAGCGGCTCCGCCTCCTGCGCAGGCGTCGGCGGTGCGCTGGCCGACTTCACGACGTCGGGGTTCCTTCTGGCGAGCCCTTCCCCGACGGCGTCTGCGATGATCCTCGTAAGGAGCGCGCCGGCTCGGATCGCGTCGTCGTTGCCGGGGATCGCGTAGTCGACCTCATCGGGATCGCAGTTCGTGTCGATGATGGCCACGACTGGGATACCGACCTTCCGCGCTTCCTTGACCGCGATGTGCTCTTTCCGGGTGTCGACCACCCAGATCGCGCTCGGCAGGCGGGTCATGTCACGGATCCCTCCGAGGTTCTTCTCGAGGGTTTCCTTCTCCTTGCGGAGCTTCAGGACTTCCTTCTTTGGGAGCACATCGAACGTTCCCGTGCTCTCCATCGCCTCGAGCTCGCGCAGGCGAGCGAGGCGCTTCGAGATCGTTTGGAAGTTCGTGAGCATCCCGCCGAGCCACCGTTGGTTCACATAGGGCATCCCGACCCGCTTGGCTTCCTGCTCGATCGGCTCCTGGGCTTGTTTCTTGGTGCCGACGAAGAGGATCGACCCTCCGAACGCGACGGTGTCGCGGGCGAAGGCGTAAGCCTGCTCGATCCCAACGACCGTCTTCTCCAGGTCGATGATGTAGATCCCGTTGCGCTCGCCGAAGATGAATCGCTTCATCTTGGGGTTCCAGCGCCGGGTCTGATGGCCGAAGTGGACCCCGGCCTCCAGCAGCTGTTTCATCGTTACGACAGACGGCATGCGTCCTCCTTGTGGTTACGCCTCTGCCTGCGTCTTCTCGGAACCGCCGCCCCGCGCTGCGGGGACCGTGGCGAACCGATCGGCAGGCATGTGTATTTGCCCTCTTCAGGGCTGGGAGGCATGGTACCAGCCGCGCGCGCGGCCAACCACGGCTCGATCAGAGCTTACGGGATCGGCGCGAGGTGGATGACGCGCCAGAGGTTCCTGCGGATCGAGGCGAGCAAGTACGGCTCGGGATCGAGGTAGTCCGACCCCGAGCGAAGCCCGAAGTGCAGGTTGGGCTTCTCACCCGCTGCCCCGGGACCCGACCGGGCGATCGGCTGACCTTGGGCGACCGTCTGGCCTTTCTTCACCAGGATCGCACTCAGGAACGAGTAGGTGGTGCGGAGCCCGCCATTGTGATCGATCGAAACGAAGAGGCTCCCGCCGACCTGCCCGGCGAACGACACCATCCCCTCGGCGGAGGCCACAACCGTCGTGCCGGCCGGAACGCCGAAGTCGATCCCCCGGTGTCCCGCGGCGTACGGAGTCGGCGGCGGCTCGAAGTGCCTCGTGATCGGACCGGGGGCCGGCTGCACCAGGTCGATCGCGCCGCCTCGCGCGACCGGTGCGGCGGCGAAGGCTACGGCCGCCAGAAGGACGAGAGATCGTCGCATTCGCGCGAGGCTACGGCGAGCCGCTGCGTTGACCAAGGAGCGGCACAGCGGGAGAAGCCGGTCAGCCTTCGGAGATCTCCGCGTTCATCTTGTTCCGGAGCTCGAGCACCGCTTTCGTGTGCATCTGACACACGCGCGATTCCGTCACCCCGAGGACGCTTCCGATCTCCGCCAGCGTCAAGCCCTCGTAGTAGTAGAGGGTGATCACGAGTCGCTCTCGCTCGGGAAGGATGTTCACCGACTTCGCGAGGATCTGCCGCGTCTCCTCGCTCTCGAACGTCATCACCGGGTCCGGCGCGTCGGCGTCCTCCAGCGTGTCGACAAGGGACACCTTGTCGCCCTTCTCGCCGCCGGGAGAAAGCAGCTCGTCCAGGGCGACGACGGACACGAGATTGATCTGGTTCAGCATGTCGGCAAGGTCGTCAACCGACACGCCGAGCTCCTCGGCCAGCTCGCCATCGGACGGTGGCCGGCGCAGATCGTTCTCGAGCTTGCCGATCGCGCGCTCCACCTCGCGCGCTTTCGATCGCACCGACCGAGGTATCCAGTCGATCGCGCGCAACTCGTCGATGATCGCGCCGCGGATCCGGCTGATCGCGTAGGTCTCGAACTTGATATCCCGGCCCGGATCGAACTTCTCGATCGCGTCGATCAAGCCGAATATCCCGTATGAGACGAGATCGGCCTGCTCGATGTTCTGGGGAAGACCGACAGACACACGCCCGGCGACGTATTTCACGAGCGGCGAGTAGTTGAGGATCAGGCGTTCGCGCGCATTCGGATCCCCGGTGGCCTTGAATTCCTTCCAGAGGGCACCCAGGATCGAGCTCTCGGCGGCTTCGTCCGCGAGCTGAGCGGGGGTCCGCTGCTTCGCATTCGTAGCCGTCCCGCGAGCGCGAGTCGGGCTCTCACGCCCGTGGGTGCGCTTGGTCATAAACCTTTCTGAGACGTTCTCTCGAAACCTGAGTGTAGATCTGGGTGGTCTTGACGTCCACGTGTCCGAGCAACTCCTGCACGCTGCGGAGATCGGCGTCGCCTTCCAGGAGGTGAGTGGCATATGTATGCCTGAATGTGTGAGGGGATACCTTTCCTCCCGGGATCACCTCTTTCGCGTATTTCTCCACCATCGCGCGCACATCCCGTTGTCCGATCCGGCGACCCTTGCGGTTGTAGAACAGCGCGGCAGGGGGAGAACCTTCCCGCATGGTCTGGCCGCGCGCGTGCGTGATGTAGTGGCGAAGGGCATCCATGCCCGGCTGGCCCAGCGGCACCAGACGCTCCTTCCTGCCCTTCCCCATAACGCGCAGCCGTGCTGCAGCGAAATCAACGTCTTCGAGGTCGAGCGCGGTCAGCTCTCCGACCCGAACGCCGGCCCCGTACAGGACCTCGAAGATCGCGCGGTCACGGCTCCCGAACGCGTCGTCACCGGGCGGCAGGCCGAGCAGCGTGTCGATCTGCGATGACTTGATGATCTGTGGAAGGGTCCGGCCTCGTTTCGGAGCGGAGACAAGTGCTGCCGGGTTGTCGGCACGAAGCTTGCGCCGGACGGCGAACCGGTAGAACGTCCGCAGGCAGGACGCCTTGCGCGCGATGCTCGTACGCGCGTCACCCAAGGTCATGCGCTGCGCGAGAAAGCGCCTGATCGCCTTCGCGTCGGCGCGCATGGGATCAACGTGCAGACGCGCGCAGAAGTCGATGAACTGAGACAGGTCACGCCGGTACGCAGCGACGGTGTTCGGGGATAGGTTCCGCTCGCCGCCGAGGTGTCGGAGGAAATCCTCGATGGCGTCCCCAGACGCGCGTACCCCCGCTGTTGCTGCCATGGACGCTCCCTGTCGATGAGCGGGGCCGTACCGTCACTATCGGCGGCTTGTTGGCAGGGGTCAAGGACGATGGCCGATCAAGCCCGTCGGTATCCAACCAGCTCCCGAACGACGACGCCCCCCAGCTCGAGACGGCCCAGCGCACGCGCGACGAGACGCGGGTCGGCCTCGAGCGTGGACGCCAAGCCATCCGGATTGGCGGTACGCCCTTTCAGGGCCTCGAGGATCCGCGACTCGAGATCGCCGAACCGGGACATGCCTGCTTCGGCGAGACGTTGCGAGAGCGCTTCAAGCACATCACCGGCGTCGGCACAGAGCGCGGCGCCCTCTCGGAGCAGCTGGTGGGGTCCCGTCGATAGCTCGGATCGGACGTCGCCGGGGACGGCGAGCACGTCCCGCCCGTAATCGTGACAGAACTTCACGGTGCTCATCGCGCCGCTGCGGTCACTGCGAGCTTGAACGATGATGGTGCCGAGAGATAATCCGGCGATGATCCGGTTTCGCGCCGGGAAATGGTGCTTGTTCGCGCCTGCCCCGAGCGGATACTCCGATATCACCGCACCTGCTTCGATGATCCGCTTATACAGCTGCCTGTTGACGATCGGGTACGCGCGATCCACGCCGGTGCCCAGAACGGCCATCGTCGTCCCACCGGCCGCGAGCGCCCCTTCGTGCGACGCCGCGTCGATGCCACGCGCCATGCCGCTCACGATGCAGATGCCGAGAGCCGCGAGATCCGCTGCGAGCTTGTGTGCCATCTCGAGGCCGTACGCGGTCGGACCTCGCGCGCCGACGATCGCTACTGGAGGACCGAGCTGGTCGAGCCGTTTCCCCAGAACCCAGAGCTGCTCGACCGGCGGAGCGATCTTCGAAAGCACTTCGGGGAACTCTTCGTCGCCGGGCTCGATCCGGCGAAGCGAAGCCTCATTCACCCCGACTTGTCGAGCACGCGGAAGCTGAGCGCCTCATCTATGTGCTCTTCCAACACGACTTCGCGACCTGCAAGATCGGCGATCGTGCGCGCGACCCTGATCACGCGGTGCGCGCCGCGTGCACTCAGCTTCTCTTTCTCTAAAGCCATCTCGATGGCTCTGCGTGCAGCCGGTTCCAGCAGGCACCGCTTGTCGATGTCTCGCGGTGGCACGTCGGCGTTCGCGTCCGGACCACGTCTTCCGTAACGCGCGTGCTGACGATCCCGCGCAGCGGCAACTCGACCGGCGACTTCGTCTGAGCCCTCGCCCGCGGGAAGCTGAAAGAGCTCCT
>Ga0070708_100003019_pt1 | contig 13063 bp, 7 predicted proteins | sample KBSK5503metaG_FD_65469 | JGI IMG/M metagenome (GOLD analysis project Ga0070708, IMG submission 65469) | Corn, switchgrass and miscanthus rhizosphere microbial communities from Kellogg Biological Station, Michigan, USA - KBS K5-50-3 metaG | ecosystem: Host-associated > Plants > Roots >...
CTTGGAGATGAGCAATGGAGGAGGGGTGGTGGCCGGGCCACCACTTGGAGATGAGCAATGGAGGAGGGGTGGTGGCCGGGCCACCACTTGGAGATGAGCAATGGAGGAGGGGTAGTGGCCGGGCCACCACTTGGAGATGAGCAATGGCGGGGGGGTGGTGGCCGGGCCACCACTTGGAGATGAGCAATGGCGGGGGGGTGGTGGCCGGGCCACCACCCCGCGCCGTTTTTTGCTTCGACCCGTGGCCCGGTCCACCACCCGGGGGTGAGCGTTGGGAATTCTTGATGGCCCGGGCCATCAGCCGAGACGAGCGTTGGAACAGATTCCCAACGCGTGTTCCAACGACGCGTGTCTCGAGGCACCTTGGCGTCACTTACTCGACACTCGCGCCACCGCCAGGTTGGCAGCTCAAGTGTCACGATGATGGCCTGGGCCATCATTTTTTCGTTCGTTTCGTTCGTTTCGTTGGTTTCGTTTAAATCGGGCGACGTCGCACCGGCCAGTCGCCGGACAAGTGTTCCGCGGATGTCTCAATGGTCCACGAGCCACCGCTCATGTGCGATACTTAGCGCCGAGGCGATCGTCTCCGCGGCTCACTTCTTCTCGACCACCAGATCCCGGGCCTGAATCAGATCGACCTCGGCCGCGAAGCGGGTGAATTCGTCGTAGTCGGAGGTTGGGACGCGCGCCATGTCCAGCCGGTAGGTTTCCTCGATCACGATCCGATTCTTTTCCTGCCGCTCCTTCCGGATGAAGTTCCCGTAGGCGCCGTGGCTCTTCACCTCCCCGAGCGGCTCGGAGAGCAAATAACCGGGAGGAAGCTCAATCGAGGTGAGGGTGTGGTTCTGCTCCGTGCTGTCGACGTAGAGCGGGGTCTTCCGAGATCCAACGTGGACGAAGCGCCGCCCGAGGTGGGCCGGGAAAGTGAGCGGCCCGAGCACGAGCTGGGTGCCCTCGGCGCGCGCGAATTTGGGCGCGCTGAACGAGTACTCCACCACCAGAGGAGCGCCGACCCCTCGCTTCAGGTCGAGCTTCAGCTCGGACAGCTCCGCTCCTCCAAAGTAGCGCGACAGCGCCCCTTCCAACGCCTGGTCCCGCTGCTGCTGCGACAGCGCTTCGAACGCCTCCGCCAATTGCGCCGCCTCGAATCCGAGGTAGGTCTCCTTTCCGGAGCCGCTCAGCTTTCCGTCCGGCTCGAGCCTGAGCTTGAGCTGGATTTCCTTTCCACCGGCGAACCTCTTCGCCGGCGTCTTGACCTTGCGCAGCGGCCTGCCCGGCTCCGGAAGAAGCCAGGCGTCCTTTCCCGCGGCCTGCTCGGGCAGCTCGCCGAACGGACTGAAGCGAATCAGCGTGTCGAGCCAGATCTCGCTTCCGTCGGGAAGCTCGGCGCGCAGGCACTGATAGGGGATCAGCGATTCGTTCGGGAATCGATACGGCGCCGGATCGACGCCAAAGGTCTTCACCGCGGCGATGCGGGCCGGAATGCCGATCGCCTCGAGGCCTGCCTTGAGCGCCCACAGTCGACTGCCCCGGTCCTGGGCGATCGAGGCGGACGCGGACTGCGACATCCCCGAGTCCCTCCCCGAGAGCCGGTGCATCACCGCGCTGTGCAGCGCCTGCACCGCCTCCCGGCCTTGCTTGCCGCGGGTGGCGTTTCGCGCGAACTGCTCGACCTCGAAATTCTGCTGCGCGCGATCGATGAACAGATCTCCGTAGGTCTCCAGCAATCCATCGTTTCCGGTGGCGCCCGCCCCGACGGAGACGAAGGGCAGATACTCGTTTCCCGACGGCGCGCTGTCGGGTTCGGGGATGAAGGGCCTGACGTGCTTCTCCTCGTGGAAGAAGACTTCTTCGTCGCCTTCGATCCGGGGTTGAGGCGCCTGGGTGTTGTGCGCGTCGACCGCCATTCCCGTCCCCTTCGGGGCGAGGACGGTGTAGGTCGACCAATTGTTGGGCATCCGCGCCACCTGGTAATAGAAGCTCGCCGAGGTGAAACCGGGCTGCGCCGGTCCGCGCGATGGGTGGGCCTGGAGAAACTCGTATTCCACGTAGTCGCCGACCTGCACGCCGGGCATGCTGATCGAATCCTTGCCCTCGATGTTCTCCGGCTCGAGGAAGGTGCCGTCGGGCTTCCAGGTGCGCGCGTTGATCAGCTGGGCCCCCGGCGGCAGGGAGACCTCGGCGAGCTCGGAGAGAGCGCTCTGGCCAAGCGCCTTCTGGACGATGTGGATCCGATCCAGCGTCGACCCATCCGCGTAGGCGCGGATAGCCGCGGCGTCGAGCACCAGGGCTCCCGCAGTGTCCTCGGTTCCATGCTGCGCCTCGTAGGCGTCGATCGCCGTCTTGCCGTCGATCGCCTGCTCGGCGAGGACCTCCTTTCCGGTTCGCCGTCGTTCGACGATTCGCCGCAGTCCGAGATCCGATCCGTCGATCGACAGAGACTTCTCTCGCTGCCGCAGCGCCTCATCGGTCTTTCCCCAGAATTCGTAGATCTCCCCCAGCCGCTTGGGGAGGAAAGAGTTCCGCGGCCACAGCGCGCTCAGGGTTTCCAGAAGCTTGGTCGCCTCCTCGAACCGCCGCTGGGAAAGATAGACGCCCGACAACGCCGTCGAGCTCGAGATCTGACCCGGATCGCGGGCGACCATCTCTTCATAGATCGCCGCCGCGGTGCGCAGGTCGCCGCGCGATTTGGCGTGCTCCGCCGCCCGGGCCATCGAGTTGGGGCAGGTCTTCAGATCGGAAAGGAGCTTGTCCGCGAGCCCCACCTGATCTCGCCGCCGGGCCAGGTCGTAACGCAGCGAGAGCGCTTCGCACAGGCCCGGCTGTATGGCGAGCGTCTCCAGAGCCGTTTGATCCGCTTGCGCATCGAGCCCCAGCGAAAGCTCAATCCGCGCCTGGAGCATCGATACCGGATACCCCGGGTTGGGATGAGCCGCCCTCGCCCGCTTCGCGAACTCCGATGCCTCGGCGAGTCGCCCATCGTCGAGGGCCAGATTGGCTCGGGAGATCAGCGCGTCCACTTCGCCGGTGTCCTTCGCGGTGCTCGTCTCCAGCTCGCGGGTGGCGCGGCCGCGCGCGATCCGGCTGGAGATCGTTCGATCGGCGATCGCGATCTCCGCCGCGAGCGCGCCGATCGCGGGAGCCTTGGACGCCGACGACAGGGCCGCGCTCAGGCGCTTGGCGCCGTCCCGGTCGCGCACCAGCCCGTCTCGAGCGGCGATGTAGTCGGCGAGCAGCTCGCCGGCTTCGGGGCGCAGCGCATCCGCCAGGCTCTTCGCGGTCGGGTAGACGCCGGTGATCTCGGCTTTGGTCGCCCCGTTCCATCGAGGGGCATTGCCCTCGGCGGGAGTGAAACGAAGCCGGGCCGGCTGCCCGTCTTCCCGCACCAGGGACAGGCCGAACGAGGCCGACCGATCCTCCTTGGCGAGCTTGACCATGACGCGGTGGCGACCGGCCGACAACGCGACCCCCGCGGCGCTCACCGTGGGCTCGAAGCGCTCGAAGCTGCGGCGCTGGTAGAGCAATTCTCCGTCGAGATACAGCTTGTGCGGCACCGAGGTCACCGTGCGCACGACGTGGGTCGCACTCACCGGGGCTTCGAAGTCTACCGCGAGCACGTAGATGTCTCCCAGGGGACCCTCGCCGGCGAGGCTCACCCTGCCTTCCGGCAGGCGAAGGATCCGCGGCTTGAGCTCGCCGAACGGGCCCTTGAAACCCGGACCCATCGCCCCGGTCTGCTCGGGGGGAATCGCCGTGTCGAATCCGAGCACGTGGAATGGCGAAAAGGGACCGAGCAGCGTGAGGTGATCGGCGACGCCCAATTCGGAGAGGATCTGTGCCTGGGCGGTGGCATTCTCCCTCTGCGAATAGATGATCCCGGCCGCGCTCCTCAACAGATAAGCCGTGTCGCCGCGGACGCCCGACTGCAGCGCCCGGGTGGCGTGGGAGAGGATCGCATCGTCGAAGGACGCCGCCGTGCCGGCCAAGTCGAACGCGGCCCGGGCCCCGATCACCGAGAGCGGATGTCGGGGAGCGGCTTCCGTCAACTTGAGCGCGGCCTCGAGAGCGCGCCCGGGCTGGGCGATCCGGTAGGCGAGGATGAGTTGACCGTAGAGGCCATAGGGCTCAAGGGGATCTTTTTTCAGAGCTCCATCGAAGCGTTCCTGCGCCTTCTTCGCGTCGCCCTCGACGAGGTAGGAGCGAAAGCCAGACAACGCGAGGGCCCGGGCGGAAGGAGCGGCGCCCAGACTTTCACGGTCGGCCTGGTCGAGAACTTCGCTGGGTGAAGCAGGGTGACGGGCGCAAGCGAGCGCGAGGAGCGGGAGGATGCCCAACAGCCAGGGTTTTCTCATTGCGGCGACCATAACATCCGAGCGAGGCCAGTCCTTTCACCGACGGGCGCGTATTTCCGATCCATCCGCCGCGCGCTCGACTATGAATGAGAAGTGACTCTGAAGCAGAAGCTCGAAGCGCTGCACCGCGAGCTCGATGCGTGCCGCGCCTGCCCGAAGGTGGTCGGTCCGGTGGTGCATGGGGGTCCCGTACAGAGCCCCATCTACCTCGTCGGTCAGGCGCCCGGCCCGCACGAGGGAGACATCGGTCGTCCATTCGCCTGGACGGCGGGGAAGACGCTCTTCAAGTGGTTCGAATCCGCGGTCGGCGTCGACGAGGCGACGTTCCGCAAGAAGGTCTACATGGCCGCGGTGCTGCGCTGCTTCCCCGGGAAAGCCAAAGGCGGAGGCGACCGGAGACCCGCCCCGGACGAAATCGCGCGGTGCCGCTCGTTCCTCGAGCGGGAAGTCGCCTTGCTCAAGCCGCAGCTGATTCTTCCGGTAGGAACGATGGCGATTGAACAGGTGCTCGGTCGCGCGGTTCCGCTCTCGGAGATCATCGGCGTCCAGCAGCGTCTCGCCTACCACGGCGTCGAGGCCGACGTCATCTGCCTTCCCCATCCGAGCGGGGCTTCCCCCTGGCACAAGATGGAGCCGGGAAAGACGCTGCTGCTCAAGTCGCTCGCGCTGATCGCCGCCCATCCGGCGGCTCGACTCGCCTTTGATCTGCCGCCCGGGCGTCGCCGCGGTGAGCGGGTTTTCGGATAGGCAAAGGCGCTACTTGCTCGCCGTTTCCGGCGCGTTCGAGGACGCCACCAGCTTACGCGAGAAGGCCTGGTCGAGCCGCCGGAGAAACGCCCGGAAGGCGGGGTACTCGTCGGTCTTGATCCGCGTGCGCGTCAAGGCCACTTCGCCTCGACATACCAGCTTGCCATTCTCGATCCGGTGCCAGATGCGGAGGCGCCCGAACGGCGTTTCCTCCTTCACGTCGGCGGGAAGCTCGCCTACCGCAAACCCCCGAGGCAGCGAGTACTCGAAGTCGTACCGGTTCAGCCAGGGGCTGGAGAGAAACAGGTCGTAGTGCCGCTCGGACAGGGTCCCGTACGATTCGGTGAACGAGCGACCCGAGCCGAACGGATAGAAGCGGATCGACTTGGGCAGCACCTCTGCGTATCGGGGAACGTTCATCTTGTAGCTCATCGTCACGTCTTCATCGAGCGTGGCCGAATCGTTGAAGTTCACTTGTTGCACGGACAGCCCGGGAAAAGCCTGGGCCCAGCCCTGCTCGAAGGTCGCCATGCGGGTCGCGCCGGACTGATAGCTGCGCCGGTACTCCGGAGCTCCCTGGCCCGCCACCACGCTCGTTCCGGCGATCCAGGCGCTGCCGTTCTCGTGCAGCGCCACCGCGAGCGAGGTCCCGGTGCTGTTCTGCTCCGCCGAGGCTTCCGGAATGACCCCGAACGTGCTGTTGCCTTTGGGATCGATGATCAGGACGTTGGCCAGCCGGTCCGCGCCGGGCAGCTCGCGCGAGCCGTGGAACTCGGCGGTCCCGTCCAGGTAGAGATCGAATTTGGGAACGTAGGCGATCGCGTGGTTGAAGGCCGCCAGGGACGCCGGCTCCTCTCCGATCGATCCCAGGTTTCGCATCCGCAGCAACACCAATCGGCTGTCGATCCCCGCCACCGCCAGCATGGTGTGGATCAGCGAGGCCTTGTCCTTGCAGTCGCCGAACCTGCGCGCGAGCACGCGATCCACCCGGTAGGGCTTGAAGCCGTGGATGCCGAACTCCAGGGCGACATACCGGGTGTGCGTGACCACGAAATTGTAAATCGCCCGCACCACCGCCAGCTCGTCCTTTCGGTTCACGTCCTTGAGCGCGGAGTTCACCGCCTTGCGGATCTCCTCGTTGGGGATCAGCTGGTCGCGGACCAGTCCCCAGTAGTATCGGCCGACCTGATCCCAGGTCTTGTAGGTGGAGACGTGGAGCGTGGGAACGACTTCCGCCCAGCCGGGCATCGACGGCTCGGGGACGATTCTCGGGACCAGGTTCGCGCTCCACCGGTAGAGCTTGCGGCCGTCCTTTTGTTCGTCCTCCGATTGGCGCATTCCCGGCGGCAGATGCGCCTTGTTCCAATAGAGGGACCTGCCCGGGGGCATGTCGGCGATGTACTGGTAGCGAATCTTAGGATTCACCGTCTGGATGTAGTCGACGTCGCCCCAGTAGTCGGAGAGCAGGTTCTCCTGCGCGGAGTCGTCCACCCGGTACTGCAGATCGAGCACGTCCCCCGGCGCCAGAGAGGGGAACGAGAGAACCTTGGCCCGGGTGTCGTAGTACATGCTCGACCACGGCTCGTTCATGCTGCGCTCGGATTCCGAGTAGCTCTCGAGCACCGAGCCGTCCGGCTTGGTGATCCGTGCCCGGATCACCCGCACCTCCTGCCGGTCCGGCGAGTAGGTGATCGCATGGCTGCGAAACGCGTCGACCCCCCGCTGAGTGTAGACCTTGACGCCGGTCTGCTGGAAGCGAGATGACAACCCCGAGGGCTGCACCTTCACGTAGGTGTACTCCGCGAGGTAGACCGCATCCTCGCCCGTCATCGCGTCGGCTTCCTTGGTCAACGGTCCCAGATCGAAAGCGTACTCGAGCCCGGCGGTGTTGCTCTCGCCGCTCAAGAGGCGCCACGCCTCTCGCAGCGCCGGGTTCTGGGGACGAAGCTGCAGCGAACGCTCGAAGGCGGCGAGCGCCTCTTTTCGTTGGCCGAGCTGAAGCAGGACGCGCCCTTCGCGCTCGTGCACCTCGGGCTCGTCGGGACAGAGGGACTTGGCCTGCCGGAACAGACGCAGCGCCTCGTCGGCGGAGCCGTTCGCCGCCTGGAGCTCGGCGAGGTGCATGCGGGTCGAGTTGTCGAACGGATCGAGCTTGAGCATCAGCCGCATTTCGTCGATCGCTTCGTCGACGCGGCCGAGCTCGGTGAGCAGGGCCATCAACGATCGGTGGCTGTTCGCGTCATCGAACCGCAGGGCGAGCGCCGTCCGGAAGAGCGCCAGCGCCTCCTCGGCGCGCTCCATCCTCCGGGTGGCCCGCGCGGCCTCGCGCGCGATCGCCGGATGGCGCGGAAAATCCCGCAGCGCCTGCTCGGTCAGTGTCGCGGCGCGGGGCCACTCGCCCAAGGCATCGTGCGCGCGAATCAGGGAGATCCGCGCAGCGGCGAACCGGGGATAGTCGCGCACCAGCGCGGTCAGGAGGGGAAGAGCGCGGTCGGGATGGCCGCGCGACAGCTCGAACTGGGCGAGCTGAAGGCGCGCATCGGGCGATTGCGGCGCAGCCTTGACCGCCGCTTCGAAGTGTTGCCTGCGAAGATTGGAATCCTCTTCTTGAAGCTTGGCGGCGAGCAGTTGCAGCGTGACGTCGTCGGATTTCTCCTCCGCGGCACGCTCCGCCTCGTCCGTGTCGCTGTGCGATCGCTCATCGTAGGCGCGCGAGAAGGCGAGCGCGGTGGCGTATTCCCCCCGGAGCACGGGGTCCTTGGGGTGCTTTTCCACTTCGGCCTGCAGCCGGGCGGCGAGGGTGGGCAGAATCCGGGCCGACACCGGCGGTCCCTTTTCGATCGGCGGAAGGGTGTCGGGCAGCAGCACCTTCGCCCTCCCCGAAGGGCCCTCCTGGCGCAGATAGAAACCAAATGGGCCGGTGGACTGGCAGACCTTGAGCAGCACCTGATTGATTCCCTTGCGCAGCCGGACCGAAACCCGCGCCTGGTCGGGCCGCGGATAGTTGTAGTTGTCGCCGGATGCCGCGAGCTGGCCGTTTACCCAGAGCCGGAAGGCGCCGGACGCCCCGATGCCCAGCGCGGCGTTGGATTCCGCGGGAGACCGCAGAAAGGTCAACGCATAACCCACCGCCTCGCGGCTCGGTCGCAGCGAGGCGGAGAGATCGACGTAGCCATCGGGCGAGGCGGCGTCGAGCTTCCGCCATTCGGCGGGGTGGCCCTTCGCCGGACGGACGGCTTTCAGGTCCAGGCGGCTCTCCGGTCCAAAATCGATGCTGCAACCGCCTTTGCCCTCGTTGTCGAAGGAGCCCAGCACGTAGAACTCGCGCACGTAACCCAGCGAGTCGATCATCGCGGCCGCCTTATTCAAGCGGCCCCGGGCGCGCTCGATGTCCGCGGCGAACGTCCGCGCCAGCGTCTTGACCATCGGGTCCGCGCGGCCGCCCGCGAGCACCTCGCCATAGGCGCGCGAAAAGAGATTGAGGTCCGGGACCTCGTCGCGCAGCGCGTGGAGGCGCATCAGATGCACCGCGCCGCGCGGCGATTGCCGCAGGCGCAAGGCGGCATCGGCCTCGGTCTGCGCGAGCTGCGCCATCGGATCCTCGCCCGCGTTTTCGGCGCGGGCGGGAAGAGGAAGTAGCAAAAGAAAGGTCAACGTCAGTCGTCGGGGCATGTGCAGTCTCATGTCGACCCGGGGCTCGAGGCTCCTCGTCGTGCTTCGCCGCCTGCCGGCATCCCTTCCACAACCGCCAGTCGGGAGGCGAACTTCCCGGAAGCTTAGCAGACCTTTGCCGCGGCCAGGCGCCGGCACGGTGGCCGGCCGCCGGGGCTCTGTGGCATTGTGCGCGCCCCCATGGGCAAATCCGACGCGAAGTGGATCTACCTGCACATCTGCGTCTGTCTTCTGGGTTGCCAAACGGGCGCCCTCAATTCGGCGGCGCCCCAGACCGATGCTTCCCGGCCCACGCCATCGCGGACGTCGAGCGACCAGGCCAGGCTGGATCCGGAGATCGCCGACAGCCTTTCCCGGATTTCCGAGGAACGGTTGGCGAGCACGGTGAAGAGGCTGGTGGCGTTCGTCACCCGCAACTCGTGCTCGGTCGCGCTGGGTCCCGACAAAGGCGTCGGCGCGGCCCGAGATTTCTTACAGCGGGAGCTTTCGGCTATTCCCGGAATGAGCGTGGTCCTCGCGCCCTTTCCGCAACCCAAATGCATTCCCCCGGTGGGGGGCAACAACGTGATCGGATACCTGCCGGGAAAGGACCCGACGCGGCTGGTGCTGATCGGCGGCCACTACGATTCGCTGGCGCTTTCCGGCAACCCCGACACCCGGGAGGCGGAGCGATACAGCAACGCCGAGATCCCCGCCCCCGGCGCCGACGACTCCGGAACCCAAGCCTCGCTCGTGGTGGAGGCGGCGCGGGTGATGGCGGGGAAGAGCTATGAGGCGACGGTGGCCTTCGTCGCGTTCGCCGGCGAGGAGCAGGGACTGGTGGGCTCGAAGGCGTTGGCGGAGGGCTATCGGCGGTACTTTCCCAGTGCGCGAATCGACGGCGTGATCAACTGCGACATCGTGGGCGGAGATACCTCGGTCAACGATTCATTGAGCCTCCACCAGTTCAGGATCTACGCGCCCGGTGCTCCGCGCGAAACGAAACGCGCCGCCGACGGGACGAACGACAGCACCTCTCCCTCGCGGGCGCTGCAGCGCTTCGTGGGCTACTGGGGCGGTCACTACGTTCCCTCGATGATCGCCGTCCCGCGCCTGCGGGAGGATCGAATCCGGCGGGGAGGGGACCACACGCCCTTCATCGCGGAAGGACTTCCGGCCGTCCGCCTGATCGAGACGCAGGAGAACGTGTCGCACCAGCACTCCGCCGCGGACGTTTTCGAGAACGTCAGTACCCCGTACCTGGCCCGGATCACCGCGGTGGTGGTGGCCAGCGCCTCCGCGCTCGCCCGTGCGCCGAGCGCTCCCCAGAATTTCGCCGCCGCGGGCAACGCCGCGCGGATTCGCCTCAGCTGGGCTCCGGCGAGCCGGGCCGACCACTACGCGCTCGCCGCCCGCCCGGTGGGGGAGACCTACTATCGGCGGCGGATCGAGGTGCCCGCGGATCGAGCCTCGTACGAAGCCAGCGCCACCGATTTCGGCATTCTCACCGTCGAGCCGCTGTATGTCTCGGTGGCCGCCGTCGACGCGGAGGGACACGAATCCCAGTTCGCCTATCCCGAGATCCGCTGCGACGAGAAACAGTGCGCCGCGCCGCCGGGCGCGAAGGATCCCACAGCGGTCATCGAGTAGCTCGCTCGAGGATTCAGCTCGAGGAGAAGGCCCGGGCGAGGGTCAACACCTCGACGCTCATCGCCCCCGATTCGAGCAGCGCACCGGCCGCGGCCCGAGCGGTCGCCCCGGTGGTAAACACATCGTCGATCAGCAGCACCCGCTTCCCCTTTGTCTCCGGGGAGGAGCGAAAGGCGCCGGCCACGTTCAGCTCGCGCCCGGCCTCGCTCAGGCCCACCTGTCGCCTGGTGGCGCGCCAGCGCGTCAGCGCCTGCACCAGGGCGCGTCTGCTCAGACGGGCAATCGCGCGGGCGAAGAGCTGGGCATGATCGTACTTGCGCTCGCGAAAGCGAGCCTCGTGGAGGGGAATCGCGCAGACCACCAGGGCCTCGGAAAACAGGCCTGTGATTTCGGAGAGCAACAACCGGGCGAGCCCGGGGGCCAGCTCCGGATGGTCTTCGTACTTGAACTGGTGGATGGCGCGCGCGATCGGCCCATCGTGGGCGAACGGGGCGAAGGCGCGGGCGAATGGCGGAGGGCGGACGGCGCAGCGCGGACACCGCCCGCCGGGAAAGGCGCCCGGCTCCGCGCAGAGGCCGCAGTGCGCCGGCGGCAGCCGCTCGAGGTTTTCGACGCAGTCTTCGCAGAAGAAGCTCGCCGCGGGCAGCACTTCGGCGCAGGCGAGGCACGTCGGCGGAAAGAAGATCTCCCCCAGCTCGTCCCAGGCAAGATGCACCCGCCGGCGCGGTTCAAGGAACGTGCCCGGCCTTACGGGAACAGCGATTTGCCCGTCATCTCTACGGGTTGTGGAAGTCCCATGAGCCCGAGGAGGGTCGGAGCGATGTCGGCGAGAATCCCGTCGCGGAGCTTCCGTCCGCGAACGCTGGGGTGGATGAGGTAGAAGGGAACCGGGTTGAGGGTGTGGGCGGTGTGCGGTTCGCCCGTCATCGGATCGATCATCTGCTCGCAGTTGCCGTGATCGGCGGTGATCGCCAGGGCCCACCCGGCGCGCAGGCATGCATCGCCGATCCTGCCCAGGCACTCGTCCACCACCCGGACCGCCTCGATGGTGGCGGGGAGGACGCCGCTGTGCCCCACCATGTCCGGATTGGCGAAATTGACCAGGGCGAATTCGTAGTTGCCCGATTCGATCCGATGGATCAATTCGGTGGTGACCTCCCTCGCGCTCATCTGCGGCTTGAGATCGTAGGTTTTTACCTCTCGGGGCGACGGGATGAGCTGGCGATCCTCGCCCGGGAAGACGACCTCGCGCCCGCCGTTGAAGAAGAAGGTCACGTGCGCATACTTCTCCGTCTCCGCGGTGCGGAACTGGCGCAGGCCGTGCTGGGAGACGATCTCCGGGAAGATCTTCTTTGGCTGCTCCGGCGGAAAAGCGATCGGCAGGTTGAAGTTCCGGTCGTACTCCGTCATGCAGACGAACATCCCCAGCTTGAGCGAGCCGCGATCGAGCTCGTGGAAGTCGGTGAACGCCAGCGCCCGGGTCAGCTGGCGAGCCCGGTCGGCGCGAAAGTTGAAAAAGAGCGCCGCGTCGCCGTCCTGCATCGGTCCGATCGGGTTTTCCGCTCCGTCGACCACCACCGTGGGCGGCACGAATTCGTCGCCGATGTTCTCCGCATAGGAAGAGCGCACCGCGTCCACCGCGGAGCTCGCCCTTCTGCCCTTGCCCCGGACGATCGCATCGTAGGCCTGCTGGATCCGATCCCATCGCTTGTCGCGGTCCATGGCATAGAAGCGCCCGATCACGGTGGCGATCCGACCGGACCCGGTGGCGTCCAGGAAGGACTGGAGCTCCTCGATGTAACCGAGCCCGCTGCGCGGCGGCGTGTCCCGCCCGTCGAGGAAGGCATGGACGTAGACCTTGGACAGGCTTCGTTGCTTGGCCATCAGCAAGAGCGCACGGAGGTGCTCGACGTGCGAATGGACGCCGCCCGGCGAGACCAGGCCGAGGAAGTGAAATGCGCGGTCCCGGGATTTCGCCAGGTCCATCGCCGCGGTGATCGCCGGATTCTTGAGAATCTCCCCGGAGGTGCAGGCGAGCGAGATCCGGACCAGGTCCTGGTAGACGATCCGCCCGGCGCCGATGTTGGTGTGACCCACCTCGGAATTTCCCATCTGCCCCTCGGGCAGACCCACCGAAAGGCCGGAGGCCTGAAGCTGGGCCACCGGGCATCCGAGGGAAATGCGGTCGAGCTCCGGGGTGCCCGCGAGGAGAATGGCATTCCCCTCCCGCGCGCTGCTGATCCCCCAGCCATCCAGCACCGCCAAAAGAACTCTCTGCGCTTTTTCCATGGTCAAGGAGGTAGCCACCTAGTCGGCGCGGCCGCGCCTGGCAAGCGTAGTCTAGTCGGCGATCATTTCGCGTATGGCTCGCCGCGCAGGATGGTGAAGGCCCGGTAGATCTGCTCGACGAGCACCAGCCGCGCGAGGCGGTGGGGAAGGGTGAAGCGGGACAGCGACAGGGTCAGGTGTGCGCCCTGGAGCACCTCGGCCCCCAGACCTTCGTCACCGCCGACGGCGAAGAGCAGGTCGCGAGACTGGTTGAGCGCGCGCTGGAGATAGCGGGAGAGCTCCGGCGAGCTCATCTGAACCCCGCCTTGATCGAGCGGTATCAACCAGTCCTTTGGACCGAGCGCTTCCAGTATTCGCCGTCCCTCTCGCGACTT
>Ga0070708_100003021_pt1 | contig 13060 bp, 11 predicted proteins | sample KBSK5503metaG_FD_65469 | JGI IMG/M metagenome (GOLD analysis project Ga0070708, IMG submission 65469) | Corn, switchgrass and miscanthus rhizosphere microbial communities from Kellogg Biological Station, Michigan, USA - KBS K5-50-3 metaG | ecosystem: Host-associated > Plants > Roots >...
ACTGAGCAAGTTGTAGAGCATTTGCTTGAGGCGCACACGGTCCGCATGAACCCATTGGGCGCTCAAGGCGGCACATTCCACATGGATTTGCTTGTTTTCGGCAAGTTGATCGATGGTGGTCAGGGTTTCCTGGAGAACTTCTTCAACATTACAATTCTCGAGATTGAGCTCCAGACGGCCCGCCTCGATCTTGGAGATGTCCAGAATATCGTTAATCAATTGCAGGAGATGCCGGCCGTTCTCACGGATGTGGCCGGCGAAGCGACGTTGCTTGTCGTTGAGCTGGCCGGCTGTGCGCCTTCCGCCAGTAGATCAGAGAACCCGATAATGGCTGTCAACGGCGTTCTCAGTTCATGGCTCATGCTGGCCAGGAACCGGCTCTTGAGTTGGGCTGCGCGTTCGACCTCGCTGTTGCGCAGTTCCAGTTGTCGATAGGCGATCTCAAGGCTGCGCTCTCGTTCATCGGAGACTTTGGCGGTCTGGATCATCGCGATGGTCTTTGGCACAAGAGACGGAAGCGCGATCGCTGTGCCTACCGAGGCAATTGCAGTCACGACCTTGACGCTGCCAGACAACCAATACACCGGTTTCCACAACACGATCACTTCCATCAAATGCGTAAACCCGCAGGCCACAATAAACGCGCCAAAGGCTAGGTACACCCATTGGAACGGGATATCTTTGCGCATCCGTCGCTCCAGATAAACCAGGGTGCAAGAAATGGCAATGTACGAAAGCCATATGAGTACGTCGGAGGTCAGGTGGAGCCAAACCAGCCGGCCGTTCCACAGATAGCAGGTGCCGTGCGGGAGAAAATTGGCGGAAAACAGGCCCCTCACCAGCCCGGGCCACGCGATGAGAGTTGCAGTGCCAGCCAGCAGCAAAGGCATCCCCCACCTCTTGAATAAGCCCGGCGAAATGCCGCATGCCGGTGGAGGCTTCAACCCGAAAGAGGCATTGGACATGAGTGTTCCACCGCAAACAAAGGACGTGAGCCCGTAACGACGCTTGCAGGTAATTTAAACCACTCATGTTGATGGCTCGAGAGATTTCATACTGCTTCCGAGAAGCAACCTCCGCGTGGTTCCTGGGCCGTGAGCACACTTCCACACGAGCCGTTTCAGCCGAGCCGTCCCTGGATTTATTTCCCTTTAGGTTTCAATAGCCTGCGCGAGCGCGATGATTTTCTCGGTGGGACATAACACATTTCGGGAACTTTCCGATTTTGAACTTCGAGAGAGCACGAAAGGGCGAGCAGCCGTGAAGAATGGGGCTGTAGCTTCGCTGCACGGGCTACATTCAGGACCTTGCCGGGCGGACCGCCGTCTTTCCCTCGACAGCGCTCTGGCGTGTCAGACGGCTGGCCTTGATCTTGCTGCGCAAGAGCGAGAGCAGCAACATGGAAAGGAAGATCACTAGAAGTCCGAAGGATGCGGTACGAATACCAACGGTTCGCTTGGGCAAGATTGAGAAACGGCCGTACACGAATTCAATATGCACCCAGTAGACCAGCAGTGAAGTCTGTCCTAACTGAGCCATCGGACTAAAACCCCATTGACCTAGTCCCCAGCGGCACCAGGCATACACCGCCAGCAGGATCGAAAGCAGTATCCCCGCGCGAATCAGGAAAAAGCTCGGACTCGTGTGCCAGAAATCGTACACGGCATATACATGCCACGGCCGCGCATCAAGCCAGCGGGCCAGCAGAATGAGCGCAAGCCCTCCCGTGCCAGCCAGTGCGAAGCTGCCAGCTTCGTGTTCGCGGCTCCAATCGCTCAGGAGAATAAAACTTGTCGCGAGTCCGAGAAAGGCAAATGCCGTCCAGGGAAAGATCGGAAACAGCCACGGTTGGGGCTGGCCGAGATTGTGCACGCCGTTGATGTAGGACTCCAGCGGCCATGGCATCCAGCGCGGACGCCATGTGGTCCACAGCGGAGGTGTGACCAGAGAAATGACCAGCGCGATCGCAGCCGCAGTTCCGATTAAATGAAGGCGAGTTCGCGGACTGCGGCTCAGCAACAAGACCATCCAACAAGCGATGCCCATCAGCACCATCGAAAGTCCGATGGTGTTCAGGATATCGACACGCAACAGGTCAGTCCAGGGCGCCCAGCCGAAGGCAATGAGAAATTCCTGTAGTCTGAACAACAGACCGAGAGCGAAGATTTCGGAGCCACGCCGAATGACGGTGAGTGCGTTCTGGTTCGAAACCAGTCCCTTCTGCCGCAGTTTGTCTATCACCAGGGCGAAGGAAATTCCTGCGAGAAAGAGAAACAGCGGAGCGGGCAAGGTGCCGCCGAGCTGCGACCACATGAAAAACTTGGTCTTGCGCGCGTCGCCACCCAGCCACGAATCGTAGCAGTGGGTCTGAAACATCAATACGCAGGCCAGGCCGCGCATCCAGTCGACATAAACGAGCCGCGAGGGCTTGGGAACAGTCATGTTGTGGCTTGTCGTGACCCTGGCAAGACGCAATTGCGTGCGTGTTGCATCGAGGCAGTATAAGGCCAAAAACCAGGATTATGCGGGATGGCAACGATTCCGCACGACAGTCTGTCCGGTATGTCTTTGATATTCGGCGAGACGGGGAGCGTCATCGAATATTGGATTCTTGCATCTAACCCAGCGCAGCATTGAATGAGGGTAGCCTTAATGAAAAGCAAGCAACGTGACGTGTTCAGCATCTGGTTCGGAAAAGCCGCTAGCAAATCTGCCGCATGGGTAGGCTCGCCATGGTCATTCATCGCAGCCTTGGCCACAGTTGTGCTTTGGGGAGCGTTAGGCCCGCGGTATCACTACTCGGACACCTGGCAACTCGTCATAAACACGGGAACGACGATCGTCACGTTTCTGATCGTGTTCCTGATCCAGAACACTCAGAACCGCGACGCTCGCGCGTTGCACCTAAAGCTAGACGAAGTGATTCGAGCCATCCAGGGCGCGCACAACGAAATGATCGATATCGAAAAGCTCTCCGATGCCGAACTAGAAGAGCTAGCCCAGCGCTATCAACATGTGCGCGACGAATGGGAAGCACGTCACAAAAGCGAGAAGCTGAAGGCGTGAAACTGCCCATCTGAACGGGTCCTGTAACTATTCTGGAAAGGCAAGCTGTAGAACGCATCGCCTGGGAATGTTACACACTCATCCTGCAGCAGCTTGAGGCATGGCAATAACGTCGCGTAATTTGGTTTGGTCGGGTACAGACAACTCTGATTGTTCAAAACAGCTTCTAAGACGCTCTAACAAAACCCTGTTTCAGCAGCAACTACTTCGGGACACTACTTCATCTTCTCGTACTCCGCCTTGGCATGCTTCAGGATGGGGATGTCGGGATCGGCGTCTTTCCACAGCTTAAGGAAGTCTTCGTATGCAGTTTTGGCTTTGACCGTGTCGCCCCGCATGGCGTAGGCACGACCCAGGCCCAGGTGGGCGAGCGCGCCGATGGGTTCGTTGAACACGACGCCGCGATGGTCGAGGATTTTCCGGAACTCGGCCGCAGCGCCGGTCTCCTGATGCCCGGCGAGATACGCCTCCCCGCGCACATAGACGGGATAGAGGCTCACGAAGGTGAAGGCCTCGGTCGGGTCTCCCAGTTCGTATGGAGCGGCGGCCTGGAGAGTCTCGATGGCCTTCGAAGCATCGTTGCGGCTGAGCGCAAGCTGAGCGTGGAGCGTTGGTAGGTAGTTGAACTGCACCACCGTATCCTCCGGAAAGTGCTTGGCCAAATCATCTGCCAGTGCCTGCGCGGGGGCGGCATCCCCTGCCATGGCCAGCGCCAGCGCCGCTCCATACCTCACATCCCGGCCGGTCGAAAGCCCGAGCGCCGCCGCAGCTCGTTGCCGGCCTGCGGCTGCATTGCCGAAAAGGGCTTCCCGCAGGGCCGCATCGGCTTCATAGCTCGCTGCCTTCTCCTTCTCTTCTGCCCGTTCGGCCGAGGCCACCGCCTGGTGGGAAAAGTCGCGGGCCTCTCCGAGCCGCCCGGAATAGGCGGCTGTATCGGCTTCGCGGGCCAGCAGCACGTCTTCCACTCCCGACTTCCCCGCCGCCCAAGTTACCTGCTGTGCCATCCCTGACGTATCGTTCTGCAAGAAGGCAAGCTGGTACAGGCCGATGCGCAGGAGAGGAGAATCGAGCTGTTTCGCCTGCGCCTCTTCGGCCGTGGCCCGGGCCTCTTCCAGGCGATTCAGATTGAGATAGGGGTAGACGAGGTAGGCATAACTCCAACCGCTCGCCGGGTCGAGGCGGAGGGTCTCGCGATTTTCCGCAAGGCGTTTGTCATATTGTCCGAAAATTCTGTAGATGCCACCCAGGTTGTCCGGCGGCAGCCAGTCTCGCGGATAGGTCTGCGCCCAGAGTTCATAGGCCCGGCGCGCCTTTTCCAGGTCGCCGGTGACAACGGAATAGTAGTGAGACTCGATGTAGAACTTCTCCCGCTCGCTCACCCGCTCGCGCAGCTCGTAAGCCTTCCGCGTGTTCTCCGCTGCCAGGCTGGTTTCCCCGAGATTACCATAGCTCGTCCCGAGCGAGGCATAGGCCATGGCGAAATTCGGGTCGAGGCGGATGGCCCGCTGGAAGCGGGGGACGGCGGCGGCGTTGTCGCCTTTTGCCACCAAGGTCTTGCGTCCCATGCTGTAGGCCTGGAGGGCTTCGAGCGAGGGCGTGGTGGCCTGCTCGATCGGCGTATCGAACTTCTGCACGGTGTTGAGCGATTCGCCCAGCTTGCTGCGCAGCTTTACGGCCGCCTCACCGAGGGCTTTCAGGACTCGTTCTTTGCCGTCCGCCGTCGCCTGCTCCTGCGCCAGGGAATCACCCGTGCGGCAGTTCACTGCTCTGAGGCCTAATACATATTGGCTGCCCAGACTTGCAATCGAGCCGTCCAGGACCGCAGCGCTCTCCGTCCGCTGGCAGAGGTCGCGGGCAATCTCGGGAGTGAGCCGCGCATCGGCCGGCTGGCCCATCAGGCGCAGGGCCTGCTGGATGCGCTGCTCAGAGAGGAGGCTGAGGAAGGGCGACTGTTCGAGCTGCACGGTTAGCCCCTGCCGGAGTGTGCCGTCGAACACCGCGTCGCCCGTCGTGTTCGTGAAGTCGGCGAGGACGATGGTGTCCTTTTCGGTCAGCATGGGTGCGCGATGGAAATAGAAGTATGCGCCCACGGCCAGGGCTGCGACCACGACCGCAGCGCCTGCGATTGCGACCCATTTCAAGGAGCGGGCTTGGGCTGCTGCGACTGAGATTGAGGGAGCCATTGCTGCGGCCGTCGTCACTGCTGAAGAAACTGCTGCGGCAGGGTTCGTCGACCCTGGCTCGGCCTCCGTGGTCAGACCGCCGAGCGCCCCGACTCCGTGTCCCGCCTCAGCCGTTGCAGCTCGGCACGCATGTCGGCCGCGTGCTGGTAACGCAGGTTTCGGTCTTTCTCCAGCGCCCGGTTGATGATGCGTTCCAGTTCGGCTGGGAGGTCGGGATTCAGACGCACGGGAGCTACCGGAGCACGGTTCAGGATCGCATCGAAGATCGTTGCCGTGCTGTCCCCACGGAAGGGCAACTGGCCGGTGGCCATCTCATAGAGGACAGCTCCAAACGAGAACAGATCAGTACGGGCGTCCAACTCTTTCGCCCGCGCCTGCTCCGGGGACATGTATGCGACCGTGCCTAATGCTGCGCCCGGACTCGTCAGGTGCTGCTCGTCAATCGTTAACGTCTGCGTGTTAGCCGCTGCGATGTTGCTCGAAGAACTGACCGCAGGTGTGATCTTTGCCAGCCCGAAGTCCAGAATCTTGGCGTGACCGCGCTTAGTCACAAAAATGTTCGCGGGTTTTATATCGCGGTGGACGATTCCTTCCGCGTGGGCAGCATCGAGCGCGTCGGCAATCTCGATGGCGAGGGACAGCACTATGGCCGTGTCCAGCGGCCGTCCTGCAATCCGGTTCTTCAGCGTCAGCCCATCCAGAAATTCCATGGCGATGAACGCCTGCCCGTCCTGCTCGCCGATGTCATGAATCGTACAGATATTGGGGTGATTCAGTGCGGAGGCGGCATGGGCTTCGCGTTGAAAACGGGCGAGTGCCTGCGGGTCACGGGCAACGTCCTCCGGCAAGAACTTGAGGGCGACGAAGCGATGCAACCTCGTGTCTTCCGCCTTGTAGACCACACCCATGCCGCCACCCCCCAGCCCCTCCAGGATGCGGTAATGCGAGATGGTCTGGCCAATCACTTGGGAAGGTTAGCCCTTTGGCGCGATCATATTAGGGGCCAAGCTGCGGGAAGTCAAAGCATTGCGGGCTTGGTTTCCAAACGCCACGCAATCGACTCGCAAGAAGTGCTAGCAGATCAGAGCACACCCCGAGGACATGAATGCCTCGTGAATGTCCGGCCGTTTTTCGTAGCGAGCGCACAGTCGCCAGAACTGATTCAGCCATGCGAAGGCGCCAGTGTACGCGAGCGCCCGAATAAGCCTCGCGTTGCCGGTGGAAGGCGTTTCTGAGACCTACCTCCACTTGTCTCGAAAGTGCCTGTTTGAGGCGATCTGGTCTCCAAGAATTTTTTGAACAGTACCTCAATACCGAAGGTTAGTGCCAAACACGTTGCCTTACAGAGATGCTCTGGAATCGACGCTTAAGCGCGCTAGCCTTTTGTTATAGCTTCCCCTCCGGGCCGGGCGTCTCGTTTACGGCGTCCGCTTACAACCGCTATACTTTTCTACCGTTGGCTTTTGTGGGGAGGCGTAATGCACTTATCTGCGGTGATCGTAGATGACGAGCAGTTGGCCCGCGACGAGCTTGCCTATTTATTGAAGGATCTAGACGATGTCAGTATCGTAGCTCAGGGCAAGAATGGCGTCGAAGCCGTTAACCTGATTCGTGAGCACAACCCCGATCTCGTCTTCCTTGACGTCCAGATGCCCGGGCTCGACGGTTTTGGCGTAATCAAGAAGCTGCTCGACAGGAAAGTCCCGCTCCCGAAAATCGTATTCGCCACCGCCTTCGATCAATACGCGGTGAAAGCATTCGAGGTGAATGCAGTCGATTATCTGCTGAAACCGTTCGACAAGAAGCGCGTCGCGCAATCTGTGCGGAAAGCGCGAGCCAAGCTGGAGTCCACCAACTCTTCAAACGACCGATTGGAGACGCTGGTGCGCATGCTCGAATCCCAAAAGCCTCAGAGCTCTAAGATTCTTATCAAGGCCGTCGGCCGTCTGTTCCTTGTGGACCAGAAGGACATCTGTTATGCCTCCATCGAAGACGGCGTGATCACCGTGGCCACCAGTGGTCCCGCTGGCATGGAAGGCCAGTCCAACTGCCGGACGTTGGAAGAACTGCTCGACAGCCTTGACCCCAACCTGTTCTGGCGTGCTCACCGCTCTTACCTTGTGAATATCAATCGTATTAAGGAAGTCGTTCCCTGGTTCAAGAGTTCCTACCAGTTGCGCATGGATGACAAGAAGCAGACGGAGATTCCCGTGAGCCGCGCCCAAACCCGCCGCTTGCGAGAATTGTTTGGTCTCTGATTCGCAGTTGAAGGGTGGTGGTTTCGACGGTTGCTAGCAGGCTGCGCAAAAAAAGTCGGTAGGGTTATTGATAACACGTAAGTTTACTGAAAAGCGATAGCCTAAACAGCCAGGTAGTGTCTTAACTCCGTGTTGCTGATTTCCACAGGTATGCTGCTACACCCCCGCCCGAGGGCGGGGTTTTTGATTGGAGGGAAGATGGATAGATATTTCGCGTTTTGTCTTGCCTGCGGTGATTGGCTTTTTGAAGCACAACGCCTACCCAGGACACAGGATATCAAGTGCCTCTGTGGAGCTGTAAACGTATTTCAAGATTCCACGGAACCACTCTACGTTCGGCAGCATCCGTCCCCTGACGCTGACCGCGCCAACCGCATGAGCACCCCAGCTGAAACGTCTCACGCTCAATGTCCTCAAGAGTTATCTCCTGATGCCGAACAAAATGGTTGACCAGCGGCCAATTGCATCGACCGCAGGGAATTTACCGCAATTCCAATGTGTGTCATGTGGGTGTTGCCCCTATTCATAATCCTTATGGTCACCGGGCATACAGGCCACCCAACCGTCCTCGGCGATTCCACGGATGTAGTCCTCGTAGGTTTGATCGGAGCCGGGGCGGGTGAGTCCGAGTTTGAACTCCTCTTCCCATTCCTTGCGGGTAAGGGCGACTAGGAAACCTTTGATCTTGGGCTGCGGTTTGGGTTCTGATTCACTCATGAACGATTTGCTAAGTTTTCCGCCAGTCCATCCACAGGATGGTGAAGCCAATCGCGGCCATCGTGATGCAGATAATTGTCGGCGTGTCCTTATTGAAGAAAGGCGATGATTTCTGGTTCGTAACCCAAGCAAAATAAGAGGCGGCGAACAACAGCCAAAAAGCCACGAAGAGCCGGATCGTGCGGAGAGCAGTTTTCATATGCAATGAAGAAGGCCCAATGTCGGTTGGGCCTAGTGATTGTCGGTTTCTGTTGAGGGAAGCGCTCAGCTCCAAAAGTTTACTCCCGAGGAGACGAAATGCAAGGAAAGAATCATCCTGTGCAAGTCAGCGATAGGGTAATCCCGGCCAACCCCGAATATCGGTCTTGTAGTCAGCCGGGACTCTGGTTATGTGGTGTTCGTTCGGGCAGTGTGCGTCTACGTGCCAAGCTGTCGCATCGGCTGTCTCACGCCATCGGGCGTGCGTCATTTCGATTTCCATTGGTCTATGAATTTGTACGAGAACTCCGCAGTTTTCTGCGGCGCAGCAGAACTCTACTGTTCCAACGATCAATAGCCCTTGCTGATATGGGTCCGGTTGCGGGGATGGCCGCGAATGGTGATCCTGTCGAGTGTAATCGAACGCATGGTCGCATTGAGGGCATACAAAGATTTTGGGCATTGCGTCCGCTGGCGACTCAGGAAGACCTGAATACGTTCCTAGCGGGCTGGAACGAGGGAGCCAGATGGGTTGATGGCAATGTTCTTCATTCTTGCACTCCACGTAAAGGTGAGTGTATCGCTCCATGCATGTCTCCTATGTACGACCTGCGTAGCTATATCGTGCGTAAGCCTACGCGACGGACAGCAGTTCAGCAATCGTCCAGACGTGATCGGTCAGCCCTGCTTCCATCGCGGGCGTAACCCGGAGCGTGCTGTGGACGCGGACGAAGTTGTACCACGCGAAATGAATGGCCAGAGCCGCTTTCAGGTTATCCAGCTTCTTCGAGAATCCATTGGTCAACCTCGTCAGGCGTCTCATGGCCATCCGCATCGTCAGGTTGCTTCTCTCGATGTAGCTCGTGGAAATGTGCTCAGGATCAGGATTGCCCATCCGGACTTTGGATATAACCTCCGTGATTGGGCTTGGGGAGTACCGCTCAGTCCCGTGCTGGCCATAGTCGCCAAACAGCTTGATAAGCTGCGCGAAATGCACATCCATTCCAAACACATCCTCGACCGATTTCGTATAAAAATGCAGCCCATCTGTCGTGAGCTGCACCTTGTCCGCAACGCGCCGGGAGAGATCGCTCAGGAACCTATTGGTGCTCTCCATGCTGCGCTTGCCCACGAAGTAAGAGGGGATGAGTTTGGTTTCCGCATCAAGCGCGACAAATATCCACTGGTCGCCCATTTCGGCGGGATCGCTAGGTCTGAGGTTCCTGGCTTTCTTGCCCACATAGCTCCAGATTTCATCGCACTGAATGTAGCGGCAACGCAGTTCCCGCATCTGCCTGTCCATCAGCCTCGCGCAGCGGGCTCCGATCACAATCAGCAGCCGCAGGATCGTGTTTCGGTTCAGGCCAGTGAGCCTCTCTGTGGTGCGGATCGAGCAGCCTTCGATCAGGCATTGAATAGCCTGAGCGGCGGCTTCTTCGCTGGTCCGCATCGCCCCAAGAGAGGATTGAGGCTGGGGCTCCGCAAACGTTGCACGGCAGGAAGTACAGCGGTAACGCTGAATACGGCGCTTTCCGTATCGCCCGAACTTTTTAGCGCCTTGGTGCTGGCATCTTACGCAGGTCATGGGCTTTCTCCGCTTGACTTCTGGCGGAAAAAGCCCTTAAATCAGGGTTGAGGCTTGGATGCGGGCTTCGTCCGCGTCTGAGTTAGCCCCGCAACCTGTTCAAGCAGGAAGCGGGGCGCTGAATGTTAAAGGTTATGGGCTATGGTGGAACAACGGTAACTTCCACCGTGGGACCTTGAGCAGTGAAGCGGACGACAATCACAACTTTCACTGTTTTGCCCCTTTCTCTTGCCGCTCGGCGTTGCAACCGTCGGGCGGTTCGTATTTGCGTCCAAAGTCATCTGCGCTGGCGTGGCATCCGAAGCTTAAGGGCGGGGTGAGTGGTATCAGGCCGCCTTTGCCAAGCCTTTCTCCCCTCCTTTACCGTTTCTTCAACGTATCCCTGCTCGGCAAGCCGATTCAAAATAGCGTTGATTGTCGCCAAAGGGTTGCTGTGTTCCGCAAGACTGCCGCCCAGCTTATTGAGTTCATCCCTCATGTCGCTGGTCGTAAGCGCCCGGTCAGACGCTGCCATGATCTTCCTCATGTCGTCCGTCAGAGTCGTATCTACCAATTGACGCATCCGGGCGTGTGCGTAATCCGTGAAATTGCCCTTGGGTCCCTGATGTTCCGAGATGAGGATGACCAGCGCATTCATTTTCCTGCGAAGAACAAGAATCCGTTCTTCAACACGGGAGTGTTCTTGGAGCAGGCGTTCCAATTCGCTGGCCGCTGTCTCGTAGTCTTTTCGATATTGCGCGTTCGCCACGTGTCCAAATTTACGCCGGAGTTAAGCAGATGTAAAGCATAAATTTAAGCAAGAGTCAAAACAAGTGGGATCACGCGATTGATGACGCAAGGAAGCGCATTGCGAAGCTGCAAACTGTAATAGCTATCTGTGAAGAGAATAAGAAAAAGGGCGAGCCTTGGCCGGGAGAATCAGCAACTACAAGGCCATCGGCTTAGGCCAGCAACACAGTGTTAAGACACTACCAACAGCCAGAACGGCACTACGTTTCTAGTACGTTTCTACCGGCCCGGCTTCAGGCTTTCGGCTTAGGCTTCGGCTGCTTGGGCTTTGGCTTTACCAGCGACTCCGACCGGCCTCTTTCAGAAATGCCACCGAACGCGGCCAAATAGCCAAGCGCCTGGCCGACACACTGCCCTTGTATCTTGATGCCACGGAAGGTTTACCCTTCTCGTCGTCGGCCGGGGCGTGGAGTAAGTGCCATCGCGCACCGGCATCTCCTAAAGAAGGCGACGGCTTGCGAAACGATGCCGCCTGTCGGCACCGAGCTGCAGATATGAGACCTTTGTTCCGTTTTCGTAACGGATTCAGTTCCTTGGTTGCTCACTGTACCAAGTTCATAGAATTCGATGAGCCAGGAGAGTCGAGCGGAATTAGTGACGGGTTTAATTTCTGGGCGAGGAGGATCGTTATGGGAAAGCTACGGATCGTAGTCCTGTTCTTAGCCTGGTCAGCTTCGGCTCACTCGTCTCCATCAGTTTCGCCCGACCCTTCGACGAACGTCATTGATGGGGCGGTGAATCCGAACCTATCTGGGCGGAGGTGCTCCGTAACGTATTCGAGCGGCATCGGAATGTTACAACTTTGAACTAGGGGAAAATCATATTTGATGCCATTCATCAGATACTCGACCAATCACGGTCGGACACCACAGAGATCAGCCTCAGTTCCCCATCGGGGGAGATGGCGTTCAATGACTTTTATCAGTACCGGCTCTTTGAACTGTTACCAATATTGAAGAAACTGGATGCCGCCGAAGCAGAGAAACTGCTAAGTACTTCACCGCAAGTTCAGGCCCAACTCCAGAAGTTTCCGAACGGGATGCAATCCCTCGATGCGACGATCCGGGACACGCCGCTAAAGAAAGGTGAGGAACCGCAGATAAGCGGTGCCGCGATGGGAATGCAAGGCAAACTGGGTCCCATACTGCAATGGCAGCACACCGCGGAAATGTATCGCACCCGGATAGCGGAGATCACAAGTTTAGCTAGAGACAATTCTCGACAAGCAATTGCGGCAGCAACAACACTTCCCGCTTCCGACGGTTCAACCGCCCCTCGGGCGCAGGCCCTGCTGGATATCGCTCGTATTGCGATGAAGAAGAACCCTTCCGCTGCTAGGGAAGCCCTCGAGCAGATGTCGGAGTCACTAAGGAGTGTTGATCCCTACAGTCAGTTGGGACAGGTCGGAATGCGACACGAGTATTGGGCGGAGGGGATTGAAATTGCCCTACGAATAGGCGAAGTGGATCTAGCCAAGAATCTGCTCAAAGCCGGCATGGACCAGGCGGAGAAAGTGAAAAGTAAGGACACAGATGATAGCGATCCGAATAGAGCCTTGAAAGCATGGTGGCCTTCGGTTTCTTTGCTCTCACGTCTCATACTGGCGGCAGCAGGCATCTCACCTCGAACGGCGCTGGACGTGATCGGAGAACTACCTGATACAGACGTGCGTGTCCTCTGCCAAGTCAGACTGGCCAACGATCGGCTGGGTGTGCCGAGCGGCGGGACTGCAGTGATGGTCAGGAAGAAGTCGTCGCAATGGACTCAGATGAGTGCTTGGCCAGCATCAAAGCGTTACCAAGATTGAGGAATAAGCCTTATGGCAATGCAAATCACGGCCCGCTGCATGTAAACTGCCCCCGTTGTGCTGTTATGCCCTTTACTTTTGTCATTCCGAGCGGGCTTTTAACCCCGCGCAAACAGGAATCTGCTTTTCAGAGTTTTTTCGCAGCCTGCCGCGAGGCAGGACTTCATCCGGAATGAAAAAAGAGGCGACCGGGGAGGACAGTCGGCCGCCTCATAGGCGTGTAGATGTGCTTCTACGACGCCAAAGCTTCGAGGGCTGTTCGATTGCGGATCACCAGCATGGATCCTTCCAGCCGGATGAACTGCTTCTTCTTCAGATCGCTCAACAGCCGGGTTACTGTTTCTCGCGAAGAACCGATCATTTGCGCCATCTCTTCATGCGTAAGCCCGGAAGAGATGCGGACTTCTTTTCCGTTTTCGCGAATGGGAATCCAGGAAAGCAGCAATTTCGCCAGCTT
>Ga0070708_100003022_pt1 | contig 13058 bp, 6 predicted proteins | sample KBSK5503metaG_FD_65469 | JGI IMG/M metagenome (GOLD analysis project Ga0070708, IMG submission 65469) | Corn, switchgrass and miscanthus rhizosphere microbial communities from Kellogg Biological Station, Michigan, USA - KBS K5-50-3 metaG | ecosystem: Host-associated > Plants > Roots >...
CCCATCACCTCGCGGAAGCCAATCAATTCGGCCCCGAGTTCGGTGCGCTGATGAAGAAACTTCAGATGGGCGGGCAGTTCCTGACGGTGCTGCTGATCGCGATCGTCATCCTCATGGTCACCAAGCCGGGGTCGGGCTACATCCACACGTAGCGGTCCGGTGACCCGTTGGCCGGCTGAGGAGGAACTCCCGCTCCTCACCGACCTGTACCAGCTCACGATGCTGCAGTCGTACTGGCGGCGCGGGATGAACGAGCCGGCCACCTTCGAACTGTTCGTCCGGCATCTTCCGCTGAACCGGCGGTTCCTCGTCGCGTGCGGACTCGAGGACGCGATCGCATTCCTCGAGGCGTTGCGGTTCACCGATGTCGCGATCGACCGCCTGCGATCGTTGCAACGGTTCGACGACGAGTTCTTGCGCTGGCTCGAAACTCTCCGATTCACGGGCGATGTCTGGGCGATCCCGGAGGGCGAAGTGTTCTTCGCCGACGAGCCGATGTTGCGGGTCACCGCTCCCCTGCCGCAGGCGCAGTTCGTCGAGACGTTCCTCCTCAACACGATGCTGTATCCGTGCGGCGTCGCGTCCAAAGCCGCGCGCGTCGTGATCGCGGCGGCGGGTCGTGATGTGGTCGACTTTTCGACGCGTCGCGACCACGGGGTCGACGCGGCGTTGAAGGCGGCTCGCGCCGCGTGGGTGAGCGGTTGCGCGGGAACCTCGAACGTCCTTGCGGCAACGACGCTCGGGATCCCGGCGTTCGGCACGATGGCGCATTCCTACGTGATGGCGTTCGACCGCGAGGAGGACGCCTTCCGCGCGTACGTCGAGGAGTTCCCCGATCGCTCGGTGCTCCTCGTCGATACGTACGACACGGAGGAAGGGCTTCGGCGCGCAGCGACGGTCGGCAAAGAGATGGCCGAGCGAGGACACCGGCTCCTCGGCGTGCGGCTCGACTCGGGCGACCTCATCTCGTTGTCGCGCATCGCTCGGCGGATCCTCGACGAGGCGGGGCTGCGCGACACGACCATCTTCGTCTCCGGCGATCTGAACGAGTGGCGTGTGGAAGAGATCGTCGCCTCGGGCGCTCCGGTGGACGGCTTCGGCGTCGGAACCGAGCTCGGCGTCGTTGCCGACGCGCCGGCGCTGCCGGGTGTCTACAAACTCGTCGAATACTCGGGCCGTTCGCGAGCGAAGCGTTCGACGGCGAAGCAGACGCTCGGAGGACGTAAACAGGTCTGGCGCCGCGATAACGGGTCGGATGTGCTCGCGCTGGATGAAGAATGGATCGAGGGCGCACATCCTTTGCTCGAACCGGTGATGACCAAGGGTCGCGCTACCCGCCGGGTCATGGCGGAAGTGTCCCGCGCGCGATGTGCTTCAGCTGTAGCCGGGCTCCCGGCAGAGTTGCGGGATCTGGCGCCGTGCCCGGCGGACTCAGGACCCCGGCCGGAGCTCAGTCCGGCACTCAAGGGCTAGGGCGTGATCGTGACCAGCCTCGTGGCCTGGTCGATGGTGATCGTAAGGATGCCCGCCTCGTAGGACGAGCCGATCGCCCCGGTCACGGTCGGCGCGGACGCCCATCCGCCGCTAAGTCGCAGCGTCGCGGGGCCGTCGTTCGCGATCGTGAGGGCCAGGGGTTTCGTCGTCGACAAAGACATCCGCGCCACGTCGAGACTCGCGGTCGCGACGTTCGTGAGGGTCACCGTCGCAGCGTTCCGCGCGGGTGTCGCCCCGACGCCGGCGGGGAGCGTGAGCCAGCCCAACCCCGTCATCAGGTACGGCGAGGTCTGGCCGACGGCTGCGACGCCCGCTTCCGGGATGGTCACGACCTTCGGTGTGCCGCGACCCTCGGTGACGGCGTCGAACGTTCCCATCGTCGTCGGGTCGGCCGGGTCTCCCGATCGCACGGTCAGGCCGTCCACCCAGTAGGCGCCGTCGAAGTGGTAGTCGAGCGTCGCCCCGGCGGGCGTCCCGATGCGCTCGACCGCGCGCTCGAGCGCCGGCCACACCTTATACGTCACGTGTGGCGGGTTCGGATCGCGGCGGAACGAGTCGAAGTAGCGCACCGCCTCGGCCCATTCATCGACGACGAGCGGAACGTAGTGATCCTGGCCGGGGAACGTGTAGAAGCGATTGCGGTAGCCGAGCACCGTGAAACGGTTCGCCATGCGCGCGACGCCGGGCCAGAACACGAGCTCGTCGTTCGCGCCTTGGTAGATCACGTACGGGAGGTTGCGCGCGTTCTCGACGATGTTGAATAGGAACTCGGCCTGAAGGTCGCCGTCGTTCTGGACCGCGATCGGGTCGCCGACGCCGACCCACCCGCCTTGCGTTACCGGACCCGAGATCGGGAAAGCGGCGGCGAACCGATCCGGGTAGAGGAGCCCGACGAGGTAGCTCCCGAACCCGCCCATCGAGTGTCCGGCGACGTACACGCGGTTCGGATCGATGTCGAAGGACGCCATCGCGTCGTCCCAGGATTCGCGGAAGTCTTCCTGTCCCTTTCCGACCCACCACGTCGAGGATCCGCGGGCGCTCGGAGAGATGATGATGTTGCCGCGGCGCTCGCCGAGCTGGCGGATGATGCCGGGCACCCACGCGCCGGCGAGATGCGCGTTTCCCGATGAACGCGGGTGCAGCCACACGGTCGCCGGGTTGGGCTTCGTCGGGTCGTACGCGGTCGGGATGTACAGGCCGTAGTGCTGGAAAGCGCCCTGGAACTCGCCGCCGCTCGACTCCTCGCGGATGACCGGCGAGTGCGAGACGTAGATGCGGTCGAAGTAGCCGGGCCCGGGCCGGAACGTCTGCGTTTCGCCCGCGGACAGTTTCGAAAGGTCGACCGGCGCGAGGAAGCGATCGATCGACCCGGCCCACAGCGCGAGCGCTTGCTCGCGATCCATCCGGATCCGTACCGGCTCCTCGAAGCGGAACGCGACGTTGACGAGGTCGGCCTTCCCCGTGCCGGTGACGATGTGCGCGAGGCCGGTGCCCGCGTCGTTCACGACCCCGGTCGCGATGCCGACGCCCACCGCGGTGGGAAGCGTTCCCAGGCTCGCCTTGTCGATCCCGATCTCGAGCGCGTTCGTGAAACCGGCCGCGTTCGTGGCGACGGAGCACGCCGCGTCGCACGACACCGCGACGCCTTTGTGGGTCGCCGACAGCATCTGATTGCCCGCCGCAAGGAACGCCCACTCGGCGGCGGTCGAGAGCCCGCCCGGTGCCGTATAGGCGCCGCCGGGCTCGGTGTCGAGCAGAACGAGAACCGCCGTACTCGGCGTCACCGTCATGCCCGCGGTGCGAACCAGGAAGTACAGCCGCGACGCGTCTGCCGCGACACGTGCCTCCTCGAGATCCGCTTCATGCGACAGCTTGCCGATGCTCGCGTCGCCGTACTGCGGCTTCGCGGAGATGAGCGGCGGGCCGTCGACCCCGAACTCGTCGCCGACCACCTGCGCCACCGGGTCGAGCTTGTAGGTACGCGGCTCCGCAGCGCGAAGAGGGTCGAGCGTATCCAGCCGCTCCGCGTCGCGGCCGTCGTCCGCGCCGTGATCGTCGGTCAGGTAATCCTGGTAGACGTACTCGCCGGCGGAATAGATCGCCGTACCGCCGAGCCCGGTCGGAGTGCCGATCCAGTCCGAGACGTCGCCATCCACGACCTTCGGCGCCGGCGCCACCCTCGCGGCGCCCCCGACAACGATGTGCCCGCGCGGCGTTTCCGGCCCGAGGACCGGCAGATCCGGGGCCTGCTCGGGGATGACCGCTCCGGCCCCCGCGGCGAGCGCGAGGACGGCGACGAACGAGAGCAAGGACTGGCGGAAGCGCATCGCAGTCCAGGTTCTCCGCGCCGAGGGTGGATTCCTTTTTCGACCCCTCGACCCTGCTCGTGCGCGCCGGGAACCGCTTCGGGCCGCGGGACTAAGATGGGAGCATGACTCCTCCATCGGTGGCCGGCGACACCATCGAGACCTCCGGCGGGCCCGTCGGCATCCGACGCCTCGATCGCGTGCTCGACGCGTCGAAGATCGAACGTCTGCCGTACGTCGTTCGGATCTTCCTGGAGAACGTCGTCCGCCGGCTCGGGACGGGAGCCGAACAGGAACACGTCGACGCGATCGCTTCGTGGCCCGGCGCCGCGCCTGCCGAGTTCCCGTTCTTCCCGGCGCGCGTCGTCCTCCAAGACTTCACCGGCGTGCCGTGCGTGGCGGACCTGGCCGCGATGCGGGACGCCGTGCACCGGCTCGACGGCGACCCCTCGCGCGTGAACCCGGTCATCCCCGCGGACCTCGTTATCGACCACAGCGTGATCGTCGACTTCTACGGACTGCGCGAGGCTTTCGCGCGCAACGTCGAGATCGAATACGAGCGCAACCGCGAACGCTACGCGTTCCTGCGGTGGGCACAGCGCGCCTTCCGAGGCACTGGGATCGTGCCGCCGGGCGCGGGCATCGTCCATCAAGTGAACCTCGAGTTCCTCGCCAAGGTCGTCATGACCGCGGATCAGAACGGCGAGACCGTGGCGTTCCCCGACACGCTCGTTGGAACGGACTCGCACACCACGATGATCGGCGGGCTGAGCGTGCTCGGGTGGGGCGTGGGCGGGATCGAGGCCGAGGCGGCGATGCTCGGCGAGCCGGTCACGATGCTGACTCCAGTCGTCGTCGGGGTACGGATGGACGGTTCACTCCCGTCCGGGGCGACGGCGACCGACCTCGTGCTCACGCTCACCGAGTTGCTACGGGATCACGGCGTCGTCGGGAAGTTCGTCGAGTTCCACGGCGACGGGTTGGGATCCCTCCCGGTCCCCGATCGAGCGACGATCTCGAACATGTCGCCCGAGTACGGCGCGACCGAAGGCGTGTTCCCCGTCGACGACCAGACGCTCGCCTACCTGCGTGCGACCGGACGCGACCCCGACTTGATCGACCTCGTCGAGCGCTACGCGAAGACGCAGGGCCTCTTCCGCGAGCAAGGTTCGGTGGAGCCTACCTATTCGGAATCGATCGTCTTCGACCTCGGCTCCGTCGAGCCGTCGCTCGCCGGGCCGAAGCGCCCGCAGGATCGGGTCGGTCTGGAAGGCATGCCGCGCGTTTTTTACGACGAGCTCAGCACGCTGCGCGGCTCACATCCCGGCGGGAACGACAACGGCGGGGTCGACGACGCGGCGGCCCTTCGTCGTGTGAAGGTGGGCACGAACGGAGGAACATCCGAGATCGCCGACGGCTCGGTCGTGATCGCCGCGATCACGTCGTGCACGAACACGTCGAACCCCTCCGTGATGCTCGGCGCCGGGCTCCTCGCGCGCAACGCCGCCGCGCGCGGACTGCGCGTGTCCCCCACGGTGAAGACGAGCCTCGCACCGGGATCGCCGGTCGTCGAGGACTACCTGCGACGCTCCGGCTTGCTCGCGGAGCTCGAGAAGCTGAACTTCTTCCTCGTCGGGTTCGGATGCACGACGTGTATCGGGAATTCGGGACCGCTGCCCGTCGAGGTCGCGAACGCGATCGATGCCGAAGACCTCGCGTGCGCCGCGGTGCTGAGCGGCAACCGGAACTTCGAAGGCCGCATCCATCCGCAGGTGCGCCTGGCGTTCCTCGCATCTCCGCCGCTCGTCGTCGCGTACGCGCTCGCGGGGACGGTCGACGTCGACCTGACGACCGATCCGATCGGGACGGGAAGCGACGGCAACCCGGTGTTCCTGCGCGACATCTGGCCCTCGCCGGAGGAGGTTCGCGCCACGGTCGAAGCGTCTATGGACCCGGAGGCATACCGGAAGCGGTTCGCGACGATCAGCGAAGGCGACGAACGCTGGCGTTCGCTGCCCGTTCCGGAAGGCGAGCTATACGAATGGGACGCCGATTCCACCTACATCGCGGAGCCTCCGTTCTTGATCGGTGTCGGACGCGAGGCGGAGCCGGTCCGCGACGTAACCGGCGCGCGCGTGCTGGTTTGGGTCGGCGACTCCGTGACGACCGATCACATCTCGCCGGCGGGTTCGATCAAGGCGAACTCCCCGGCCGGGCAGTGGCTGTCCTCGCGCGGCGTTCCTCCGGACAAGCTCCATTCCTACGGCGCGCGGCGCGGCAACCACGAAGTCATGGTGCGGGGAACGTTCGCGAACATCCGGCTGCGCAACAAGCTCGTGCCGGGCACCGAAGGCGGCATGACCGCGCACCTCCCGGCCGGCGAGCAGATGACGATCTTCAACGCGTCCGAACGCTACCGCGCCGAGGGCGTGCCGTTGCTCGTGCTCGCCGGGAAGGAGTACGGCGCCGGGTCGAGCCGAGACTGGGCGGCGAAAGGCACCGCCCTTCTCGGCGTGCGAGCCGTCATCGCCGAGAGCTACGAGCGGATCCACCGTTCGAACCTCGTGCAAATGGGCGTGCTTCCGCTCGAGTTCCCGGCCGGTGACAACGCGCAGTCGCTCGGACTGACCGGTCGCGAAACGTTCGACATCTCGGGGGTCGGCGACGTCACGCCCGGCGGGACGATAACCGTCGCCGCGCGCGGCGACGACGGTGCGGAAACGCGCTTCGACGCGCGAGTACGTATCGACACCCCGACGGAGCTTCACTACTACCGCGAGGGCGGGATCCTGCCCACGGTTCTCCGCAAGATGCTCGCCTCGGCCTGACGCTGCACAGCTCAGGAGGGTAGAACGCTCCCGACTGCGGGCGTGCGGGCTCCCCGTCGCGGTGGGGGGCCCGTACCATCAAAAGGGGAAGCAGATGCCCCTGCCTGGCTCGATGGTGGGTGTTAGTCTCGCGGCGAGGCTGGGGCATCTCCCCAGCTAGCGAGGCGGGGAAAGGGCAACCGAGGGTGCTGCGCGTCGTGCTGGCCGAGGACAACCTGCTCGTACGAGCAGGGATCAAGCAACTGTTGCAGTCCTCCGGTGAGGTCGAGGTCGTCGGCGAGGCCTCGGATGCCGTCGAGGCGGCCGCCCTTGTTCGCGACCTTGCGCCCGATGCGGTCCTGACCGACATCCGGATGCCGCCGAGCTTCCGGCTCGAAGGCATCGAACTGGCCCTCGAGGTCCGAGCGAAGAACCCCGAGACCGGCGTGGTCGTTCTCTCCAGTCACGACGATCCGGAATACGCGCTCACGCTGTTCAAGGACGGCTCGGCCGGGCTCGCCTATCTGCTGAAGGAGCGCGTCGCCGAGCCTGAGGAACTGATCCGCGCCGTTCGCGAGGTCTCCCGCGGCGGAACGGTGATGGACCCGAAGGTCGTCGACATACTCGTGTCACGGGAAGTGTCGTCGTCGGGGATCTCCGCCTCCGACCAGCAACTGCTGGAGCTCATGGGCAAGGGCATGTCGTACGCCGAGATGGCCGAGCGGATGGAGATACCGGCGACGGCGGTCGACCTCGAGGTGTCGCGCGTTCTCGGGCGGCTCGCCGAGGCCGCCAGCCGTGGCGTTCAGGTGGCCCTAACTGAGCTGCGCAAGCTTCACGGTTCCGTCGTCGAGAAAGAGGAGCACACCGCGGCGCTGTCGCGGTTCCTTTCGCCGCAAGTCGCGAGGGGCGTCGTGGCGCGGGAGCTTCTGGAGCCGGCGGAGCTCGAGCTGACGGTGATCTTCACCGACGTGCGCGGCTTCACGCGTCTCACCGAATCGACCGACCCTCAAGTGATGCGAAGGATGCTCGACGAGCATCTCACCGCGATGAGCGACATCGTGCTCCAGCGCGACGGAATGGTGGACAAGTTCATCGGCGATGCGGTCATGGCGGTTTTCGGCGCGCCCGTGCGGACGCCCGATCACGCGGAGCGCGCGCTCGGTTGCGCGGAAGCGATGCTGGCCCGCCAGGAAGAGCTGAACGAGAAATGGGCCTCGGAGGGGAACCCTCCGTTCAATGTCGGCATCGGCGTCAACACCGGGACCGCGACGGCCGGATCGGTCGGCGGGGCCAAGCTCGAGTACACGGTCGTCGGAGACGCGGTGAACATCGCGCAGCGGCTGAACTCGCTCGCCTCCGGCGGAGAGATCGTGGCGAGCGAAGCGACGGCAAACGCGGCGGGCATCCCCGCGCAGGAGATCGAGACCGTGAGCGTCAAGGGACGAGAAGGGCAGGTCCGGGTCGTGAGGATGCGCCCGGCGACGAGCGACGAAAGGAAGGAGACCACATGAGCGTCGTCAAGACGAAAGATCTGCGTAAGAACTACGAAGCGGAGGGTGCACCGGTACGCGCCCTTCGCGGTGTGGACGTGGAGATCAAGGACGGCGAGTTCGTCGCGGTCATGGGGCCGTCGGGGTGCGGCAAGTCCACGCTTCTGAATCTGATCGCGGGACTCGACACGCCGACCGACGGCGAGATCTCGGTCGCGGACGAGACGCTGGTCGGCAAGGACGAGAACCAGCTCGCGAAGATGCGGCGCAAGCACATCGGGATCGTGTTCCAGTTCTTCAACCTGCTCGAGGGCATGAGCGTGCTGGAGAACGTGACGCTCCCGGCCGTCATCGCCGGGATGCCGCGCAAACAGGCGGAGACCCGGGCGCGTGATCTGCTCGACCTCCTCGGACTCGCGGACAAGGCGAAGAACGCGCCGGGCGTACTGTCCGGTGGGCAACGCCAGCGCCTCGCGATCGCGCGCGCGCTGGCGAACAAGCCGACGCTCGTGCTCGCCGACGAGCCCACCGGCGCGCTGGACTCCGCCGGCGGCGTCGAAGTGATGGAGCTCTTCCGCCGCCTCCACGCCGACGGTCAGACGATCCTGCTCGTCACGCACGACGAAAAGGTCGCGGCACACGCCGATCGCGTCGTGAGGATGCGCGACGGCAAGGTCGAAGACCCGAACGCACCTCAGGAGGAAGCGGCTCCGTCGGTGCGGGAGACGCTGTCGTTCGGGCCGCTCCTCACTCAGCGCCCTGAATCTGCGGGCGAGACCTCAAACTAGGCGGCCGGGGATCTCGGGAGGCCGCGATGAGCGCGGTCTGGATGAGGATGCGCGCGGAAGCGCGCGCGCGATGGCGGGGATGGTTCGCTTTGGCGTTGATCATCGGCGTCGGGTGGGGCGCGGTGATGGCCGCGGCGGCCGGCGCGCGGCGCACCCAGTCGGCGTACCCGCGGTTCCTCGCGTATTCGCACGCGCGAGATGTGATCGTGGCGCCAGACGCAGGGGCGGTCGAAGGATTCAACAGGGATATCTTGAAGCTTCCCGCGGTCGCTTCTGCGGCGCAGTTCTCCGGGCTCAACGCTGCGGTGATCGACCCGAAGCCTCCTGAGCAGTTCAGTTTCGGAACACCGTACATGCCCGCGGACGACCGGTACGGGCGTTCGATCGACCGGCCGAAGGTGCTGCGGGGCCGCCTGCCCGATTCTGGTAGCGCAACCGAAGTCCTTGCCAGCCCCGGATTCGCGGCTGGACTCGACGTCGACGTCGGCGATCGCGTGAAGCTAGAGGTTTTTCACAACGACGGGTCGCCCACCGGCAAGACGATCACCCTGCGGATCGTGGGAGTGGGCGTCACGATGAGCGAAGTGTTTCCGATCACCTCGTTCGATCGAGTCAACCCGCTCCTCCTTATGACTCGCGCGGCGTTCCGAAGTCGATCCTTGGACGAGCACGCGTTCGAAGGGCTCGTTGTTCGTTTGCGTCCCGGCGCTGATACCGCCGCGTTCCAGCGACGTGCCGAGGAGATCCAGAAACTCCACCCGGAGTCGGGAACGCAGCTCTTCTTCTCGAGCGAGGCGGGGAGGCCGGGGATCGTGAATCGGGCGATGCAGCCACAGGTGGCGGCTCTAGCGGCTTTCGCTTTCGCCCTTGGGATCACGCTGCTCCTCGTCGTCACGCAGACGACCGCGCGTCAGATCGCTTTGGCGTCCACGGAGCATCCGACGCTCCGTGCTCTGGGGACCAGCCCACGTCATCTGATCCTCGCTTCGCTCACCCCGGTGGCCGCGACCACTTTGGTCGGCGCCGCGATCGCGTGCGTCGTCGCCATCGCGGCGTCGCCGCTGACGCCGATCGGCGCCGCTCGAATCGCCGAGCCCCACCCGGGCGTGGCTATCGACGCGTCGGTTCTGGGCATCGGCGTGGCCGGTCTCATCGCGGTGCTCATCGGAGCGGCCATCCTGCCCGCTCGTCACGCGGCGCGCCGTTCCGAGCGAGAAGAGATCGAACGCAGTTTCGCGCGAAGCTCCCGGCTGGCTCAAGGCGCTACCAAAGCAGGGCTCCCGGCTTCGGCGTCCACAGGCATCCGGATGGCGCTCGAACCGGGGCGCGGCTCTTCGGCGGTCCCGGTTCGAACCGTGGTGCTGGGCGCGGTGGTTTCGATCATCGCTCTTACCGCCGCGTACACCTTCGGGGCGAGCCTGGATCATGCTGTCGCCACACCTCGACTCTTCGGGCAGCAATGGGACGCCATGGTCGACGGCCAGTTCAGCGGGATCATCACCAGCGCCCTGCACGTCGGTGACGACCCCTCGTTCGAGGCGGTTGCGGGCGGTTCATACAGCACGATCGTCGTTGGAGGTACGGTCGTTGCCGCGATAGGCATCGACCAACTCCGAGGCTCAGTGTTCCCCACGTTGCTCGAAGGGCGAGCGCCGGCGCGCCCCGACGAGATCGTGCTGGGATCCTCGACGCTGAAGCGCATCCACAAGAATGTCGGAGACGACGTCGATGTGGCCGGCGATAGCGCCTCGCGATCGCTTCGCATCGTGGGACGCAGTGTGTTCCCTGCGTTCGGGATCGGCGGGTTCTCACCCACCAGCCTCGGCGAAGGCGCCGCGCTCACGATCGAAGGCCTGGGCGGTTCGAAACTGCCGCCGGGCCAATATTCCTTCTTGCTCGTCCGCTATACCGATCACCCCAGCTCTGAGACCATCCGACGGGTAAACGATGCATGCAGTACCGCAGTTAGCGAGGAGAATCTGTGCTACGTCTTGCGGCGTCAGCCCCCTCCCGAGATCTCGAGCTACGCCGACGTCCGCAACGTTCCGTGGCTCCTCACCGGTCTGCTGGCCGCGCTCGCTGCAGCGACGCTCGCCCACGGCCTCCTCGCCACTGTTCGTAGACGCAGGCGCGACCTCGCCATCCTGAAGACGCTCGGCTTCATCCGCGGACAGATCTCTGCCACCGTCGCTTGGCAGGCGACAACGCTCGCGCTCCTCGCCCTCATCGGGATCCCATTCGGCGTCGTCCTTGGGCGGTGGGGATGGACGGCGCTCGCCGGGCAACTCGGCATCCCCGCCGAGCCTCTATCTCCGCTCACTGCGATCGTCTTGACGATCCCGGCGGCGCTCATTCTCGCCAATGTCGTTGCTGCATTGCCGGCACGGTCGGCCGCGCACACTCGGCCGGCGCTCGCGCTGAGGAGCGAGTGATGGGCGCCGTCTGGTTCCGGGTCCGAGCCGAATCCCGCGGGCGCTGGCGGTCGTGGTTATTCCTCTCCTTGGTAGTCGCCGTCGTCGCCGGGACCGCGATCGCGGCGGCCGCCGGAGCCCGGCGAACGGAGAGCGCTTTTCCTCGATTCGTCGCTACGACGAACCCGACTCAGGTCTCTGTCGACGTCGGAGATTACGCCGGTGACCAAGGTGCTCTGCTCGATCGCGTCCAAGGCTTGCCCGAAGTCGTCGACTGGTATCGCCCGACGATCTTCACCTCCACGATTACCTCCGACGGAGGCCATACCCTCCGGTTCCCAGAAGTGATCCTGATCGGGGACCCGCAGGGCCGCTCCGGCCGCGACCTCGATCGCATCCGCGTGGTCGAAGGGCGAGCGCCCCACCCCGACGCCCTGACCGAAGTGATGACGAACCCGGTCATCGCCCAGCGACTGGCTCTGCGTCCCGGCAGCGTGATCGAAGCGGCGATCGCGGACGCCCGTTCGGCAGACGTCTTCAAGCCCGTCGTGAACTTTCGTCTCCGCGTCGTCGGGATCTACGTCTCGACCGGCGAATTCGAGACTCTCTCCGGACAGAGTATCGGCCAGCTAATCCGGGTGACGCCAGCATTCACTCGAGTTCACAACATGCTCGGCTTCCGATTTTCCATCAATCTGAAACTCAGGAACGGATTCGCCGACATCCCAGGACTGACGAAGGAGCTCACGACGCTCGGCGCTCCGCGAGAGCCCGAAGATTCCCGATCCAGCTTCGGCGGTGTCCAGCAGCTCAACGGCACTCAGGTCACGGCGCTTTGGCTCTTGTGCGCGATGCTCGTTCTTGCGGGCTTCGCGGTCCTCGGTCAGGCCTTCGCACGCCGGGAGTTCCTCGGCTCACTCGATAATCCCACACTCCGCGCGCTCGGTTGGCCCCGGTCACGGATGTTCGCGGCATCGATGGTTCGGACGGCGCTTATCTTGATCGTCGGGGCCGTCGGCGCGATAGGCGTCGCTTTCCTTCTCTCGCCGTTAGCGCCGATCGGACAAGCGCGCCTCGCCGAGCCTCTGCCCGGCTTCGCAGCCGACGGATCCGCCATCGCGTTCGGCGCGATCGGAGTTCTGTTGATCGGGATGGTTCTCACTATGTGGCCTGCGTGGCGCGCGACTCGCGCAGGCACGCAACCCGAGGCATCGCAACGGCCGTCGAGCATCGCATCCGCGATCACGGCCGTCGGACTGCCGGCCAGCGCCACGGTCGGAGCGCGTCTTGCGATGGAACCGGGACGGGGACGCCGCGCCGTGCCGGTTCGCACCGCGATGCTCGGGACGGCGTTGGCGATCGGCGCGCTCGCGATCTCCTTGGGGTTCGCCGCCAGTGTTGATCGACTCATCGAGCGCCCTGAGCTCTCGGGTTACACGTTCGACGCGGCGATCCTCACCGACCCGTCATTCGTACCGGAGGCGCAGCGAACCGTGTCTCGGGTTCCGTTCGTGGCGCGCACGTGGCAAGGAACCCAACACGTAGTCCGGATCGCAGGGATGGAGATGAACCTGTTCGCCGATGCCGGGCCGGCTCCATCGCCGGCGGTCATCGAGGGCCGGACCGCGCGGGAAGAGGACGAGGTGCTGCTCGATAGCAAGACGATGCGCATCCTGCGCTTGAGGGTCGGCGATCGGGTGACGATCCGAGGGGAGGCGTTCGAGAGCCAGCAGCCTCCACCGCCGGTTTCCATGAGGAT
>Ga0070708_100003024_pt1 | contig 13053 bp, 11 predicted proteins | sample KBSK5503metaG_FD_65469 | JGI IMG/M metagenome (GOLD analysis project Ga0070708, IMG submission 65469) | Corn, switchgrass and miscanthus rhizosphere microbial communities from Kellogg Biological Station, Michigan, USA - KBS K5-50-3 metaG | ecosystem: Host-associated > Plants > Roots >...
AAAGGGCTTTCTGAGATGCTTTTGAATGGGTACGACCACGGCCTGCGGTTTTTCGATGCCGCAGACTCCTATGGCAGTCATCCTCATGTGGCTGAGGCGCTCAAACATGTTCCGCGAGACAAGGTCACGGTGCTGACGAAATCATGGGCCCGCGATCCGGCCGGCATGCGCGCGGACTTGGATCGATTTCGCAAAGAGCTGGGCACCGACTACATTGACATTTTTCTGATGCACTGTCTTACCGAAGGCGACTGGACGGAACGCTACAAGGGCGTGATGGACGTGCTCTCGGAGGCAAAGCAGAAGGGAGTCATCCGGGCGCATGGCTGCTCCTGCCACTCGATTGAGGCTCTCCGCGCGGCGGCGAATTCTCCTTGGGTGGAGGTGGACTTGGCACGGATCAATCCAATTCAATCCAATATGGACGCCGATCCAGCGACCGTGATTGGTGTGCTCAAGCAAATGAAGGCCTCGGGCAAAGCCGTTGTAGGGATGAAAATCCTTGGCGCGGGAGACTTGCGCAACCGGCAGGATGAAGCATTGAAGTTTGCGTTATCGCTGGGTGTGCTGGATGCCTTCACGATTGGCGCCGAGAGCCGGAGTGAGCAGGAAGACTTGATTCGGAGGATTGCAGCGGCTTAAGAGGAGCCCGTTACTGCACGTAGAGACGTAGCGCAGCTACGTCTCTACGATAGCGGTTCGATCTCTATTTGAAATGCAGTGCCGCCTCTTCTTTCTTGTGAATCGCGGCTGATTTTTGCGCCAGCACCTTCGGCATTCCGTACTTCGGCTTGATCTGGTGGCATCCTTCTTCACAGTACACACCGCCTTCAGCGGTTTCGGGCGCGGGCATGGGAGAGTTCACGGCGACTTCTCTTTCTTTCTCTAGGTACGCTTCGATATCCGCGATCAGCTTCTGGTGCTCTCGGGGCGAGAGCCACTTCTTCACATTCACCAGATAGTTTTCGAAACGCGTGATCGGATCGCGTTTGCGCCAGTACTCGAGCATCGGCTTCGGCACATAGTCTGCCGCATCGTGGATGGCATGGCCTTTCATGCGCATCATTTTGGCTTCGATTAGCGTTGGCCCTTCACCGCGATGCGCGCGTTCCACGGCTTCATATGCGGCGTCGTAAATTTGGCACGCGTCGGTTCCGTCCACGACGACTCCGGGGATGCCGTAGCCAATGGCGCGCTCGGCAAGGTCTTCCACGCGATATTGCATTTCCGAAGGAGTGGAATACGCCCACAGGTTGCTCTCGACGAAAAGCACCAGACCGAGGTCTTGCACTGCGGCGAAATTGATGCCCTCGTAGGTCACGCCCGTGGATTGTCCACCGTCGCCGATGTAAGTCATGACTGCCACGTTGCGGCCTTGCAGTCTCGCTCCCAATGCGACGCCCGCCATCACAGGAATGAGATCGCCCAGCATGGAAATTGGCGAGACGATGTTGCGCTTGTAGATATCGCCGAAATGCGAAGTGCCGTCGCGGCCTTTGGTGGGGGAATCGGCCTTGGCCATGTACTGCATCATCATGTCACGGGGCTCGAAGCCGCGGACCAGCAGCGATCCCTGATTGCGGATCATGGGCGCAAGCCAGTCATCTTTGCCGAGCGCGTAGGCAGAGGCGCAGGAGCAGGCTTCCTGGCCGAGTCCGAAATAAACTCCGCCGACGACTTTCCCCTGCTTGTAAAGATTCTCAAGCGCCTGCTCCATTTTGCGGTTGAGCACCATCCAGCGGTAGATCTCGATGCAGTGTTGCTTGCTGAGATATTTTGAATCGCGGATGGGCGGGACGGGTGCGGAGAGATCACCCGAGACTTCATAGCAGCATTCGTCCCCCTTGCGAGTTTGGCGGACGGTGAATCTTGGCTTCTCCAGGCGGTAGTCGGGGATTTCGTAGGTACGCTGCTGGGGGAGAGTGGGGTGGCCACGCCGGGAGCCGTTTTTCGAGTGTTTCGGCTTCGCGGATTTCGCAATCTTAAGTTTCTTGTTCTTCATGATGCGCTGGGCAAACACATAATCCTACTCCCGGCTCGATGCGCAGGCAAAAAACTAGCCGGGCCGATGGTGGTCGGGGGGGAAATCAGTTGAACTGGAACCAGTTCAGGTTGCCGAGGCTTGAAGTGCCACTCGGAGGCGCGTTGAAGACTACGTAGAGATCATGAACGCCGGTTGCCGAGCTCGCTGGAACCGTGGCTGTATTCCAGTTTTGCCATCCGGCGGTGGAGGGAATGGTCACCGACGCGACAAGGGTTCCGGAAACACTGTCGAGGTGGAATTCAAGAGCGCCGTTACAGTTTCCATTGCATGCCATCCGCGCATTCACGCTGCTTACCCGTGCCCCGAAATCCACATTCTTATAGACAGCATAGTCGCCATCACTGGCAAAACCCACGTCATAGCCGCCATCCAGGTCGAGGGTATTTTCGGTCTGCAGGCCGAAGGTGGTGTTGTCTCCCAGGATGTTCTTGCCCCCGGTGCTATTGAAGCTGGAGGCCTGGATTTGGAACGCCCCCAGCGAAGGCAAGGTGTACGCGAAAGACTCACTTCCCCACTGCACTTGGAACGGCTGGACGAACGTGGAATCGTTGTACACCATCAGGGCCTTCGATCCATTGGAGTTCAGGAACGCCGCGCTCACAAGGCCGTCCGAGTTGCTTGAGTAAATGCGCACTGCGCCCGGCAAGACATACTTACTGAAGTGGCCCATCGTGTAGTACTCGATGCCGTAGGTGACGGCCCCCGAAGAACTGTTGACGGTCACGATGGGCGTACAGGTGCCGCAGCCCCCAGTGTGCGGGCCCAAATTTTGATCGAGCGCGAGGCTCCACTTCACGTAAGCGCGTCCGGAATTGCGCATGACCTGAGTGATTTCTTCGAAATCGGCTTTGACCTGATCAGAGACAAACGTCCCGCCGGAATGCTCGGTCTCGTAGTTCGCTTTCAACGGGAAATAATTCTGAAGGGTACTCATCACGCCCGGAGTTCCGCCGTAGCCATGCCAGGCCGAGCCAGCGACTTGCGCCGACGCCTGAATTGTGGGATCGCTGAGCACCGACTGGGGATAGGTGGGAGCGTCCCAGTTGTGGTCATAGACGAGGACCTTGGTGGTCAGGCTGGCAGCGGAGAGCGCGGGCAGAATGTAGTTGCGCAGTGCGGTGGTTTGATCGGTAGGCGACGCCATAGCGCCGCAGCTCCCGCCTGGGGACGGCGGCATGCACATGCCAGGATAGTTTCCAGGTGCGAACAGCGGCTCATTTTGCAGAGAGATATAGTCCACGCTGATGCCCGCGGCCGAGTAGGCTTGTAGATACTTGACGAAATATCAGGCGAAGGGCGAGTACATGCTGGATTGCAACGCGCCGCCGACCATTGAGGTGGAAGTCTTCATCCAGCCGGGCGGGCTCCACGGATTGGCCATCAGCTTCATCTGCGGATTGAGCTGGCGTGCCTGCAGGATGATTGGAATGACGTCGGCCTGATCGTGGGCGATGGAGAAATTGGCAAGCGCGGGGTCAGCTGCGCCGCCGTTGTCATCGTAAGAATATTGTGACCGCGCCAGGTCGGACGCGCCCATGGGCGTGCGCATGAAGCTCAGGCCGATTCCGTTGCCGTTGCGGGTGAACAGATCGCTCATCGTGCTGGTCAAAGCCGACTTTGGGGAGGCGACCTCGTTGAGCAGGTATGCCGCCGAATCCGTAAACGCTGCCCCGAATCCCTCGATTGGCTGGTAGGTTTGCGTCTGGTCCACGTAAATCACCCCGCCTTGACCGCTTGCAACTGTCGTGAAGTTTGTGCCCGCCTGCGGCTGCATTTTGCGGGACTGGTCGTCGGTGGTGAGCACAATCGAAACCGCAGGTCCAACGCCGTTCTGCGCCGGAACGGTATAGATGCTGGCGGTGATCGGGCTTGGCGAGAAGCCGGCAGCCGTGGCCATAGCTTTGATGGTGGTGCTTGACGTGATTGCGATAGGAGCAACGTATTTGAGCGAAGACGTGTTCGGCGTGCTGCCATCGGTTGTGTAGTAGATCGTTGCATTCGCTGTCGTATCGGATAGGGTGATCTGGGTTGGGCTGTAAGTGCCGGCGCCTGGCCAGAACGACGGGGTTGCAGCCGCAGGTGGTGGTGGCGGAGGAGGTGGAGGCGGAGCGGAAGAACCTCCACCACAGCTCTGTATCAGCAGCATGGCTGACAGAACGAGGGTGGATTGGACGAGCGATCTGCGGCGGAAACTGCGGCGTGCGATTGAGTACACTGTCCTCCCCATGCGGCGATTCAATACCGGACATTTTAATGCAATCAGAATCTAGGGCAAGGATTTGCGCGCGGAAGTGAAAATCTCAGGCCCGTGCAGGGTCGTCTTCGCTGTGGATTCGGCGAAGATTTTCGGGGGCTTGCATGGGAACGCCCAGATTTGTGCCGAGCAGAGCATCGAGGCTGTCGAGCCAGAGGATCTGACTGGCGAAAACAGTGCCGAAGTTGCGGGAAAGGGCCTGGGCAACATCCTGCAATGGAATGTCGCGGCTGAGTTCTTTATGCATGGACGTGACGGGCTTCGCCTGGATTCCGCAGGGGACGATCAGGTTGAAGAAGCTTAGGTCGGTGTTCACGTTGAGTGCGATACCGTGCGAGGTGACGCCGCGAGAGATGTGCACGCCGAGAGCGGCGATTTTGCATTCGGCGGAATCGGAGAGTTGATGAGTCTTCGACTCAGCCGGACGGGCGAGGGCGCCCGTCCCTACATGAGCGGTGGTAGTCGCCACATCGGTAGAAATTTTGGAGAGACGGGCATCCTCGCCCGTCCACACTCCAGTCAGCCCAGGAATTCGCTTAGCAGGAATTCCAAAATCTGTGCAAGTGCGGATGAGGACTTCTTCCAGGCGACGAACGTACTCGACTGCGCCCAATGTATTGCGGGCCGAATTTCCAGATGGGAAGCTGCGAAGATCGAAAATTGGATAGGCGACGAGCTGTCCGGGGCCGTGGAAAGTGACATCGCCGCCACGATCGCATTCGTGAACCTCTACGCCGCGTTGGGCGAGGAGTTCGGGTGAAGCGAGAATATTCTTCGTTCTAGCGTTGCGGCCTAGAGTGATAACCGGGGTGTGCTCCAGAAGGAGGAGAACATCGCCGATGCGGCTCTCTTTGCGGAGCGCCACCAGCTTTTCCTGCAAGCGGAGGCCGGTCGCGTAATCGAGTGTGCCGAGTTGGAGAACGGAGATCAAAAGCTTGGCCACGGATTTCACGGATTAAAACGGATCGAACTCATTACATCACAAACGCTGAACCGCTCTTTAGGTCCTGCAGATTACGGATTATCCGTGTAGAGCCGTGCAAATCCGGGGCCATGAATTTACACATTGATTGCCAGCCCATACACGCTGTTCGACGCATCTAGCATCGCCTCCGCGAGAGTTGGATGTGCGTGGATGGTCCACATCAGATCTTCGACCGTAGCCTCGAGTTCCATGGCGGTGACGGCTTCGGCGATCAGTTCCGTCGCTTGCGGACCGATGATATGCACTCCCAGAATCTCACCGTACTTTGCGTCCGAGACGATCTTGATAAAGCCCTCATGTTCGCCAACGATTGACGCGCGGGAATTCGCGGTGAACGGGAACTTGCCGACCTTCACGTTATGACCCAGTTCACGGGCTTTCGCCTCAGTCAGGCCGACGCTGCCAATTTCCGGATGGCAGAAGGTCACGTTTGGAATCCGCAACGGGTCGATGGGCCGATCTTCTTTTCCTGCTATTTTCGAAACCGCGACAATGCCCTCCATCCCGCCCACGTGCGCAAGTTGCGGCGTGCCCAGCACGATGTCGCCGATCGCGTAAATGCCAGGTTCGGCAGTCTGCATCCATTCATTGGTTTTGATGAAGCCGCGCTCGGACTGAATACGTGTTTTCTCCAAACCGATGCCCTCGGTGTTTGGCTTACGACCGATGGCGATCAGAATCTTTTCTGCTTCGATCTTTTGCTGCTTGCCATCCACGCTGAATGTCACCGAAATTCCGGCCTTCGTCTTCTCGACTTTTTCAACTTTGGCCCCGGCATGAAAGTTAATACTTCGCTTGCGGTAAGCGCGAGCCAGTTCCTTGGAGACATCTTCGTCTTCGAGTGGGACCATGCGAGGGAGCATCTCAAGAATGGTCACATCACAATCAAATGAGCGGAAAATCGAGGCAAACTCAACGCCGACAGCGCCTGCCCCTACAACGACCAAGGATTTTGGAACTGTGCCAAGCTCCAGAATCTCGATGTTGGTGAGAACACGATCGCCGGGTTCAAGCCCTGGAATCATGCGGGCTTCAGAACCAGTCGCCAGAAGGATGTTCTTCGTCTTGAGTTGGGCAGCCTTGCCCTCGCCTTTGACTTCGATCGTGTGGATGCCATTCTGCGCCGGACCGGTGAGCTTGCCGAAACCTTTCATGGTCTCGACCTTGTTCTTGCGCATCAAGAACTCGAGCCCTTTGGCGTGCTTATTCACGATCTTCGACTTGCGTTCCTGTACGGCTTGCCAGTTGAGTTTTCGTGAGCCGACTCCCTCGATCCCGAATTCCTTTGCGTCTTTCAGGTGGTCCCAAAGTTCGGCGTTAAACAGCAGGGCCTTGGTCGGAATGCAGCCAACATGAAGGCAAGTGCCGCCGAGGTAGGGATCTTTCTCGATTATGGCAGTTTTCAATCCATACTGGCCGGCGCGAATTGCGGCGGTATATCCGGCCGGGCCGCTGCCAATCACAGCAACGTCATAGATATTTTCGGGCAAAGTCGTGCTCCTCTGCTTAAGATAGATGAGTCAACGCAAACGAATGATTCCCACAACAGCGGCCTATGTCTCCTCGCCTCACATCTTGCCGTGGAACACATACACCAACTCGATAAGCAGAATAAGCACAACCACGGATTCCAGAACAAAGGTTCTCGACTGGTGGAATTGGTCGATCAGGAAGCGATAGAGGTCTTCGGCGGTGCGCAGCTTTTCTTGCGTGAGGCTCTTGTAATCGGGCACGCCGATCTTGCTTGCGGCCAGGCGGTAAAGTCGCGCGGAGAACATGTCGCTCAAAAACTTGATGGCATTGTCGGCGCGCTCGGTCAGCTCAGTCACGTCCAGCAGGACGGTTTGCAAGCGCGAAGCCTCCCCGGGTAGTCGCCAGCGTCCGATGAATGTGGACTTTTTTCCTAATGAGTCGTACACGCGCGCCAGTTCGTGCGTGAGCAGGTCGTCGTAGTAGCGGAATTCCAGTAGCTGCGAATTGGCGTACTCAAGAAGTTGGAGCGTGGTTTCCGAAGCAGCCAGGGAATCGTAAACAAAGGCCGCGTTCCATCCCACCACCACCAGATCATTCGGATAGTAAGACATCGCCGACTGCAAGACTTCGCTGCGCTCGCCTTCAGAGAGGGTGGCATTTTCGCCGCGCACGACTTGTGAGATTTGCTGACCGCAGGAGCCTAGTAACTGGCTCGCGGCTGGATTGCCGGTAATTTCTCGCATAAAAAAGATGAAATAGTCCTCGCCTAACCACCGGCCGTAAGGCTTGATCAACGCACGGCGGGTGCGCTCGACTTTTTCTTTGGCGATGGCCTCTGCGCGAGTTTGCAAGTCGGTTTCGGAGATCCAACGACAAGATAGCGCGATCAAATCCTGCCACTCTCCGGCGAAAGGGAATTCGAAAAGAACGCTCAACACGCCGTAATCGTAATACTTGACCCGCACCCGGGCCTCTGGATTTCCCGTCAACTGGGCGTCTTCGACAACCGGAGGACGCTCGAAGAAGATTTGCTCAGCGGCGGCGTGCTTCAGTCCCTCGCCCAGGCGGCGAGCGCCCAGGATGGAGCCCAGTTCATCAAGCCGTATCTCTTCGCAGACATCAAAGAGAAAAAGCCCAACCGCCGAGCCGCGCAGTGTCGGATTGGAACGAGAATCCACGAGCGAACAAGTCTATCGCGAGACGGGCGATCGAGCGAATTCTGCCGTCGCGAGCTGCCTGCTAGCCGACTGACATTTAGAATCCAGATCAATGCATCTGAAGATCGAAAAGCTTGTCTACGGCGGAGATGGACTCGCCCGGCTACCGGCCGACGAACGCGGGCCTGGCAAGACAGTTTTTGTGCCATTTGTACTTGAGGGAGAAAAGGTTGAAGTGACAGTTACGGAACAGAAGCCGGGATTCGCCCGTGGACGGCTTGAGCGAGTGATCGAGTCTTCAGGGAACCGGAGTGAGCCTGCCTGTCCGTATTTTCAGCGCTGCGGAGGATGTCATTACCAGCATGCGAACTATTCTCACCAGCTCGAAATCAAAGCTGGCATTCTGCGGGAGACATTGAAGCGGACTGCAAAGATTGATTTACCCTGCGAACTCCAAGTCCATCCATCGCCGGAATGGGGTTATCGCAACCGGACACGCTTGAAAGTGCAGAGCGAGCCCGAGTTTGCGCTGGGCTATTACAGATTTCGATCGCACGAACTTTTGCCGGTCGAGCAATGTCCGATCAGTTCGCCTCTCATCAATCGAGCAATTGCTGCATTATGGGCGTCGGGACGTCTGGGGCAAATTCCTGGCGGCGTGCGCGAAATCGAATTTTTTGCCGACCACGCTGATGCGGCGCTGTTGATAGAAGCATATTGCGATCCGGGGACCTCGCAATCTGATGCCCAGCCAGTAGCGGAAAAGCTGATGCACATGCTGCCGGAAGTTAAAGGTACCGTAGCTTTTGAACGGCCCCCGGCGAACCAACTTCTTGAACCCAAACGAGTGGCTGCTTCCGGAGAGACAGAACTCTCTTATCAGACCGAACGATCTTCCTATCGGGTCAGTGCGGGTGCATTCTTTCAGGTGAACCGGTTCCTGTTAGACGATCTTGGCGGCATCGCTACCGGAGGCGTTTCCGGCCATCTTGCGCTGGATCTCTATGCTGGCGTGGGACTCTTCTCGACCATTCTCGCCCAGAGTTTTGCACAGGTTATCGCTGTTGAGGCGTCACAGACTTCACACTCGGACCTGCGACACAATGCCGGTCGGGAGGTGAAGGCAGTCCTGGCCACAACCGAACAGTATCTGCAACAAGCGTCTGGAATTCGACCCGATCTGGTTGTGGCCGATCCCCCACGCGGCGGGCTAGGTGAAAACGTAGTTCGCAGTCTGGCGAAGCTGGGTGCGCCTCGCATCACGTACGTTTCATGCGATCCATCCACGCTGGCGCGTGATCTGCGGATTCTTCTGAGTCTGGGATACAAGATCGACGGGGCACATCTGATCGATCTGTTTCCTCAGACTTATCACCTGGAAAGCGTTTTCCACCTGGCCCGCTAATTGTCAGACTGCTGCCAATCGAGTCTTCAATTCAGCAAAACTTACACCCGCCAGCATGCGATTGCAGGTTTCTGCCCGGCAACCTTTGCTCTGGGCGGCGTTGGCCTTTGCGGCAGGGCTTTGGGCCGGGAGATACCTGTGGCGCCCGCCAAGCTGGTGGGTGATCGCCGCATTCGTATTTTCTGCTTCGGCGACCTACTTCCTTAGAAGAAGAACCCTGGCATCATCCGTTCTGGTTTTCGGCGCGATCTTCGCCGCCGGTGCGCTTACGGTCCAGATACGCGGCCCTCGCGCAGGCGGACCTCATCCGTGGTTCGGCAATGGCGAGGAAGTCCTGGTGACTGCCCACGTCACAGCCGAAGGCAACCTGCAATCGGACGGGCCGGGCTCGCTTCGCCAGCGCATTGACGTGGAAACAGAAAAGATCGAGTCAGACGGGCAATCCTTAGACGTGCAATCCAGAGATACCCGGGCAGGAGTTCGGCTCAACATTTACTCCCAACCAGACCGCAATCATTCTGCCCAGGAGTCCGGCGCCGGCATGCAACTCTTCCACTGCGGGCAGCGAATCAGGTTCCTGGCAACACTTAACCCGCCGCGTCATTTCCGCGATCCTGGGGCCTTTGACTATGCAGGATACCTGCGAGAAAACGGCATTGCAGTAACCGCCTCAGCGAAATACGCGAACAGAGAAGTGCTTCCGGGATTCTTCGGCAGCCGCATCGAACTGTGGCGCGCTCGCATTCACCGCAGCGTTATCCAAAAAGTCCATGCCTTGCGGCCCGAGCGGGTAGCGGGACTGATAGATGCAATCGTCATCGGCGAAGAATCATTTATCGAGCGGCCGACGCGAGTGGATTTCCAGCGCTCGGGGACCTACCACGTGCTGGTAGTTTCCGGAATGAACGTCAGCATCCTGGCGATGTTTACCATGTGGGTTTTGCGCCGGATAGGCTTGGGAGACATTGTCGGGAGCGCCTGTGCAATCACATTGATTCTTGCCTACGCTGCATTGACGAACGTAGGTCCTCTGGTCTGGCGGGCGGCTCTGATGTTCGCGGTTTATCTTGCGACGCGGCTGCTATATCGAAACCGCGCGATGCTGAACGCTCTTGGCGCCGCCGAACTAGCCTTGCTTATCGCGGCCCCGGAAGTACTGTTTGGCGCGAGTTTCCAAATGACCTTTTTGTGCGTCGGGCTGGTCGCCGGAGTGGGAATCCCACTGCTGGAGCGCACGATCGAGCCCTTCTCCCGTGGGCTGCGCAATTTGGACGCAGTGGCCTACGATCGGTCGTTGCCACCCAGAGTGGCCCAGTTTCGGATAGACCTCAGACTGGTTCTGGACCGCCTGCGACTGCTGTGGCGGGGCGAATTCCGGCGATAAGTTTGGTGGTTGGACTTCGGATAGCGTTCGGATTCGTTGAGTTGGTAGTGATTTCCGCGGTTCTGCAGCTTGGTCTCGCGTTGCCGATGGCGTACTACTTTCATCGCGCAACTTCCGTATCGATGCCAGCGAACCTCCTTGTGGTTCCGTTTTTGCAATTGCTAATGCCAGCAGCCGTGCTGGCGATTGGCGTCATGTTTCTCTCGCCCTTGCAAGAATTCCGGCAGCAATCGCTGGACTCGCGCTCGAAGGCATCGCTGGCACAGTCAAATGGCTCGGCGGCTTGGGTTTGGCGGACATTCGCGTTGCCACGCCGGGCCCCACCGCGATCTTTTGTGCAATCATGATTTCGGTCATGCTGATGCGCAGGCGGGCATGGCTCTCGATGATCGGAATGGCGGTCCTTTCCGCAAGTGTGCTCTGGATTTGGGCGATTCCGCCGCACCCGCAGATTCGCTCTGGCATATTGGAGATGACTGCGATTGACGTCGGGCAGGGGGACTCGATCCTGCTGGTCTTGCCCGACGGGCGCAAACTGCTGGTGGACGCAGGGGGACTGCCATTCTGGATGCACTCGCAACTCGATATTGGCGAAGATGTGGTCTCGCCGTACCTGTGGTCCCGCGGAATTTCGCGAATTGATGCCATCGCCCTCACCCACGCGCACGCAGACCACATGGGCGGGATGTTTGCCGTGATTGCTAATTTTCGTCCTCGCGAGCTCTGGCTGCTTGAAGGCATTCCGGACCAGGAAATCCAAAAGCTATTAAGCGAGGCACGCGAGCTGGGTGTGTCAGTCACATATCGCAAGGCCGGCGACGTTTTCTCCTATGGAGGAACAACCATTCGAGTGCTGGCTCCTGATCCTGACCTGATTCTTCGGGGTGCCCCATCCTTCCCCGATTTTGGGAAGGGTGGGGAGTCCTCGCACAGAAACGACGAGTCGCTGGTGATGAAGGTCAGTTACGGAAAGACTTCCGCCCTGCTGGAAGCTGATGCGGAAAAACCCACCGAGAAGTTTGTTTCAACGGAAGAGCCCGCTGCCGACGGGCTGAAAGTTGCGCACCATGGCAGAGCGCAACCTCCACGAACGGGCCTTCTGGCGGCGGTGCACCCATGCTTTGCCGTGATCTCTGTGGGAGCACGGAATGTGTATCATTTTCCGCGCGCCGAGGTACTGGAACGGCTACAACAAGCCCACGTGAAGACATACCGCACTGACGAGGACGGCGCCACCAGCTTTTATTTGGACGGCAGGACGGTCACTCCGGCGCTGGCCGGCCTTCACTGAGTATCACTCTCGCCACCCTCAGCGAAATCTTCGTCCAACTCTTCGCCGGGCGCGCGACGATACTCCTCGATGAGTTGGCGCGCCCTTTCCGCGTCTTCTTCGCGGACCAGAATGATTGTTCCGCCGATCGGGAGCACATCCTGAGGAGCGTCGAGCGCGGTGACCTCGCAATCGATTCCGGCAGATTCCAGCAATCCGCTGACGATCATAGCCTCCGGTTCTTGCTCCGTATCGAACACTCGCACCAGCTTTTGATTGGGATCGGGCAAAGGGTTCGCGCCTGCTGCCATCGGGGAGTCCTCCTACGGAGATTATAGACGGATGATAGAAGGCGACGGAGAGCCATCGGAGCTAACAGGACGATCACTAAAGTGTGTTGATTGAGATCGGCTGTCCCACCGACAATGAGCGCAACGTCGCCTGCAAACGGCACATCTAATCATCAGTTCATCAGTGACGACGGGAGAAGGCGCGCGGATCGCGCAAAGAGGGCCCCTTGGAAGATGCGCAAGGCGGGAGTGAAGTTCAACAGGAAGCGCAGAAGATCCGCCGCTTGCAGATCATGATCAGCATGGTCATGTCCGTCATCAGCCAAGATCCGAACCTCACGATCGAGGAAGCCTCGGAGCTGGTTGCGGGAACCAAGCGCGCCGCGCTGGCCATGTTTCCGGATAAAGAACTCGCTTATGACATCCTCTACAAGCCCCGCCTGCAGCGGCTGATGAAGGAAAGATTTCGTTTGCAGTAGCCGGTCGCCAGTGCTGCCCATTTCTGGATTGACCTAAGTTCCCGTTCTATGTAGCTTGTCCAAATGCCCCGCTCCGAATTGAATGCAGGGCCGCAAGGAGGCGCCGTGCGCCGCAAACGATCCGTACTGTTGTCCCTCGTGCTGGTCGTCGCATCTTTTATGGTGGTAGGCGCTAGAAAAATATTGGAATATGCCGCTGCTCCCGATCGAGACAAGGAAAGCGACTTCCTCTTCCCGCACAATGCCGACCAGGGGAAACCCGCTGTCCTGATCTCGGAACCAAAGGCGCCACCGGTTTCGTTTAAACAACTC
>Ga0070708_100003025_pt1 | contig 13051 bp, 10 predicted proteins | sample KBSK5503metaG_FD_65469 | JGI IMG/M metagenome (GOLD analysis project Ga0070708, IMG submission 65469) | Corn, switchgrass and miscanthus rhizosphere microbial communities from Kellogg Biological Station, Michigan, USA - KBS K5-50-3 metaG | ecosystem: Host-associated > Plants > Roots >...
GCGCGGCTACGACCCGGAGCAGGTCCAGGAGTACATCCTGCGGCTCGTGTCGCGGACCGAGTCGCTCGAAGACGAGTTGGAGGAGGCCCGGGGGGAGCGCGACTCCGCCCGGCGCCGGTACCAGATGGCCAAGGACGACGCGTACAACCAGCTGGGCGCGCGGATGGCCGACTTCATCCGGCTGGCCGACCAGCAGGCGGAGAAGATCCGCCGCGAGGCCGACGACGAGGCCACGCAGCAGCTCTCCGATGCGCACCGCCTTGCCCAGCAGATCCGGAAGGAGGCCGAGGAGGAGGCCGAGCGCCTCATGGTCCAGGCCGAAGACGCCCTCCAGGAGGCCCGAGCCGAGCGCGAGCAGGTCCTGATGGGGCTGGCCCACAGCCGGGACCTTGCCCTCGCCGACCTGGCCGCCGCCCGCGACCATCTCTCAGGCATCGTGATGCAGCTCGAGGTGGCGATGGAGCTGACCCAGACCGTTCACGTGGGAGACGAACCAGCGGCCGATCCGGCCGGCGAAGAGCGGGAGGGCGAACTCGACGACCTCCGGGCCGAGGATCTGCTCGAGCGGCAAGAGGGGTTCGAGATCATCCTTCCGGAGTTCCTCTCCATGGAGCAGGGCGAGGACTCGCCGGACTGACGGCCCGGCCGCGAGACGCGGCCATTGTCCTGCCCGTACAACGGGGCTGCGCCGCTTCGCGCGTTTGGCCCTGCACGACCTCGCCCGAAAGGAATAGCCTGATGCCGTCAGCGCGCATCAAGGGAGGGCGAGCATGGCCACCGCGATCAAGCAACGTCAGATGTTCGTCGGGGGAGAGTGGGTCGACAGCACCTCCGAGGAGCGGCTCCCGGTCGTCAATCCCGCCACGGGTGAGGTCATCGCCGAGATTCCTCGGGGGTCAGAGGAGGACGTCGACCAGGCCGTGAAGGCCGCTCAGAAGGCGTTCGACGAGGTCTGGTTCGACACCACGCCGGGCGAGCGCCAGGCCCTGATGCTGAAGCTGGCCGCCGCCATCGACGAGCACGCCGAGGAGATCGGCCGGATCGAATCGGAGAACGTGGGCAAGCCGTTCGCGTCGGTCATGCGGGACGAGATGCCGGTCATGACGGACCACCTGCGGTTCTTCGCGGGCGCGTCACGGGTGATGGAAGGTCTGGCGGTCGGTGAGTACTTCAAGGTGGAGTCGACGCTCTTCACCAGCATGCTGCGGCGAGAGCCGATCGGGGTGGTCGGCCTCATCGCGCCCTGGAACTACCCGCTGTGGATGGCCATCTGGAAATTCGGTCCGGCCCTCGCCGCGGGGAACACCGTGGTCATCAAGCCGTCTGAGTGGACGCCCCTCTCGCTCCTTCGGGTAGCCGAGCTGGCCGGACACATCTTCCCACCCGGCGTGTTCAACGTGGTCCTCGGAGACGGGGTGCCCACGGGGGCGGCCATCGTCAAGCACCCGCAGGTCGGGATGGTGTCGCTGACCGGGGAGGTCACCACAGGGAAAGAGGTGGCCCGCGCCGCCTCCGACACGTTGAAGAGGGTCCACCTCGAGCTCGGCGGCAAGGCCCCGGTGATCGTGTTCGACGACGCGAACCTGGAGTCCTCGGTCGAGTGGATCAAGATCGCCGGCTTCTTCAACTCCGGACAGGACTGCACGGCCGCCTGCCGGGTGATCGCCGGGCCCAAGGTCTACGACAAGCTCCTCTCAGAGCTGGTGCCGGCCGTCGAATCTCTCGCCGTCGGCGATCCGATGAAGGAGGGCACCGAGATGGGGCCGGTGGTGTCGAAGGAGCACTTCCAGCGGGTGATCGGCTTCCTCGATCGGGCCAAGAAGGCGGGCGCCCAGATCCTGACGGGCGGCGAGGCCATGAAGGGACCGGGATTCTTCGTCAAGCCGACGGTCATCGCCGGGGTGGGGCAGGACGCGGAGGTGGTGAAGAAGGAGATCTTCGGCCCGGTCGTGACCGTCCAGCGGTTCGAGGACGACAACCAGGCCCTTGCCTGGGCCAATGACGTCGACTACGGTCTGGCCGCGTCGGTGTGGACGAGGGACGTCGGACGGGCGCTGAACGCCTCGCGGCGCCTCAAGTTCGGGACCGTGTGGATCAACACCCACATCCCGCTCACGCCCGAGATGCCGCACGGCGGGTACAAGCAGAGCGGCTACGGGAAGGACATGTCGATCTATTCGATCGCGGAGTACACGAACCTCAAGCACGTCATGGCCGCGATCGACTGATCCGGGTGATGTGGTGATGCGCTGATGGCGACGAAGACGAAACCCTTCTACGTGGCCGGCCAGTGGAGGACCGGCCAGGGAACCCTGGCGGTTCACAGCCCGTACGACGGCAGCGTGGTGGCCGAGATCGGCGTGCCCACCGACGACGACATCGAACACGCCTTGCAGGTCGCCGCGAACACCTTCAAGGAATCCCGTCATCTCCCCACCTACGTCCGGGCCGAAGCCCTGGCCCATATCTCGCGCCGGATCGCCGAGCGGGTGGACGAACTCGCCGAGCTGGTGGCCCGGGAGGGCGGCAAGCCGCTGAAGTGGTCGAAGGTCGAGGTCACCCGCGCCGTGTCCACCTTCCGGTGGGCCTCGGAGGAGACCCGGCGGTTCGGCGGTGAGTTCATGCCCCTGGACACCGAGCAGTCCCTCGGCTCACGGGCCGGCATCGTCCGCCGGTTCCCGTACGGACCGGTCCTGGGGATCAGCCCGTTCAATTTTCCGGTCAACCTGGTGGCGCACAAGATCGCCCCCGCCCTGGCCGTGGGAGCGCCGATCGTCGTGAAGCCGGCGGGGGTCACTCCTCTCGGAGCGCTGGCGCTTGCCGAGCTGTTCGACGAGACCGAGCTGCCCAAGGGGATGCTGTCGGTCCTCCCGATCTCCAGCCAGCGGGCCCAGAAGCTGGTCGAAGACCGGCGATTCAAGAAGCTCTCCTTCACCGGCTCCGGGATCGGTTGGAAGCTGAAGGGCCTCGACCCCCACAAGCACGCCACCCTGGAGCTCGGGGGGAACGCCGGGGTCATCGTCCACTCCGACGCCGACCTCGACCATGCCGCGGCCCGGGTCGCCGTCGGTGGCTACTACCAGGCCGGTCAATCCTGTATCTCGGTGCAGCGGGTGCTGATCCAGTCGGAGGTGTACGAGGATTTCCTGCCCCGACTCATCAAGCAGGTGGAGTCGCTGAAGGTCGGGGACCCGCTCGACCCCTCGGTCGACGTGGGTCCGCTGATCGACCGTGATGCCCTGGACCGGGTGGACGCCTGGGTGAAGGAGGCCGTGGAGCAGGGCGCCGAGGTCCTCACCGGGGCCAAGCGGGAGGATCCCTTCTACCACCCGACCGTGCTCGCGAAGACCTCGCCCGAGATGAAGGTCCGCTGCATGGAGATCTTCGGGCCGGTCATCACGGTCCAGCCCTACCAGACGTTCGAGGAGGCCTTGGCCGAGGTGAACGACTCGGAGTACGGCCTCCAGGCCGGCGTGTTCACGTCCTCGATCGAGCGGGCCATGCTGGCCCATCGAGAGCTGGAGGTCGGGGGGGTCATCGTGAACGACGTGTCGGCGTTTCGAGCCGACCAGATGCCGTACGGGGGCTCGAAGGAATCGGGGTACGGCCGCGAGGGCCTTCGCTACGCGATGGACGAAATGACCGAACCCCGTATCATGGTCCTCTCGCACGTCCCCCTATAGGGACGGCGAAGCGAACCGAAGGGGGCAGCTGGGGAAGGCTGCCCCCTTCGGCCTCGATCCGGGGCCACTGGCCCGCCTGTACAAGCGGACCTCCCCTCTTGTGCCCGTAGGGCTGTCTCGCGTCCGTCCAGGCGCCGGTACGTTGCGACCATCGCTACAACACGGCCTGCCGTGCGACAATCGGTCCTTGTCACAACCCTTCCACAGAAGAGGGCGCGCTTGGCCGACATCGACGTGCGGCTGAACCGGGTCACCAAGCGGTTCGCCGAGGTCACCGCGGTCGACGATCTGACGCTCGAGATCGAGCGGGGGGAGTTCTTCAGCCTGCTGGGGCCTTCCGGCTGCGGCAAGACCACTACGCTTCGCATGATCGGGGGATTCGAGGAACCCACCCAGGGGGCCATCTACCTGGGCGGACAGGACGTGACGACGCTCCCCGCCTACCGCCGAAACGTCAACACCGTCTTTCAGTCCTACGCGCTGTTCCCCCATCTGAACGTGTTCGAGAACGTGGCGTTCGGCCTGCGCCGGAAGAAGGTGGCCAAGTCGGAGATCCTCCAGCGGGTCCGCGAGGCTCTTCGGCTGGTCGATCTCCCGGGCTTCGAGCGGCGCAAGCAGTCCCAGCTCTCCGGCGGCCAGCGGCAGCGGGTGGCCCTGGCCCGGGCCCTGGTCAACAACCCTCAGGTGCTCCTGCTGGACGAGCCGCTCGGCGCGCTGGACCTGAAGCTGCGGAAGCAGATGCAGCTCGAGCTGAAGCGGATCCAGCACGAGGTGGGGGTGACCTTCCTGTACGTGACCCACGACCAGGAGGAAGCCATGACGATGTCCGACCGCATCGCCGTGATGCGGCATGGGAAGATCGAGCAGATCGGGGCTCCCGAGGACATCTACGAGAAGCCCGCCACCGAGTTCGTGGCCGGCTTCCTGGGGGCGTCGAACCTCCTCGACGGGGAGGTCAAGGACTCCGACGGATCGGAGGCCACCGTGCTGCTGTCGAGTGGTGACGTCATCGCGGTGCCGGCAGACCGCCTGGACGAGCCGAGCCAGAAGGTGAAGGTGGGCGTGCGGCCCGAGAAGATCCGGCTGGAGCAGGACGGCGCGATGCCGCCGGGGAGGTGGAACTCCATCACCGGGACGTTGCGCATGGCCACCTACGTCGGGGTCCACCACCAGTTCACGATCGACGGACCGGAGGACCGTACCCTCACGGTCTACGCGCAGAACCTGGGGGCCGAGACGATCCCGGCGCCCGGCCAGCGGGTCCGCCTCCTGTGGCGGCCCGAACACACATTCGTCGTACGACCGTCGGCGCCACTCGCCGAATGGGAGGAGGAGACGTGAGCGAAGCACTCGATCCACGCCGAATCGACCCGGCGCTGTTGCGCGGGCTGACCCAGCGGAGGTTCTCCCGGCGAGACCTGCTGAAGGGTATGGGAGTAGGGGCCGGGGCGGTCGGACTGGCATCGTTCCTGGCGGCCTGCGGTGTGTCGGGGACGTCGAGCAACAACAAGACTCCGAGCGGCAGTCCTTCTGCGGACGTCCTGAAGAAGATCTACGGGGACGGCACGCCGGCCGGCCAGCTGAACTTCGCCAACTGGGAGGACTACATCGACGTCGACTCGAAGGGCAAGAGCCCGACGTTGCAACAGTTCACCAAGGACACGGGGATCAAGGTCAGCTACAAGACCGTCATCAACGACAACGACCCGTTCCTTGCCAAGATCATCCCGGTCCTCCAATCCGGCGGCGACACGGGCTACGACCTGATGGTCATCACCAACGGCGGCCCGGTCGAGCGCATGATCAGGCTCGGCTTCCTGACCCCGCTCGACCCCCAGTACCTGCCCAACTTCACCGCGAACGCGAGCGACTCCGTGAAGAACCCGAGCTACGACCCCGGCAACAAGTACTCGGTGGCGTGGCAGTCGGGGTTCACGATCATCGGCTACAACTCCAAAGCGGTGAAGACGCCACCGACGGGATTCGGAGATCTGCTCGATCCGAAGTACAAGGGCAAGGTCGGCATGTTCGGAAACAACCAGGACCTGCCGTGCGCGGCGCTCGTGTACCTCGGCTACGACGTCCAGAAGTCCACGCCGGATCAGTGGCAGAAGGCTGCGGACCTGCTGGCGAAGCAACGAGACGCCGGCATCGTCCGCTCCTACTACGACCAGAGTTACATCAACGCCCTGGAGAACGGAGACACGATCATCACCCAGGCATGGTCCGGGGACCTCTTCATCGCCTCCGCGCCCAAGAGCTTCGGCGGTGACGGCTACCGCGACATCAGGTCATCCATCCCAACCGAGGGCGGGATCCTGTGGACCGACAATCAGTGCATTCCGCTCAACGCCAAGCACCCGGTCGACGCCATCAAGTTCATGAACTTCGTGTACGACCCGAAGATCGCCGCCCAGCTCGCCGACTTCATCTGGTACGTGAGCCCGGTTCCTTCGGCGAAGGACGTGGTCCTGAACGACATCAAGGACCCCACGGTCGCCGACAGCCCGCTGGTGTTTCCCTCCGCCAACGACCTGGCCAAGTCGCACAAATACAAGGTCTTCAAGGACACCGCGGAAGAGGATCAGTGGAACAGCATCTTCCAGCCGATCTACACGTCGTAAAGGGGCGGAAGAGCAGGCTCGGGAGGAGGCTTGCTCCCTATCTGCTGATCCTCCCGGGGGGCGCCTGGCTGCTGCTGTTCTTCCTCGTGCCGATCATCTTCCTGGCGTCGGTCTCGCTCCAGACGGGCAACATCTTCGACGGGTTCCGGCTGACCTGGCACTTCCACAACTACATCGACGCTGTACAGAGATACCGGGTTCAGCTGGTCCGTTCGCTCGAGTATGCCTTGATCGCCACGGGCGTGACGCTCCTGGTCTCCTACCCCTTGGCCTATTGGATCGCGTTCCAGGGCGGACGGCACAAGACCACATTCTTGTTCGCGTTGCTCCTGCCGTTCTTCGTTTCCTTCGTGATCCGGACGCTGGCCTGGCAGTTCATCCTGGCCGACGACGGGATCGTGCTCGGCGCCCTGAAGAGGTGGCACGTGATGCCCCAGGGGTTCCACGTGCTGGCCACCTCCACGGCGGTGATCGCCGGCATCGCCTACAACTTCCTGCCGTTCATGGCGTTGCCGCTGTACGTCTCACTCGATCGGATCGACCGAAGTGTGGTCGAGGCCGCCCGTGACCTCTACTCGAACAAGGTCCAGGTGTTCCTTCGGGTGATCTTCCCGCTGTCGATCCCCGGCGTGTTCGCCGGTGTGCTCCTCACGTTCGTTCCGGCAGCGGGGGACTACGTCAACGCGTCGATCCTCGGGGGGACCAAGACGACCATGATCGGCAACATCATCCAGCTCGAGTACCTCACCAACTTCCACTATCCGATCGCGGCGGCCCTGTCGTTTATCCTCATGGCCGGTCTGCTCGTGGGCATCTTCGCCTACGCGAGGGTCCTGGGAGCCCGCAGCATCGAGGAGTACGTGTAGATGGCCGTCGCCACGCGAGAGCTCCCGCGCGAGGTGCCCGCGATCTCCGAGCCGCGGCCCGGTGGCCGCCGGCGCCGGTGGACGAGGTGGATCCTGCCCGCATACACCGCGCTGGTGATGTTCTACCTCGTCTCGCCGATCCTCGTGATGATCCTCTACAGCTTCAACAACTCCGGCTTCAAGAAGGTCAGCTTCAAGTGGCTGGGGTTCACGGCCCGCTGGTATCCGCGAGTGTTCGACAAGCCGGACCTCACGGCCGCCCTCAAGAATTCGCTGGTCGTGGCCACCATCAGCACGGTGATCGCGACCGCGCTCGGGACGTTGATCGCGCTGGCCCTGGTCCGCTACCGCTTCCGAGGCAGATCGGCGGCCGACTTCGTCCTGTTCATGAACATCAGCGCGCCGGAGATCGTGCTGGGCGCCTCGCTCCTGTCGCTGTTCATCACGTTCGGGGTTCCCCGGGGCATCCCCACGATCATCATCGCCCACGTCATGTTCAACATCGCCTACGTCACGGTGACCGTCCGGGCCCGGCTTGCCGGGTTCGAGCGATCGCTCGAGGAGGCCGCCCAGGACCTCGGGGCGGGCCCCTGGACGACCTTCTGGAAGGTGACGTTCCCCATCATCTTCCCTGGCATCCTGGCCGGTGCGCTCCTGGCGTTCGCGCTTTCGATCGACGACTTCGTGATCACGAACTTCAACGCCGGCACTGTTCAAACCTTCCCGCTCTGGGTGTACGGCGCCGTGAAGGTGGGCATCCCTCCCCAGGTATTCGTGATGGGAACCCTCATCTTCGCCGGCGGCGTGTTGCTCGCCGTCACCAACATCGCCCTGCAGCGGAAGAAGGGCTGATCGATGAGCGTCGACACCGACACGGAACGCCTCTCGGCGAGAGCCGAAGAGATCGCCGCCCGGGAGCACCGGCGGCTCCTCGAACGCACGACGGCCTCGGCCAAGCTCTACGAGCGCGCCGCACGGGTGCTGCCGAAGGGAGTGGCGTCGAACTTCCAGGCGAACGATCCCTATCCCATCTACCTGGACCACGGCCGCGGTTCCCTCGTGTGGGACGTGGATGGTCACGAGTACCGGGACTACCACGGCGGATTCGGCGTGAATGTGGTTGGCCACGCCCATCCCAAGATCGTCGAGGCCATCGATCGAGCGGCCCGGAGGGGCATCCACTTCGCGGTGACCACCGAGGATACGGTGCTGCTCGCGGAGGAGCTGTGCCGTCGGTTCCGCCTGGACCGGGTTCGCATCGTGAACTCCGGGACTGAGGCGACGATGGACGCCATTCGAGTGGCCCGAGCCGCCACCGGCCGGGAGGTCATCCTGAAGATCGAGGGCTCCTACCACGGCCACCACGACGCGGTGCTGTTCTCAGTCCTCCCGGAGGCCGAGCTCCTCGGGCTTCGGGGAACGACGAGTGGGGAAGCGGCCGACTCGGCGGGCGACGTGTACCGCACCATCCCCACGTCGAAGGGCGTGCCGCGGGTGATGGCCGACTACACGCTGATCGTGCCGTTCAACGATGCCTCGGCCCTGGACCACGTCCTCTCGGAGCGAGGCGACGAGATCGCGGCTCTGATCATGGAGCCGATCATGATGAACCTCGGCATCGTGGTACCGCAGCCAGGGTATCTCGAGGCCGTGCGAGCGCTGTGTTCGAAGCACGGGGTGGCGCTGATCTTCGACGAGGTCAAGTCCGGCGCCACCGTCGCGGCCGGCGGGGCCATCGAGCGGTACGGGGTCCAGCCCGACCTGGCCTGCTTCGCCAAGGCGATCGGCGGCGGGACCACCATCGGCGCGTTCGGAGGCCGGGCAGACGTCATGGACTGGGTGGCCAGGGGCGCAGCCCAGCAGGGAACCTTCAACGGGAATCCTCTGTCGGCGAGGGCCGGACTGGTGGCGCTGACCGAGGTGCTCACGCCGGAGGCGTACCGCCACCTGGCAAAGCTGGGGACGTTGCTCGCCGATGGCTGTGCCGCGGCGATCCGGGAGCACGGGATCCCGGCACACGCCGTCGACCTCGGAGCGAAGGGATGCGTGTCCTACCGGCGGCAGCCCCTCACGAACTACCGGGACTTCCTGGAGTGCAACGCCGACCTGTTCGCGGCGTCGTGGCCCTGGCTGCTCAATCGGGGGATCTTCATGACCCCCGGGGACGAGGAGCAGTGGTCCATCAGCGTCCAGCACTCCGAGGAAGACATCGGCGTCTACGTGGACGCGTTCTCCGACTTCTGCCGCGAGCTGGCCGGCTGACCCGGCTCAGCTCGAGCGCTCGGGCCTCGGTTCCCGTCCCAGCTTTCGCAGAGCAAGGCCCGAAAGTGCTTCCAGGACGAGGCGATTCGCCAGAAACGCGGTTACGTCTGCGTGGTCGTACGGAGGGCTGACCTCGACCACCTCCATCCCGGCGAAGCCCACCTCGCAGGCCAGGCGGCGGACGGCTCGCAGCGCTTCGCGGGCGGTGATGCCTCCGGGTTCCGGCGTCCCCGTCCCCGGCGCGAACGCGGGATCGCACACGTCGATGTCGAACGAAAGGAACATGTGGTCCCATTCCTTCGCCGCGGCCACGACCTCGTCCATCACCGCGTCCATTCCCCGTTGCGAGATCTCCTCCATGAGGTGCCACCGGAACCCCTGGCCCCGAGCCCATTCGAAGTCTTCGGGGTCGGGCCAGTACCCGCGCAGGCCGACCTGCACGATGTTGCGGCCCTCCAGCGACCCCTCTTCGACCAGCAGCCGCATGGGGGTCCCGTGCGAGAGCGTCACGCCCCAGAGGCTCGGGACGTTGTCAGCGTGCGCGTCGAAGTGCACCAGCCCCAACGTGGCCGGCTTGAGCTGAGCGGCGACAGCGCCCACGTCGGGGTGGGCGATCGAGTGGTCGCCGCCCAGCACGATCGGGATCGCTCCGGCCGCGCAGACCTCGCCGACGGCTCGCCGGATGGCCTCGTGGCTTCGCTTCTGGTCGGCGGGGACGATCTCCGCGTCCCCATAGTCCACGACGGTCAGGACGTCGAAGGCGTTGACCCCGAGGTCCATGTTCGGTCGCCGCGTCCCGCCCCCCACGTCGGCCAGGCGGATGGCCCGGGGGCCGAACCGGGCCCCCGGGCGGTACGTGACCGTCTCGTCGACGGGCGCCCCGAGGATGGCCACCTCCGCGCCCGCCAGGTCCTTCGGGTCGAGGACGAGCGGAAGCTTCGAGAAGGTCGCGCCGGCTCCGGCGTAGGCCGGTTCGGACGGGCGGCTGACCGGGACCCCCGGCATCAGCCCGCGGCCTTCTCCGCGTCCGCGGCCGCCTTGCGTTGCAGGTGGGACTGCACCACGGTGGTCCCGATCGCCCGAGCCACCAGCACCGGCTCATCCATGACGTCCGCGGCCGATTCGCCGAGGTCCTGGCGCGTCGTGATCACCTTCCAGGCCTGAGCTTCGAATGTCCGGGACGTTTTTCCCTGTCTGATCAGTTTCGCGCGGCATTCCAGGAAGTCACCAGGACGGACCGGCGAGAGGAACTCGATGCTCTCGTAAGCCCGCAGTAATCCCTCGTCGCCATCCCGACGGACGGTGATCTCGGTGGCGAGGTCACCGAACAGCTGCATGACGAACGCGCCGGCGGCGATCGTTCCGTAGTGCGCGTCCTCCGACCCCACTCTCACCCGCACGTACGCCTCTGTCATCTCATGGCTCCTTTCGGCTCAACACCACCAGGGCGTCCGCCGCGGCCACCCCGTCGGGCCCGGCGAACAACGGGTTCACGTCGACCTCCTCGATGTCGGGGTGTTCCACCGCCAGCCACGACAATGCTTGTGCCACAGCTTGAACCGGCTCGGCCGGCGCTCCGGCGGCACGCAGCAACCGGCCCACCGAGGACTCTTCGAGCATCTCCTCGAGGTCTTCCGGTGACAGGGGGCACCCGCGGGCGGCCACGTCGTGCCATGCCTCGGTGAGCGTGCCGCCCAGGCCGACCAGCACGACCGGACCGAAGAGAGGGTCGCGCCGCATGCCGCACAACAATTCGAGCCCTCGAGCCGTCGCCTGGACCAGCGCTCCGCGCCACGTCGCTCCCAAGCTGGCCGCTCTCTCACGGAGCCGGCCGAACGCTTCCCGCGCAGCCTGGCTCGATGCCACCCCCAGCACCACCAACCCGGCCGCCGCCTTGTGAGCCACCCCCGCCACGTCGGCCTTCATCACCACGGGGTACCCGATCCCAGCGGCCGCCGCGGCCGCTTCCTCCGGCGCCTCGACCGACTCGGTCTGCACGAGCGGGATCCCGTAGGCGGCCAGCACCTCCCGGCTGGCAGATTCGGACAGCACGGGGCCGCCCTGCAGGGTGGTCATGGTGACCGAGGATGGAGCGGCACGGCCGGGCGAGCGCGGCCGCCACTGCTGCCACCACCACGATCGCCGGAGGGCGACCAGCGCGGGGCGCAGGCCGTGCATGAGTGGGACGCCGGCCGTTCGTAAGGGCCCACGCACTTCCTCCGTGGCCGCCCCCGTGGCGTGCACGGTGAAGAAGACGGGGAGCTTGTCGGTGCCCGCGGTCGCCTCGATCAGCGATTCGGCCCCGGCCAGGCCAAGGTCGGTCTCGTTCTTCCCCGCCCACGGAGTCACCTTGTCCAGGGCCATCGCCACGACGTCCACGGCCTCGTTCGCGGCGGCCCGCAGGATCTCCCCGTACAACGCGCGATAGTCGGGGTCGACTCCCCATGGATCGATGGGGTTCCCGATGTAGGAGAAGTTCGGCCAACGGGCACGCAACCGCTCCTTCAGCTCCTCGGACGGAGGGGGCAGCTCGAGCCCCAGCCATGCCGCGTGGTCGGCAACGAGGTTGGCTTCCCCGCCCGAATCGGTCACCACGAAAAGCCGGCGGCCGGCGGGCAGCCGCCCGTGTCCGAGGAGTTCGGCGACCTCGAAGAGTTCATCCAGGTCGTCGACACCGATCGCTCCGAGCTGATGGAGCAACCCCGTGACCACCTCATCGGTTCCGGCAAGAGTGCCGGAGTGTGCCGCCACGGCCGCCGAGGTCGCGCTCGTCCGTCCCGCCTGGAGTACGGCCAACGGCTTGCCAGCCTCCCGCACCCTTCGGGCTCCAGCCACGAACCCCCGGGGGTCGCGGAACCCTTCCAGGAACAGCGCCACAGCCCCCGTGCCCGGGTCGGCGGCGAAGTATTCCAGGTAGTCGCCGACCGTCGTGACGGCCTCGGTCCCGCAGGACACGATGGCGGAGAAACCGATCCTCGGGCCCATGTTCACCGCCGCCTCGCATACCGAACCGCTCTGGGACACCAGCGCGACCCTGCCGGGCAGGAGGCTCTCGGAGAGCGTGCCGATGTAGAGGGCGGCGCGGCGCGGGGGCGCGATCACGCCCATGCAGTTGGGCCCGGCCACGACCATGCCGAACTCGCGGGCCACGCTTCCGATCTCCTCGTGCAGCTGCACGGCTACCGGCCCGGTCTCCGTGAACCCCCCGCCCGGAACGACCGCCGCGAGCGTCCCCCGCCCGCCGGCGGCGCGAAGGACGTCAGGGACGCGAGGCAACCCCACGGCAGCGACGACGGCCTCAGGACCCTCGGGCAGCTCCTCGATCGAGGGGTAGCAGGTCCAGCCGAGGATCTCGCGGTATTTCGGGTTGATGGGGAAGACCAGTCCTTCGTAGCCGATCGCGCGGAGGTTCTCGCACAGCACCCGCCCCACGTAGGACGACGGCGAAGCCCCGACGAGGGCGACCGAGGCAGGGGACAGGAGAGACTCGATGGGCGGGTCGGCTGCGCTCATCACCGGATTCTCGATGGGCCGGTGGGCCGGGCTCAAGCCCCGCGCGGCAAAGCCACATCCTCGCGTTTGTCCAAAAGGAGGTCGATCAGCGCCCGGGCATCCT
>Ga0070708_100003026_pt1 | contig 13051 bp, 13 predicted proteins | sample KBSK5503metaG_FD_65469 | JGI IMG/M metagenome (GOLD analysis project Ga0070708, IMG submission 65469) | Corn, switchgrass and miscanthus rhizosphere microbial communities from Kellogg Biological Station, Michigan, USA - KBS K5-50-3 metaG | ecosystem: Host-associated > Plants > Roots >...
CCCCGGTGATGTGTGCCAGCACTCGGAGCTCGATCTGGGAGTAGTCGGCGACGAGCAGGGTGTGCTTCGGGAAGCCCGCGATGAACGCGCGTCGGATCTCGCGGCCGAGCGGGGTCCGCACCGGGATGTTTTGCAGGTTCGGGTCCGATGTCGACAAGCGCCCGGTCGCCGCGCCCGTCTGATGGAAACGAGCGTGGAGCCTCCCGGTCTTCGCATCGACGAGCTTCGGCAGCGCGTCGAGGTAGGTCGACTTGAGCTTCGTCAGCTCCCGGTACCGGAGGATGTCGTCGATGATCGGATGCAGGCCGCGGAGGTTCTCCAGCGCGGCAGCGTCGGTCGACGGTCCGGTCTTCGTGCGCCGCGACGGGGTCAGTCCGAGGCGGTCGTACAGGACCTCGCGCAACTGCGGCGGCGAGTTAATGTTGACCGGTCCGCCGGCATGGTTGTGGATGGACTGCTCCAACGCGCCGATCTCGGTCGACAGTTTGTTCCCCATCTGCTCGAGCAACGACACGTCGATCGCGACGCCGACTTCTTCCATCCCGGCCAGCACGTCGACGAGCGGCAATTCGACGTCGCGGTACAGCTCGCGCATCCCGAGACGCACGAGCTCGGAGTCGAGCCGGTCGGCGAGCGGGAGCAGCGCCGCAGCGTGAGCGCACGCCGCCTCCGCCCCGCCGGCCTCCTCGACGTCGAGCGACAACTGGCCGCCGGCGTCGGGTGGTTTGGCGGAGGGGAGCTCGCGGTCGAGGTAGCGGACCGAAAGCTCCTCGAGCTCGTACCGGCCCGGCGCCGGGTCCAGCAGGTAGGCCGCGATCTTGGTGTCGAAGGCGAGCCCGGCGAACGTCCCTCCGGCGCGGCGCCGGGCCACCGCGATCTCCTTCGCGTCGTGCGCTACCTTCGCGACGCGGGCGTCGGCGAGCAGTCCGGCGGCGTCTCCCGCATCGTCGAGCCACACCGCCTCCTCGTCGGACAGCGCGAGCGCGATGCCCGGCGAGCCGCTGGGCCCGGCGATCGCAAGTCGCGCGCCCGTCCGGGCCGCTTCCGCGATCTTCTCGAGCTCACCGACGCCCGCGGTACGTACGACGAATTCGGTCGCGGCGGCCGGGGCCGGCTCCCTTCGCACCTCGGCCAATCGTTCGAGCAGCGAGCGGAACTCGAGTGACAGGAACAGTTTGCGAACCTCGTCTTGATCCCAGCGCCCCATACGGATCTCCGCCGGGTCGACCTCCAGCGGCAGGTCCTCTATCAAGGTTGCGAGCTTCTTGTTCCGAAGCACCTGCTCGCGCGCCGCCGTGAGCGCCGGAACGACTTTGCGGAGCTTCTGCGGCACCTCGTCGAGGTGGTCGAACATCGACTCGACCGAGCCGAACTGCCGCACCAGAGCCGAAGCCGTCTTATCGCCGACGCCCGGGACGCCGGGAAGGTTGTCGGACGGGTCGCCCTTGAGGGCGACGAAATCCCGCAGTTTCTCGGGAGGCAGCCCGAAGCGGTCGACGACCGCATCGGTGTCGTAGATCGTCATGTCGCTGATGCCCTTGCGATTGAAAAGCACGCCCACGCCGGGACGCACGAGCTGCAGGAAGTCGCGATCCGCGGTGACGATCATCGTGTCGAGCCCCGCCTCCGAAGCACGCCGCGCGAGCGTCGCGAGGACGTCGTCGGCTTCGTGTTCGCGGACCTCGAACGTCGGAACCTGAAGCGTTTCGAGCACCTCGCGCAAGAGCCCCATCTGCGAGGAGAACTCGGTCGGAGTCTCGGCGCGGCCGGCCTTGTACTCCGGGTATTCCGCGAGACGAACCGTCGGCGCACCGACGTCGAACGCGACGCCGATCCGGTCGGTCTTCTCCTCCGTCAGGAGCTTGATGAGCATCGAGGTGAAGCCATAGACCGCGTTGGTGACCTGACCGGTCGACGTGACTAATGACGTGGGCAGCGCGAAGAACGCCCGGTACGCGAGCGAGTGGCCATCGAGCAGGAGCAGCCGGTCCGACACGCGACCTCAGCGCCGAGGATTCGCGTGCCGTGCGCGCGCCCGGCGCATCCACATGTTGTCCGCGAGCTCCGACCCAAGCGAGGACTTCACGCCGTCGACGTCGAGCGTCATGGTGCCGTCGGGCGCGACTTCGACGATGCGGACGCGATTCCCAGGCATGAGCCCGTGCTCTTCGAAGTAGCGGAGCACGTCGGTGTGCAGCTCGACATCCTCCGTCAGTCGCACGAGATCCGCTTCTTCGCCCGGCGTCATCTGGTCGAGTGAGATCAGGTCGGTGGGGATCGTGGCGCCCGTGCCGGGGATCGGGTTCCCGTGTGGACAGGTTGAAGAGTCGCCGAGGATCGCGAGGATCCGTTGCTCGATCTCGCCGGAGATCGCGTCCTGGAACCGCTCGGCTTCCTCGTGAGCCATGTGCCAGGGGAGCTTCAGCACGTCGATCAGGAACCGCTCGGCCATTCGGTGGCGGCGCACGGCGTCTTCGGCGACGGCGCGTCCGTGAGGAGTGAGGACGATCTGTCGCTCGTCGTCGACCTCGACGAGCTTCATCCCGACGAGACGCTGGACCTTCTCTGACACGGCCGCGCGAGAAACACCGAGCCGTTCTGAGAGGCGCACTTGAACGACTTCGACACCTTCCTCGTGCATCTCGTAGACAGCTTCGAGGTAGTCGTCGGTCCCGTGGGAGTCGGACGTGCGGGTCACTCGGAAAGTATACGGCGGGCCCAGAGCGGTTCCCGAGGGGTTGACACGCGCGTCAGGTCAATGTTAGGTGGTCTTGACTAGTGGCGTCAGGTACCCTTTCGTTCGCCCCAACGGACACACGGCGGAGGCTTGATGAGCAGCGCGTTCCTGATCATGTTGCGGGAGGGCCTCGAGATGGCCCTCATCGTAGCGATCGTCCTCGCGTATCTTCGGAAAGTCGACCGCGGAGCCGACGCGAAGCTCGTTTGGTACGGGGCGCTTGCCGCCGGCGCGATCGCGCTCGGAGCCGGCGCGATCATCTTCGTCGTCGTCGGCGACCTGAGCGGCCGCGCGGAGCAGATCGTGGAAGGCGTCGTCGCGTTGGCGGCCGCAGGCGTCTTGACGTGGATGGTCTTTTGGATGCGCGACCAGGCGCGCATCATCAAGAGTGATCTCCAGCATCGCGTCGACCGCGCGCTCGCGTCGGGCTCGGCGATGGCGCTCGCCGGCCTCGCGTTCTTCTCGATCCTCCGGGAGGGTCTCGAAACCGCGTTGCTTTTGCTCGGAAATACGGTCGGATCGAAGTCCTCGGCCTCGGCGTTCGTCGGGGGCGTCGCCGGGCTCGCGATCGCGGTCGCGCTCGGCTACCTCATCTACAAAGGGAGCCGCCGCGTGAACCTAAAGTCGTTCTTCCAAGTGACCGGCGTGCTCGTGCTCCTGTTCGCCGCAGGGCTGCTCGCTCGTGGCGTCCACGAGTTCCAGGAAGCGGGTCTGATCGGTTCGTTCCACGCACACGTGTGGACCATCGGAGGCGCGTGGCTCAGCCCCGACGGCGGATGGTTGGGGAAGTTCCTCGAGAGCATGTTCGGCTGGAATCCGTCGCCGTCGCTCGAGATGGTCTTGATCTTCGTCGCCTACCTGGCGCCGGTCGGCTTCCTCTTCCTGTCCGGAACTCGCGCGGTCCCGACCGGCGTTCGTTCCGTCGAACGTACCAAGACTTCTGCGCCGGCTTAGCGGCTGACGTCTCGCACCATCCGCTCGACCCATGGCTCGAATCCGACCGCGCGCCAGAAGCGGCGGCTCGGCTCGTTCGCCACGAAGATCGCCGCGACCAACGTTCGGACGCCTTTGCGCCGGGCCCATGCCTGGGCCGCGTCGACCAGGGCCCGGCCGGCGCCGGTCCCCCGCCGGTCGGAGCGAACGACGACGCGCATGAGCTCGGCTGCGACCTCGTCGCTCATCCGGGAGGGGTGGTCGAGGCGCACGAGCGCCATCCCGATGGGGTCATCGGCGTCGAACGCGATGAGGATGTCGGCATCCGGGCCGTCGATGGCGTCAAGAAACGCTGCGGAGATCCGCGTCTCGGCGTCGGCGACTATGGGGTAGGAGCGGAACGGGCCTTGAACTGCCTCGAGCTCGCGCCACAACGGCAGGATCCGGTCGAGATCGTCCTGGGTGGCTACGCGCACGGCCGGCACGAGCGCAGGATAGCCAAAACGGTAGAGCCCGGAACCCCTTTCTGCGGTCTCGCGCCTTCCCCAAACGCGAGTCGCGTACTCGGCACTCCGGGCTCTACGGTGGCCACCGATGTTCACGACGGCCGGCGGCGACGCTACCAAGGCTTGCAGGTGAGAGTCAAACTCATCGCACACGAGCCGAAGAGAAACGGCGATCGGTTGTCAAATCGACGCGTCCGATCGGCCCGGTTCAGAGGATCTTGCTCATGAACGCTTGGGTACGAGTGTGCGTTGGTTTTGCGAGCATCTCGGCGGGTGGCCCTTCCTCAACGACGATCCCTTCGTCCATGAAGATCATGCGGTTACCGACCTCGCGCGCGAAACCCATCTCGTGAGTGACGACGATCATCGTCATGCCCTCCGATGCGAGCCGCTTCATCACGTCGAGCACCTCCTTTACGAGCTCGGGATCGAGTGCCGAGGTCACCTCGTCGAACAGCATGACCTTGGGCGCCATCGCGAGCGCGCGCGCGATGGCCACCCGCTGTTGCTGACCGCCCGAGAGCTGGCCGGGATACGAGTCCGCCTTGAGGCGCAGCCCCACGTGCGCGAGCTCCCGCTCCGCGATCTCGCGCGCTTCGTCCTTCGGCATCTTGAGCACCTTCTCGAGCGCCAGAGTGACGTTCTGCAGCGCCGTCTTGTGCGGGAAGAGATTGAACTGTTGGAAAACTATCCCGATCTTCGTGCGGATCTTGTTTAGGTCGACGCGCACGTCCGTTATGTCGCGGCCCTCGAACCAAACCTCTCCCGATGTCGGCTCCTCGAGCACGTTGATGCACCGGAGGAGGGTCGATTTCCCGGAGCCCGATGGCCCGATGACGCAGACGACTTCTTTCGCGCGGACCGCCATGTCGATGCCTTTCAGAACATGCAGATGCCCGAACCATTTGTGGAGGCCGACGAGGCGAATCACCGGATCGGCCGGCGCGGCCTCAGGCGGCATGCCCAACGACCCCCACGAGTCCGCTCCGGAGTCGCCTCTCGAGCGCCGTCACGAGACGGATAAGAGGAAGGCAGACGACGAGGTACCCGATCGCGGTCGCAACGAAGAACGTGGCGTTGAACGTGTCGGCGAACAGGCTCCGTCCGACGGTAAACAGTTCGTACTCCCTGGAGAGCAGTCCGAGGGTGATGATGAGCGACGTATCTTTGACCAGGATGACGAATTCGTTCATCAAGGGTGGGATCACGCGACGCACAGCCTGTGGGATCACCGCGTGCCGCATCGCTTGGAGATACGACATCCCCAGCCCACGGGCAGCCTCCAGCTGGCCGCGCTCGATCGATTGGATCCCTGCGCGGAACACCTCCGCCGCGTAGGCGCCGGTGTTCAGTCCGAACGCGATGATCCCCGCCTCGTACGCCGAGATGTTGAGCTTGAAACCGATGATGAGGCCGAAGTAGATGAACGAGAGCTGCCAGATGAGCGGCGTTCCGCGGAAGAAGTTGATGTACGTGCGCGCCGGCGCGCGCACGGCGGCCCTTTTCGACGACGCAATCACGGCCAGTACGAGCCCGAGTGCGATGCCGATCCCTTCACCCGCGAACGCGAGGACCAGTGTATTCCTCGCCGCGTGCCTGAATTCAGCCAGGTGGGGCCGCAGCGCCCGGAAGTCAAGAAAGATGGTGGCGAACTTGTCAACGCGCCCGCTCGTGAACCTCAAGAGGACAGAGGCAAGGACGACGGCTTGGATGCCTAGGACCGCGCCCGCGATCGCCTGTTCTCGAGCGAGTTTGGTCGGCATCCTCCGGTAGGTTCCCCAGCCGAGGATCATCGCTATTGAGCCGGCCACGATCGCCGCAACGAGAAGAGCCTGGAGTTCGGACGACCGGAGCGTCACGATGAGGCTCTCGACCGGGGTCGCACCGAGGGCAACTACGAGAGCGATCGGGCCGATAACGGCGAGGGCGATGGCGATCGTGCCGGCCGTTCCGGCTGAGAGCGAAAGGCCGGTGCTATCCGAGCGCCACCGCGCGAGACCTCGGGGTGGACGAACCGATTCAACGGTGATCATCAGACCCCTCCTACGATGGAGCCCGCGCTCCTCCGAGCGCGGGCTCGCATGTCATCTCTCGGTGCCGCTAAGGGCTCGGCTTCGGCGACGCTGCGTACGACGGAAGCTCCTGGTTGGGGAAGTACTTCTTGAGTAAGCGCCCATACGTTCCGTCGGCGAACATCGCTTCGAGCTCGGCGTCGACCGCATCGCGCAGCGCGGTGTTGTCCTTTGCGTAGGCGAACGCGTACTGCTCCCCCGTCTCGATCTGCTGAACGACCTTCAGGTCGGCTTTGGTCTTGACCGCCTCGAGCGAGACGGGGAGATCATTGATGATTCCTTTGACCGTCCCGGCATCAAGCGCGAGGAACATGTCCGGCGCTTTGATGAAACCAACGAGCTGTATGCCCTTCGGGCCCAAGTGCCGCCTGGCCCAGAACTCACCCGTCGTTCCGCTTTGGACGGCCACGCGATCGCCGCTTTTGAGATCGTCCGTCGTCTTGACGTTGGGCGTCTTGGTGGCGTTGACCGCCAACGACTGAAGCGACGAGTAGTAGGGCTTGCTGAAGATCACGATCTTCGCCCGCTTAGCCACCGTCTCGGCCCCGGACGATCCCGGAGGCGCGTAGCCGGTCACGGCCGAAACGACGGCGTCCCACTTCGCTCCGAGGGCGACGGACGTGAAGATCGTGTCGAAGACCGCGTTCTGCCACAGCGTCCTATAGCCGAGCCGCCGGGCCACCTCGTCGAAGAGCTCAACGTCAAACCCCATCGGGTTCCCTTTCGCGTCAAGCGACTCGAACGGTGCGTACGGCATGTCGGAACCGATGGTCAACGTACCGGCGAGAAGGGTCTTTATTCCGAGCTTCGGCGTGGGCTCGGTGCCGGCCGTTTTGGCCTTACTGCTGCAGGCGGCCGCGAGGAGCGAGAGAACCACCCCCGCGACGAGCATGTGCATCCGCCGACGTTGCACGCGGACCTCCCCTCGCTATGACGTCACGGTTCGAACCGGTCTATGCTCATCTTGAAGCATTGCAGGCGTCGTTTCAACGAGGCAGGTCTTTAGCGCGCTCAGGTCGCAGCGTCGAGCGAGCCGTCCAGCACTTTTTCAGCGACCGCGCGCATCGAAAGACGCCCTTCCATCGCAGCTTTCTGGATGAACCGGAACGCGTCGGCCTCGCTCATCTTGTAGCGGTCCATCAATGTCCCTTTCGCACGGTCGATCGCTTTCCGCGCTTCGAGGCGTTCGGTGAGATCGCCGACTTCGTCGGCGAGTGTCGAGAGCTCTTGGTAGCGGCCTTTCGCGATCTCGATCGCAGGTAGCAGATCGTGTTTCTGAAACGGCTTCACCAGGTACCCCATCGCGCCGGCGAGTGCCGCTTGCTCGACGAGTTCGCGTTGTGAGTACGCCGTGAGGATGAGCACCGGCGCGATGCCCTCCTCGCTGATCTCTTGCGCGGCCGTGAGCCCGTCTTTCAACGGCATCTTGATGTCGAGGATCGCCAGCGACGGACGCAGCTCGCGCGCGAGCCGGACGGCTTGCTCGCCGTCGGAGGCTTCGACGACGTCGTAACCTTCCTCCTCGAGCATCTCGCGGAGATCCATGCGGATGATCGTCTCGTCCTCGGCGATCAGGACGGTTTGGCCGGCGGCCGGACTCATAGTGGGCCGGAGTGTAACTGCTTTCTCTCAGAGCGCCGAATGGGTATTACGTCGACTCCTGCACCTCGGCGAACATGCGCTCGAGGAGCAAATCCTGCTCGGCGCGTAGGTCGTCGACACGACGGAGCGTCTCGTCGCGCGAACGCACGAGGCGTGCGAGATCATCGGCGGCCTCGCGCGACTCCCGGTCGGCGATCGGCGTTTCGGAGACGAGCGCTCGGATGCGTGCCTCCTCGGCGACCTCCTGCTGGAAGGTCACCTGCTCCTCGAGGATGCGCAGCTGCGTCTGCTCTTCGGCGATCTCGCCGGACAGCGCGGACAGCCGGCCGCTGATGTTCAAGGCATGCGTCTCCCGATGAAGGGGGACTAACGCTACAAGCGCATTCACGAGGGCGCAAGCATTCTGCACATTCGGATACGCTCTCGCCCGAGCGCACGCCCGATCAGCGAGGAAGTTCGTGGGCTGGACAGAGATCCTCGATTCGATCGTCGCCGGCACGGTGGAGAAACCGCCGGCGGTCGAGAAGCTGAAGTTGCCGCCCTTGGAGGGCTGGGAGCGAGGGCGTGTCTGGGGCGCGTGGAGGGTCGACCCCGAGCTGCTCAACCCGGGAGGTGGCCTCTTCGGAGGCTATCTCGCCGCCCTCGCCGACCAGTTCGTCGGGCTGGCGATGATGTCATCGATCGCCGACAACGAATGGTTCACCACCTCGGATCTCCGCGTGTCGTTCTTCCGCCCGGTCCTGAATGGAACGATCCAGATCGCAGCCGAGGTGGTCAACCGGGGACGTCGGATGGCTCATTGCGAGTGCGTGTTCGTGAACGACGACGACAAAGTGGTGGCCAAAGCAACTGTCACCCAGGTGATCCTGCCCCTCGGCGAACCGCAGTAGAATGAATGCTTCCCTTCTGCCGCCGGCGGGAGGATAATGTTCCTGGAGGGCGCCATGAGCGAGGTCTCGATCCAGGAGCCGATCTATCGGGAGCCGCCCGCCCCGGCTCGCGTTTTTGTCTATGCATTCGCGCTGGCGTCGCCGCTGCTTTCCCTTGTCGCTCTCGTGCTCCCGGCGGCCGTTATGGTCCGGTTCGGACGAGAGCCCGGCGGGATCGCGATCGCATCCGGAGCGACGCTCGCCTACGTGCTCGTTCTCGCTATGGCTCTGCGTCGCGCGCGCCGGCTCGCAGCCCGCTTCACGCCGCCGCTACCGCTGCCCGGCGACATCTGGAGCATCGGAGTCGCCGAGCCGAAGCGACGGAGCCGGAACTGGCCGCTGCGCCTCCGGCTACGACGCCCGCCGAACGGCGGCGCTGCGGCGCCGACCGTCTCGCGACGCGCCGCCTAGATCGCCGCCGAACCGGTAGCGCTTCGGCTGTATTGCGTCTCGTAGAGTTCTGAATACAGCCCGTTGGCGAGGATCAGCTCAGTGTGCGGACCGCGTTCGACGATCCGGCCCTCGTCGACCACGAAGATCTCGTCGGCGTCGACGATCGTCGATAGGCGGTGCGCGATAACGACGGCCGTTCGATGCTCCAGCGCCGCCGCGAGGGCGCGTTGGATCAGTGCTTCAGACTCCGAGTCGAGGTGAGCGGTCGCTTCGTCGAGGATGAGGACCGCCGGGTCCTTCAGCAGCACGCGCGCGATCGCGATGCGTTGCTTCTCTCCGCCGGAGAGCCGGTAGCCGCGCTCCCCCACCACGGTGCTCAGGCCGTCAGGCAGCGACGAGACGAGGTCCCAGATCTGCGCGCCTTGACACGCTCGAATGAGTTCGTCGTCGGTCGCTTCGGGCCGCGCGTACCGAAGGTTGTTGGCGATGGTGTCGTGGTACAGGTGGGGGTCCTGCGTGACGACCCCGATCGCCCGCGCGAGGCTCTGCAGGGTCACGTCGCGTACGTCGCGGCCGTCGACGCGGATCGCGCCTTCGGTAACGTCGAAAATGCGCGGCATGAGCATCGCGATCGTCGTCTTCCCAGCGCCGCTCGGCCCGACGAGCGCGACGGTCCGGCCGGGCTCGATCGTGAAAGACACGTCTTTGAGGACGTAGGGCGGCGGGCCTTCACCTTCGGATGCGACCGGCAAGCCCTGCTCCAGCGACGCAAGGGACGCCTCCGCAGCGGTCGGGTATCGGAACGAGACGTGGTCGAACTCGATACGGCCTTGCGGTTTCGGGAGCTCGATCGCGCCGGGCCGGTCGGTGATCGCGTGCGGCATGTCGAGGATCTCGAAGACGCGCTCGAAGCTCACGAAAGCGGTCAGCAGATCCACGCGTGAGTTCGTGAGCTGCGTCAGCGGCGAGTACAGCTGGGTCACGTAGATCGTGAACGCGCCGAGCGTCCCGAGGCCGATCGCCTTCGACAGCACGAGGTGGCCACCTTCCCAATAAACGACGGCCGTGCCGATCGCGGCGACGAGGCCGAGAAGCACGAAGAAGACGCGCATGTACAGCGCGAGCCTGATGCCGATGTCGCGCACGCGCCCCGCACGGCTCGAGAAGGACCCTCTCTCTTCTGCCGGCCGGCCGAAGAGCTTCGCGATCAAAGCACCGGCGACATTGAAACGCTCCGTCATCATCGTGTTCATCCCGGCATTGAGGTTCATCTGCTCGCGCGTGATGCCGACGAGGCTCTTGGTGAGCAGGCGCGACGGCAGAAGGAAGAGCGGGAGGACGCACAGCGCGAGCAACGCGAGGCGCCACTGAAGGGCGACCATCACCACGAGGATCGAGACGACGCTGATGGTGTTCGAGACGATGTTCCCGAGCGTTCCGGTCACCGCCTGCTGAGCGCCGATCACGTCGTTGTTGAGCCGGCTGATCAGAGCGCCGGTTTGCGAGCGCGTGAAGAACGCAAGCGGCATCCGCTGCACGTGATCGAACAGGGCGACGCGGAGGTCGTAGATCAGCCCCTCCCCCACGCGGGAAGCGAACCAGCGACCGGAAAGCGAAAGCATCGCGATCCCGAACGCCATGGCGACGGCGGCGAAGGCAATAACGTTGAGTTCGCTGTGCTTGGTGACGGTTATGGTATGTGTGTTGAGCCCGTCGAGCAGGCGCTTGAAGAGGAGCGGCGGGATGATCGCCACGAACGATCCCGCGATCGTTGCGGCGAGGAAGAGGACTACCTGCACCTTGTAAGGCTTCGCGAAGCCGAGAGCGCGCCGGATCGTGCCGGGCGCGATGTGCCGGCCTTTCAGCTCCTCCCGCGAGCGCATCGCCCCCGGGCCCCAATGCATCGGAAACATGATGGTCAGTATAGGAACGACTTCAGCGGCCGGTTCCTTCCCACGGCGCGTAGCCGGGGATAATGGGACGGATGGAACAGACTTCAGGGCTCCCTGAAACTGGGTCGGAGGGTCCTTTCACGCCGCCCGATGGAGAGACGGTGGTCGTCGGGCGGAGACGTTGGGTCGGGTTGGTCGCCGCGGTTTTGGCGATCTCGATCGGCTCCGTCGTGGGGATCATTCTCGCGGTCTCGAACCGCAAAAGCGCTCCGGTGGCAACGCTCAAGCCGGGGTGGGTCCGGTTCGGGTTCGCGACGAAGGGTTTTGGTATCGACCTCCCGCCGGGGTGGAAGGCGGTGCCGGCGACGTCCGCCGACGAGCAGTACAAGGCGCTGAAGGACGCGAACCCGAAACTAGCTGCGTTGGTGCGCGATCAGGGGAACTCCGGCGCTTCGAGCCTGATCGCGCTCCTCGCGTACGACGTGAACTCACCCACATTGGTTCGGGACTTCGCGACGAACGTGACGATCGCGGTCGTGCCGCTTCCGAATGGGACGGACCTCGACACGTTCGTCAACGACAACGTGAAACAGTTGCGCAGCGTGCCGGAGGTCGCCGCATCGATTGAGACGCAGCGCCTGGAGCTCCCCGCCGGGCCCGCCGCGCTGATCACCTCGCATTTCACGTCGAACGCGCCGGGCGGCTCGCAAATCTCGGCGAACACCCAATACCTGCTGCTGCGCGGCTCGAGGGGGTACATCGTGTCTTTCTCGACGCTGCCGTCGAGCCTCGGAGGCTATGCGCCTCTCTTCAACGAGATCGCAAGGGCGTTCCGGTTCGTGTAGCCGTGATCCGATGCAGGTTTTGTGGCCGGTGAAAGTGTCTAGAAACGCAACCGAGGGGAACACGATCGAACTGACGAAGAGATTTCCGCTTCGGATCGAATCTTTTGTGCGGCGGGTGGGATTCGAACCCACATACCCTTGCGAGCAATGGCTTTTGAGGCCATCGTGTATACCGTTCCACCACCGCCGCGTTTCACGGATTCTACCGCGAGGACGCGACCCTAACGCGTTGCTTTAAACATACCATCGCGCAATTCGCCGACGAACTGGCCCGCTTCCCTTGCCGGATCACTCGCGACGCCGATGCGTTTCACCAATGCGCTCCCCACGATCACACCGTCGGCGTAGGACGCGACTTCGGCGGCATGCTCGGGCGTTGAGACGCCGATCCCGACGGCGACTGGCAGGTCGGTTGCGGCGCGGATGCGGGTGACCAGGTCGCGGGCCCGGCTCGACACTTCCGTCCGCACGCCCGTCACGCCGAGCATCGACGCCGCATAGACGAACCCTTCACTCGCTTCTCCGATCGCGCGAAGCCGATCCCCGGTGGAGGTCACTGCCGCGATGAATACAGAGGCGATCTCCGCGGATGAGCAGGCCGTGCGCCACGGCGCGGCTTCCTCCACCGATAGGTCCGGCAGGATCGCCCCGCACAACCCGGCCGACGCGATCGAGGAAGCGAACCGGTCGAGCCCGGCCCGGAACGCCAGGTTGTAGTAGGTCATCGCGACCGCCGGGCACCCGGCTGCCGCGGCGGCTTCGCCGGCGAGGGTGATCAGCGCGGACGTCCGCGGCCCGCGCGAGAGCACCGAGAACGCCGCCTCCTGGATAACCGGACCGTCCATGATCGGGTCGCTGAACGGGATCCCGATCTCGAGCACGTCGGCGCCGGCTTCCCCGGCGGCGCGGGCGATTTCGACGAAGGTCTCGTCCGTCGGGTAGCCGCAAACCAAGAACGGCATCAGCAGGGCCCGGCCCGCGGCGCGCCCCTCCGCGAACGCCCCGGCGAGTCGTTCCTTCCGTGGAGCCTCAGTGCGCGCCATCGCCCGCCTGCAGACGGCGCACGGTGTCGACGTCTTTGTCACCGCGGCCGGAGAGGTTCACGACGACGACCTCCCCGAGCGTCGAGGCGTTCCGCACGG
>Ga0070708_100003027_pt1 | contig 13051 bp, 10 predicted proteins | sample KBSK5503metaG_FD_65469 | JGI IMG/M metagenome (GOLD analysis project Ga0070708, IMG submission 65469) | Corn, switchgrass and miscanthus rhizosphere microbial communities from Kellogg Biological Station, Michigan, USA - KBS K5-50-3 metaG | ecosystem: Host-associated > Plants > Roots >...
CGAGGCGCGAGGGCGGCTTTCAGCACGGCGTCAGCCACAACACTCGGCTTGTCTCCAGCTTCGACGAGCTCGCGTATCCGTCGCCCCAATGCTGCACGGATGTCTCGATACTCCTCGAGCTTCGAGTCCGGTTCCAGCAAGTGCGCGTCGAACTGCGTCTGCGTGTACGCAGGCTCGATGACGGAGACGCGAATGCCCTTCGTGCGCAACTCGTGGTCGAGTGATTCCGAATAGCCCGCGACCGCGTGCTTGGTTGCGACGTAGAGCGCGAGATACGGCGCCGGCAAGAACCCCAGCACGGAGCCGATGTTGATGATCCGACCACCGCCATGTCGCATGTGGGGCACTACGGCGCGCGTCATCCGGACGATCCCGAAGAAGTTGGCATCGAAGATCGACCGCACTTGCTCGATGGAGGTCTCCTCCACTCCGGCAGGCGCGATGCTGAAACCGGCGTTATTGACGAGCAGGTCGATGCCGCCTTCCAATCGCACCAATTTGTTGATTGCGGCCTCCACGGACGAATCGCTGGTCACGTCGAGCGACAGCATCTCGAACGATCGCGCGCCCGCTGGGGCAGCTCGTCTGCTGGTGCCGTAGACTTTGTAGCCGGCCCGCGCGAGCCGATCCGCGGTGGCCTCGCCAATGCCAGACGAAGCGCCGGTCACCAGCGCGATCTTTTTCTTGGGGTGTTGGTCGGTCATTTGAGTATCTCCTCTTGGCGTTCGATTCGCGTGCGCGCGGGGCATGCGCGTATAAATGATGGTCGTCATCATTAGTTGGATATATGACGGACATCATGTATATTGTCAAGGACGAAACGAGAGGAGACCACGATGAAAGTGAGTAGGGAGCAGGCCGCCCTGAACCGAGAGCGAATCCTCGAGGCCGGAGCGCAGTTGTTCCGCGAACGGGGCTTCGACGGGATTGGCGTCGCGGATCTCATGAAAGAGGCCGGCCTTACGCACGGCGGCTTCTACGGCCACTTCGCCTCGAAGGAGGAATTGATGGCAGAGGCGACGGCACGCGCACTGACCGACACGTTTGCCCGCTTGAGCGAGCAGGCAGAGCGTGCAACGGGTGATCCGATGTCTGCGGTTGCCAGCAGCTATTTAAGCGGCAAACATCGCGACGATCCGGGCACGGGTTGTCTACTCGCCGCGCTCGGACCCGACGTGTCGCGACAGGGCCGCGCCGTCCGCCGGACCGTCACCGACTACGTGCGTTCCGCTGTCGATCTCTTGACGACGCTGGTCCCGGGCAAATCGAAAACCGCACGGAGGCAGAAGGCCATCAGCACGTACGCAACATTGGTCGGCACCATGATCATGGCGCGCGCCGTCGATGATCGTGCGCTGTCGCAGGAAATCCTGGATGCCGGCCTGGCGTCCGTCAAAGCCTGATGCTCCACCTCTGCCTTATCTCTTCTTCGTCGTGAACCGAAAGGGCACACTCACCCACGCGGCAACCGGCTTCGAGTCCGATGTAAGCGTGTAGGCGGGCTCGAAGCGGAAGCGGGGCAGGACCTCGCGCACGGCAGCCGTGAACAGCTCGTGATCCGATCGTTCCACAATCATGTTCGCGACGTCGACCCTCCCGAACTCGTCCACCCTGAAGCGCACGACGACCTGTCCTTCGCGTGGTCCCGAGCGGAGTAACGCGTCGGGAAAGGCCGGCTCCGGCGGGCGTCCCATGAGCCTAGGAGCAGTGTGCGCGTGATCGGCGTCCGCCGACGCGGGACGTGCGATCTCATCCCTCATTTCAGTCCGATCGGTGTCGGAAGGGCGCTGCCGCTCCATCGCCGAACGCAAGATCGCGTCGATGCTCAGCGCCGCGGGCATGCTCGGGATTTTTATGGAATCCAGGTGAACCTTGACGTGGGGCGCGCGAAGCTCCGGCGGAGCGCTCTCCGGCGCACGCTGCTCTCGCTGGATCACCGCAGCGGTAGGCGCGGGCGGCACGGGCCTCGTGCTTGCGGCGCGGAGCGAGTCGGCGTCCCTTGCGGCCACTATGGCTGCCGCGCCGGTTCCCATGGATACGGTCCTCGTCGCCGGCACCGTCTCGACAAGAGCGCCGGCGGCGCTGGTGCGCTGCGCAGCGCGCACCGCTGTGGAAACAAGGGCCCTGCCGCTGCCGGCACGCGGGCGCAACATCAATAGCCCGGCGATCGCGACGGCGACTGCGGCCACCCCAGCGGATGCATACCGCACTGTTCGTTTCTTGCGCGCAGCCGCGACATCGCCGTGCGCGACATCGCCGTGCGCGACATCGCCCTGCGCGACGTCCGCGAGAACGACATCGCGATGGGCTACGAATTCCAGGTCCTTCGAATTGATCGGTGTGGGCGCATCGGTCGACGACGTATCGACCACATCCCTGGTGGCCCTAGGCGCCGCAGCCGCCTCCGTGTCGGCCGCGATGGCCATTTGCGCCTCGAGCTCGGCGATGCGCGACCGCATTACGCGCACCCGTTCATGGCCAGCACCCAATGCCGCTTCGCGCGTTGGCAGGGCGCGGTAAAGGAGCGCCAGCGCTTCGGCGAACTTGCCGCGTGCCGCGCACGTTTCCGAAAGCCGCTCCAGCGTGCCGACGGTGATCATGTGATTCGGCTCGAGCACCTTTTCTCGAATGCGCAACGCATCTCTGTACAGCGCTTCCGCCGAGGCGTCATCGCCGAGTTTGCGTTTCACGAAGGCGAGGTCAACGAGCGCGGCGGCGACATCGGGATGCTCCTCGCCCTTGACCCGCGCGATCGTGAGTAGACGTCCCAGGGCGTCCTCAGCGCGCGCGTGCTGCGACTGCTGGACGTGCAGGCGGCTCAACTCGTGCAGCACTGGGGCGAGTGCGTCGTGTTCGCCGAAGAGTTCTTCGCTGATGGCGAGCGCTTCGGTGAGGAGTGGCTCCGCCTCTGCTTCCCCAGCCTGGCCGAGCTTCCGCGAGAGCTTCCCAAGATGGAAGAGGGCGGAGGCAAGCTCCCGCCGGAGACTGCGATCGCTGCGCGCCGCGACTATTGCCCCGCGAAGGGATTCGGCGGCGGCGGGCTCGTCCCCATGAGTCCATGCGGTGCGCGCTGCATCAAACCGTTGGGTAAACAACGCTTTCGTGTCGGCCATGTGCGTACCGTGCCCTATGCTTTGTCTCGGATGCATCAAGATCGGGCGTGTGACGACCTCGTCCGCACCAGCGAATGGTCAGCTCAACGGCGCCTTGCCGTGTAGCACGTTCCCACGTAACGCGTCGCGGTTTCAGGACGACCGAAGGCTGGCCCGGGAAACGGGCGAGCGACGCCTCCGGGGCTCTCCCGCTCACGGCGGGCGCGCGCCAACTGAGAAGCGCGGGCTACTCCGAGCACAGTGAGAGAAGGATTGAGAAGGTTGTGGAAGATGATTGAACGATTCAGATCAACCACGAAGGCACGGGATGAGCGGACAAGCGGCGGGCAATTTTGTTCATCGTCGATCGACGCGGTACTTCGATACTTCGCTCGACGAGATCACGTAAATCCGGGGAGGCCTAGCGTGATCCGTTGGTCGTCGACTTCTCTATGCGTATGCGTTGTCGTATTGAGCACCCGTCTGCCTGCTGGCGAACGCGTGCGGCGATGTGGCGAAAGACAACGACGCGCTGACGCTGTTCCTCTTGTTCGAAGGCGCGCTCGCGATGGTGCTCGTCGCATCGGGCGCTCTGAAGCCCTCCATTGCCAGCACCGCAGCGCCCGTCGCGCGGACCGGCTAACGAGCGTTGCAGCCGACGAGCGATTCAAGGATTGCGCATGCTCCGCATGCGCTCTTATTTGGCTCGCTCGCAGCTGAACTCAAGCGTTAGGTGGCAACAGACAATGTCGCAAAGTACGCTCGATACCGAACGTATCGTCCGCCTTCTCCTGGCAGACGCTGTCGCCACCCTCGGCGAATGGGCGCGCGCCGAGGTGCTTGCCGTCGCCGCGAACATGGAGAAGAACAACGCGCGGGCGTGGTTGGCGCAGGGAGTCAAACTCGCGCAGGTGCAGGCCGACTTCGACCGTGAGGTCGTAGATCATTTCCAACAGGACGTCCACGACGAACACTGGGACACGACGTGGCCCACGTGCCCGCTACACCCGAACCACCCCCTCTGGTACGACGCGGACGGCGAGGTGTGGTACTGCCGGCAGGACCGGACGACGCTCGCCCCGCTCGGCGGCCTAGCCGGCCTCTATCCGCCTGCCACCTAACGAGGCGCTGCAGATGCTTTCGTCTGCGCGGCGCCTTCAGATGGGCAAGGGCGCGCCGAGGTGAGCGCTGGCTAGCACAAGCAACTTTCTTGAAAGTCAAGCCGGAACGAGTGCGTGTTCGGGGTGCGAAGCGGACCACCGATGCTCCGTCCGCCGCGAGGAGCCGCTGATGCTGCTCAAGGCGTTCGGTCTCGAACTGGTGTATTGGACGACCCATAATGGCGGCACGGGCCGTTCGCAAGAACTCCGCCGCCTCTCGGTGATTCGGAAGCGCGTTCAGCTTCGCCCGGTATCGAGAGTGTTCCGGACCGCGGTGAGCAATGCGTCGCGCGCAAACGGCTTTTGGAGAAATGGGCTCTCGTGCTCGAACACTCTATGCCGCACGACAACGTCGTCCGTGTAACCCGACATGTAGAGCACCCGCACATCGGGAAACCTGGGCGCGAGTCGTTCGACCAGCACTCGCCCGCTCATCTCCGGCAGAATCAGGTCCGTGAGCAGGAGGTCGACGCCGCCTCCGTGCTGCTCCAATAGGTTCAACGCCTTCGCAGGCGTTCCCGCAGACAGCACGCGATATCCAGCCGCCTCCAACATTCGGCCCGCGATCTTTCGAATCGCAGCATCATCCTCGACGAGGAGAATTGTCTCCGTCCCGGTCGGCGAGCGCGATTCACTCGTCGCTTCGACCGGCTCGACGGCCGCGTCCACGCGCGGAAAGTAAACTCGAAAGATCGTCCCATGACCGGGCTCCGTATAGACCGCGACCGCTCCACCACTTTGCGTCGCGATCGCGTACACCATCGACAGTCCGAGGCCCGTTCCCTTGCCTACGGGCTTCGTCGTAAAGAATGGTTCGAAGATTCGCGCAGCCGTGGCTGCGTCCATTCCGATGCCGGTGTCGCTCACGGCGAGCATGACGCGCGGCCCGATCATCCCGGCGCCATGGGTCCGTTCGTACGCTGCATCCAGCTCGACGTTCGCCGTCTCCAGCGTCAGCAAGCCACCATCCGGCATGGCATCGCGCGCGTTGAGAGCCAGATTGAGAATGATCTGCTCGATCTCGCCGGGGTCCGCCACGATTTGTCCGACGTCGCTCCTCGCACGGATGACGATATCGATGTGCTCTCCGATCAGGCGTCGCAGCATCGTCTCGACGTTGCGAAGCGACTCCGACAAGCTCAATGGTCTGGGCGACGAGACGTGGCGCCGACTGAACGACAGCAGCTGGCGGGTCAGCGCGGTGGCGCGCTCGGCCGCCAACAGGATTTCGGAAACGTCCGCCTGCCCCGGTGCGCCCGCCGGTAGCGCGTCGCGCAACAGCGCGGCGCAGCTGAGGACTACTGTGAGGAGATTGTTGAAGTCATGGGCCACGCCGCCGGCCAATTGGCCGACTGCTTCCATCTTTTGAGACTGCCGCGATCTGTCCTCGAGCATCCGTCGTTCAGTGACATCGAGACCGATGCCGGCAGCGCGCCGCGGGATTCCCTCGTCATCATAGAACGATCGCCCCACAGCGCTGATCCAGTGGATGCTTCCGTCCGGCCACGTCGTCCGATATACGATGTTTGAATCTCTGCGCTGCCGTGTCGCCTCGTCGATGACTTCCCGGACTTGGGCACGGTCCTCCGGATGAATCCGCTCGAGAAACGACTCGTACGTTCCACCAAACGATCCTGGGGCGAGACCGTGCAGCGCCTCGAGCATTGGCGACCAACGCGCGACGCCCGTCACGAAGTCGACCTCCCACGTTCCCACGCGCGACGCCTCCATCGCGAACCGCATTCGATCTTCCGCATCGCGCAATGCCTTCTGCGCGGCTCGCTTTTCGGTGATGTCGCGAATGATCCCCGTCAGAACGCGCGTTCCGCCTTCGCGACGCTCTCCAATAGAGATCTCGACCGGAATCTCGTGTCCGTCCTTGTGCAGTCCAGTGAGCTCGGCGGCGCGCCAACTGAAAGTTCGGTTTCCGGTTGCCAGATACGTGGCCAGGCCCACCCTGTGTCGTTGCCTAAGCGTTTCAGGCATGAGGAACGTCAGCTCGCGTCCCGTGAGCTCGTCGGGACGATACCCGAAGATTTCCTCAACGGCGGCATTCGCGAATTGAATTCGGCTCTCGGCATCGATCGTGACGATCGCATCCGTCGCTGCCTCGACGACCGCGCCGTATCGATTTTCACTCTCGCTCTGTCGGCGCGCTGCGGATTCGCGTTCGTCTACGACGGCCGCCGGAACGAGCCCACACAAACTGACGACTGCGAGAAACGAATACGTCTGCATGGCGGTCTGCACCGACGACAGCGAACCACCGGCGAACGGGCCGAGCCCGAGCGCCGCGTTCCAGGAGGCGATCGCCGCCACCATGAGGATCGCGCTTGCGGCACCGAACGGCCCAAAACGCAGCCCGGCCCATAACAGGAGCGGAAATGCCGCGTACGGCCCAAGACCCTGAGCCCATTCCTCCGGAGGTCCGAGCGTCAACTGTACGATGGCTGCCAATGCAATGAAGACGACTGCCACCTCGATAGCTGATCGCACACCAAAGCGCTTGTTACGAAGCGTCACCGCGCCGCCAATCACTACCGGCGCCACGATCAGCATGCCGAGCCCATCGCCGACCCACCAAACAAGCCAGGCCCTTGGGAATGCCATCTTGAATCCGACATGCAGTACCAAGGCTCCGAGCGTCGCGGTGGCCGCGTTGCTCAGCACACTCGCGCCAAGCGTCAGCTCACCGATGTCGCGGAGTCGTGAGAGCGTCAGGGGACGCTTGATGCGCCACATCACGAAGGAGGACGCCACAAGTGTCTCCGTCGCGTTTGCAAGGGCCGCGGCGATCGCGAGCAGTACGCCGTACCCGGATTGCAGATCCGACGTGATGCTCCCCAGGACGCCGCCCAGCACGATGATCGGCCAGTCACCGCGCCGATTCGAGAGGAGCAATCCGAGAACGACGCCGCTCGGCGGCCAGAGCGTGACGATCCCTCGCGGAATCGCGAAGCGATAGCCCAACCTCGCTGCGGCGTAGTACGCGATGGCTGTGAGGACTACGCCAAGTCCCGCACGCACAGGTTGACTGAGTCTGCTCATTCCAACCCTTGAAAGGGCGACCCCGGTTGAGATTAATTGAGACTTCCGATCGTGCCGGGGCTAGCGCTCGTCTATGTTGTCATCGACGCCTTCGCTGAGATCCTCAATTGGCTGCGCGGCGCCAGGCTCGCCCGCGATTGTGCTCTTCGTGGGCTCACGACGCATTCCAGCAGACTGACTACTACCGCCGCGAGTTGCTCGCGCGTAAACGGCTTTGGCAAGAACGTGCAGGGTATGTTCCCGAGAACGCCTCGAATCGCGTAGTCGTCGAGGTATCCGGAGATCAGGACAACATGAATGTCGGGACGCGAACGCACGAGAGCCGCATCGTCTTCGACGATCAACGCAGTGCCGTGCGACTCGTCGAGTTCTGCCATACTCGGAGTGTGGCGCTGATCATCGTCCGTCGGCAAGGGCAACGCGCGATCGGGATACGCGGAGCGGCGGTCAGACCTTGGTTGGATAAGGAGCTTCGAAGACAGAACATGGCCCGAGAAGCCATGGCCTGGCTCTCACCCTGAAACGTGGGGCGGAGGTTAGTCCTCACATTAAAGCCCTCTAATAGAGGCGGCCGCGCACATCTCGATGGATCAAGCTCTCTGCTCCAAATCGATCCGCAGCCTGGCGAGTCAGCTCGTGCGTGTTCTGTCATCGCTCGCGGGGACACTCTGACCACCCGCGGGAAACTCCCTAGCGGGACGGCGCAGGCAGCCGAGGAGCGCTGATGTGTGCCGGCTTCGACCCCGGTCGGGCGAGCGCGTACATCTCCCAGGCGATGGCCTTGTACAGGCCCCAGGGATCGTCGCCAACGGAGTAGAGGTCGAAATGGCCGCGCCCTTCGACGTAGCGAAAGTCAGTCCTCGCCCCGAGCCCTTTCATCGTTGCTTCAAGCAGGTGCGCCGCGCCGTCGAGGTAGAAGGTGTCGGCCGAGCCTACGGTCAGGTGGATCTTGCCGTCGAGATCACGCCTGAGCTCCGGCCAGTGGCGGCGGAGGCGCTCGGCCACGTCATAGTGGTCCTTCCAATACGTGATCACGGCCGGGTCCACCGCGCCTGTCGTGCGGTCGAACGCAGGCAGGGGGAGTCCGTCGGCGCCGCGCGGAGAGAAGACCCACTCGAACGAGGCCATCTGGCCGCCATACGCCCCGACCACGACTTCTCGACGCGTGTAGTCCTCGATGGAAACCAGCATCTGGCCCTTGTCCTGCGCCAACGGCCACGGTGTGCCATCGGGTTTGCGATAGACGTTGGCGCCGCGGGCGTAGAGGTCGATGCCTAGGAAGTTGTGAAAATCGCTGGGGTCGGGCGACGTGGGCCAGGCGCCGCCGAAGAGCTTGGGATAGTTCACCTGCAGCCATAGCGCGGCCCACCCGCCGGAGGAGTGTCCGGTCAGCAGGCGGCCCGAGGGCTTGGCGTCCATACGGTATTGGCGTTCGAGTTCTGGAATCAACTCCGCCGTCAGCGCTCGACCCCATGGCCCGGTGTTGACGCTGTTGACGAACTCGCTCGTGCCGCTGGGGCTCGACTGGTCGATTCCCACCCAGATCATCGACGGTGCTTTGCCCGTCTTCATCTCATTCCAACGGGCGACGCCTACATCGTGGAGTGAGCGCAGCGACCCGCCGAAGCCCTGAGTGTAGTAGACCGTCGGATAGCGCTTCCCGGGATGGGTCGCGTACTCCGGCGGTGTCACCACCCAGCCGTGCAGGGTGACCGGCCGGCCCCAGAAGCCGCTGAGAGCCGGGCTGGCGAAGTCGATCGAGTGGATGTCGGTCTTGGCTGCCGGATAGAGTTCTCTCATCGCCGCCGGCACGTTGGACAATGGCTGAAGCGGATCAGATTCGGGGACGACGGTCGCAAGCGTCAGCGGCTGGGACGCGTCGCCCGGCAGGTCCATCTCCACGACGCCGCTCACGAGATCGCCGGGGCCGCGTGAGGTGTAGTTGTAGCTGTGGTCGCGATCGAGCACCGCCTGCACGGCGTAGTGGCCTGGTGTGAGCTGCGAGAACGGCGTAGGGAAGGCCGAAATGTCGGCGTCGAGAGCGACCGTGGTGCCGGGCGCGAGGCGCGCGACCTCTTGAGCGGCGATGGCAGTCGCGTGCGTATCGATCTGGTCCATGTCGACCCTCGCGACGGGCCTCTTGTCGCCGGGAGCGAGCAGCTTGGCGAAGATCAGCAGCCGTCCTGAGACCGGCGTCGCCGAGGATTGACCCAAGCTCACATGAAACACGACAGGCGCGGGCAAGCCCTGCGCGGGCAAGCCCCGCGCGCCGAAGATGGTCGCTACGGCAGCCAGCAGAGTGTGCGCGCGCCGCCAAGGATGGGTGCTGGTCGAATGAATCATCAGTAGTTGGGATAGTTCGGTTCGCCGCATCCCTGTTGGGGATGTACCGCTGGCGTCAGCGGGTACCATGGGATGTCGGGATAGGAATTTCAGTCATGCCGAGTCGGGCGCGCAACGTCAGTCGCAACGTCAGTATGGTTGCGCTCGTGGGCAAGTGGTGGCAACAGAAGGCAGAAGCTGTTGATCATCGGTGGATCACCTCAAGGTATGCGCCCGCTCATGCGGCCAAGCCGGCCTCATGCCGCTAGCGTACGGCTGTCAAATGATGATGGATCTCCAATGAGCGTTCGCGCGCTACGCTCATGGGTCACTCATTCGAGCCACCTGTGGCGCCCGCCGGCATTGGGATTTAGTCTTTTGGTATCGAGCCTAATCGGGCTCGCAGCTTAGCTATTGCGTTCGACAGCATCCAACCACTCGTCGCATATACAGAGTAGCCGATGCGTCTTGCTCGTGGAATCGCAGTCATCACAGGGTACGGGGCCAGCTGCTTGATGCTTGTCTCCGTTCCTGCTGCTGCACAAACACCTGTGCCAGGCTGCCGAGTGCAGGGCTCTCACCAATGGCTCGCGACCCGGCCCAGTCCATTGGATTCCACGACGCTGATGATCGGCAACACGATCGCGAAGATCTGCTACAGTCGGCCGAGCTTGCGGGGCCGTACGATCGAGAGCCTTCTGCCGCTTCGCGTAGCGTGGCGCACTGGCGCGAACGAGCCCGCAACGATCACGCTCACGAGTCGCCTCAGTGTGGGCGGTGCCGCGCTGGCGCCCGGGCGATATGTCATCCTGACGGTGCCTCAGGCCGAACAGTGGATACTTGTATTCAATACAACACCCGACACCGAGCCGGGAAAGATGTTCAAAAGCCTTAAGGAGGTCGGCCTCGGCACCGGTCGTGTCGAGCATGTCAGCGATCCAATTGAACAGTTCACGATCCGCGCTGTCATGGACAGCATTGAATCGTCGTTCATCCTCGAGTGGGGCGAACGCAGGGTTCGAATACCCGTCCGGACGGTCCCGGAATGATCTCCTTCCGCAATGCTGCCGAACGTGCGCCGCAGCAGTCGGGTGATTTAATGATTGCGAATGCTGCGCATTCACTCTTATGCATTCGCCGGCAGCCTAGCTATGGCGTTAGCGAGCGACACACATCGTTGGCCCGATGGCGTCGCAGTCTGCGAACGCTTCTAAGCCGCCGTGGGTCTAATGGCGTGCCGCGTCTGGAGACCGTATGCCACGAAAACTCGCACTCGGCTGCATCACCAGCGTGTGCCTAGCTTGCACGATGGCACGCCATTCGGTGCCGCGGGTGGCGCCGACGCGCCTCCAGCTCATGTTCCGTCCAGAAACTGAAGCGTTCCGCGCGGCGGCGAAGGAGTACGACTCGTTGTGGGCCAACGACGGCGCTCGCATCACGCACGCCTTGGAGACGGCCGCCCGGCTGCGGTTCGCCGATATCGGCGACACCGTCACTCGGGTCATCGTGTTTGAGGGTGTGAGTAGTTCCGGATATCACGACAAGCCAATGCGAATGCGAGGCAGTTATCCGTTGGCTACGAAGAAGGCGACGCTCATGCATGAGTTGGGACATCGTCTTGAGTCGGAGCTGTTCGGCGCGTCGGAGAACGATCATCCCTTCCTGTTCCTGTGGCTCTATTCCGCGTGGGTCGAAGCCTACGGAGATGATTTTGCAAAGGAGCAGGTGGCGGTGGAGAAACGACGCGGTGGTGTCTACCCGGCGGCGTGGGATGCGGCGCTCGCGCTTCGGTGGCCGATCGGGCCGCGCGGTGGGACTCCGTTCGATTGAGTCGAATGCGCCGATGATGTCATTGGAATTTTCTCGCCCCGCTCGCTAACGATCGTTCGAGTTGACAATCGATCTGAGGATCTTGCGCGGGGCTTCGCTTGGCGCTTTTTATTAGACTTCCTTGTAGCTTAGCGGGGCGTTAGCCAGACGATGCCGCCCCGCGGTCCGCGGCTTAACCTTCGGCTGCCGCGACGTGGTTGTCCCGAGGAAGGCCGGCGCAGTGGGTTCGATTCCCACGTACGTCACTGGGTGCCGGAACCTTGGCTGGGTTCGAGTCCCGGGCGGCTTTTGATCTCATGCCGCGCGTCATCGGCTGTGGTCGTACAAGCCGCTGGCTAACGTGCGCTCAAGCTGCCAAAGGGTTTGATGATTGCCAACATTCCGAAGCCCGGGCCGCATGCAACGGAACTCGCTGAGCGGATCCTCGCTCTCGTCCTGCTTGCACTTGTAATCGCCCTTCTCGGCCACACATACGTCGGCCATTCCCCAAGCCCGTACGGAGTTTGCTACGGTGGGTCGGGCCGTTCCATTCCGTGCGCCGTGGCCGCATCGGGACGTTCCGCGCATCGCCCGCCGAACGGGCGCTGAAACGGCTAAGCGATTGACGGTGAGATGTGACCATGCGACCTGTCGATACAACACGCGTTCCGCCCTGGTGCCTGCGCCTCACGTCCGAGCTCGATGCCGCCGACGCCCGTGCCACTGCGATCATGAAAGATCTCTCCATCGCGCAGCTCAACTGGAAGGCGGGTCCTGATGCGTGGAGCGTTGGCCAATGCTTGGAGCACCTCTGCCTCTCCAATGAAGTCTACGTCGAGCCGATGGCCGAGGCCTTGAACGGCGGTCGGGCCGGACCCGTGGCCGAAATCACGCCTGGCTGGTTTGGGCGCTGGTTCATTCGGAAGTACATCGAGCCGACGACGCAGAAGAAACGCGCCCGCGCGCCGAGAAGGGCTGTGCCGGTCGCGCACCAGCTTGATTTGACAATCCTCGACCGCTTCATCGCCAGCAACGCCAAGATTCGGAACATCATTACCCGCGCTCAGAGGTACGACGTCAATCGCGTGCGATTCAAGAATCCCTTTGTGCCACTGATCCGATTCACCGTCGGCACCGGCTTTCAGATCATCGCCCGGCACAATCACCGCCACCTCCTCCAGGCGGAGCGCGTGAGCCAATTACCGGCTTTCCCGCACGCCTAGCGATGGGCGGTTGTTCACCGTTGCGCACTTGGGAGTTGCTTTGTATCAAGAGCCTCTTCGATTCGATATGGGCGTCAACGCGCGAACAGGCGCACGCCGCCCTCGGCCTGGCGCGCGAAGTGCTCGAAGCACTCGTCTCGGCTTGACGGCGTCTGCATTTGCCAAGGAAGACTCAAGGAAGGAGGCAAGAGTGAAGAGAACAAACAACACGTCCGCGGTGCGCTACACGATTTGTTGTGTCGTGCTTTCCGCTCAGTCGTGGGGCGCTTCTCAGGCTCACGCCCAGGACCATGCAGGGTTCGACGCCTTTTTTGACAAGGTCACGCGGGCTGAAGGTGAGTTGTTTCGAGGCCATGCTGAGCCCCTCAAGGCTCTCTGGTCCCATTCGCCCGACGTC
>Ga0070708_100003028_pt1 | contig 13050 bp, 10 predicted proteins | sample KBSK5503metaG_FD_65469 | JGI IMG/M metagenome (GOLD analysis project Ga0070708, IMG submission 65469) | Corn, switchgrass and miscanthus rhizosphere microbial communities from Kellogg Biological Station, Michigan, USA - KBS K5-50-3 metaG | ecosystem: Host-associated > Plants > Roots >...
CCGGGCACGGCCAGGATGGTGCCGATGCTGACCACCGGGTTGGACGGCGGGAACAGCACCACGTCGGCGGCGCCGATGGCGTCGAGCACGCCGGGCGCCGGCCGGGCCCGCTCCGCGCCGGACGCGATGATCTGCGCCGCGGGCGTCGCGGCGTGCATGCGCACCCACCACTCCTGGAAGTGCACCACGCGCGCTTCGCCGGGGTCGGCGAGCACCACGTGGGTCTCGACCGGGTCGTCCGACATCGGCAGCAGCCGCACGCCCGGCTGCCAGCGCCGGCAGAGCGCCTCGGTGACGGCGGACAGCGGCTGACCGTCCGCCAGCAGCCTGCTGCGCAGGATGTGGGTGGCGAAATCCTTGTCACCGAGCGTGAACCAGTCCGGGCTGGCGCCGTAGGCGGCGAGCTCAGCCCGGAGGCTGAACGTCTCCGCGTCCCGGCCCCAGCCCTGGTCCTCGTTGATGCCGCCGCCCAGGGTGTACATGACGGTGTCCAGGTCCGGGCAGACCCGCAGGCCGAACAGCGTGATGTCGTCGCCCGTATTCCCGATGACGGTGATCTCGGCCTCGGGCGCGGCCCGGCGCAGGCCGCGAAGAAAACGGGCGGCACCCACGCCACCCGCGAGCACGGTGATGCGCATAACTATAAAGTGTGGCAGGTTCCCCGGCCCGCTCCGGCCGGCCCCCGGCCCCGGGCGGGCACACGGGGCTTGTGTGCCCCCGCCCCCGCTAGACGGGGGCGGGGGCCACGCACCCCGCGGCCAGGCGCGTCCGGGCCGGCGGCTCTAGCAAAGAGTGACCGCCGGTTTCCGTGCGTTACGACCGCGATGACGGTACGCGTCCCGCCGGATTCGTCAAGTGATTTATCTCGCATCTCGGACAACGGGGGGACCACTATCACCTTTTCCGCTTGACTTGAAGCAAGACACGCGGGTGTAATTTCATTGGTGTGATTCTCGCCTGCGGGGGACGGGCGAGACCGGGGGCTCCGAGTTGGGGAGGGAGGTTGCGCTGTGACTGAGGTCATCGTCCCGCTGGCGCAGGTCTTCGCCAGTCCAGATGAGGTTGACGAGCTTGGCTGGCAGGATCAGGCGCTGTGCGCACAGACAGATCCGGAGGCGTTCTTCCCGGAAAAGGGAGGATCGACCCGGGAGGCCAAGCGGGTATGCCGCAGCTGCGAAGTCCGGGCTGAGTGCCTGGAGTACGCGCTGGAGCACGACGAGCGGTTCGGCATCTGGGGTGGCATGTCCGAACGTGAGCGGCGCCGTCTGAAGCGCCAGGCCGTCTAGCCGGCCGCGTACATGCCGCGTTCACCTCACCAGGTGAGTCGGGGCTGTGTATCTTTAGTGCTGCGTGAGCGCAGGGGGAGTCGTTCACGTCGTCCACGCGCTCTTGCCGGGCAGGTAGCCGTGCGAGGCGCCTCGCCCCGGCCACCAGACAGGACCCTTGTCCCAGAACGCAGCGTCGCAGAACACGGCATCCCAGAACACGGGCCACCATCGCCACGTCGTCACCGCCGTGGTTGTCGCCCATGACGCCGCGCGGCTGCTGCCAGGGCTCATCAACGCGGTGCGCGAGCAGACCCACCCGGTGCAGCGCGTGGTCGGGGTGGACACCGGCAGCCGGGACCGCAGCGGGGCGACGCTGACCGAACTGCTCGGCCAGGACGCGGTCTTCGGCATGGAGGCGGACACCGGGTACGGTGCCGCCGTCGCCCGCGCCCTGCAGCACCCCGCGGCCCGCCCATCCGGGGGAACGGGCGGTACCGAGTGGATCTGGCTGCTGCACGACGACTGCGAGCCAGCCCCCGACGCCCTGGAGCAGCTGCTCGCCGGGGCCGGCCGCAGCCGGTCGGCGGCGGTCCTCGGCCCCAAGCTGAAGGACCTGTCCGACCGGCGCATAGTCCGCGAGGCGGGCATCACCACGGACCGGGCCGGCCGGCGGCTTACCGGGGTCGAGCCGGGCGAGATCGACCAGGGCCAGCACGACGGCAGCCGGGCCGTGCTCGCGGTCAGCTCGGCGGGCATGCTGGTCCGCCGCGACGTCTGGAACCAGCTCGGCGGCTTCGACGCCAACCTGCCCCTGTTCCGCGACGACATCGACTTCTGCTGGCGGGCGCACGCGGCCGGCTACGAGGTCCGGGTGATCACCGACGCGGTGGTGTACCACCGCGAGCTCTCGGCCAGGCAGATCCGCAAGACGCCCGCCACCGGAGGGCATCCGCGCATGCTCGACCGGCGCAGCGCCCTGTACGTCTTCGCGGTCAACCTGCCGCTGGCGCCGCTGCTGGCCGTGATGGGCGGGTGTGTCGCCGGGTCGCTGGTGCGCGCCGCGTACTTCCTCGTCACCAAGCAGCAGCGCAAGGCGGCCGCCCAGATCGGGGCGGTGGCCTGGCTGCTGCGCCACCCGCTGCTGCTCTGGCGCGAGCGCCGCCGGCGCGCGTCCGACCGCAAGCACGGCTATGCGGTGCTGCGCGGGCAGTTGCCGCGCAGCCGGACGCTGGGCCGGCTCGCCGAGGCCGTCGCGGACGTGCTGTCAGGCGGGTCCGGCTACGACAGCGGCGGGCTGCACCACGCCGTGGTGGACGAGCCGGGCGACGACCTGCCGCCGCCGGCCACCGATTCGGCCATCCGGCGCGTGCTGACCAGTCCGGGCGCCCTGCTCTTCGCCGGCCTGGCCGTGGTCGCGCTGGTCGCGGAGCGGCCGCTGACCGGCTCGGTGCTGTCCGGGTCGGCCATGCTCGACGGTGGGGCGCTGACCCCGCCCTGGGGTGGCGCGGGCAGCCTGTGGCACGAGTACCTGGCGGGCTACCACGACACCGGCATCGGCTCGGCCGCGAGCGCCCCGGCCTACGTCGGGGTGATGGCCCTGCTGGCCACCGTGTTCGGCGGCAAGCCCTGGCTGGCCACGGACATCCTGCTGCTCGGCTGCGTGCCGCTGGCCGGGATCACGGCGTTCCTGGCCACCCGGCGCGTCACGTCCGTGCTGACGGCCAGGCTGTGGATCGCGGTCAGCTACGCGCTGCTGCCGGTGGCGACGGGCACCGTGGCGGCCGGCCGGCTCGGCACCGCGGTCGCCTTCGTGCTGCTCCCGCTCATCGGCGCCGCGATCGGCCGGATCCTGGCCGGTCCTGCGCGCTCGGCCCGCCGCGCGGCCTGGGCGGCCGGCCTGCTGACCGCGATCGCGGCGGCCTTCGTGCCGCTGGCCTGGCCGGTCGCGGTGATCGCCGCGCTGGGGGCGGCGGCGGCCTGGCGCTGGCTCGGCCCGCGGACGGTGGTAAACGCCGCGATCATGGCCGCGGTGCCGGCCTTCGTCCTCCTGCCGTGGACCTTCCACCTGGTCGGCCGCCCTTCCGCGTTCCTCGGCGAGGCCGGCCGCGTCACGCCCGGGCTCGCCGTCGCGAGCCTGCGACCGGGGTCGCTGCTGCTGCTCAGCCCCGGCGGCCCCGGGCTGCCGCCCGCCTGGGTGACGGCCGGGCTCGTGCTGCCCGCGTTCGCGGCGCTGCTCGCCCGCCGCCGCGCGGCGCTGGTGTACACCGGGTGGGGCGTCGCGCTGGGCGGTCTGGTCCTGGCCCTCGTGGTGAGCCGGGCCCACGTGACCGGGGTGCCGCCGCAAGGCGGCACCCCGGTCAGCGCCTGGCCGGGCCTGGCGATCGCGATCGCCGCGGCCGGCCTGCTGCTGGCGGCCGTCCCGCTGATCGAGGCGACCGGCCGCGCCCTCGGCCGCGCGGGCGATCGGGCGGCCGGACGGGTCGGCACCGGATGGCGCCTGCCGGCCGCGGTGGCCGGCCTGGCCGTCGCGGTCTCGGCACCGGCGCTGGCCGCCGGGTACTGGCTGGCGGACGGGATCGGCGGCCCGCTGGCCGCGGCCGGCCCGCAGATCCTGCCGCCCTTCGTGGCGGCGTCGTCGGCCGGACCGGACCGGACCAGGACCCTGGTGCTCCGCCCGGGCGGCGACGGGGCGCTGTCCTACGCCGTCCTGCGCGACGCCGACCCGGTGCTCGGCGAACCCGAACTGGCCGAGCCCGCTTCCTCCGTGCAGGCCCTGGCGAACGTCGTGGCCTTGCTGGCCGCCGCGGGCAGCGGCGACGCCGGGGACACCGGGCAGGCACTGAGCCAGTTCGACATCGGGTACGTGCTGCTGCCCGCGCCGGTCGACCAGGCGCTGGCGCGCCAGCTCAACGCGGCCGCCGGCCTTCAGCCCCTCACCACGTCCTCCTCTTACGACCTCTGGCAGGTTTCCGGCGCGGTGGCGCGCGTCCGCGTCCTCACCCCGGCCGGCGCCGCGGTCCCCGTCCCGTCCGGCCCGGTCGGCGTGAACGCCGTCGTCGCCCCGGGGACCTCGGGCACCCTGGTACTGGCGGAGGCCTCGGGCGGCTGGTCCGCGACCCTGGACGGCAGGCCGCTGACCACGCTGACGGCGCCGGCCGGCGGCTGGGCGCAGGGTTTCGTGCTCCCCCCCGGCGGCGGCCACCTGGTCATCACGCGCGACGAGACGGCCAGGAACCTCAGCCTCGGCGGCGAGGCCGTCGCGCTGCTCGTCGCCTTCGTGCTCGCCCTGCCCGGCTCCAGGTCCGCGGCCGCCGTCCCGGCCGCCGCGGCCACCGTCCCAGACGCCGAAACCATGCCCGCCGGCCAGCGCAGGGGGCGCGCCGAGGGTACCCGGTCGGCTCGCCGCAGGCGGCGGCCGCAGGTCGCCCTGGCCCCGGTGGGGGGCAGCGCCAGGGCCGGCCCCGGCGCCGAGGCAGACGCCCGGGCCGCCGACCCTGTCCCGGTGAGCTCCGGGGCGGGCGGCCGGGCCGCGGGCAGCCCGTTCGGCACGGAAAATGGCGCGGAGTACGGCGCGGGCACCGGGTACGACGCGGACACCGGCTACGAGCCGGCCCCTCGTTACGTCCCCCAGCCCGCCTCCCGCGCGGTCGGCGCGGCGCGCGCCTCGGCCCACGGACGCGGCGGCCAGCACGCGGCGCGGCACGGTAAGCCGCCGCGACGGCGGCGGGGCGACTCCGCCGATCGCGGTGATCCGTCATGAGGGCCGTGCACCTGGTCCCGGCCGGAGCGGTCCTGATCGCGCTCGGCGCCATCGGCGGTGCCGCGCAGCTGTACCATCCCGCGGCCCCCGCCCCGAACCCGGCCGGCACCGTGACCCGCCAGGTCGCGGTGACCTCCGCCGCCCGCGCCTGCCCGCCCGCGCCGAGCGGCGGCTCGGGCCCGGTCGCGCTGATGGCCGGCGCCGCGAGCGCCCCCGGCTCAGGGACGGCGGGCGGCGTCGAGCTGACCGCGCTGCCGCCGGCCGGCCTGTCGCTGCGCCCGGCCGCCCCGGTCCGCGCGCCGGGCACCGGCATGCTCTCCCTGCTCACGGTGCCCGCCGGGGTGAGCACGAGCAAGAAGGGCGGTTCGGTGGCGCAGGGCTGGTCGGTGGCGGCCAGCGGCCCCACGGCCCAGGCCATGGAGGCCGAGGTGGCGCAGGGTTCCGGCCTGGCCAGCGTCCGCTGCGGCGAGCCGAGCTCGGACCTGTGGTTCCTCGGCCCCGGCCAGCAGAACGGCACGGCGCAGATCCAGCTCGACCTGATGAACATCGACTCGCTGGCCGCGAGCGTGTACGTCAGCGTCATCACCGACGCGGGCCAGTCCCAGGCGGGCAACGACAACGGGATCACGGTGCCGCCGCACCAGACCGTGACCCAGTCCCTGTCCTCGGTGGCCAGCGGGTCCAGCGTGGTCGCCATCGAGGTGCACACCAGCATCGGCCGGGTCGCGGCCGACGTCTGGCAGATCTCCTCCCACGGCGGCTCCGCCAGCTGGCTGCCCAGCACGGCCGCGCCGTCCACCCAGCTGGTGATCCCCGGCGTCCCGCCGTCCGGCAGCGCCGCCGGGCTCTTCCTCGCCGATCCGGGGACCTCGAGTGCCAAGGTGACCGTGGTCGCGATCACCCCGCAGGGGCACTACCGCCCGTTCGGCGCGCAGACGGTCGACCTGCCCGGCCAGTCGGCCTCCTACGTGGCCCTCACCCCGCTCGGCGGCTCGCCGGCCGCGCTCGAGATCACCTCGAACGTGCCGGTCGCGGCCGAGGTGCTGGTGCCAGGCGGCGGCGCGGGCGCCTTCACCGCCGCCACGGCGCCCATCAGCGAGCAGGCCGTGGTGGCGGGCAACACGACCGGCTCCGGGCTGGCCGCCTCGGTCGCGCTGTCCGCCCCGGCCGCCGCGGCGCAGGTGCGGCTGACCGAGATCGGCCAGGCCAGCTCCGGCGGCGCCCGGCTGACCAGCAGCCAGGTCGTGTCGGTCAAGGCCGGGCACACGCTGGTCGCGTCCGTTACGGCGCCGCGCGGGGCCCGGCACGGATCGCCGTTCGCGGTGGTCATCACCCCGCTGGCCGGATCCGGCCCGGTCTACGCCGCCCGGGTGGAGACGCAGGGCCAGAACACCATCGTGTCCATCATCCCGGCCGCCAGCGCCCTGAGCACGATCAGCCTGCCGCCGGTCCGCGACTCCTACAGCGCGATCTCGCCCTGACCGCTCACACCTCGCCGTAGCCGGGGTCGATGACCTCGGGGTCCACCCCGAGGATCTCGGCGAACTCCTCCACCACCACGTCGAAGACCAGTTCGCTGAGCTCGTCCTCGTCCTCGGCCCTGGCCATCAGCGGGCGCCGGAACAGCACGATGCGCGGCCCGGTGGCCGGGTTCTCCGGGTCGCCGGTGTCTGGCGAGCCGCGGACGATGCGGGCCAGCGGCACGCCCTCGTCGCCGATGGCGTCGGCGTCGGGGACCTCCTGCACCGCGAACTCCACGTCAGAGAGTTCGGTCTCCCAGCGCGGCTCGAGCCGCGCCACCGCCTCCAGCACCAGGTCGTCGAACTGCTGGGCCCGGCTGCGGTACAGCGGGACGCCGGGCGGCACCAGGCGGCCGCGCAGCCCGCGGCCGTGCCGGTCGCGCCGCCGCGGCCGGGCGCCGGAACCAGGCCCGGGCCCGGAGGCCGGCCCGGGCCCCGAGCCGGAGACCGGCCTCGCACCGCCGTCAGCGTTCTGCACAGTCACCGAGCGTATCCGATCGCGCCGGCCACCGGGCCGACACGGGGCAAGACGCGCAAAGCACGACACGATCACGCCGCGAAGCGTGGGTGATGGCTTTACCGCCCGCGGCCAGATACCGTCACGGGTGTATCCGACGCCGTCCCGGGGTTCCGGGACCTGGGTCCTGGGTGATGTGAGCGAGGTGGGCTGGTGGGTTCTCGTTGCTGCTCGCGCACCGCGTGCAAGCATCCTCCCGTCTACACGCTGACCTACGTCTACCGTGACTCCACCGCGGTCCTCGGCCCGCTGGCGGCGTACGTGGAACCGCACAGCTACGACCTGTGCGAGAAGCACGCCGCCCGGCTCGTCGCGCCGCGCGGCTGGGACGTGGTGCGGCTGCCCGTGGAACCGCTCCAGGACCGCGCCGACGACCTGGAGGCGCTCGCGAACGCGGTGATGGAGACGCAGCCCAGGGCGCTGGTGGAGAAGGAGCCCGTGGGGCAGGGGGTCGAGGTCAGCCGCCGGGGTCACCTTCGGGTGCTGCGCTCGGGGCCGCCGCAGGACCGATAGGCTCGGCAGTGCCGCGCGCATCAGGCGGGCGGCACCGGTCGTGTCACGGGAGGGCAGGTCCCGCATTGGGTGATCTTGCGAGCATCGTCAAGGCGTACGACATCAGAGGGGTCGTGCCCGATCAGCTCGACGAGGGCGTGGCGGAGGCGGTCGGCGCCGCGTTCGTCCGGGTGACGGGCGCCGAGACGATCGTGACCATGCACGACATGCGCACCTCCTCGGGCCCGCTGGCGGACGCGTTCGGCCGCGGCGCGGCGTCCCAGGGCGCCGACGTGCTGGCCGGCGGCCTGGGCTCGACCGACATGCTCTACTACGCCAGCGGCGACCTGGGCATGCCCGGCGCGATGATCACGGCCAGCCACAACCCGCCGCAGTACAACGGCATCAAACTGTGCCGGGCGGGGGCTAAGCCGGTGGGCATCCAGACGGGCCTGAGGGACGTTCAGGATTTGGCCGAACGGGCCTTGGTCCCCGCCCCGGCTCCCGGCACCGTCACCCCGCGGGACCTGCTCCCCGGGTACGCCGACCACCTGAGGAAGCTGGTCGACATCTCCTCGGTCAGGCCGCTTACCGTGGCGGTGGACGCCGGCAACGGGATGGCGGGCCACACCGTGCCCAGGGTCTTCGAGGGCCTGCCGATCACGCTCATCCCGCTCTACTTCGAGCTCGACGGCACGTTCCCGAACCACGAGGCCAACCCGATCGAGCCGGAGAACCTGCGCGACCTGCAGCGGGCCGTGACCGAACACCACGCCGACATCGGGCTCGCCTTCGACGGCGATGCCGACCGGTGCTTCGTGGTGGACGAGCGCGGCCGGGCCGTCTCGCCCTCGGTGCTCACCGCGCTGATCGCGACGCGCGAGCTCGCCCGCGAGCCGGGCGCGACGATCATCCACAACCTGATCACGTCCCGCGCCGTGCCGGAGATTGTCGCGGCCGCCGGCGGCGTCCCGGTACGCACCCGGGTCGGCCACTCGTTCATCAAGGCCGAGATGGCCCGGACCGGAGCCGTGTTCGGCGGCGAGCACTCCGGGCACTTCTACTTCAGGGACTTCTGGTGCGCGGACTCAGGGCTGCTCGCGGCGTTGCACACGCTGGCCGCGCTGGGCGAGCAGGCCGGGCCGCTGTCCCAGTTGCTCTCGCAGTACACGAGGTACGTCGCCAGCGGTGAGATCAACTCCGCGGTGGCGGACCAGGCCGCCTCGACCGAACAGGTCAGGCAGGCCTTCGCTGGCCGGCCTGGGGTCAGCACCGATGAGCTCGACGGGCTCACCGTCGGCACCAGCGCCTGGTGGTTCAACCTGCGGCCGTCCAACACCGAGCCGCTGCTCCGGCTCAACGTCGAGGCGGACACAGAAACCACCATGGCCGCCGTGCGGGACGAGGTGCTCGGCGTGGTCAGGGATACGACGGATCATTCGGGATAGGGAGAACCCCATGCGCATCGACGGCTGGCTGCTCGACATCCTGGCCTGCCCGGAATGCCACGCGCCGCTGCGGGTCGACGAGGACGCCAGCGAGCTCGTGTGCACCAGTGCCACCTGCGGCCTGGCCTACCCCGTTCGCGACGACATCCCGGTGCTACTGGTCGAGGAGGCCAGGCGCCCGGGGGCCGCCACGTGAGCGAGTCGGAGGGGCGCGGCGCCGCCTGGACTGTGTTTGTCCCCGCAGACCCACCCCAGGGGCGACGAAGGAGCGACGAGGGAAGAAGGCGCCTCAAAGCGCCCCGGAGGCGAGCGGGGTACACAGAGTGAGCGACGATCTGGACGGCTGGGGCGGAGCGGACTTCGCCCTGGCCGCGGACCGGCTCGACACGCCCGACGTGATCGAGGCGGCCGATCCAGGGGACATGCTGCGGCAGGTCGCCTCGGCGGGGGCCCAGGTGCGCACCGCCCTGCGCTCGTGCGCGGACACCGACCTGTCCGCCTTCGCCGCGGAAGGCAGGCCGCGCGCCATCGTCGTGGCCGGCGTGGGCGCTTCGGCCCTCGCGGGCGAGATGCTCAACGCCCTGGCCGGGCTCAGCACCCCGGTCCAGGTGGTGGTCTCGCCCGCGGAGCGGCTGCCGGGCTGGGTCGGCGCGACCGACGCGGTCATCGCCGTGTCCAGCTCGGGCGCCACCCAGGAGACGCTGGCCCTCGCGGTCGAGGCGGCCAGGCGCGGCTGCCGGCTGGCCGGCGTCGGCGCCGAGGGATCCCCGCTGCACCGGATCGCCGAGCAGGCCCGCGCCCCGTTCGTCCCTGTCGTCCCGGCGGGCCTCCCGCGCTCGATGCTGTGGGCGGTGGCCGTCCCGCTGCTCGCGATCGCCGAACGGCTGGGCGTGACCCGGATCGGGGCGGACACCTACGAGCTGGCGGCGAGCCGGCTGGAAGAGGTGTCGCACCAGTGCCGGCCCGCCAGTGAGTCGTTCGTCAACCCGGGCAAGTCGCTGGCCCTGGACCTGGTCGGCGCGCTGCCGATGGTCTGGGGCACCTCGGCGCTGAGCCGGGTCGCGGCGCGGCGGTTCGCCGGCCAGCTGCACGAGAACGCCAAGTACCCGGCGCTGTGGGGGGTGCTGCCCGAGGCGGCGCACACCCAGGTCGCCGCGTTCGACGGCCCGTTCGCCCCGCGCTCGTCCCGGCTGTCCGCGCAGGAGCCAGGAAACGGTCCTGACGACATCGCCGACCTGCCCGGCTGGGACCTGGACTACGAGGACGCCGAGCCGGCCAGCGGCTTCACCGCGCTGCGGCTGATCTTGATCGCCGATCCGGACGAGGACCAGCGGGTCGCGGCGGAGCGGGCCGCGGTCACCGAACTCGCCGGCCAGCGCGCGGTGGGCGTGTCCGAGCTCGCCATGGACGGCGAGCATCCGCTGGTGCGGCTGGCCAGCGTCATCCAGCTGACCGACTACGCCAGCGTCTACCTGGCCATCGCGTCCGGGATCGACCCGGGCCAGACCGTGGCGATCCGCGACCTCCAGGCGCGAATCGAGTAACGCGAGTGCGGATTTCCTGGCGCGAGATGCGGGCTGTGATCGCCGCGTTTGCCGCCAACCTCGGCATCGCGGTGATCAAGTTCGTGGCCTTCCTGCTCACCGGGTCCGCGTCGTTGCTGGCCGAGTCCGTGCACTCGGTCGCGGACACCGGTAACCAGGTGCTGCTGGTCGTGGGACGCGGCCGGTCCACCCGGCCGGCGTCGGACGAGCACCCGTTCGGCTTCGGCCGCGAGCGGTACTTCTACGGGTTCGTGGTGTCGGTCATGCTGTTCACTGTCGGCGCGGCCTTCTCCGTGTACGACGGCATCCACAAGATCATCAACCCGGAGGCGGTGCGCTCGCCGCTGATCGCGTTCGTCGTGCTCGCCCTGTCCGCGGTGCTGGAGGCGTTCTCGCTGCGCACCGCCATCGGCGAGGCGAACAAGGTGCGCGGCGGCCGCAACTGGGGCACCTTCATCCGGCGGAGCAAGGCGCCGGAGCTGCCAGTGGTCCTGCTGGAGGACCTGGCCGCCCTGTTCGGGCTGACGTTCGCGTTCGCCGGGGTGGCGCTGTCCGTGCTGACCGGCGACGCCAGGTGGGACGGCGGCGGCTCGCTGGCCATCGGCGTGCTGCTCGCGACGGCGGCCGCCATCCTGGCGGTGGAGATGAAGAGCCTGCTGATCGGCGAGTCCGCCAGCCCCGAAGTGCAGCGGCGGATCGTCGCCGCGCTCGAGGACGGGCCGGAGCTGGCCCGGGTCATCCACATGCGGACCGTGCACATCAGCCCGGATTCGATCCTGGTCGCCGCGAAGGTCGCGGTCAGGGAAATCGACTCCGCCGCGCAGATCACGTCGGGCATCAACGCCGCGGAAGGCCGCGTCCGCGCGGCCGTCCCGATCGCCACGACCATCTACCTGGAGCCGGACATCTACCACCCGGACATGACCGACGGCACGGACCCCTCGATCCGCGCCGTCCAGCGCAGCCACGCCCCCGCTCCGCCCGGCGACAGCGGCCCCCTCAAACCAGGCAACCCCGAGAACCCCGCCCCCGCCTAGCCCCAGGCAGCCCGTCAGCCGCAGGCACCCAGTCAGCCGCGGGACAGCAGGCGCAGGGCGCGTTCCTTCTCGAAGTCCAGGGCGCGGCCCGGGGTGGCGGGAATGCGGCCGAGGCGGCGGCCGAGGTCCGCGACGGCCGCCCGGACCGGCGGCTCGGCCAGCACCCGCAGGCCGAACGCCAGCGACGCGGGGCTGATGTCGTACCGGCGCTCCAGGGCGAGCGCCGCCGCGACAGCCTCGAGGTCCGCCTCCGTGAACTGCCGGTGGGCCGGCCCCCGCGGTCCAGCCGACACCGCCGCCGCCGCACCGGGCGCCGCCGCACCCGGGCCGGCCGCCCAAGCACCCGCCGCCAAGGGCGCCGCGCCCGCCTCGGCCGCCGCCACAACACCGCCCGCCCCGCCGGACCACGGCAGCGGGTCGCGGACCGGGGGCAGGAGGCCGAGTTCCTCGCGGTAGCGGAGCATGCGAGCTGACGTCCCCAGCCGCCGCGCGGCCTCCGTGATGCGCATAACGCCAATTCTAACAATTTTGTGTCAAGAACGCCCCCGAAAAGCTGCAGCGACCGCCCGCGCTCCCGTAGCGTGTGAGCAGAGACGAGCCACCCATCCCGTTCGGCCACATAAAGAGCCAACGGTCACGTAGAGATCAACACGTAAAGATCAAAGGGGAGAACGCATGTCCGCGGATCAGCTTCCGTTCCAGGTCGCCGACCTGTCGCTCGCTTCGTTCGGGCGTAAGGAGATCCAGCTGGCTGAGCATGAGATGCCCGGGCTGATGGCGGTGCGGGAGGAGTATGCGCCGGGCCAGCCGCTGCGCGGCGCCAGGATCACCGGGAGCCTGCACATGACGATCCAGACGGCGGTGCTGATCGAGACGCTGACCGCGCTGGGTGCCCGGGTCCGCTGGGCGAGCTGCAACATCTTCTCCACCCAGGACCACGCGGCCGCGGCGGTCGCGGTGGGCCCGGACGGCACCCCCGATGACCCGCGGGGCGTCCCGGTCTTCGCCTGGAAGGGCGAGACGCTGGAGGAGTACTGGCGGTGCACCGAGCTGGCGCTGACCTGGCCGGGCGAAGATGGCCCGAACATGATCCTGGATGACGGCGGGGATGCCACCTTGTTCGTGCACCAGGGGGCCGGGTACGAGCAGGCCGGCGGGGTCCCGTCGCCGGCCGGGGACGACCCGGAGGAGCAGGTGATCATCTTGGACCGGCTGCGGAACTCCCTGGCCGATCACCCGGGCAAGTGGACCCGCGCCGCGGCCGGCGTCAGGGGCGTGACCGAGGAGACCACCACCGGCGTGCACCGGCTCTATGAGATGGCCAGAGCCGGCCGGCTGCTGTTCCCGGCGATCAACGTCAACGACTCGGTGACCAAGTCCAAGTTCGACAACAGGTACGGCTGCCGGCACTCGCTCATCGACGGCATCAAGCGCGGCACGGACGTGCTGATCGGCGGCAAGGTC
>Ga0070708_100003030_pt1 | contig 13042 bp, 16 predicted proteins | sample KBSK5503metaG_FD_65469 | JGI IMG/M metagenome (GOLD analysis project Ga0070708, IMG submission 65469) | Corn, switchgrass and miscanthus rhizosphere microbial communities from Kellogg Biological Station, Michigan, USA - KBS K5-50-3 metaG | ecosystem: Host-associated > Plants > Roots >...
GCCGGAGCGTATTGACTATGTGGGCTGTCTCCGACGACGCGCTGCTCGCGGGCCTGGCGACGGGAGACCCCGACGCGGCCGCTGCCTTCCTCCAACGTTTCGAGCGCCGCGTGTTCGGCCTGGCCGTGACGATCGTCGGGGATCCGCGAGCCGCCGAGGACATCTCCCAGGAGGCGTTCGTACGGGCGTGGCGCCACGCCGGCGCCTACGACCCCCGGCGGGGGACGGTGGCGACATGGCTCCTGACGATCACCCGCAACCTCGCCATCGATGCGGTACGGGTGCGCCGGCCGGTCGTCATCGATCCCGACTCGATCCTGGCCCTGAACCTCAGCGACGGAGGGCGGCTGCCCGACGAGCTCGCGGCGCTGCGCGACGACGCCGATCGCCTCAGCGCGGCGATGACGCAGCTCCCGGTCGAGCAACGACGGGCATTGGTCATGGCCGGATTGCTCGGGCACACCGCGCGCGAGGTGAGCGAGGCCGAAGGCATCCCGCTGGGCACCGCGAAGACCCGCATCCGTACCGCGCTCCTGCGCCTCCGGTCGGCGCTGACCGAGGAGCGCACCGAGTGAGGCGGCATCGATGAGCGCGTCGACGTGCGCCGACGTCCGCGAGCTCGCACCCGAGCTGGCGTTGGGGATCGTGGGCGGTCCCGAACGCGCCGAAGCGCTGCAGCACGCCAGCGAGTGCGGACCGTGCCGGGCGCTCGTCGGTGAGCTGGCCGAGGCCGCCGACGCGTTGACGCTCCTCGCCCCCGAATCGGAGCCACCGCCCGGATTCGAGGAACGTGTGCTCGCGGCGCTGAGAGCGCCACGGCGGCGTATGCGCCGTCGCGCCGCGGTCATGGTCGCAGTAGCCGCCGCCGCGGCCGCGATCGTGAGCATCGTCGGCGTGCGCGTCGTCGAGAGCGTCCAGGACACGAATCGGATCGTGGCCGCCGCGAGCGACGTGCGGTCGGCGCGGATGACGGGCGCCAACGGCGTCGACGTCGGGAACGTGTTCGTCTCGAACGGCAAGCCTTCATCGGTCGTGGTGAACGTCAACTACGGGGTGCCGTCGGGGCACTACGGAATCGAGTTCCGTACCGGGTCGACCGCGAAGCAGCTCGGCGACGTCAACATCCGCGACGAACACGGCTCGTGGGGTGGCGTCGCGGCCCTCCCCGGCAATGCGACCGGTTCCGTCGTGCTCGTCAGCGCGGACGGCACGGTCGTGTGCGAGGCGCGCCTCTCGCCCGTTACCTGAGCCGCGACTCAGCGCACCGGCTGGCCGACGCCGAGCAGGTTCCCTTCACTGTCGCGGAACCACGCGCCCCGCTCGCCGACACCCTTGGACGGGTAATTGCCTTCGATGTCGGCGATGCCGTCGACGGTGCGCAGGCCGGGGACGTCGACCTCCTCGAACACCACGCCGCGCCGTCGCAGCTCGGCGACGACCGACTCGATGTCGTCGACCTCGAAAGCCATCTGCGTGTGGTCGCCCGTGGCGCGGCCAGCCGACTGGAACACGGCGAAGTAGCAATTGCCGCACCGGTAGCGCAGGCCGCCCTCACGTTCCTCGACCGGTTCGAGGCCGAGCTTCTGAGCGTAGAAGGCACGGGCCCGCTCGAGGTCCTGCGCCGGGAGGCGGGTGGACACTTCAGCGTTCTCGAACGACGTCATGCCTGTTTACGACCTCTCACGGAGTCGGTCCTCATCGGGGACGCGGGAGGTTTCTACTCTGACGCGAGCAGCCGCTCCTGCAGGAACGCGAGGACCTGCTCGAGTGCGGCGCGGGTCGGATGACCGGGCTCGTCGACGAGATCGAGTGTGAGCACGGAGTGCGCCCGCCGCTTCACGCCGTGCGGGTTGCCGCGTGACGAGTCAATCTCGACCGCGATGAACGCGTCCCCCAACTCTCGCCGAAGCGTCTCGAAGCGCTCGGGAGGGACCGCCGGGTCGGCCGTGAACCGAAGCCCGAGCAGACACGCGCCGTGTGCCGCCCGTTCGTTGACGCGCTCGAGGTCGGCGTCGCTGATCCCGACGGCCGCTTTGCGCCTCTTACCGACGGAAAACGGCAGCGACGGTTGGCTGAGCACGGGCGCCAGCATTGTCTCGTCGACCATCATCCCGAGCGCGAACCCGCCGGTAAAGCACATGCCGACCGCCCCGACCCCGGGCCCACCGCACTCGGCATGCGCGTCGGCGGCGAGTCGTCGCAGCCAGCTGATGATCGGGCTCGTCCGGTCGGTCGCCATGGTGACGAACTCGCGGGCGACACATGCCCCCACGATCGACCGCATCGTGTACGCCCATCCGAACGGCTTGCCGGGCGTGCCGAACAGCGACGGCATGTAGACGGTGAACCCGGCGTCGATGACTCGCCGGCCGAACTCAATCGCCTCCGGATGCAGGCCGGGGACTTCGTGGATCACGATCACCGCCGGTCCGGTTCCGGCGCGGAACACCTGCCGGCTGACGCCGTCATGTGTGAAGGTCGACGCCTCGAATCCCGGAAGCGAGCCGTCGGGCATCGGGCTTCATACCTCCGACGGGCTGACCTCGTCGAGCGTCCGAGCGGCGGGTTCCGGCAGCCACGGGAGCACGAAAGCCGCCGCGAGCAAGGGCGCGACGCCGCAGACGGCGATGGCGGGCCCCAACCCGCCGAGGACGTCGTCGAGGTTCGTGGCCACCAGGAGCCCGGCGGCGGAGCCGACGACCGCGCACACGAGTAGCAGCGCGTTCGACGTACCGCGCACCTCGGTCGGGAAGAGCTCGGTGTCGAACGCGACGAGGACGATCGCCGCGCAGCTGGCAGCGATGATGGCGAACGTCGCCGTCACCCAGAGCACGATGCCGCCGCCGAGGAAGAACGCCATCTGGAGGATGGTGGCCGCGGCGAGGGCAAAGATCGCGACGGGACGGCGGCCTCGCGTCTCGGCGAGGCGCGCCGCGATCACGATTCCTATCAGCCCGGGCAGTCCGGCGGTCACGCCGCGGAACACGGCGATCAGCGTGTTCGAGTAGCCGTGCTCGTCGGTGAGGAACCGGTTCGTAAGCTGCGCGGACGGCGCGCTGAAGAAATTCGTGAGGAACGCGGCCAGGCCCAACAGTACGAACCGGAAGCCGTAGACGCTCGCGAAGACCTCACGGAGTTGCCCACGCCGCCTCGTCCGGTTCGCGAGATTCGCGTACCGACTCGTCTCGTGGAGATTGCGTGCGAGACGCGGGAGCAACAAGATCGTCAACGCGCTAATGGCGAAGACAATGCGCCACGCTTGCGGCGCGACGTCCGAGATCGGCAGGAGCACGACGGCGATGGCGAAGCCGGCGCCGTACGCGAGCGCGAGCATCGACAACGCATAGGCGCGTGCGCCGTCGGGCGCTTCCTCGACGGCCGCAATCCCGGCGACGACCAACGTCGCGTTCACGAACGCCCGGGTCAGCACCTGCGCGCCAGTGAACGCGACGAAGGTCGGCGCGATCGCCGAGATCGCGTTGGTGATGCCGACACCCGCGAAGCAGATCAGGAGCAGGCGCCGGCGTCCCTGCCGGTCGGCGAGCGCGCTCGCGACGAGCGAGACGAGCACGCCTCCTCTCGACACCGCCAGCGCGAGGCCGAGCCCCCGGTTCGACACGCCGAAGGTCTTCGTGACCGAGTCTGCGGTCTGGCCGAACAATGCACCGCCGAAGTTCGCGAGGGCCGCGATCGCCGCCACCGTTGCGAGGAGCGCCGTCGCCCGGGCGGGAAAGGGCACCGGGGGGAGGAGCGGCGAGCGCTTCGGGGGCGGGGGCGCCGGACGGCCCTCGATCTCGGCTGCGAGGAGTTGGGCCCGATGCTGCAGCGTGCGTTGCTCGCCCCGGCGCAGGATGGGGCCGAAGAACCATTGGAAGTACGGGAGGCGCGGTGCGCCCTCGAGCTCCAATGAGACCCGTGTCCGGTCCGTGTCCTCGGGCTCGATGTTGACCCGCAAGCGGGCGTTCGGGTCCGTCCAGTCCAACAAGGTTCCCGTGAGCGCGCCGTCGTCGTCGCGGCGGAGCCCGAGTGTCTCGCGCGCGACTTCCTCGACCTCGGCCGGCGACGCCTCGACGGTGACGATCACGGCCCGAGGCACGTGCGGCATGCTAGGACGTTCGCCTTCGACCACCATTAGGAGCGCTCATGCCCAAGTTGAAGCCCGGTGATGCGGCACCCGACTTCGCGCTCAGCGACCAGCGCGGCAAGACCGTGAAGCTCAAGGACTTCCGAGGCAAGAAGCTCGTCGTCTACTTCTACCCGAAGGCCGACACTCCCGGGTGCACCACGCAATCGTGCGCACTGCGCGACGCCGAGCCCGACTTGAAGAAGCTCAAGGCCAAGGTGGTGGGCATCAGCCCCGACACGCCAGAGAAGCAGAAGAAGTTCGACGAGAAGTACGACCTCGGGTTCCCGCTGCTCGCCGACGAGAACCACAAGGTGGCGCAGGCGTGGGGGACGTGGGGCAAGAAGACCTTGTACGGGCGGAGCTTCATGGGAATCATCCGCTCGGCGTTTGTCGTCGACGAGAAGGGCAAGGTCGCCGACGTCTTCTACAAGGTCAGCCCGAAGGCCACGGTGCCCAAGGTGACCGACGCGCTCGAGGGGTGACGGGCGCGCAGCGTGCTACGCCCCGATGGCGTGAAACCCTCCGTCGACGTGCAGCATCTCGCCGGTCGTTGCCGGGAAGAGATCAGACAGTAACGCGACGCAGGCCTTGGCGACCGGCTCGGTGTCCTTGATGTTCCAGCCGAGCGGTGCGCGCTCGTCCCATACCGACTCGAACTGCTCGAAACCCGGAATGCTGCGCGCCGCGATCGTGCGAATCGGCCCCGCGCACACGAGGTTGACCCGAATGCCCTTGGGACCGAGATCGCGCGCCAGATAACGCGCGGTCGACTCGAACGCGCTCTTGGCGACACCCATCCAGTCGTAGACGGGCCATGCCTGGGTGTTGTCGAAGTCGAGCCCGACGATCGACCCCCCGTCGGCCATCAAGGGAAGGGCGCCGACGGCCAGTGCCTTCAGGGAATACGCCGAGACCTGAAGCGCGACGGCGACGTCTTCCCACGGCGCGGTGAGGAACCCGCCGCCCAGGCACGACTCGGGAGCGAACCCGATGGCGTGGAGCACGCCGTCGAGGCGGCCGCCGACGCGGCCGGCGAGGGCGTCGATGTCCTCCGAGTTGCTGACGTCGAGCTCGACGATCTCGGGCGGTGAGGGCAGCCGCTTGGCCGCCCGTTGCGTGAGGCTCATCACCCGTCCGAACGACGTGAGCACGACCTCGGCGCCCTCTTCCTGCGCCAACTTCGCGACCCCGAACGCGATCGACGAGTCGTTGAGCACGCCCGTGACGAGGATTCGCCGTCCGTCGAGGAGCATCCGCCGATTCTGCCTCAGAGTGGCGAGTTCGAGTGCCGGCGGGACGGGGGGCTCTCCTGCTTGGTGGCGAGGCGCGTCAGCGCCGCCGCCAGCGTCCGGCGCGTATCGGCCGGTGCGATCACCGCGTCCACGTAGCCGCGCTCGGCCGCCGGCAGCGGGCTCGAGAACCGTTCGCTGTACTCCTGCTCGAGCGCGAGTTGCTCGGCGCGGCGCGCCTGCTCGTCGGCGATGCCGGCGAGACGCTTCCGGTACAGGATCTGCACCGCCGGCGCCGCACCCATGACGGCGATCTCGGTGCCCGGCCATGCGCAGTACCAGTCGCTTCCCAGCGGCTTCGAGTCCATCACGATGTACGCGCCCCCGTATGCCTTGCGAACGACGACACACAGCCGTGGCACGGTGGCGGCCGCGTAGGCGTGCACGAGCTGCGCTCCGTGACGGATGATTCCCCGCCATTCGAGATCGGTGCCGGGCTGGAAGCCGGTCGTGTCGACGAAGGTCAACAGCGGCACGTTGAACGCGTCGCACCACTGCACGAATCGTGCGCCCTTCTGGGCAGCGGTGACGTCGAGCGTTCCTGCCCGTTGGCTGGGCTGGTTCGCGACCACTCCGACAGGGCGTCCACCGAGACGCGCGAGGCCGGTGACGAGGTTCGGCGCGTGGCGGGCACGCAACTCGAAGAAGCTGCCGTCGTCGACGACGTCGGCGACGATGTCGCGCACGTCGTACGAGGCCGTCGCGCGGTCGGGCACGACCGCCGCAGCTCGTACGGAGTCACGGTCGACGGGATCGTCGGCGAAGTCCCGCGGCGGGTCGTCGAGATGGTGGTCGGGCAGGTAGTCGAGGATCGTCGCCATCGCAGCCAACGCGTCGGCGTCGTCGTCGACGACGAGTGCGGCGACGCCGCTGCGCAGCTCGTGGACGGACGCGCCGCCGAGCGTGGCGCGGCTCACGGGGACGCCCGTGAACGCGCTGACCGTGTCGGGACCGGAGACGTAGGCGAACGCGTCGCTGGTCATCACGACCTGGTCGACGAGCCCCAGCATGAGCGCGGGCCCCGACACGCACGGCCCGACGACGGAAAGCAGGGTCGGAACGACACCGGAGGCGTCGGTCAGGGCCCGGGCCACGCGACCCCAGGCGTGCAGTGACGCCACGCCTTCGCCCACGTCGGCGCCCGAGGTCGCTATCACCCCGACAATGGGGACGCCGAGCTCGACGCCGAGGCGTACCGCCCGCTCGAGGGCGTCGCCCTCGACAACGCCGATCGCGCCACGGTGCTTGCCGCCGTCGAGGCGGAACCAGCTGACGGTCCGACCGTGCAGATCCGAGAGCGCGGCGGTAACGGCGTCGCTGCGCTGCGCCATCACCGGCGCCGCTGGTGTCGGCGAGAACAGCGGCGTCACGAGGCTGCGATCAGTCGGCGGCGGCGAGCACGAGACAAGCGTTGTGGCCGCCGAACCCGAACGAGTTCGAGATCGCCGGCTTCGGGCCGACCTCGCGAGGCGAGCCCGCCACTACGTCGAGCTCGATGTCGTCGCCCAGCTTCTCGAGGTTCGCGGTCGGCGGCACGATGCCGTCCCGCACCGAGAGCAGCGCGGCAACGGCTTCCACCGCGCCGGCGGCGCCGATCAGGTGCCCGGTCACGCCCTTGGTCGAGGTCACCACGGGCGCGGAGTCGCCGAAGACCTTGCGGACGGCCTCGGCCTCGGCGGCGTCGTTCAGCGGTGTCGACGTGCCGTGCGCGTTCACGTGCCCGATCGCAGATGGTTCCACGGCGGCGTCGTCGAGCGCGAGCTGCATGCAGACGGCGGCGCCGGCGCCCCCGGGAGACGGTGCAGTGATGTGGTAGGCGTCGGCGTTGCGTCCGTACCCCGCGACCTCGCCGTAGACGGTCGCGCCCCGCGCCCGCGCCCGCTCGAGCGGCTCGAGCACGACGCAGCCGGCGCCCTCGCCGATCACGAAGCCGTCACGGTCGGCGTCAAACGGCCTCGACGCGCGCTCGGGCGCGTCGTTGCGCGAACTGAGCGCGCCCATGCGCGCGAACGCGGCGATCGTGAGCGGCGTCACGGCTGCCTCTGTTCCGCCGGCCATCACGACGTCGGCGGTGCCGTCGCGGATCAGGCGGACGCCCTCGCCGATGGCGTGCGCGCCGGCCGCGCACGCGGTAGCGACGCAAAGGTTGGGTCCCGTCCATCCCAGTTGCATCGCGACGACGCCGGCGGTCGCGTTGGGCATCATCATCGGCACGAAGAACGGGCTGACGCGTGACGGACCCTTCTCGAAGTAGAGCCGCTCGTTCTCCTCGAGGGTGTGCAGCCCGCCGACGCCGGTAGCGATGATCACGGCGCAGCGACTCGGGTCGGCGCCCAGCTCGCCCGCGTCACCGAGCGCGTCGGCGGCGGCGCCGAAGCCGAGCTGGGTGACCCGGTCCTGGCGACGCGCCTCCTTGGGCCCGAAGTACTCGACCGCATCGAAGTCGCGGACCTCGCCCGCGAACGTGATCGACAAGTCGGCCGGATCGAAGCTCTCGATCCTGCGCGCGCTCGCCCGACCCGCGCACAGCTGCTCCCAGAACGACGCCACGTCGTTCCCGGCCGGCGTCTTGACGCCGAGGCCGGTCACGACGACGCGCGGGCGACCACGCTGGTCGACGTCACTCATGCTTCGGCGCCGACTTTGCTCAGCACGAGGTCGACGGCTTGTCCGACGGTCGTGACGCCCTCGAGATCCTCTTCGGGCACCGAGATGTCGAAACGCTCCTCGAGACCCATCACCATCTCGACGAGGTCGAGGCTGTCGGCATCGAGATCTTCCTTGAAGCGCGCGCCCTCGGTGACGCTGTCGGGCTCGACGCTCAAGACCTCGACTGCGACCTCGCGCAGCACGCTCAGTGCTTCGTCACGTTCCATCCAGTCCTCCAGTCGCGTACGGATGGTCGGGGTTCAGTGTCCCATCCCCAGGCCCCCGTCGACGGGGACCAGAGCTCCGGTGACGTACCCGGCAGGGTCCGAACAGAGAAAAGCCACCACGGCGCTCACCTCGTCCGGCCTGCCGAACCTACCCAGTGGCACCGCGTCCTCCGCCTTGACCTGCCACTCGTCGGAGAGGCCTTCGGTCATCGAAGTCACGATAGGCCCCGGCGCGACGACGTTGCAGGTGACGTTGCGTGGCGCGAGCTCCCGGGCGACGGAGCGTGTCAGCCCTAAGAGGCCGGCCTTCGCCGCTGCGTAGTTCGCCTGGCCCGGCCCGCCGCGATGCGCACTCACGGATGAGACGTTGACGATGCGGCCCCACCGGGCACGCATCATCTTGGGCGCGGCGCGCCGGATCGTGTGGAACGCGCCGGTGAGGTTCGCGTCGATGACGCTTCGCCATTGCTCGTCCGACATGCGGACGACGAGGCCATCTTCTGTTGTGCCCGCGTTGTTCACGAGTAGCTCGACAGGTCCAAGCGCGTGTTCGATCTCGCCGAACGCGCTGTCCACTGCGGCCGGGTCCCGTATATCGGTGCGCACCGCAAGCGTGTCGGCGCCCGCCTTTTCGACGGCCGCGCGCGTGGCCTTGGCGCCGTCGTCGTCGCTCGAGTAGCAGAACGCGATGCGGTGACCGGCTTCGGCGAGCGCGACCGCGATGGCGCGGCCGATGCCGCGGGACCCGCCGGTCACGAACGCGGTCCGAGCGTCCGTCACGGCTTGCCCCATTGCAGGAGCGCGCTGGCCCAGGTCATGCCGGCGCCGAATCCCGACATGAGCACGAGGTCGCCGTCGTGGAGCCGGCCATCGTCGGCGGCCTCGGCCAGCGCGAGCGGGATCGACGCGGCCGACGTGTTGCCGTAGCGGTCGATGTTCACGATCGTGCGGTCCGCCGCGATCCCGAGCCGGGTCGAGGCAGACTCGATGATGCGGATGTTCGCCTGGTGCGGGACGAACCACGCCACGTCCGAGGCCGCCACCCCGGCGCGATCGAGCGTCGTGCGCGCCGACTCGACGACGACCCGCACTGCTCGCCGGAAGACTTCCTGGCCCTGCATCTTCAGGTACTGCTCGCCGGCGGCGATGGTCTCGGCGGTCGCCGGCATGCGGCTGCCGCCGGCGCGGATCTCGAGCAGCCCGGCCGCCGAGCCGTCGCAGCCGAGGTCCCAGGCGAGGACACCGGGCCCGTCGTCGGGGGAGCGACTGAGGACGGCGGCGGCGGCGCCGTCGCCGAAAAGGATGGACGTTGCCCGGTCGTCGGGGTCGATGATGCGGCTCAGGATCTCTGCCCCGACGATCAACACGTGATCGAGGTTGCCTGTGGCCAGGAGCGACGAGCCGACCACGAGCATGTAGACGAACCCGGCGCACCCCGCGCCGAGGTCGAACGAGCCACAGCGAAGACCGAGGCCCTCGCCGACGAACGCGCCGGTGTGGGGGATCGGCTGCTCGGGGCTGGCGGTGGCCACGATGAGCAGGTCGACCGCGTCGGGTGTGATCCCGGCGTTCTTGATGGCCGCCGTGCCGGCGTCGATGGCGAGCGACGCGGTCGTGTCCGTCGTCGCGGCGACGTGCCGCTCCCGAATGCCGGTGCGTTCGACGATCCACGCGTCGGTGGTGTCGACGCGCTGCTCCATCTCGGCATTCGTGACGAGCTTTTCTGGAACGGCCGTTCCCCAGCCGCCGACGCAAGCCCGCACCGCTATGCGACTCGCAGCCAGGCGACGGGCTCGCCCTGACGGAGACGTTCGCCGTCGTTGGCGAGCAGACCGGCGAGGATGCCTCGGAAGGGGCTGCGGACGGGGGTCGAGATTCCCGGCCCTTCGATCACACCTACAGCCTGCCCCGCGTCGACACTCTGACCACACGCGACGTCGTGGCCGAACAGCGGACGGAAGACGCCGACCGAGGGGGCCACGATCACCCGCTCGGGCACCGCCAGGCCCTCGCCGTGCACGAGTGCCAACTCCATGGTCATCGAACCTCCGTGAGTGCGGGCAGATCTTCGGGGGTCGCCACACCCTGGACGGGCAGATCGGGCACGATCCGCTTCGCCAGGGTCGCCAGCATCGAGCCGTGTCCGACTTCGAGGCACCGTGTCGTGCCCATGCCGGCGATGGTCACCATCGAGGTGCGCCACCGGACCGGATCCGTGACATGCACGGCGAGGCGGGAGCGCCAGCCGTCGGCGTCCTCGTAGGGCTGCGAATCCCCGTTCGAGACGACCGGAGCGTCCGGCGGTGACAGGGGGACCGACGGCAACTCGGCCGCGAGGCCTTCGGCAGCGTCACGCATCAACGGCGTGTGGAACGCGCCGCCGACGTTCAACGGCGTGGCCCGCTTCACCCCCAACTGCTTGGCCTTGGCGGAGCCCTCCTCGACGCCGTCCGGCGTGCCGGCGATCACGACCTGGCCGGGGGCGTTGTCGTTGGCGATCCAGCACCCGTCGGGCGCGGCCCGGCATGCCTCCTCGGCCTGCTCGAGCGAGGCGCCGAGCAGGGCAGCCATGCGACCGGGATGCGTGTCGGCGGCCGCCTGCGTGAGCTCCGCCCGCCGGGCTGCGAACTGCACGCCCTCCTCGAGGGGCAGCGCTCCCGACGCGATGAGCGCCGTGACCTGCCCAAGGGAGTGTCCCGTGAACGCGATCGGCGCCTCGATGCGTTCGCGCACGGCCTCCCACGCCACCAGCGACGTCAGCAGGACGGCGAGCTGGGCGTCCCGGGTTCGGGACAGCTGCTCGGGAGGGGCGTCGAGGATGAGAGAGGACAGGGGCTCGCCCAGGGCGGCCTCGGCACGGTCGACGACGCCCCATGCGGGGTGGTCGCGCCACGGCGCGCCCATGTCTGTGGTTTGGGTCCCCTGACCGGGGAAGATGACGGCGATGCCCACGAGCTCGCTTCCGCCCGAACGTGTGGTTGCTGCTCCGACCAACGGTGTCCGGGCAGGGTTACACGCTCAGATTGCGCTCAGGAAAACGGCATGTAACGTCTCGTCGCTCGTGGCAGCGACCTGAGGAAGCGAAGCCGGTGGGGACCGATTCCGACGCTCTCATCGCCCTGCTCCCGCACCGGCCGCCGTTCCGGTTCGTCGACGCCGTGGACACGCTCGAGCCCGGAATCTCCGTGCAGGGTCGGTACCGCGTCACCGGCGACGAAGCCTTCCTTGCCGGTCACTTCCCGGGGAACCCGGTCTTTCCCGGCGTCCTCCAGCTCGAGGCGCTGGCACAGGCGGGCGCGATCGCCGTGCTGGCGGACGACCGGTACGCCGGCAAGCTGCCGCTCTTCGGTGGGGTGGAGAAAGTGCGATTCCGCCGGCTCGTGCGCCCCGGCGACGAGCTGGTGACAGAAGTCGAGCTCGAACGCCTCAGCGCCCGGGGCGGCTGGGGCCGAGGTCGGGCGACGGTCGACGGGAAGGTGGCCTGCGAGGCGCGGCTGTTCTTCGCGCTGGCGAACGCCGAGTAGCGGCTATGCCGAGGAGCGGCGCTCGGGGTCGAGGTCGAAGACCTCGGCGCGGGGGCCAGATGGCCCCTCGGCCTTCTCGTTGTCCTCCTCCTCGGCGATCTCCTTCGGATCTTCGCCGAGGAGGAGCCTCGATTCGACGTCGTCGGGGATCCGGGGTTCCGACCGGATCCGTCGCCACGGCGCCACCACGATGACCACGAGTAATCCGAGACAGGCGACCCCGACCAGGATGGCCACCCACTGATTGGTTTCCAGGGCGAGGTACATCACCACTCCGCGCGTCTAACTGTGTGCATCCTAACGAGGGCGTACCCACTTACCGCGTTTCCAGAACGGTCGGATCGCCTCAAAGGGATGAACAGTGCCCGGGGCGGGATTCGAACCCGCACGCCCTTTCGGACAATGGATTTTGAGTCCATCGCGTCAGCCATTGCGCCACCCGGGCCTCGGGTCAGGTTACTGACGCATCCAAACGGCTCGTAGGAGACCTGTGACTCAGTCGCCGGCGCTGATGCCGAGGCGCTTGGCGATCACGTTGTTCATGATCTGGTCGGTGCCGGCGCCGATGCGCTGGAGGCGGGCGTCGCGCCAGGCCCGGCTCACCGGGGTCTCCTCCATGTACCCGTAGCCGCCGTAGACCTGGAGGCACGCGTCGGCGAGGCGGTTCTGCATCTGGGCGCAGTACTTCTTCGCCATCGAGATCTCCGCGACGGGATACTCGCCGTGCAGGATCCGCCACACGGTCGCATACAGGAGAGCGCGTCCGGCTTCGAGTTCCGTGGCGGCGTCGGCGAGCATGTGCGCGATCACCTGATGGTCGGCGATGGGCTTTCCGAACGCCCGCCGTTCCCGGCCGTACGCGATGGTTTCCCCGAGGATCTTCTCGGCCTGCCCGACGCACGCGGCGGCGCTCGCCAATCGCTCGTACTGGAACTGCCACATCTGCTGCGAGAATCCCTGGCCGGGCTCGAGGCCGATGAGGTTCGCGTGCGGAACGGGCACGTCGTCGAGCGCGATCTCGGCGGTGTCGCTCGAGCACATTCCGAGCTTCTTCAGCGTCCGGGACACCGACACACCCGGCAGATCCGTGTCAACGAGGAACAACGAGATGCCGCGGTACCCCGAGCCGGGCTCGGTCTGGACCACGAGCGTCAGGAAGTCGGCGCGGGCGCCGTTGGTGATGAACATCTTGCGGCCGTTGACGATCCACGTCTCGCCGTCTCGCAC
>Ga0070708_100003031_pt1 | contig 13040 bp, 11 predicted proteins | sample KBSK5503metaG_FD_65469 | JGI IMG/M metagenome (GOLD analysis project Ga0070708, IMG submission 65469) | Corn, switchgrass and miscanthus rhizosphere microbial communities from Kellogg Biological Station, Michigan, USA - KBS K5-50-3 metaG | ecosystem: Host-associated > Plants > Roots >...
ATGGCGAAGTACTTCGCCACGTCGTTGGCGATGCTGAACGTGGTGAGCGAGCCCCGCGTGATCAGCATCTGCTTCCCGATCTCCACGATCTCGATCAGCTTGGTAGGGTTCGAATCGAGGTCCACCAGGTTGCCCGCCTCCTTCGCAGCCTGGGTCCCGGTGTTCATCGCCACGGCCACGTCGGCCTGCGCCAGCGCCGGCGCGTCGTTGGTGCCGTCACCCGTCATCGCCACCAGCTTGCCACCGGTCTGATGCTTCCGGATCAGCGCCAGCTTGGCCTGCGGCGTCGCCTGGGCCAGGAAGTCGTCGACGCCTGCTTCCGCCGCAATGGCGGCGGCGGTAAGCGGGTTGTCTCCGGTGATCATCACCGTGCGGATGCCCATCTTCCGAAGCTCGGCGAACCGCTCCTTGATGCCGCCCTTGACGATGTCCTTGAGCTGAATCACGCCCAGCACGTCGACGCCGTCGGCGACGACCAGCGGTGTGCCCCCCTGCCGGGCGATCCCGTCCACGGTGGTCCGGACGGCGCTCGGCAGCCGGCCGCCCCGTCCTTTGACGTAGCCCTCGATGGCATCAGCCGCACCCTTGCGGATCTCGCGACCGTCGAAGTTCACCCCGCTCATCCGGGTCTGGGCGCTGAACGGCACGAACGTGGCCCCCAACGCATGGATGTCCCGCTCGCGAAGCCCGAATCTCTCCTTCGCAAGCACGACGATGCTCCGCCCCTCCGGCGTCTCGTCGGCGAGCGAGGCCAGCTGGGCCGCGTCCGCCAGCTTGTCCGGCGAGATGCCCTCCGCCGGCAGAAACGCAGTCGCCTGTCGGTTGCCCAGCGTGATCGTGCCGGTCTTGTCCAAGAGGAGCACGTCCACGTCCCCCGCGGCTTCCACGGCCCGGCCGGACATCGCGATGACGTTCGCCTGGATCATGCGATCCATGCCGGCGATGCCGATCGCCGACAGCAGGCCGCCGATGGTAGTGGGGATGAGGCAGACCAGGAGCGCTACGAGCACCGTCACCGTAACCGCTGTCCCGTGCCCGGCGACCTTGACGCTGTAGATCGAGAACGGGAGCAGCGTGACCGTCGTGAGCAGGAAGATGATCGTCAGCCCGGCCAGCAGAATCTCGAGCGCGATCTCGTTCGGCGTCTTCTGGCGCTTGGCGCCCTCGATCAGCCCGATCATCCGGTCGAGAAACGATTCCCCCGGATTGGTCGAGACCCGGACCACCAGCCAGTCGGAGAGCACGCGCGTGCTTCCGGTTACGGCACAGCGGTCGCCCCCGCTCTCGCGAATCACGGGGGCGCTCTCCCCCGTGATTGCGCTCTCGTCCACCGTGGCGATGCCCTCGATGACGTCCCCGTCCGCCGGAATGAACTCACCGGCGCTCACATAGACGACGTCCCCCTTGCGGAGGCTGCTCGCCGGGACCGGTTGCGCCGACTGCTTGTTGTCCGGCCGGGTGAGCTTCTTCGCGACGATATCGCGCCGCGCCTTGCGCAGGTTCTCGGCCTGGGCCTTGCCCCGGCCTTCCGCCATCGCCTCGGCGAAGTTCGCGAAGAGCACCGTGAACCAAAGCCAGAGCGAGATGGCGAGGATGAAGCCGGGACCGGCCTCCCCGCGCCCGGCGAGTGCGAATATCCACAGTACCGTGGTAAGGAGGCTGCCTACCTCCACGACGAACATGACCGGATTTCGCACCACGTGGCGCGGGTCGAGCTTCCGGAACGCCGCCGCAATGGCGTCCCGCACGATCGGCGGGTCGAAGAGCGGCCGGGCCTTGCCTCGAGTGGTCATGGACGATTACCTGCCGGAGAGCATGAGGTGTTCGACGATCGGTCCGAGCGCCAGGCCCGGGATGTGGGTCAGGGCGCCCACGATCACCACGGTGCCAACCAGCAGCACGACGAACAGCGGCGTGTGCGTGGCCAGTGTCCCTACGCTGGCCGGCACCTGCTTCTTGGCCGCGAGCGAGCCCGCGACCGCGAGCGCCGGGATCGCCACCCAGTAGCGGGCCAGCAGCATGCAGATGCCACCCACGACGTTGTAGAACGGCGTGTTCGCGCTGATACCGGCGAAGGCGCTCCCGTTGTTGTTCGACATCGACGAGAAGGCGTACAGGATTTCGGTGAACCCGTGGGGACCGGGGTTGGGAGGGCCGGCGCGCCCGGCATCGGTGCTGACCGCGACTGCCGCCGCCACCAGTACCAGCAGGTTGGGAATCAGGATCGCGATGGAGGCCATCTTCATCTCGAACGCCTCGATCTTCTTGCCCAGATACTCCGGCGTTCGACCGACCATGAGCCCGGCGATGAATACCGTGACGATGACGAAGAGCAACATGCCGTAGAGTCCCGAGCCCACGCCGCCGTAGATGATCTCGCCGAGCTGGATGAGCCAGAGCGGAATGAGGCCGGCGAGCGGCGTAAAGGAGTCGTGCATCGAGTTCACGGAGCCGTTCGAGGCCGCCGTCGTGGCCGTGGCCCACACCGTCGAGTTCACGATCCCGAACCGCACCTCCTTGCCTTCCATGTTCCCGCCTGGCTGGATCGCGCTCGCCCGCTGATCCACGCCCAGGTCCGTCAGCGCGGGATTGCCCTGTTGCTCCAGCAGCGTACAGGGCACGACCAGCGCCACGAATACGACCGTCATCGCGGCAAGGATCGCCCAGCCCTGCCGCGTGTCCTTTACCATCTTCCCGAAGGTGCAGCAGAGCGCTGCTGGGATCAGCAGGATGGCGAGCATCTCGAGGAAGTCCGTGAGCGGCGTCGGATTCTCGAAGGGATGCGCCGAGTTGGCATTGTAGAAGCCACCGCCGTTGGTGCCGAGCTGTTTGATCGCGATCTGGGACGCGACCGGCCCGAGTGGGATGGTTTGCGTGGTGACGCGCGCGGTATCCGGACCCACGGCTTGAAGCAGCGGCACGGTCCGGGGCGGGCCGAAGGTCTGCGGCACGCCCTGCCACACCAAGATCAGCGAGAAGACGAGGGACAGTGGCAGCAGGATGTAGAGCGTCGTGCGGGTGAGATCCACCCAGAAGTTCCCCACCGTCTTGGCGGAATGCCGCGCGAGCCCGCGGATCAGGGCGACCAGAATCGCCATCCCGGTCGCCGCGGAAAGAAAATTCTGCACCGCGAGCGCGCTCATCTGGGTGAGATAGCTCATGGTGCTCTCGCCGCCGTAGGACTGCCAATTCGTATTCGTGATGAAGCTGACGGCGGTGTTGAACGAGAGATCGGGTGAGGCGGCTCCCAAGTGCTGGGGATTGAGCGGCAGGAGGCCCTGGAGGCGTTGGATCGCGTAGACGACGAAGAGGCCCAGCGCGTTGAAGCACAGCATCGCGGCCGCGTAGGCCACCCACCCCTGCTCCGTCTCGGGCGACACCCAGAGGAGGCGATAGGTGAGTCGCTCCAGCGGCCGGAGCAGGCGCTCGAGCCAGACCGGCTCGCCCTCGTACACCCGGGCCATGTAGCTGCCCAGCGGCTTGGCGAGGAGCAGCAGGACCGCCACATACAGGCCCAGCTGCAGCCAGGCGGCCCCGGTCACGAGAACAGCTCCGGCTTAAGCAGCGCGACGAACAGATACACCAGCAGCGCCACGGAAATCGCGCCGCTTGCCCAGTACAGGACCGTCATCGTCTCACCTCAGACCTTCTCGCAGAGCCGCACCAGGCCCCACGTAAGGACGAAGAGGCCGAGACCGAGCAGCAACAGCATTGCGTCCATGCACGATACCTTGGCGGATCGGGTTGGACCGGAACCTATCGGCCGCGGCGTCAGCGCGGTGTCAATGAAGGGCGCCGCCCCGTTAAGATTCCGTCAAAATGCGCGATATCCTTCTCTTTGATTTCGGAGGCACGCTCGACGCTGACGGCGACCGCTGGGCCGTGCGCTTCCATCGGGCCTACGCTCAGGTCGGGGGCACGATGGCCTTTCCGGCCTTCGAGCCGCTCTTCCGCGAGGTGGACCGCCGGCTCGAGCAGGACAGCGCGGTGCGCGCGATGGGCTTTCGTGCGATGGTCACGCACCAGGCCAGCGTGCTACGCGAGATGGTGCCCGACGCGCACGCGATCCCGTTCGACGAGGCGGCCGCACGGTTCCACGCCGAGTCGGTCGCGATGGTCGAGCGCAACCGCAGCCTGCTGGAGCGACTGGCGCCGCGCCATCGCCTCGGCGTCGTCTCCAACTTCACCGGCAACCTGGACCACTGCCTCGCGGAGCTGGATCTGCTGCAATTCTTCTCGGTGACGGCGGACTCGCTGATCGTGGGATGGACCAAGCCCGATCCTCGCCTCTTTCTCCACGCGCTCACCGTGCTCGGCGCGCGGCCCGACGCGGCCTGGATGATCGGCGACAACTTCGAGGCCGACGTCCGGCCGGCGGCCGCGCTGGGCCTGGCCACCTGCTGGCTCGCCGGCGCCGATCGCGTGGCCCCGGCCGATGGCGTCGCCACCCGCCGCATCGCGCGGCTCACCGATCTCCCCGCCGTGCTGGCGTGACATGCAAGGACTGATCCTCGCGGGCGGTGAAGGGAGCCGGCTCGCCGCGAGCGGTGTGACCACGCCGAAGGCACTGGTGCCGGTGCGCGGCGTGCCGCAGCTCGTGAGGCTCGCCCGCGTCCTCGAGCGCGCCGGCGTGGCGTCGCTCACGTGTCTCGTCCGCCAGGGCATGCCGCTCGATCCGATCCGGCCCGAGCTCGACCGCCTCCGCCTGCCGGTCCGGACCCACGAGTGCCTGACGCCGTCGTCCCTGCACACGCTCGTCGCCGGGCTCGCGGTCACCCCGCCCGGGGAGGTATTCTGCACGATGGTGGACACGGTGATGCCGGTCGCCGATTGGCTGCGTGTCTACGCCGATGCCCGTACACTCCTCGGCGGCGGCGCCGACGTCGTGCTGGCGGTGACCCCGTTCATCGATGACGAGCGACCGCTCTATGTGGTCCGGGACGCCGCGGGGCGGGTGACCCGTGTGACCGATGACCCTATGGCGGCGCCGCTCGTGACCGGCGGCGTGTACGCGTTCGGCCCCCGCGCCCGTGCGGCCGCGGCGGCCGCCCTCGACGCGGGCCAGGAGCGGATGCGGGCGTTCCTACGGACCGTGGTCGCGACCGGGTTTGATGTGCGGACCGTGGAGGTCGAGCGGATCGTGGATCTGGATCACCGCCGCGACCTGGACATCGCAAATGCGTGGCAAGACTCCTGCGACGAGGGGGACCCGCCGATGGGCTAGGCGTCACCCGGGAGACAGATTGTCGCTAATCCGTGAACGAGTGGGACATTGTGTCGCACTCTATCGTAAGCCGGCATATTCGCCCCAGCAGCATCTTGCGAACGACACCGCGATCATGAATGGGGTCGTCGCCGAGCTCGAGCATCGCGGCTGGCGGATCTCGCGCGCCTCCGAGGGGGATCTCGAAGGCGGGCCGCTGCCGGTCGCCAACCTGTATCTCAACATGTGTCAGGGCGCGGCCGCGTCCGAGCGCCTCATCGCGCTGGAGCACGCCGGGGCGGTGCTGGTCAACACGCCGACGAGCGTGCTCGCGTGTCACCGCCACCACCTCGTGCGTGCGCTCGCCGAGGGTGGGATTCCGTTCCCGCGCACGCTGATCGTGCCTACCTGGCTCTCGCCCGATGCGGCGCGCGCGCTCTCGGATTTCGTCGCCCCGCATCGCCGCGTGTGGATCAAGCGCGGCGACGTGCACGCGGTCGGCCCGGACGACGTCGTGTTCACCCGGAACGAGCAGGTCGTCGCGGTGCTCGCGCAGTTCGCCGCGCGCGGCATTGGACGGGTGGCCGTGCAGGAGCACGTGCGGGGCCCCGTGCTCAAGTTCTACGGCGTGGCGGACGCCGGCTTCTTCCGCTTCTACGACGCCAAGTGGGGACCCACGGGCCCGGCGCCCGTGGTGGACGAGGCGCGCCTCCGCGCAGTGGCGGGCGCCGCGGCCGCGCGGCTCGGGCTCAGGGTGTTCGGCGGCGACGTGGCCCTCCCCGAGCCGGACCAGCCGGTGCTGATCGACCTCAATGACTGGCCGAGCTTCGCGCCCTTCCGCGCCGAAGCAGCGGCCGCCATCGCGAGCTTCGCCCACACTAACGCCTTTCCCGGAGTCGCCGCGTGACCGTCGTCGAGCCCCTGCTCCGGATCCCGGGGCCCCGTTCGCAGGCCTGCTTCGACGCCGAGGCCGAGTACCTGGCGCCCGGCACGCAGAGCGTCGCGCTCTTCACCCGCCTGACGATGGACCGGGGCGAGGGCGCGCTGCTCTACGATGTGGACGGCAACCGGTACATCGATCTGCTGGCCGGCGTGGGCGTCGCGAGTCTAGGCTATGCCCATCCCAGGTACGTCGCGGCGATGCAGCGGCAGGTGGCGCGGCTCCACGTGGGCAGCTTCACCTCCGAGCACCGCGCCGCCCTGGTCAGGCTCATCGCGAACCTGACCCCCGGCGACCTCAACCGCACCCAGCTCTACTCCAGCGGCGCCGAGGCGGTGGAAGCGGCGGTACGCCTAGCGAAGTCACACACCGGGAAGACCGAGATCGTCGGGTTCTGGGGCGGCTTCCACGGCAAGACCGGCGGCGTGCTCCCGCTCCTGAGCGGCAGCTTCAAGCAAGGCCTCGGCCCGCTGATGCCGGGCGCCTACTCGAGCCCGTATGCCTCCTGCGCCCGGTGCGCGTTCGACAAGACCTTCCCCTCCTGCGAGTGGCACTGCGTGAGCTTCCTCCGCCGCAAGCTGGAGCTCGAGACCACCGGCGACCTCGCTGCGATCCTGGTCGAGCCGATCCAGGGCACCGCGGGCAACGTCGTGCCGCCGCCCGGCTACCTGAAGGCGCTCCGGACGCTGGCGGACGAGATCGGCGCCCTGCTCATCGCGGACGAGATGATCTGCGGCTTCGGCCGCACCGGCGAGATGTTCGGCGTGAACCACGAAGGCATCGTGCCGGACATCATGCTGGTCGGCAAGGGATTCGGCGGCGGGTTTCCCATGAGCGGGGTGATCGCGCGCGAGTCGGTCGCCTTCGCGAAGCCCTGGGCCAACCCGAGCGGCAGCTCGTCGAGCTACGGCGGCAACCCGCTCGCAGCGTGCGCCGCCCGCACCACGATCGAGACGATCCTGGAGGAGGACCTGGTCGCCCACAGCCGCGACCTCGGCGCCGGGATGCTCGCCGAGCTCAAGCGCTGGGAGGCGGAGATTCCGATCGTGAGCGACGTGCGGGGGCGGGGCCTCATGATCGGCTTCGATCTTGTGGCGCCCGGAACCCGGACGCTGCTCGACAAGAAGAGCACGCGCTGGATTTTCGATACGCTGCTGGCGCGCGGCGTGCTCGCGATGATCTACAACCCCGAAGTCCGCCTCAACCCGCCGCTCGTGATCAGGGAAGACGAGGCGATGCAGGCCCTGGCCATCATGAAGGACGTGCTGAATGACGCAGCCGACCGCGCTGGCCGCTAAGGGGCAGGTGGTAGAGGAGTGGATCGACCTGCACTTCTTCCGCCCGCTCGGCTTCCGCATCGCCCGGGCGCTCCAGGGGACGGGCGCGACGCCGGATCAAGTGACCGTGGCGAGCCTGCTGCTCGGGCTCGCCGCGGGTCACCTCATGGTCTACCGGAGCGCCGCGCTGAACGCCGCCGGTGTCGGCCTCTTCATCGTGTCGGACATCTTCGACAGCGCCGACGGCCAGCTCGCGCGGATGCGGGGGACGTCCACCCGCTTCGGCCGTATCCTCGACGGGGCGTCCGACAACCTCCGTTTCATCAACCTGTACGTGCACCTCCTGGTACGGCTGCTGCTCGCGGGCGCGGGCTGGGAGGTTGTCGCGCTCGCGCTCGCGGCCGGCGTGAGTCACTCGTTCCAGAGCGCCGCGGTGGACTTCATGCGCCAGGCATACCTCTATCTCGGCGCCGGCCGCGGCAGCGAGCTCGATCTGCCCGAGACCGCTGGGCGCACGGACGCCCGAACCTGGCTCCAGCGAGTCGGCGCCTTCCTCTACCGGGACTACGTGCGGCGGCAGGCCTGGCTCTTCCCCCGCACCGTCGAGCTGGTCCGCGCCACAGGGGCCGAGGCGGGCGAGCCGCTCCGCGCCGAGTACCGCGACCGCACGACCGCCCGGGTCGGCCGGTGCGCCTGGATCGGACAGAACATGCGTTTCCTGCTCCTCGCCGTGACGGCGGTCCCCGGGTGGCCCACCGGCTTCTTCTGGCTCACCGTCGGGCCCCTCAACCTGATCCTGCTCGGTCTGGTGCTCGGGCAGGAGCGTGCCGCCCGCGCGCTGCTCCGCGCAGTCGTGGCGCCCGCCCGGCCCCGTGCCCCGGCCCGTGCCCGCATTGCCTGAGCGGCGTTACCGCGGCGCCATCGTCGGCCTGGGGGGGACTGCCCGCCAATCGCACCTCCCCGCCTTCCGGCTGCCCGCGGCGTCGCGGCTCGAGATCGTGGCCGCGGTGGACCCGGCGCCGGGCGTAGTGCCGCTTCCCGGGCTTCCGCTGTTCCGCGATCTTTCGGAGCTTCCCGGGCTGGACGTTGACTTCGTGGACGTCTGCACGCCGACCGCGTCCCATCTCGAGCTCACGCTCGCCGCGCTGGACCAGGGCATGCACGTGCTCTGCGAGAAGCCCGTGGCCCTCACGCCCAAGGAAGCGGAGCGTATCCGCTGCGCCGCGCGGGCGGCGAACCGGGTGGTGATGCCCTGCCACCAGTACCGGTTCAATCCCGTGTGGCGGAAGGTGCGGCGGTGGCTGGACGAGGACGCGATCGGCCGCTGGTACCTCGCGGAGTTCGACGTGTACCGCCTCATGGCCGACCCCGGCGCCGGGCGCACGGTGACGCCCCCCTGGCGCGGCAGGGCGGCCGACGCCCGGGGCGGGGTGCTGCTGGACCACGGTACCCACCTCATCTATCAGCTGCTGGATGTGGCCGGGCCTCCGGTCACCCTTCGGAGCTGGTCGGGACGGCTGCGCCACGCCGCCTACGACGTCGAGGACACCGCGCATCTGCTGTTCGAGTTTCCCGGCCGCATGGCGAAGATGTTCCTCACGTGGGCGGCCCACCGGCGGGAGAACCGCATTCGCTTCATCGGCGAACACGGAACGATCGAGTGGAGCGGCGGACTCCTGACGCTGGAGCGTCACGGGACGGCGGAGTCGGTCGATCACTCCGCCGAGCTCCGGAAAGAGGCGTACGCGGGGTGGTTCGCCGATCTCTTCTCGGCCTTCGCGGACGCAATGGACGCGGGCGACCACGAGCCGCTGAACGACATCGCGCGCGTGGCCGACGTGCTCGAGGCGGCGTACGCGGCCGGCCCCGCGGCGACGGCGGCCCTGGTGGGAGCCGCGTGAGCCGCCGGATCCAGCTGCTGCTGCTGGCCGCGGGCGCCGCGCTGTTCGGGGCGTTGGTGCATCGGATCGGCGTGGCGCAGATTGTGTCCAACGCGTCGGCCGTCGGGTGGCTGTTCGGGCCGATTGTGCTGCTCTACGGCGTGGCCTACGCCTGCAACACCGCCGCGTGGCGCCTGACCATGGGCACGGCTCCCACGCGCCCCGGGTTCTGGCGGACGTACGCGATGACCGTGTCGGGCTTCTCGCTCAACTTCGTGACCCCCATGGTCAACGCCGGCGGAGAGCCCTATCGGATCGCCACGCTTTCCGCCTGGCTCGGCCGTCGGCGCGCGGCGACCTCGGTGGTGCTGCACAAGATGCTGAACGCGCTCGCTCTGCTGCTCGTCTGGATCACGGCGCTCCTCCTCGGCCTCGCGATGCTGCCCCGGACGCCGGCCGTGCAGGCGCCGATCGGTCTCGCCCTCGCGGTCGTCACACTGCTAGCCGCCCTCGTGCTGACCGGGCACCAGCGCGGCGGGCTCCAACGAACGCTCGATTTGCTCCACCGGCTCCCCCTGCTCGACCGGCTCGCCCGCTCGCTCGAGCCGCGGCGCGAGACGCTGGCCGAGATGGACCGCCAGATTGCGGACTTCTATCACGCGTCCCCGCGGCGATTCTGGACCGCGCTCGGCCTTGAGTACGGCAGCCGCGCGCTCTGGATGGTGGAGTACTGGCTCATCTGCTACGGCGTGGGGATCGAGGTGAGCTTCCCCCAGGCGTTCCTGATCGGCGGCCTGTCGTCGCTGGCGCAGAACGCGCTGTTCTTCGTCCCCTACGAGCTGGGGACGAAGGAGGGGTCGCTTTATGCCCTCTTCGATCTGACGGGTCTCGATCCGAGCGCGGGCGTGTACACCGCGATCGTCAGCCGGGCCCGGGACATCCTCTGGATCGCCGGCGGACTCGGGCTGTTGGCCCTGACCCGCCACGCGACCACCGGCAGCGCGCCGATCACTCCCACCCCGGCGGAGCCCGCCGCATGACCGTCTTCACCCACTTTCTCGCCACCACCCTCGGCGTCCAGGCGTTGGGCCTCGAAGGCCGGGAGGCGGCACTGGCGTACGGCTTCGGGGTCGCCGTCGACGTAGACCACGTCGTCAAGGCGCCGTACTACCTCCGCGCCGTCGGCCTCAGGGACAAGCGCGGTTACTACTGGCGCTCGTCGCTCCAGGAGCCCGTCGGCTTCCTCTGGATCGCCCCGCTCTGCCTGTGGCTCGGCACGGCGGTCCCGCTGCTCTTCTACGCGATCCACCTGCTCATGGACTATTCCGTGAGCTTCGAGAAGATGCCGTTCTACCCGTATTCCGGGTGGGTCACGCGCGGCTGGCTGGTGCGCGTGCCCGACAAAGTGAAGGAGGCGATTCTCTTCACGGTCCTGCTCGTGGCGAACGTGGCGCTCTGGTGGAGTCGGCGGTGAAGCGGCTGTCCGACTGGCTCGTCAGGCCGCTGGTCCGTCTGCTCCACGAAGGCCTCGGCCTGACCCCGGTGCAGGTCACCTGGGCCTCGTTCTGGGCGAGCGCGGCCGCCGCCGCGGCGGTCGCCACGGGCCGGGTGCCCCTCGGTCTCGCGCTCATGGCGCTGGGGCAGGTCCTGGACGGGCTGGACGGCGGGATCGCGCGCACCTACGGCCTCTCCTCGGAGCAGGGCCATCGGCTCGATACCCTGCTCGACCGGGCCTCCGAGAGCGTGATCTTTCTCGCGTTCGCCGTGGGCGGCCTGGTACCCCTCACGCATGCTCTGCTCGCCATCGCCGCGGTCCTGCTGCTCACGACGGTCTGCGACCGCTCCGGGCTCGACCCGGGCTTCAAGCGCTTCGTGCTCTATTTCGGCGTCTGGGTGCCCTACCCGACGTTGTTCGCGGTGATCTTCGGCGCCAATCTCGCCGCGTACGTGATCGGCCTCCTGATCATCGACTGTCAGTTCCAGAACCGGATGGACGCTCTCGGCGGCGATCTCGACACCGTCGCCTCGCGGGCCGCGCGGCTCGAGGAAGCCGAATTGGCCGGCGCCCGGGGCGACCCCGCGCCGGCCGCCGATCCCTCCTGAGCTCCTGAAAGGCACGGGCCCCGGGTCCGGCGCACGCGAAGCGGCGGCATGGGGCGGGCCCGGGTATCATTGAGCCGTGCTGCTCGCCACCGTCGCCGCGCTCGTCCTCACCACGCAGCCGCTGTACCCCTTCACCGTGAGCCACGAGCGGCTGCGGCTGGCGGACGGAGTCCAGCTCGCGGTCACCCTTTGGCGTCCGGTCCCTCTCGATTCGGCCGAGCGCTTCCCGGTCCTGCTCGAGTACCTGCCCTATCGCAAGGACGACTCCTTCTATAGGCGTGACTACCCGCTCTACGAGTATTTCGTGCGCCGGGGGTACATCCTCGCCAAGGTGGATGTCCGCGGCACCGGCGGATCGGAAGGGCGCCTTCCGCCCCGCGAATACTCCGACGTCGAGCTGCGCGACGCGGACGAGATCATCGCGCAGCTCGCCCGGCTTCCCGGCGCGACCGGGGCCGTGGGCATGTGGGGCATCTCGTGGGGCGGGTTCAACGCGCTCCAGGTCGCGATGCGCCGCCCGCCGGCCCTGAAGGCGATCCTGGCGCTCCATGCGTCGGACGATCTCTTCCACGACGACGTCCACTACATCGACGGCGTCCTCCACGTCGATCCCTACGCGCTCGAGATCGATCACGAAAACGGGCTGCCGGCGACCCCCGACTATCCGCTCGACTCCGCCTACTTCGCCAACCGCTTCGACGTCGAGCCGTGGATCTTCACCTACCTCCGGCAAGATCGGGACGGCGACTTCTGGCGCCGGGGCTCCCTCCGGTTCTCGCCCGACCGGATCAGGATCCCGGTCTACCTGATCGGCGGGCTGCACGACGGATACCGCGACACCGTGCTCCGGCTGCTCGAAAGCTTGCGGGTACCGGTGAAGGGCGAGATCGGCCCCTGGGAGCACGACTGGCCGGACAACGGGACGCCCGGGCCCAACTACGAGTGGCGCGCGCGCGCGATCCGCTGGTGGGACCACTGGCTCAAGGGCCGGGATACCGGGCTCCTGCGCGAGCCGAGGCTGCTCCTGTTCCAGCGGGATTACTACGCTCCGAGCGACACCATCAGCCGGCTCGCCGGCCGCTGGCGGTTCACCGACTGGCCGATCCCCGGGACCCGCTGGCGCACCCTGACCCCCACGTCGGGCGGGAAGCTCGTCGCCGGGCGCGCGGGCCGCGGCACCGACTCACTCCGCTACGTGCCCGACGCCGGCTGGGCGGCCGGGGACTGGTGGGGCGATCCGACTGGCGACATGCGGCCCGACGACGCCGGCAGCCTGGTGTACGACGGCGCGCCCCTGCGCGAGCCCCTGGTGCTCGCCGGGTTCCCCCGAGTCGCCCTCACGGTGTCGGCGTCGGCGCCGCTCGCCAACTGGACGGTCCGACTCGAGGACGTCGCCCCGACGGGCGAAGTCTCCCTCGTCACCGGCGGGGCCCTGAACGGGACCCAGATCGGCTCACGCCTGGCCCCGCGACGGCTGGTCCCCGGCCGTCCCGAGCGCATCACGCTCGACCTGCACTTCACCACGTGGACCTTCCGGCCGGGGCACCGGGTGCGCCTCGCCGTGTCGAACGCGCAGTTTCCCATGCTCTGGCCGACGCCGCACGCGATGACAACCACGCTCCGAACCGGCGGGGACG
>Ga0070708_100003032_pt1 | contig 13039 bp, 9 predicted proteins | sample KBSK5503metaG_FD_65469 | JGI IMG/M metagenome (GOLD analysis project Ga0070708, IMG submission 65469) | Corn, switchgrass and miscanthus rhizosphere microbial communities from Kellogg Biological Station, Michigan, USA - KBS K5-50-3 metaG | ecosystem: Host-associated > Plants > Roots >...
CGCAGCGTGACGCTCCGCCGTGTCGAATACGACCATCGCGCGGCGGCCCACAAGATCCTCGCCGCCTCGCTCCCGCGCGTGCTCGCCGATCGCCTCGCCAATGGGGTTTAGGCCGGGATGGCCGGGAGCCGATGCTCGCCGGCGGCTCGGTCTTCTCCTCTCGGGGGCGGCGGGGGCCCTGGCCTTCCCCACGGGCGACTGGTCGCTCCTCGCCTGGGTGTGGCTGGTGCCCACCCTCGTGTCGGCATCCGAGCGGTCCCCACGGGGCGCGCTCGCCGATGGATGGCTCGCCGGGCTCAGCTTCTTCATCGTGCTCCTGCGCTGGCTCGATCACACCTTCGAGAGCTACAGCGCGATCCCGTGGCCGCTGACCTGGCTTCCCATCGGAGCCCTGGCCGCCTATTGCGGACTCTACGTCGGGGTGGTGTCGGCCACCGTGTCGTGGCTGGGAAGCCGGCTCGGCCGAGGCTGGGGATTGGCGACGGCGCCGGGCCTGTGGGTAGCCGGGGAGTGGATTCGCGGCTGGCTCATGGGCGGCTTCCCTTGGGGGCTGCTCGGCTATTCTCAGCACCGGGGGCTCGCGGTCATCCAGATCGCCGAGATCGGCGGCGTCTATGCGGTCTCCCTGATCATCGTCGCCGTCAACGCCGCCCTGGCGTCCTGGTGCGTGCTGGGCCTTCGGCGGTCGGCGCCCGGCGCCACCGCGGCCGCCGTTCTCGCGGCGGGATCGCTCGCATTTGGCTGGTGGGTGCTCGCTCACGAATACGGCTCGGCGGCGGGTCGCCAGGCCTCGTCCATCGAGGTCGCCGTCATCCAGCCCGCGATCGAGCAGTCCCTCAAGTGGGATCCCGCCCATCAGGCCGAGGCCCTCGCCCGCTACGAGCAGCTCACGCGCGAGGCCGCGCGCTCGAAACCGCGGGTCATCCTGTGGCCCGAGACGGCGGCGCCCATCTTCCTGCGCGGCGATCCCGTCCTGCTCTCTCGGCTGACCAGCCTTTCCGCGGAGCTCGGAGTTCCCATCCTGGTGGGCTCGATCGACCGGCTGCCGGGGCCACGCGGTCAATTCCTGAACAGCGCTTTTCTGCTGGGAGAACAGGGGATTACGGCCAAATATGATAAGATTCACCTCGTGCCGTTCGGCGAGTACATCCCTCTCGCCGGGCTCATCGGCTTCGTCAGGAGCTGGGCCGAGTTCATCTCGGACTTCGCGACGGGGACCAGCCAGACGGTTTTCCCGCTGTCCGGGGCGCCATTCGGCACCGTGATCTGTTACGAGGTCATCTTCCCCGAGCTGTTCAGGGGCTTCGTGGTCGGGGGCGCGAGCTTCATGGCGAACATCACCAACGATGCGTGGTTCGGGCGTACGAGCGGGCCCTGGCAGCATCTGGGCACGCTGCCCCTGCGCGCGGTAGAGAACCGGGTCGCCATCGCCCGCGCGGCGAACACGGGAATCTCGGCGTTCGTGAGCCCATCGGGTATGGTGGGGCCGATGTTGCCCCTCTTCGAGCGCGGTTACCTCTCGGCGCGCGTGACGCTTCGGAGCCGGACCACGCTCTACGCGCGCTGGGGCGATTGGCTGCCCTACCTCTGTCTCGCCGTCTCGGGGATGACGGTGGGGGCGGCTCTCCGTCGGCGAGCGGCCTAGCCATGCTCGGAGACCTCAAGCGCGATCTCGCCGACGTGGAGAAGCAGCTCCAGGACCTCCGGGGGCATCTTTGACCTTCCCGCCAAGGAGACGCGGCTCGCCCTGATCGACCAGGAAATGTCGGCGCCCGCCTTCTGGGACGACAGCCGCAAGGCACAGACGCTCGTCCAGGAGCGCGCCGAGCTGGCCCGCACGGTCGGCCGTTTCAAGGAGCTCGCCCAGCAGGCCGAAGACCTTCGTGTCCTCTGGGAGATGGCCACCGAGGCAGGCGATGAGAGCGAGGCCCCGGAGATCGAGAAGGGGCTCGCCTCTCTCATGCTCGATCTCGAGAGCTTCTCCATCAAGATCGTCCTGTCCGGACCCCAGGACAAGAAGAACGCCATCCTCTCGATCCATCCGGGGGCGGGCGGCACGGAGTCGCAGGACTGGGCCCAGAACCTCATGCGCATGTACCTGCGCTGGGCGGAGCGGGCCGGCTTCAAGGCCGAGGTCCTCGATCTCCTGCCGGGGGAAGAGGCGGGCATCAAGTCCGTCACCATCGAGATGACCGGAGAGTACGCCTACGGATATCTCAAGAGCGAGATCGGCGTGCACCGGCTCATCCGGATCTCGCCCTTCGATGCCTCCAAGCGCCGACACACGTCCTTCGCCTCCGTCTCGGTGATCCCGGAGGTCGAGGACGTGGAGGTCGTGGTCAAGGACGAGGAGATCCGCGTCGACGTCTACCGCTCGTCCGGACCGGGTGGGCAGGGGGTCAACACAGCCGACTCCGCGGTGCGGATCACGCACCTGCCCACGGGCATCGTGGTCGCCTGCCAGAACGAGCGCTCGCAGCTGCGTAACCGCGACACCGCCATGCGCATCCTCAAGTCGCGCCTCTACCAGGTCTACGAGAGGAAGCAGCGCGAGGAACTGGCGGAGCTGAGCGGAGAGAAGAAGGAGATCGCCTTCGGCAGCCAGATCCGCACGTACACCTTCCACCCCTACCAGATCATCAAGGATCACCGCACGGGCGTGGAGGTGGGCAACGTCGAGTCGGTCATGGACGGCGGGATCGATCCCTTCATCGAGGCGTACCTCCGCCAGCCGAGATCGGCGTGACATGAGCGCCTCGCCGCCTCCCTCCGCGCCACCGCCCGCTGAGCCGCCCGGCCATCCCAATCCGCTCGTCCGGCGCCGGCTCGAGAAGCTCGAGGCGCTCCGCCGGAGCGGCGTCAATCCTTTCGGCCAGCGCTTCCCCGTCACCCACTGGGGCGGCGAGCTCGCCCGCCGCCACCAAAACGCGTCCGAAGACGCCCTCAAGGCCGTGGCACCCGTCACCGTGGCGGGGCGGGTGGTCGCCCTCCGGCATCACGGCAAGACCTGCTTCGCCCATCTGCGGGACCAGAGCGGGCAGATCCAGCTCTACGCGCGGGCCGACGCTCTGGGGGAGCGGTACGCGGCGTTCACCGAGCTCGACGTGGGTGATTTCATCGGCGTCACCGGGGAGCTCTTCCGGACGCGGACGGGGGAGCTGACGGTGGCCGTCCGCAGCTTCGAGTTCCTGACCAAGTCGGTGCGCCCCCTGCCCGAGAAGTGGCACGGCCTCAAGGATGTCGAGACCCGATATCGCCGGCGCTACGTCGATCTCGTGATGAACCCCCAGGTGCGCGAGACCTTCGTCCTGAAGAGCCGGCTCATCCGCGAGCTGCGCGCCTTCCTCGACGCCCGCGGCTTTCTCGAGGTGGAGACGCCCATGATGCAGCCCATTCCCGGCGGGGCGGCGGCCAAGCCCTTCGTCACCCACCACAACGCGCTGGACATGCCCCTGTACCTCCGGGTCGCCCCCGAGCTCTATCTCAAACGCCTGGTGGTGGGCGGCCTCGACCGCGTGTACGAGATCAACCGCAACTTCCGCAACGAGGGCATCTCGACCCAGCACAATCCCGAGTTCACCATGCTCGAGTTCTACCAGGCCTACGCCGACTACGAGGACCTCATGGCCCTGACCGAGGAGATGTTCGCCCACCTCGGCACGGCGCTGCTCGGGCGCACGAGCCTCCCGTACCAGGGCGAGACCATCGATCTCGCCGCGCCCTGGCGGCGCGTGCCATTCTTCGACGCCATCTCGAAGGCCATCGGTCTCGCGGTGGGGCCGGAGACCGACGAGGACTCGATCCGGCGGGCGGCGGTGGCCGCCGGCGTGCCCGCGCCCAAGCCGGGGACGGGCGCGATCGGACTCTGGAAGGACGTCTTCGACACCCTGGTGGAGCCGGGCTTGATCCAGCCGACCTTCGTCACCGACTTCCCCATCGAGCTCTCGCCCCTGTCCAAGCGCAAGGCGGGCGACCCTCGCCTGGTCGACCGCTTCGAGCTCTACATCTGCCGGCGCGAGATCGCCAATGCCTACTCCGAGCTCAACGATCCCATCGATCAGCGGCGCCGGTTCGAGGAGCAGGCGCGCGAGCGCGAGCGGGGAGACGAGGAGGCGCACTGGATGGACGAGGACTTCGTGCGCGCGCTCGAATACGGGATGCCGCCCACCGCCGGTGAGGGGATAGGCATAGACCGGCTGGCCATGCTCTTCTCGGACTCTCCGTCGATCCGGGACGTGATCCTCTTTCCCCACCTCCGCCTCGAGCGTCGCGCGCCGGGCGAGGCGGCGGCCGCGGACGAGGAGTCCGACGCCTGATGGCCGGGCGCGGCCTGCCCGTCGAGCTCTTCCTGTCGCTGCGCTACCTGCGGGCGCGGGGCCAGCGGGCCAACCTCTCTCTCTTCGTGTGGATCGGCGTGGGCGGCGTCTTCCTCGGCGTCAGCGCGCTGATCGTGGTCCTGGCCGTGATGACCGGATTCCAGGACGGCATCAAGGAGAAGATTATCGCGGCCAACCCCCACATCCTGGTGGTCGACCCGGGCGGCCGCGGCATCGAGGACGGCCCGGGCGTGGCCGCGCGCGTCCAGCCCGTTCCCGGTGTGCGCTCGGCCACGCCCTTCGTGCTCCAGCAGGCCCTCTTCACCGGGCAGCGCGGTGGCGCGACCGGCGGTCTTCTCCGCGGCGTGGATCTCGCCGCGCCCGCCGTGCGCAAGCAGATCCAGGCCGACATCGGAGCGGGCAGCCTCGAGCCCCTCCTCAGGACCTCGGGCGAGCCCGCCCTCCTCCTCGGCCGCGAGCTGGCGCGTACGCTCGGGCTCGTGCCAGGGGATCACGTCACCGTCATTTCCCCCCAGGGGGCGATGACGGCCGTGGGCCTCGTGCCCAAGATGCGGCGCTTCGAGGTCGCCGGGTACGTCGAGATCGGGCTCTACGAGTACGACGCGTCGATGGCCTACACAGGGCTGGCCGCGGCCCAGGAGTTCGCGGGGCTCGGCGATCGCGTGTCCGGTGTCGAGATCAAGCTGGCCGACCCCTTCGATGCCAAGGCCGTGGGAATTCGCGTGGCGAAGGCGGCGGGGCCCGGGCTCTGGATCCGCGACTGGATGGGGATGAACCGCAACCTGTTCGCGGCGCTCCAGCTCGAGAAGCTCGCGCTCTTCGTGATCGTCACCATCATCGTCCTCGTGGCGGGCTTCGCCATCATCGGGCACCTCGTGCTCCTCGTGGCCGAGAAGCGCAAGGAGATCGGCATCCTCAAGGCCATGGGCGCCTCGGCGGGCAGCATAGGCACGGTCTTCCTCGTCACGGGCATGCTCATCGGCGTCGTGGGCACGCTGAGCGGCAGCCTCTTCGGACTCCTCCTGATCTGGGTGCAGAACACCTACAAGATCATCCGGCTGGCCGGCGACGTCTATCAGATCGACCATCTGCCCATGAAGCTCACGTGGCTCGACTTCACGCTCGTGACGTCGGCGACGCTGCTGATCTCTTTTCTTGCCACGCTGTCGCCCGCGAGACGCGCGGCGCGACTCGACCCCGTCGAGGTCCTTCGCTATGAGTGAGCCTCTCCTCGCGGTGCGGGAGCTCGAGAGGGAGTACCGGGTCGGACCCGAGACCGTGCGGGTCTTGCGGGGGGTCAGCCTCGTGATCAACCAGGCGGAGAGCGTGGCCCTCATCGGCGCCTCCGGGGTGGGAAAGTCGACCCTGCTCCACCTCCTGGGTGGTCTGGACCGACCGAGCGCCGGTCAGGTCCTCTTCTCGGGCGAGGACATGTACGCCAGATCCGAGAGCTCGCTGGCGAGGCTCCGGCGCACGGAGATCGCCTTCATCTTCCAGTTCTACAATTTGCTCGGGGAGATGACGGCGCTCGAGAACGCCATGCTGCCGGCTCTTCTCCAGCGCCTGTCCGCCGCCGAGGCCCGGGAGCGCGGCGCGGGGGCCCTGCACGAGGTAGGGCTGGGCGACCGCCTCGGCCACCGGCCCGGCGAGCTCTCGGGCGGGGAGCAGCAGCGCGTGGCCATCGCGCGGGCGCTGGTGGCTCAGCCCAAGGTCATCCTGGCCGACGAGCCCACCGGCAACCTGGATCCGAAGACGAGCGAGGTGATCTGGGAGCTCTTCATGCGGCTCCAGGTCGAGCGCCGTCTCGCCCTCGTCGTCGCCACCCACAATCACGATCTGGCGCGGCGGGCCGACCGTGGCTATCGCTTGTTGGAGGGGCGCGCCGTCGCCTGGCCTTGATCGCTGAATGCGCTTTCCGGGCGCCGAGTCCACGCTTTCAGGTATTTCGGGACCAATCGGGAGGCTCCAAGCAAGAAAAGGCTAGGCCGACCGAGGACTTGGGAGGTATACTCTCAACAGATTCGGGGCCACGTTACGGGCAGTCCAAACCCTGGGGAGCGAGGTCGCCAAGTGTTCGAGAGATTTACCGAGAGGGCGCGGCGGGTCATCATCCTGGCGAGGGAGGAGGCGGGCCGCTTCCGCCACGATTTCGTCGGGACCGAGCATATCCTGTTGGGGCTGATCCGGGACGGCGAAGGCATCGCGACGGCCGTCCTCCAGCGACTCGGCCTCCGGCTAGAGACGGTCAAGGCCGAGGTCGAGCGAGCGCTCGCCGGCTTCCCCAAGACCCTGACCTTCGGTGAAGTCCCGTTCACCCCCCAGGCCAAGCGCGTCCTCGAGCTCTCGATCGAGGAGGCGCGCCAGCTCGGCCACAACTACATCGGGACCGAGCACCTCCTCCTCGGCCTCATGAAAGAGGGCCAGTCCATCGCCGCCAAGATCCTCGAGTCCCTCGGAGCGAGGCTGGACGAGGTCAGGCAGGAAACCCTGGCCCTCCTGGGCGACCAGTACTACCCGCGGCCCAAGAAGCGCTCGCAGACCCCCGTGCTCGACGAGTTCGCCCGTGACCTGACCCAGCTGGCCCGCGAGGGCAAGCTCGACCCGGTCATCGGGCGCGAGACGGAGATCGAGCGAGTGATCCAGATCCTGGCCCGCCGGACCAAGAACAACCCCGTCCTCATCGGCGAGCCCGGCGTGGGCAAGACCGCCATCGTGGAAGGCCTCGCCCAGCGCATCGTGGGGCACGAGGTGCCGGACGTGCTCGCCCAGAAGCGCCTGCTCCAGCTCGACCTGGGGGCACTCGTGGCGGGGACGAAGTACCGCGGCCAGTTCGAGGAGCGGCTCAAGGCGGTCATGAAGGAGATCCGCCAGTCCGAGAACGTGGTGCTCTTCCTCGACGAGCTCCACACCCTGATCGGGGCGGGGGCTGCCGAAGGCGCCATCGACGCCTCGAACATGCTGAAGCCGGCCCTCTCCCGCGGCGAGATCCAGACCATCGGCGCCACTACGCTCGACGAGTATCGAAAGTACATCGAGAAGGACGGCGCCCTCGAGCGGCGTTTCCAGCCCGTCATCGTGCGGGCGCCCTCCGTGCCCGAATCGATCGAGATCATCAAGGGGCTCCGCCACAAGTACGAGGCGCATCATCGGGTGAAGATCACCGACGAGGCCATCGACGCGGCGGTGAAGCTCGCGGACCGCTACATCACGGACCGCCAGCTGCCCGACAAGGCCATCGACGTGATCGACGAGGCGTCCTCGCGGACGCGGCTCATGGCCCTGACGCCGCCGCCGGAGATCAAGGAGATCGGCAAGGAAGTCGAGCGCGTCGTCCGTGAGAAGGACATGTACCTCGAGGCGCAGGAGTTCGAGAAGGCCGCCTCACTCCGGGAGAAGGAAAAGCTTCTGCGCGGTCGCGACGAGGAGATGAAGCGGGAGTGGGACAAGCGCAAGGGCAAGGGCCCGCAGACGGTCAGCGAGGAGGACATCGAGTACATCGTGTCCCGCTGGACGGGGATCCCGCTCTCCAAGCTCGAGGAGAAGGAATCGGCGAAGCTCGCCCGGATGGAAGAGGCCCTGCACGGGCGCATCGTGGGTCAGAAGGACGCGGTGGTGGCCGTGTCGCGAGCCATCCGGCGCTCGCGGGCCGGGCTCAAGGACAGCCGCCGTCCCGTGGGCTCCTTCATCTTCCTCGGGCCTACCGGAGTGGGAAAGACCGAGCTCGCCCGCGCCCTCGCGGAGTACCTCTTCGGGGACGAGAACGCGCTCATCCGGGTGGACATGTCCGAGTACATGGAGAAGTTCTCGGTGTCGCGCCTCCTCGGCGCCCCTCCCGGCTACGTCGGTTACGAAGAGGGCGGCTTCCTGACTGAGAAGGTGCGGCGGCGGCCCTACTCCGTCGTCCTCTTCGACGAGATCGAGAAGGCCCATCCGGACGTCTTCAACATGCTCCTGCAGGTACTCGACGACGGGCGCCTCACGGACTCCGTGGGCCACGTGGTCGACTTCAAGAACACCATCCTCATCATGACCTCGAACCTGGGCACGAGCTTCATCGGCAAGCGCACGGCCCCGGGTTTCCTGGCCGAAGGCGAGGGTGAGACGCACGACAAGATGAAGGAAAAAGTCCTCGACGAGCTCAAGCGTGCCTTCCGGCCGGAATTCATCAACCGGGTCGACGACATCATCGTGTTCCACGCCCTGTCCAAGGAGAACATCACGGCCATCGTCCGCCTCATGCTGACCCGCATCAATGCCCAGATCTCCGACAAGGGCATCCAGCTCGAGCCCACAGAGGCCGCCCTGGATCTCCTCGTGCAGAAGGGTTTTGACCCCACCTACGGGGCGCGGCAGCTGCGCCGGACCATCCAGAAGGAAGTCGAGGATCCGCTCGCGGAAGCCATCGTGCGCGGGCAGTTCGCCGACGGGGCGCGGATCGAGGTCGACGTAAACGGGGACGGCTTCATCTTCCGGGAGATACAGATCGCCGAGCCGCGGCTCGCGCTGGCCGAGCACTAGACGGACCGCCACTCGACTGGGCCGACGGGGACCATGACCGCGCGGGGGAGATTTCTTCTCTCCATTTTTTTTGTCCTCACTCTGCTGGCCGTCGGTGCCGGCGGAGGCGCTCCCGCCGTCGCTCAGACCACCCCTCCGGGCGGAGAACAGCGGATCCTCATCAAGGAGCTCGCCGTGCAGGGCAACCGGCGCGTCCAGGAAGCGGTCATCCTGGGCCGGGTGCAGTCCAAGGTGGGGACGGTCTTCATTCCTCCGCGCACCACCGACGACATCCGGTCGATCTTCGCCCTCGGCTTTTTCGATGACGTCCAGCTCAAGGTCGAGGACTTCGAAGGGGGCGTGAAGCTGACCTTCGTGGTCACCGAGCGCCCCTTCGTCCGGGACCTCTCCTTCGCGGGAAACAAGCGGCTCGACGCGGCCGGCCTCCAGGAGAAAATCGACCTCAAGCTCGGGGGCGTCTACAACCCCGTGGAGGTGACGCGGGCGGCCGAGAAGCTCAAGGAGTTCTACGAGGAGGAGGGGTACTTCGAGGTCGGGATCACCCCGGACGTGACCAAGCTGCCCGACGGCGACGTGGCGGTGAGCTTCCGGATCGTCGAGGGGCGCAAGATGACGATCGAGAAGATCGTCATCGAGGGCACGCAGGGCGTCAAGCCCGACAAGATCAAGGAGATCCTGCTCACGCAGGAGCGGCAGTTCTTCATCCTGCGGGGAACCGTTCAGCGGCAGAAGCTCGAGGAGGACGTGGACCGGATCGTGGCCTTCTACAACGACAACGGTTACATCCAGGCGCGCGTGGAGTCCACGGAGACGCAGGTGGACCGCGAGAACGCCCGCGTCACCATCAGGATCGTGGTGGTGGAGGGTCCGCAGTTCAGGGTGGGCGGGGTGGACATCACGGGCAACAATGTCCTCCCCATCGAGGAGATCCGGCGTCGGGTCCAGCTCAAGCCCAATGACATCTACTCCCGTTCCAAGCTCCGCGACAGCGCCAAGGACATTGGCGACGTGTACGGCACCATCGGGCGCGCCTCCGCCGACGTCAACCCCCAGATCGCCCTCGACGTGCCGAACCGGAAGGTCAACATCACCTTCGAGATCACCGAAGGGCCCGAGGTCTTCGTCGAGCGCATCAACATCTCGGGCAACACCCGCAGCCAGGAGAAGATCCTGCGCCGCGAGATCCCCATGCACGAGGGGGACCTGTTCACCACCCAGAAGCTCGCCCGAGCGAAGCAGAAGCTGAGCAACTTGAACTACTTCGACAAGGTGGAGGCGCGGACGACGCCGGGCTCCTCCAAGGACAAGATCGTCGTCCACATCGAGGTGACGGAGAAGCCCACCGGCCTCTTCTCCATCGGCGGCGGCTACAGCTCCCAGGACGGCGCCCTCGGCACCCTCGACCTCTCCCAGAACAATTTCCTCGGCCGGGGCTGGCAGTTGTTCCTCCGCCTGCGCGGCGGCGCCAGCACCCAGCAGGGCACCATCGGCTTCACGGAGCCCTGGCTCTTCGACCGGCCGCTCGCCGCGGGCTTCGACCTGTTCAATAACCGGCGCCTCTTCAATGACTACACCATCAATTCCCTGGGTGGCGATGTGCGGATGGGTCATCCCCTGGGCGACTACGCGCGGTGGAACTTGATCTACAAGCTCGAGCAGGACGACGTCACGGGAGTCAATCCCAACGCGAGCCAGGAGCTGCTGGATGCCAAGGGCACCACCATCACCTCGGTCCTCGGCGGGTCCATCGGGCGCGACACCCGCGACAGCCTCGCCGATCCCACGAAGGGAAACCTCTCCACCATCGGGGCCGACTTCGCGGGCATCGCCACCACCGACAACCGATACGTCAGATTCTCCGCCTCCACCATCCAGCACCAGTCCATGTGGTTCGGCCACGTGGTGAGCGCGCGCCTCGCCGCTGGCTACGAGTTCGGCTGGGACGAAAAGCCGGTGCCCCTCTTCGAGCGCTTCTACCTCGGCGGCCCCAATTCCGTCCGCAGCTTCAAGCTCCGTCAGATCTCCCCGCGGGACGAGTCGGGCACGCGGATCGGCGGCAACTTCCAGGTCCTGGGCAACGTGGAGTACACCATCCCGACCTTCTGGGGGGTCAAGCTGGCCGTCTTCTTCGACGCGGGCAACGTGTATGGCCCCGACAATCACCTCGGAACGAAGATCGACCTCACGAGCCTCAAGTACGCGGTGGGCATGGGTCTGCGCTGGAACTCGCCCTTCGGGCCCATCCGCGTCGACTACGGCGTCAATCCAGACCCCAAACCGGGGGACAAGTTCGGCGAGTTCCACTTCGCCGTGGGTACGGCGTTCTAGCTCAAGGAGGGCACGGAGCATGATTGGGCGTCTCAGGATGCTGGGGGCCGCAGCCGTCGTCGCCGTGGCCATCCTTGCCGGGCTGTGGTGGATGTCGCCCCACGTGGAGGCCCAGGCGCCGCCGCCCGGACGCGTGGGCTTCGTGGATCTTCAGCGCATCCTCGCCAAGTCCCAGGCCGGCGTGCAGGCGCGCGAGCAGCTCGAGAAGGACAAGGCGGGCATGCAGAAGCAGGTGGACAATCAGAAGAGCGACCTCGACAAGCTACGCGACGAGCTCGAGAAGAAGGGGCAGCTCCTCTCCGCCGAGGCGCGGCGCGACAAGCAGGAGCAGCTCGAGCGCAAAGTCCGCGACGTCAGGCGACTGGTCGACGACCTCGAGAAGGAGCTGCAGAAGAAGGAGCAGGGGCTGCTCGCCAAGGTGCTGCGCGAAGTCGAGGGTGTGGTGGCCAAGATCGGCAAGGAGCGGGGCTATCTCGTGATCGTGGAGCGCCGTCAGGGTGGTCTCATCTACGGCGCCCCGGAGGCGGACGTCACCGAGGAAATCATCAAGGCCTTCGACGACGAGATGCGGAAGGCCAAGAAGTAGGCCTTCGTGAGCGCCTTCACGCTCGGCCGGCTCGCCGAGGCGCTCGGCGCCACCCTCCACGGGGACGCGTCGCAGCTCGTGCGGGGGGTGGCGCCCCTCGAGAGCGCCGGGCCCGAGGAGGTTTCCTTCGTCACCAGCCCGAAGTATCACCGCCTGGCCGTGGCGAGCGCCGCGGGCGCGCTCGTGGTCGGTCCGGAGACGGCGGATCTCGACCGACCGCTCCTGCGCGTGACCTCACCCCAGGCGGCCCTCATCGTTCTCCTGCGGCTCTTCCATCCCGAGCCTCCCGTCGAGCCGGGTGTGCACCCGGCGGCCTGCGTGGCCGCCGGCGCGCACGTGGATCCGACGGCCGCGGTGGCGGCGGGGGCCGTGGTCGAGCGCGACGCCGTGATCGGGCCGCGCACCTTCGTGGGGGCGCTCAGCTATGTCGGGCAGGGAGCGGTGCTCGGAGCCGACGTGCGGCTGTACCCGCGGGTGGTGGTGCGGGACGGGGTGCGGCTCGGTGATCGCGTCATCGTCCATCCCGGCGCCGTGCTGGGCGCCGACGGATTCGGCTATGCGTTCGACGGCTCCGCCCACCAGAAGATCCCGCAGGTGGGAGGACTCATCATCGAGGACGATGTCGAGATCGGGGCGAACACCGCCATCGATCGCGCCACCATGGGCGCGACCGTCGTGCGCCGCGGCACGAAGATCGACAACCTCGTGCAGATCGGGCATAACTGCGATATCGGTGAGCACGTGATCCTGGTCGGCCAGGTGGGCGTGTCGGGCTCTTGCAAGATCGGCAGTCGGGCCGTCCTGGCGGGGCAGGTCGGCGTGGCCGATCACGTCACCATCGGCGAGGGGGCGATCTTGATGGCGCAGGCAGGCGTGGCCGGCGACGTCCCGCCGGGCGAGGTCTGGACGGGATACCCGGCGCGACCGGCAAGCCAGAGCCGCCGGATCTGGGTGGCCGAGGCCATGCTGCCGGAGCTGCTGAAGCGGGTGCGCTCCCTGGAGAAGCAAGTGCGCGGGCGCGGGGGCGCGGCGGATGACTGAGCCGGCGCGGATCCACCCCACGGCCATCGTGGAGCGCGGAGCCGAGATCGGCGCAGGGACGGCTGTCGGCCCCTACTCGATCGTCGGGGGCGCGGTCCGGATCGGCCCGGGCACCGAGATCGGCGCCCACGTCGTCCTCGAAGGACGGGTGACCATCGGCGCGCGCTGCCGCATCGACCACGGCGCGGTCATCGGCGGGGTGCCGCAGGACCTCAAGTACCGCGACGGC
>Ga0070708_100003033_pt1 | contig 13039 bp, 15 predicted proteins | sample KBSK5503metaG_FD_65469 | JGI IMG/M metagenome (GOLD analysis project Ga0070708, IMG submission 65469) | Corn, switchgrass and miscanthus rhizosphere microbial communities from Kellogg Biological Station, Michigan, USA - KBS K5-50-3 metaG | ecosystem: Host-associated > Plants > Roots >...
GTCGACAGTCGACAGTCGACAGTAGAGTTAGTCTTGCCCTCATGAGCGACGCCGTCGAGTTCCACGTCAGCACGAAGAGGAAGATCGAGCGCCACGACATTACCGAACAGGTCGCGAAGGCCGCGACGAAGCTGGGAGCCGAATCGGGCGCGCTGCTCATCTCTCTCCCGCACACGACCGCGGCGGTGACGGTCGGAGAGAACTGGGACGAGGACGTCACGGGGGACGTCGAGCGGGCCCTCGCGGCCTGGGTCCCCGGCGTGCGGTTCGACCACGGCGAGGGGAACTCTCCCGCGCACTTTCTCTCCGAGGCGATCGGCGTGTCCTGCCTCGTCCCGCTCGAGAAGGGCAAGCCCGTCCTCGGCCGTTGGCAGGGAATTTTTTTGATCGAGCTCGACGGCCCGCGCGAGCGCACCGTCCGGGTCGCCGCGCTCTCCTCCTAGTCCCGGCCTTTCAGACTCTGGAAAACGTCCCGTTCTTCGCGCGTCGTGTGAGCGTCCCAGCGGCGGGCCAGGTTGGAAGCGAGGCGCCGGGCGCCTTCGAGGTCGCCTTTCTCTTCGAGGAGACGGCGGATCATCGCCGCGACTTCGCGCACCTGCACGTGCTCCAGCCGCAGCTCCCGGTGGAGACGCGCGTCCGCCGTCTCCGCCTCGGGCGGTACGAGCTTGTGGCCGGCCGGGACGCCCAGGACTCCGTCTTCTTCGGCGGCGGTGTGGCGCGCCAGGGCATCGTCGAAGGCGCGGATGGCGTCGCGGGCGGCGCCGGCGTCCCCCGCGTGAGCCGCGCCGAGAAACCGTCCCAGGAGATCGTCGAGGCTCCGGTGCTCGCGCGTCAGGTTGTCCGCCAGGGACGATGAAGGCTCCGTCATCACCGAGTCGATTTTTTCACGTTCTTCCATCGGGAGAGAATGGTGAGGTCTTGTCGCTGATCCGCAGGTATGTCGCGTTTGTCTTCGCCGGCCTGCTGCTCCTCGCGGCCGGCTGCGGCGAAAAGGCGGATCCCGTCCGCTCGACCCTCGACCGCGTCCGGAAAGCCGCCGAGGCGCGCGACGCGGCCGGCGTCGTCGAGAACCTCACGCCCGATTTCAGGGACAACGCCGGCGGCGGCGCGCGCGAAGCGTCCGAGGCCCTTCGCCGCTACTTCGCCGCGTACGAGATCCTCAACGTGCGGATGCGGGACATCACGATCGAACGCGCGGCCGAATCCGCGCGAGCCCGATTCCGCGTCGACCTCTCCGGCCAGCCGCGAAAGATCGGCGGTCTCGACGGCCTTTTTCCCTCCGCCTCGACCTACAACTTCGACGTGCGCCTCGTCCCGGACGGCAAGCGCTGGAAAATCGCCTGGGCAGCCTGGGAAGGTGTTAGGTGATAGGTGGAAGGTGGTAGGGACCGGGGGCTTTCGTGCCTTCCCCATCGCCTACGACCTACCGCCCATCACCTTCTGTTGACTCTCCCGGCGGCGTTGGCTACTCTTCCCGGTCCGCTCTTTTCCTCAGTAGCTCAACGGTAGAGCACCCGGCTGTTAACCGGGGGGTTGTAGGTTCAAATCCTACCTGAGGAGCCATTCCTTTCAGAGGCTTACGCACTCCCGCTTCGAGCTCCCTTGATGGCTCGGGGTGATTCTCGGGGGGGTCGCCTTCAAAGCTACAGGTTCAAGAGGACTCTCACCAGATCCTCGACTCTTTCCAGGGTCGTCTTGCTTACTTTCCCCCATCGCTGGATCAGCCGTCTGGTGGACAGTGTACGGATCTGCTCGGGCATCGCGTAGCTGACAACGGAAAGCCCGGCTTCGGGAGGGGCGATCTGTACCCGGAGCTTGTCAAGTTCGGGACGGTGCCTCTTTGTCAGAGGAACGGCGACGACAAGCTCTGCCGGACCGTGGTTGAACGTGTCATGGGAGAGGATTATCGCCGGGCGCTCAAGCCCCTGCTCGTGACCTTCCACTGGGTCGAGCCGAACTTTCCAAACCTCTCCACGCGAAGCTTGAGGCGGCAAGGCACGCCTATTCGTCCGTCAGCCCGTCGGAAAGGGTCGAATCCCAAGCGTGGCGCTCCTCAAGCTCCTCCGCCCACGCGCTGGGGTTATTTCTAAGGGCGGTGAATCCAGCGTTAGCCGCTTCGAGGATTCGTTTTCGTTCCGACCGCTTGCGTTCGGTGTCCCAAGATTCCATGAAAACCTTGAGGTCTAGGACGAGCTGGCGGACTACTTTCAGTTCTTGGCGGATCGACGAAAGTTCTTCGTGAATCGTCACAGCGTTTGCGGTAACCGCTGCTCCCGCCGTGTAGCTGCCGATCTGTTCGAGCCACAGGTGGCTAAGGTAGCCCGTTGTGAAGACGTTCCGAAGGCGCTCAGGCTTCACATCGACGCCGTAGTCGATCCCAAACACAACATCCAAGTCTTTGGGGTGGGGATGGAAATATCCCGGGTCAAGTTCGACCTCACCGGGCGGAGGCGTCGTGGACCCCAGAACGACAATCCCCGAGGATCCAGACTTCCTAACTTCCTCTTTTCGCCTTTCGTGCCCCATTCTTCACTCCTTGAGCTTCTCTGCGGGCTTGTCCGTCGTTTCGCCCGGCGTAGGTCGCGGCTCCTCAAGACCTCGGAACCTGGGGTGCTTTTGACCGATAGATGCCACGAACGCATTCCACTGACTCATCATCAAGCTAGCGAGCCCGAAGAATGCTTGAGGGGTCATCCGAACGGAGGCGACGATTCGGGCATCCCCCGCAAGTTTTCCACTCTCGTCGATCTTAGCCTCACCGGCGGATATCGAGCAGAGGGTCAAGGAGAAATCCCCCGGTGATCGCACGCCCACCGCAGCAAAGTCAGAATGAAGAGTTGGCGGCTCTGTCTCCCAGAGAATTCGGACCTTCTCCACTCTCTGAGTTGGAAGCGAGCCGACGGGGGGCGCGCTGGGCGAATCCGAAACGCCCGAGCCTGTCAAGCCCTCACGCCGTTTTGACTTCTTGCCTTTCCTTGCCATGGTTCTGCATCCGCCACAAGAAGCGGCAACTCTATCAGGGCACTAGAACAGCTCTGCCGGGTCAAATCCGAGCCGTTTTCGGGTGATCGAGGGATGCGACGGCGGCGCTCAGAACGTCGCTGGAGATGTGACCGTACCGCTTCGCCATGCGCACCGTCGTACCGGCCGACCAACCCATGAGAGCGGCAAGGATCGGGAGTCCCTGTCCGTGCTCAAGGAGCCGGGTGCAGAAGGTATGCCTGAGATCGTGCCAGCGGCAGGAGACGGCCGAAATACCCTTCTCCGCGTCGGCTGTGCGCCTCTTGGCGGCTTCCCATGACTCCTTGAACGTCCCGGTGCTCTGCTCGGGGTCCACGTCGTAAACGGCTCCGCCTTCGCCGTACTTCTCGGACGGGAAAACGAAGTGCTCCGGCCGGCGGAACGGGAAGTTCTTGGCCCACGCTGAGAGAGCGGAGAAGGCCCGGTCATTGAGCGGAACTTTTCGCCCGCTGCCCGCTTTTGTCTTGCTCTTCCCGACCGTCAATCGCCGGCCCTCGAGGTCAACCTGATCCCACCGCAAGGTCGAAAGCTCGCCACGGCGAAGGCCGGTGTTGAGAGCGAGGAGAAGGGCGGGGAAGAGCGAGCGGGAGCGGCTCTGACTTGCTGCCTGGAGTAGGCGAAACTCTTCATCCGCCGAAAGCGCCCTGCCCACGTCGTCCCTCTCTGGAAGCATTCGGACCTCGGGCTGCAGGCGAGCCCAGAGGCCGGAGCGACGGAGAACCGCCCGCAGGGTTGCGACTTCGAGATTGATCGTTCCGTTTGATGCCTTCTCCTTCGCCCGTCGCTCCTGGTAGAGCGCCACGTCGGAGGCTTCGACGTCCGAGGCGAGCATTCCACCGAAAAAGGGGAAGAGATGCTCAAGGTTGTTCTTCTCGATTCGCAGGCTGCTCGGCGCGAGCGAGCCGCGCTTCAAGGCGAGCCACTCGCTGGCCGCTTGGCGGAAGAGTTTGGGCTTGGCACGGCGCAGGCCCGAGGAGCCTTCGGCGAGCTTCTGCCTACGAGTGCGCTCTGCGTCCCTCGCGGCTGTCTTCGAAATTAAGCCAGTCGTCTCTCGAATGCGCGAGCCGCGGAAGGTGAATTCATAGCTCCAGAACTTCGAGCACCGAAGCTTGTCGGTTTCCTTGTCTCGATACGTCTGCCGGAAGAGCATGGGCTAACTCTCCTTCTCCTTCGGTGGCCTGCCGCCCTTCTTTCCGTTCTTGCGGGCGATTGCCTGGATGCGCTTGAGCCCGAGCCGTTCGACTCTGGCTGCGTAGGAGCGGCGGCCGAGCCAGCGGGCGAATTCGATGCGGTCAGGCTTAGCGAGCGGACTTCGCACAGCGATAATCTAAACTGTTTAGGTTATTAATTCAAGACTAAGAGTAGGATTACCGCTAGGGGTTGAGAATGAAAACCAAGGATCCCGCCGAGGGCGAGTTTTGGCTTCCTGAGGCACCAGCCGAGAGAGTGCCAGGAACACTCTTCCTAGCCGAAGAAGAGGGTCCACGTCTGAGGCTGCTTCGCATGCTCGCTGAAGACAGAGACTTGAATCCCATCCCAGTAATCTTGGGGTCCACGTTCGGTCTGAACCACGTCACTCTCATCGACTGCTTCCGATCGCTTGAGGAAGGCTCTTCATTACTTGAGATCAGGAGACAAACGCTGCTCCCGAGCCGTGTCTTTTCGGGAGCTCACCTTGCCGAACCCGCAGCCGCCCCGATCAAGAGAGCGTGGGCCAGGTTTAATTACCTGGACCAGTGGGTGTCCAGGCCAACGACCGATTGGACGGGACCGAACCTCAAAGACAACGGCGAATTCGCGGCAGAGATCAGGATCGACGCAAAGCCCTTGGAAACCGCTCGCATGGCCCAGGCCACGATCCATTTCGATCGCCGCCTCGGGACCAGTGAGTCCTCAGCTCGACTTGAGATTAGCTATGAGTGTCACGTGAGATGGGAGTTGGTCGCGCCCCTCACTTTGGATGAGCTGATGCTCGGGATGCTATTTCCCTTCCGAGACCTTTATTCGATGGCCTTAGGCGTACCCGCGGAACTTCATGCCTTCGAATTCAAACCGGCATCCGAGCTGCCGGCGCCGCCCTCCGGGGTCGCGCCAGTACGGAGCATCGAGGTTTTTCTGCTCGAAATGCGCCATCCGAGCCGATCCGACTTGAGGAAGCGAATCGACTTCCTGTTTACGATTAAAGATCTTTCCCCTCGGCTGGACCAAGCGATGACCAGCTGGTATCAGCTCTACGCCAATCACGAACAGACGCTGCTGAATTTCTTCAGCGTGGCTTACAGAGCGGATGTCTATGCAGAAGCCAGGTTCCTCAGCCTGATTCAGGCGCTGGAAGCATTTTGTCGGAGGGAGTACCCCGCCGACGTCGGTGTTGACCCCGAAGAGCACGTCAAACTCTTAGAGCAAGTGCCGAAGGTCTTTCCAGCGCACGCTGAGTGGCTCCGCTCCAAGCTTAAGGGAAACGAGCCAAGCCTTCGCAGGCGACTGAAGAAACTGGTGCGTGATTCGCCAGTACGCGTCGGCATCATCGGGTCCAATGCGGACGACTTGGTCTCCCGAGTGGTGGAGGTCCGCCACGCTCTTTCACACGGGGCTCAGCTTGAGTTGTCGCCAACGCTTGGCGACTTCGAGGTCGATGATCTGAACGACGCGCTGACAACCCTGATCGAAGCCCTTCTGCTCAGCCGCTTAGGTTTCGAAAAGGAAGTTGTAGCTCAGCGCCTAAACCGCGTCGCCCGAAATCGTGGGCGCCGTGTCTTAGTCCAAGCAAACTCTGATTCGGGTTAGGAAAACTCCAGGAGAGCCGCTCCCTTAAGAAGGCTTGGCCGGGCGCTGATAGGCTTCCTAGCCAGAGGACAAGTAACGACATGCCGGATAGCGGTCTGATTCAACTGGCGGCAAGACCAGAGGAACTCGTCGAGCTTGACCCAGAAGAGTTGGCCGGTCTCTTGATGGAGCACTTAAATGGGTTGCCAGCAGCGGAATTAGAGAATCTTCACCACGAGAACTTCATTCCAGCTTTGACGCTAAGGTTCTTCGCCAACCACGCTCTTCGAAGAGAGGCTTCCCGCGCCCTGGCCGAAGCCTGGAACTTCTGTCAAAACGCCGGATTCATCGCTCTTGACCCCGAGAAACAGCATGGCTGGGCGTTCGTAACTAGAAGAGGCAAGGAGATCCGTAGTCAAATCGACTTCAGGGCGCTCCAGAAGTCAGCTCTCCTCCGGCCGGACCATCTACATCCCGCAATAACTGCACGAGCACGAGCGCCGTTTCTTCGCGGGAATTTCGAAGAAGCCGTCTTCGCGACCTTCAAGGAGGTTGAGATCGCGGTACGTGAGACCGGCGGCTTCGAGCCCACAGACCTCGGGGTTGACCTTATGCGCCGAGCGTTCGATCCTAACGGCGGCCCGCTCGCAGATCCGAGCTTGCCAGCGGCAGAAAGGGAGGCAATGGCCCACATCTTCGCCGGCGCAATCGGCTTACTGAAGAACCCATCGAGCCACAGGCACATCGCCTTTGAAAACCCCGTCGAAGCCTCGGAGCTGATCGGGTTCGCAAGCTACCTGATGAGGGTCGTTGATTCTCGCCGACCGCCTACGTAGGCTAGCTCGCCGCGTCGGTAATCCTCTAGGAAGCCGATCCTAGAGATCCCTGGCGGGAAACCCCGGACTGTTGATGGGCGTAGTCCTGGGTTCAGCGCGGCCTGGTGAGATCATTTGAGCGAGCGGCTTAGCCCGAGGCCGTACACCTCGGCGTGAAACGCGGCCCCTGCGCCGTGGCCGCCCGGCTTAGCTTTTTCGCAGGGAGAGAGCAGGAGCGCTCGTGATTCAGAAAAGCGAGTCGGTAAGGCCGTTTCAGGCTGACTTAGTAAACCGTTGACCGGGCTTACCATGTCGGCATGGATGGACGGACCCATGAGAACGCACCCGAGCACTTTTTCTAACTTCCTGGTCAAGTTCCTTCTCGTTCTCGGCGTCTATGTCGCCACACTTGGCTGTGCGACAGCCTACGCGCCCGTGCACGACCTTGTGGGAGACGGCTACCGCGATTCCAGACTCGACTCCAACACGTGGAGAGTCTCTTTCGCTGGGAACAGCTCGACCTCCCGAGACACCGTCGAAAAGTATCTTCTCTACAGATGCGCGGAGATCACGAATGCGGCAGGGTTCGATTACTTCCTCGTGGTCGAAACGAACACGAGCGTCCACACGTCTCACGCTCCGGATCTCTACCAAAGCACGACGAGGTACGATGGCGCGGGCAACGCAACGACGACCGGCCAGTACCTGCCAGGAGCCTCCAGCCGTTCCCACGTGGCTAGAGCGACGATCAGGGCGTTTAAAGGGGCCAAACCATCGGGAGACCTCGGAGCGTTCGACGCTTCCGAGCTTCTGGCCTATCTTGGCCAGCAGGTGACGGGAGCACCTCCTCGCGGGGCCCCGGCGAGGGGAGAAAGGCCCAGCGTGGAACCCGAGGTCGCGGTCGGCGAGCGGAAGGCGTCGGACCGGCAAATCGGCAAGTGGGAAATGCACTTAGCCCACGACCAAACGACGACGAGTCTCTCCTCTGAAGAGAAGCAGGCCGTTTTCCCAGAGACGGGTTTCGTGGGCGATCTGAATGTCACTTGCCTTGAGGGAAAGCTGGCTGTTTGGATTGAGGTGAGCGGCCTTCGCTTCGCTCGTCCTGGGGCTGTGATTCGCTTCGACAGTGAACCGGCAAGCTGGACTGAGATGACGTCTCATCGGAAGGACGAGTTGATGGCTTTTGCTGACTACCGCAAGGGAATCATGCAGTTTTCACTGCATGATCGCATGTTTGCAGAGGTCAGTCTGAGAACCGACGACGTTCACACGGTCTTGCACGTGTTGGAATTTGATCTGCGTGGCTTCTCCGAGGCGGTCAAGCCAGTGCTTGCGGCTTGCCGATGACCGCCGCTCAGATTGACCGCTTCAAGGCATTCGGATAGCCCGCTTTGAAACTCATTCCTGACCGAGCGTGACCCAGCGGATCGTCCAGTTGAGGGCAGGAGGTGGCGTCTGGACCAACTACGCCAAGAGCCAGCGCAATGTCTTCTTCTTCGCCTACGCACGAGAATTCTTGCGAGCCGCGCTGAAGACTGGCTCTCCCCTGGTCAGGGCATACCTTCTCGGCCATGCCCTGGAGCTCATGCTCAAGACCTATCTGCTGACCACCGGCGTCGGTGAGAGAGAGATAAGAAAGCTCAAACACAATCTCAGTCGTACACTCGCCAAAAGCAGGGAAGCCTCTCTCGAACAGCTCGTTCGAGTTTCGCCGGAGACCGAGCAGGCCCTACGCGACTTCAGTTCGGTCTACGCTTCGGAGGCCTTTCGCTACTTCTCGATTCTCCACTTGTTGACACCGCCGTCGCTGCCAGACCTCCGGCGTCTCACGCGCTTCGCTCGCATCCTCGAAAAGCAGTTGGCAATTCGTGTGCGGGCTGCCTAGGGAGCTACCATTTTGAGTCTCTCGACTAGGTTACGGTCGCCGAACACGTACAACGGACATGCTCCGCCCCGCTCGCGGCTAACCCGCCAGCCCTTAGCCGGCTTGCCCCCGGATAGTTTCTATGCCGAGTGAACCAGTTGTTTCGTGGCTTGTTCCGCTTGCCGGCCATCAGTTCGACCTCGAGGATCTTCCCTTATGGCTAGCTGATGAACCAATCGTAGTGGTCAAACGCGACGGTACTTTCAACCTCGTAATTCCCGCTGAGATCGCGGGCGGGAGCCCCGAGCCCGTTCGCTCAATCGCCGAGCAGCACGTTCAGTTCATCAACGGGGTCGGTCGGTTGCTCAGTCCCGGTTTCAGACCCGTAGCCGTAACGGGCCGACTGTTCGGGCTGAGCGCCGATGGGACCGTCATTAACACGGTCCTTGCCGTGGAATTAGGCGAGATAAGGATGAAGGGCGGAGTGTTGGGCGGGGAGATCGGCAATCGGGTACTTCCCGACCCTCGAGAAGGGGCCGGAGCTCCGTTCCTCAAGGCCGCCACTCAGTCGCAGCGAGCGCGTGACGCGCTCATCCTGATTGGCCGGGATCACCTAAGCTGGTCCGAACTCAACCTGATATTCGAGTTGGTTGAGGCGGACGTTGGTGGCACGATGTACGCGACGGGATGGGTGTCGAAGGCGCAAGCCAGTCTCTTTACCCAAACGGCCAACAGCTACAGCACCTTGGGCCTCGATGCACGTCACGGAAAGGATCGGGGAAACCCTCCGGTCTCCCCGATGAAGCATCCGGATGCAGAGACGATGGTGCGTGACCTCGTTCGGCACTGGCTCGAATACCTAGCCGCCGCAGATCACTCCCTGCAATCTGGCTAACTCGTTGGAGGAGGCGAAGAGAGAATTTCTGCTCGGGGTACTTCTCGGGGGACCCTAGATCAGAAACGATGGGAACCCATAGCAGACGGCGAGCGGGCAAAACCGCTCCAAACTCCTTGAAAATCAACGCTCGTCGGAGAGCGTCGGACTCGGTAGGAAAACCGCGTGGCGCAACTGTTAACCGGGGGGTTGTAGGTTCAAATCCTACCTGAGGAGCCATTCCTTTTAGGGTCTTACCTGGGGCCCCCCACCCGGCCATAGATTTGGCGCGGACGGCCTGACATGATCGGCGCGGGAAGGAAGGGACAATCTATGAAGCCCAAAACCAGTCTGCTTGTTTGCATCTTGACCGGCGTGGCTTTGACCGTAATGGCTCCGCGTTCGGGCTTTGCCGACGAGCAAGGAAGGATCGAGGGAGCCTGGGTTATCTCCATAACCGGTGGGGCGGGGACTCCGACCCTGCCAAGCTGGTATCAGGCGCTTGCGACCTTCACGCACGAAGGGGGCCTGATAGAAACAATCACCGACCCTTCAATCGGAACCGGACATGGACGCTGGACCAAAATTCACGGCCGGGAGTTTGCCGTCACGACGCTCCTGTTCCGGTTCGATGCAACAGGAGATTTTCTGGGGACGCTTAAGGCTCGCGCGACCATTGTGCTGGACAAGACAGGGAATGAATTCACCAGCGATGAATACCTCTTCGAGTTCTTCGATCGCAACGGCACCCTCCTGACGTCCGGCGTCGGCAAGGCGCATGGCACGCGCATCGTGGTTCAACCACTGCCGTGATTCCTCTCTAAGCGGGGGGAGACGCCGGTCGGGCTGTCAGTCCGAGCGTCGATCGGGAAGGGTTCGGCGCTTCAGGACGCGGCGCTGTTTGTGCAGCGCCCTTCTGTCGTATTCGTAGCTGCCCGGCTCCGCGGGGGGCGGAGTCGCCCGCCGCTCGCCGTGAATCCGCCGTCCGATACCGCTTCTGCGGGGACCCTGGCGTCTCTCTTCGAAGGGGGCGGGCTTCGATGGGTCGTTCATGGGCTCGGAGCGGTCGGTCTCCGCAGACGCGGGCCTCAACGGCGCCCCCCGCCGTGGGAAGACGCGGGAGCGGAACGCGCGCTGCCGGCGTGCGCGGACCCGCGGGCGGGGGCCGAGCGACTGACGGTTGGCGGTGCGCTTGCGGAATGCCGGACGACCCGGGTGGAGGTCCGGCGTTCCAGTCTCGCGACGCGTGTCCTGGCGGGCGACGCCGGCGCCGGAACCGTGTAGCCATAAGTGGAGAAGCCCCGCCCGTAGATCCCGTCGTAGCAGCCGTAGGAATAGAGACAGTCGTCGGCAAAGTAACCGCCCCCGCCTCCCCCGTAGGCGCCCTGCTGATGGGCGCAACCAGCGAGAGGAATGAGAAGCAGTAGCGAGAGAAGTGTCCTCTTCATGGGCCTCGACCTGGCGGGAAGGATAACCCAGAAAAGCCGCGGCCGCGTCGGGCAGCCCCTACCCGGCGAAGTCCAGGAGAAGACCTCTCCCCGCGTCCACCGCCCTCTTGTAGACGACCGCGGCCGCGGCGACGTCCTCGAGTGCGGTGCCGGTGCTGTCGAAGAGGGTCACCTCTTCCGGTGTGACGCGGCCGGGCTTTCTCCCGGCGGCGAGCTCCGAGAGCTCGGCGTAAACGCCGGACCTCTCGATCGCCCCGGAGGCCAGCGCATGGTGCACCTCACCGATCTCGCCGCACTGGTCGAGGCTGTCCGCCACGACCTTCGCGGCCGCGAGGATCGCGGGGTCGAGCTCCTGCTTGTCGGCGCTGTCGGACCCCACGGCGGCGAGGAACGTCCCGGGCGCAACGTCCCCCGGGCCGAGGATGGGCTCGCGGGACGGAGTGCACGTCACGACGATGTCGCTCCGACGGACGGCCGGGCCCGGGGCGCGCACAGCTTCCACGCGGATGCCGAGCTTTGACGACATCTCCTGGGCGAACTCCGCGGCGCGCTCCGGGTCGCGGTCGAAGGCATAGGCGGTTTCCAGGGCTCTCACGCGGGAGAGCGCCTCGAGCTGGATCCGCCCCTGGTTGCCGCAGCCGCAGATCGTCACGACGCGGGCGTCCTGCCGCGCGAGATACTTCGCCGCCACGGCGGTCGCCGCGCCCGTGCGCCGGATCGTGATCTCGATCGAATCGAGGAGCGCCAGCGGGTATCCGTTCTCGCCATCGCAAAGCAGGACGACTCCCTGGATGCTCGGCAGCCCGAACCGCTCGCGGTTTTGAAAGAAGTTCCCGTTGATCTTCGCGGCGAACCAGGGCCGCGACAGCGAGAGTCCGGCGGCCTTGATGTGAAACCCTCCGCCCGCGGCCGGGAACCCGAGGATCCCCGGCGGCGGGGCTTTCCCCTCTCCGAGCAGACGGAAGGCCTCCTCGACGGCGGTAATGCACCGATCGAGATCCAGGAGCGACGCCACGTCCTGCCGGGTCAGGAGCAGCGTGCCGGCGGGCTTCATACCGCGACGATCTCCTCCAGAGCAGAACCGGGTGGAACCTCCATGGGGTCCTGTCCGCGGCGAAAGATCCGCGCCGGCGCCACACCCAGGAGCCGGACGGAATCCCCCTCGATCCACAGCATCGTTCCCTCCCTCAGTCCGACGACGGGCGTCGCGTTCTCCTCGTGGAACTGGCGAAGCCTCTCTTCGCGCGTCTCCCCCATGTGCGTGGACGCGGGATCCGGATCGAGGTAGTGGGCATTGATCTGAAAAGAGACGAGGCCGAGCGCCTCGAGGGAGGAAGGCTCGACGATCGGCATGTCATTGGTCGTGCGGATCGAGGGGGAGGAGACGACGGATCCCGCGCTCGATCCGATGTAAGGCATTCCCTCCGCGACGCGCCGGCGGATCGACTCGAGAAGGGAGAGGTCCTGAAGAGTCTTCAGGAGCCGGAAAGTGTTGCCGCCGCCGATGAAGAGAGCTTTCGCTTCGAGGACCGCCCGCCGGGGGTCGGCCGCCCGGTGGATCCCGGCGAGAGAGAGGCCCATCGTGTCGAACCGGCGGCGAGCCTGTTCGGCGTAGGCGTCGCGGTCAAAGAGCGCGAAGGGAACGAAGAGGACGGGCGGCGCTCCGACGAGAAAATCCCGGATTTGCCGCTCCGCGTGGTCGAGGTATCCGCTTCCGTGGAGCGTCGAGTTGCTGATGAGCAGGAGGCGCCTGCCGGCTGCGCGCGGACGAGACATGGGGACCTCCCGTGTGTCACAATTGAGTCTATCAATTGGCAGATTTATATATCAACTGATATAAACAAAGCATGCCTTCGGCCGCTCCGGCCTCCTGGCGCCGCCGCCTCGGCCTGGAACGCCGGGTCGCGGCACTCGCGATGGCGCTCCTCGTTTACGGTTTTGGCGAGGAGCTCTGGTCCCGTTACCTTCCGGCGTACCTGCGCGCGATGGGAGGGTCTGCCCTCCTGATCGGAGCCTTCGGCACTGTGCGGGACCTGCTCGACGCGGCTTACGCCTACCCCGGGGGCGTCCTCTCCGACCGCCTCGGCACGCACCGCGCGCTCCTTCTCTTCGGCGCGATGAGCACCGCGGGGTTCGCTATCTATTTCTTCTGGGAGTCGCCTGCCGGAGTCTTTGTCGGCCTGGCGTTCGTGATGGCGTGGCGATCGCTCGGGCTGCCCGCGACGTTCGCGCTCATCGGAGAGGAGCTGGA
>Ga0070708_100003034_pt1 | contig 13037 bp, 12 predicted proteins | sample KBSK5503metaG_FD_65469 | JGI IMG/M metagenome (GOLD analysis project Ga0070708, IMG submission 65469) | Corn, switchgrass and miscanthus rhizosphere microbial communities from Kellogg Biological Station, Michigan, USA - KBS K5-50-3 metaG | ecosystem: Host-associated > Plants > Roots >...
GTGCTGTCCAACCCGGCGAAGGAGCCGTTGTTCGGCGTGGAGGACCGCATGGCGATGTTGAAGGAAGCCGTCTCCGACCTGCCCGGTGTGGAGGTGGCTTCGTTCTCGGGCCTGCTGGTGGACTACGCGCGGGCACGGGAGATCCGGACCGTGGTGAAGGGCCTTCGAGGAGAGGGCGATCTCGACTCCGAGCTCAAGATGGCGCAGATGAACAATCACCTGACGGGGGTGGAGACCTTCTTCCTCCCGACGAGCCCGCAGTGGTCGTTCATCTCCTCCTCCCTCATCAAGGAAGTGGTGCGGTTCGGTGGGGACGCTTCGGGGCTTGTGCCCGCATTCGTCCGGGACCGCCTCGAGGAGAAGCTCGCTGCAGGGAGGGAATGAGCCGCGTGGATATCAGCGCCCGTTTGCAGCAGATCGAAGAGCTGGTCCGCACGGCCAAGTCGGTTCCGCTGTCCGCGAGCGTCATCGTGAACCAGCAGGAGCTGCTGGAGATCGTCGGGGCTGCCCAGAACGAGCTCCCGGAAGAGATCAAGCAGGCCCGGTGGGTGGTGAAGGACCGCGAGGAGCTCCTCGCCAAGGCCCGCCACGCCGGTGAGGAGCTCGTTACCCAGGGCCAGGCCGAACAGGCACGGTTGGTATCCCACCAGGAGGTGGTCCGGGCCGCGCAGGCCGAGGCGGAGCGCATCCTCGGCGAGGCCCGCGAGCAGGCCCGTCAGATGCGCTTGGAATCAGAGGACTACGCCGATGCCAAGCTGGCCCAGTTCGAGATCGCGATCGATCGCACGATGAGCGAGCTCGAGAAGGCCATCGGCCAGGCACGGAGAGGCCGGGACAAGCTACGGGGCGGGACTGTCGCGGAAGAAGAGTTCGGTCCCGGGGAGCCGGAGGAGCAGACATGACCGTCGTCGTCGACGTGCGCGACCTGCTGGCTCAACCGGGATCGTCGCGATCCGTCCGCTTGGACGAGGCCATTTCGGGGCTGGCCACCCAGCTGGCCTCCGTTCCGGACGATCGGCCGATCGGCGCCGACCTCCTGCTGGAGAGCCTGGTGGAAGGCGTGCTGGTGACCGGGCCGGTGACCGGGGTGATGAGGCTCTCCTGCGCCCGCTGTCTGAAGTCGTTCGACCAGGGCTTCAGCCTGGACGTGCAGGAGCTGTTCGCGCCCGGAGCTGCTGCCCTCGAAGACCAGTATCCCCTGGGGGAGGAAGGCTCCCTGGACCTGGAGCCGATGATCCGCGACGCGGTGGTGCTCGCCATGCCGTTCGCGCCGCTGTGCCGGCCGAACTGCCTGGGCCTGTGCGCCCGGTGCGGCGGCGACCGCAACCTCGGGGAGTGCACGTGTCCGCCGGAGGTCGATGCACGATGGGCGCCCCTGCTGAACCTGAAGCTCGACGAAGACTGACGAACCTGGACTGACGAGGCCGAACCGGAAGAAAACGAGGAAGTAGAGGAGCGATCACAGCGATGCCAACGCCGAAGAGGAAGATGGCGAAGTCGAGGACCGGCATGCGCCGGTCCCAGTGGAAGTCGACCCCGCCCACGTACGCGGAATGCCCGCAGTGCCACCAGCCGAAGCTGCCGCACCGGGTCTGCTCGAACTGCGGCTATTACGGGGGCCGGCAGGTCCTCGAGGTGGAGTAAGAGGGGGGCGGATCCATCCGAGTGCCTCGCAAGCAGACGCCGCTCGAGAGAGCCCTGGGCATCAAATTCAAGCAGGGCGCCCTGCGCGAGGCGGCGCTGACGCACCGATCCTTTGCCTTCGAGCAGGGGCTACCGACCACGAACGAGCGGCTGGAGTTCCTCGGCGACGCCGTGCTGGGGCTCGTCGTCACCGACCTGGTATACCGGGCCTTTCCGGAGCGGTCCGAGGGTGAGCTGGCGAAGCTGCGGGCGGCGATGGTCAACATGACCACGCTGGCCGAGGTGGCTCGGGAGCTGGGCCTCGGGGGCACGGTGCTGCTCGGCAAGGGAGAGGAGCAGTCGGGGGGGCGGGACAAAGCCAGCATCCTTGCGGACGCATTGGAAGCCGTGCTGGGGGCGATCTACGTCGACCAAGGACTGAAGCCGGCCGCCGCGTTGATCGAGCGCTTGTTCTGGCCGCGCATTGCCGCGTACGTCCGAGGAGCGGGCGAGCGCGACTACAAGACCATCCTCCAGGAGCTGGCCGCGCAGGACCTGGGACGGATGCCCGAGTACCGAGTGGTGGAGCGGGGGCCCGACCACGAGAAGGAGTTCACCGCCACCGTCTACGTGGCCGGCCGCGAGCTCGGACGCGGGACCGGGCGCTCGAAGAAAGAGGCCGAGCAGCGGGCGGCCCGAGAGGCCTACGAGCGGCTCTCCGTCGACTCGGCCGAGCTGGCCTCGGAGCACTAGGGGGGCCGGTGGAGCTACCGGAAGTGGAGGTGATGCGCCGGGACCTCGAGAAGGAGGTCGTCGGCAAGAAGGTGAGGGACGTGGAGGTGCGCCCGCACCGAAACGCCATGCGAGTGATCCGCCGGCACTCGCGCCGGAAGGAGTTCGCGGACCGCCTGGCCGGCCGGAAGTTCACCAAGATCGACCGAAAGGGTAAGTACCTGCTGCTGTATCTCGACGACGGCGATGTCCTGGTCGTGCACTTCGGGATGTCGGGACAGCTGCTCCGCGGCACCAAGCGGCAGAGTCTGCCCCAGCACACACACGTTGTGATCGGGTTCCAACAGGGGGGCGACCTCCGGTTCGTCGACCCCCGAACCTTCGGCGAGATGTTCGTCACCGGCGCCGACCAGCTCGGGAAGATCAAGGAGCTGGATCACATCGCCATCGACCCGCTCGAGGACACGTTCACGTGGCAGGAGTTCTCCGCCGAGCTGGCCCGGCGGGCCACCAAGCTCAAGCCGCTGTTGATGGATCAGAAGTTCGTCTCGGGGCTCGGGAACATCTACTCGGATGAAGTGCTGTTCGCCGCGGGGCTGCGGTACGACCGCATGAGCGACTCGCTGTCGTCGCAGGAGGTGCGGCGTCTGTACCGGGCGATGCGTGAGGTGCTCCAGGACGCCGTGCGCTTTCGCGGCACGACGCTCGACGACGACGCCTACGTCGACGTCTTCGGAAAGCCGGGAGAGTTCGCTCCAGAGCTGAAGGTCTACGGGCGGAAGGGACTGGCCTGCCGCCGATGCCGCACGCCCATCGACGCGGTCAAGCTCTCCGGCCGCACCAGCTATTTCTGCCCGCAGTGCCAGAGCTGAGCAGCGGCGCGAAGCGGGTGCGCGTGTTCGTCTCCGGACAGGTCCAGGGGGTGTTCTTTCGGGCCGAGGCGGCCGGGAGGGCTCGGGGCCTCGGGCTGGCCGGATGGGTTCGCAACGCGCGAGACGGGCGGGTGGAGGCGGTCTTCGAGGGACCACCTGGCGACGTCGACGCGATCGTGGCGTGGTGTCGCTCCGGACCGCCGATGGCCCGCGTGGACGAAGTCGATGTGGCCGAGGAGGAACCCACCGGAGAGGCCGGCTTCCGAATCCGCCACTGAATCACACGGCTGAAATTTCTTCGCTCGGTTCCGGGAATCGGCGTTCCCCCGTTGCTAGCATCGAGTGGCCCATGTTCCTTCGGTCCCTCAACCTTCGCGGCTTCAAGTCCTTCGCCGACAAGACGAAGCTGGAGTTCACTCCAGGCATCAGCGTGATCGTGGGGCCCAATGGGTCCGGCAAGTCGAACATCGCTGACGCCATCGCCTGGGTGCTGGGCGAGCAGGGACCACGCGCCCTCCGCGGCGGCCAGATGGCCGACGTCATCTTCGCGGGCACGCCCGCCAGGCCCCCGCTGGGGATGGCGGAGGTTCGAATGATCATCGACAACGCCGCGGGGTTGATCCCCGTCCCCGCGCCGGAGATCGAGATCAGCCGTCTGGTCTACCGGTCGGGGGAGAGCGAGTATCGATTGGGGGGGCGGCCCTGTCGTCTGCTCGACATCCAGGAGCTCCTCTCGGATACGGGGGTAGGCCGTTCGCTGCACACGATCGTCGGGCAGGGCCAGCTCGACGAGATCCTGAGCGCGCGGCCGGACGAGCGGCGGCAGTTCATCGAGGAGGCGGCGGGCATCGCCAAGTACCGCCGGCGCCGGGAGCGCGCCGAGCGACGGCTCGCGGGGATAGAGCAGGATCTGCTACGCCTCCAGGACCTGGTGGGGGAACTGCGCCGCCAGCTCAAGCCGCTCAAGCAGCAGGCCGAGCTGGCCGAGCGGCACGAAGCGCTGACGAAGGAAGCTGACGACCTGGTCCGCATGCTCGCGGCGGCCCGGCTCCGCGAGCTCTATCGGGAACGGGACGCACGTCGTGCTGGATGGGAGGAATCCGAGTCCCGGCAAGCGGCGGTCCAGGCCAGGCTGGCCGACTTCGACGCGCAGATCTCGCGGCTGGAGGGAGAGCGGCAGCAAGCCCAAGAGGCCCACCTCGCCGCGGAGGCGGAACAGACCCGCATCCTCGAGGAGAAGTCGCGCTCCGAGCGGCGACTGCGGACCGCGATCCGGGGCGAGGCCGACGTCCGCGAACGCCTCGCCGCCGCGGCCAACCGATCGGGGCGCCTGTTCGCTCTGCAGGATGAGCTCGGGCGGACCGAGGCGGCGTTGTCAGAGGTGCTCGCTACGCTCCGACAACGAGAGGCGGAGCTCGAAGAGGCCGAGCGCGCGTTCAGGACCCGAGAGATCGCGAGGAGGGGTGCCGAAGAGGAGCGCCGTCGGATCGGAGAGGTCCGCGCCGCGAGCCGGGCAGAGTCCGAGGCGATCCGGCGCACCTGGCTCGCTCACCAGACTGAGCAGTCGAGGCTCGAGGCCACGCTGGCCGACCTGAAGATGCGCGTGGCTTCCGCCCAGACGGCGTCGGCGGTCCTGGAGCACGAGGTGGAGCACCTCGACGCGCTCGAGACGCCCCTCGCCGCGGAGCAGGACAAGCTGAGCCGCGAGCGGGAGAGCCTGGTGGTGCAGCTGGCCGACCGGGAAGCCGAGGAGAAAGGTCTCCTGGCCCGCCAGGAGGTCGCCGAGGCGCGGCGGGCCGAGCTCGCCGAGTCTGCCGGGGCGTCGTTCCTGGAGCGGCGGGACCGCCGTCCCCTCGGCCTGCTCCGGGAGCTGATCGAAGCACCGCCGGAGCTGTTGCCGGCATTGCGCGCCGCCCTGGGACCGTCGTTCGACGCGGTGGTCTACGCGAGCCGCGTGGATGCGGTGGCGGATGCCGCGGCCGAACCGGGCGGCGGGATCACGCTCGCCATCGAAGGTGGGCCCGGGGAGGCGATCCCGTCCCTGGACTCGGAGCGGAGCCTGCTCCGCGCGATCCAGCCGGACCGCCGGATCACGCGACTCGCCGGGATGCTGCTCGGCGAGGTCTATCTCGCGAACAGCCTTGCCGAGGCCGAGGCGAAGCACCGCGCGCATCCCTCGGCGCAGTTCGTGACGCCGGATGGCGCCATGGCCGGACCGTGGTTCGTCCGAACCGCGGCGGGTCGGGACGCCCGGCTGGAGGAAGCGCGGAGGCTATCCGCCGTCATCGAGCGGGAGCTGTCCTCGGTCCACCGCGGGCTTCGAGAGGGTCGGCGTCGACTGGCCGAGTTGACCGCGCGGGGGGAGGACGTGGCAGGGCGTCTGGAGGAGGCCGACCGCGCCATCACCGCGGCCGCCGATGAGATGGCCCGAATCCAAGCCGAGACCGCGATGCTCACGAGGGAGGCGGAGATCGTCTCCGAGCAGCTAGCCGCCGTGAACGCGGCCGCCGCGGCGGCGAGGCAACGATTGCACGCCGAGCCGGACGACGCGGATGCGTTGCCGGCGCTTCCCCCGATCTCCGAACCTCCCGTCCCAGTTCGTGTCGAGGTCGAGGCGCTGCGGAGGGAGCGGTCGAGGCTCGAGGCCGGTGTCGATGCGGCCCGCCGCCAGGTCCAGGCGATGGCCGCGGAGGACCCCATCGCGCTGCGCCAGGCGCTGCAGTCGGCCGAGGCCGAGCGGGCCGAGGCGGAGGAGGCGATGACTCGCGCGGAGGAGGAGCAACGCCGTGCGCAGGCCGCGTACCGCGAAGCGAGCGATCGAGACCGGGCTGTACAGTCCGCCCACGCCGAGGCCGTTCGGGCGTGGCGGGAGGCCGCCGCGGCGGCCGACCGCCTCCGGGGGGAGCACGAGGAGGAGGATCGCGCACGATACGACCTCGAACGGCGAATGGCGGAAGCGGAGCGGGTGCTCCGGGAGGGGCACGGAGCCGACCCGGCCGCGGGCGTCGCGGAACTGGGCGAGGAAGACACGGTCGAGGAGCTGATCCGCCGATCCGAGCTGGTGGCCCGCCGGCTCGGGCTCGTGGGGAAGGTCAACCTGCTGGCGGGCGGCGAGCTCGACGCCGTGAAGGAGCGCCACGACTTCCTGGTCCGCGAGCTCGAGGACGTGAAGAGCGCGCGCCGTGACCTCGAGCGGCTGATCGAGGACATCGACCTCAGGGTTGGCCAGGAGTTCGGGACCGCGTTCGCCGACGTGGCCCGGCAGTTCTCGAGCCTGTTCGTGACGATGTTCCCCGGGGGCGAAGGCCGTCTCACTCTGACCGAGCCGGACGACCTCTTGGCCACCGGGATCGAGGTCGAGGCCCGCCCCAGCCGAGGGCGCGTGAAGCGGCTGTCGCTGCTCTCCGGGGGCGAGCGCTCGCTCGCCGCGTTGGCGTTCCTGTTCGCGATCTTCCGCGCCCGGCCTAGCCCCTTCTATCTGATGGACGAGGTGGAGGCCGCCCTCGACGACGTGAACCTCCACCGCTTCCTGGAGGTGGTGAGGGAGCTAGCCCGAGAGTCGCAGATCCTCATCGTCACCCACCAGAAGCGAACGATGGAGGTGGCCGACGCGCTGTACGGAGTGTCGATGGGGCAGGGGGGCGCCTCCACGGTAATCTCTCAGCGGCTCGCCGAGGTGTCGGCGCAGTAGCCCACCGGTCGGCCGCACCCGGGGGAAGGAGCATGCTATCGAGGTCGTCTTCGTTGTCGCGGTCCTCTTCGTCATCACGGTCATCGCTGGGGCGGTGGTGCTGGCTCGTCGCGAGCGCCGACTGCCCCCGGCGCGGCCCGCGCCGTCGACGCCGACGGCTCCCGCAGCGCCCGCGGAAGCGGCCGCGGCTGAGCGGATTGCCGGCAGGACTCCCTCGGGATTGGGCCATCGGGTTCGGGCCCTGCTTCACGGGGGCCAGGCGACCGAGGAGACGTGGCGCGAACTGGAAGAGGCGCTCGTTCGCGCGGACGTCGGCCCGAAGGCGGCGAAGGCGATCGTCGAGCGCGTTCGTCAGGCGTATCGACCGCCCCAAGATCCTGCGGAGGTCCTGGCCCGCGAGATCGCCGGCGTCTTCGACGGGGACGAGCCCTGGTCTCCTCCATCGGGCGCGCCCGGGATCGTCCTGGTCGTCGGGGTGAACGGGACGGGCAAGACCACCACCATCGGCAAGCTCGCCCACCTCTTGCGACGGCAAGGTCGGTCCGTGAGCCTGTCGGCCAGCGACACGTTCCGGGCCGCCGCGGGGGAGCAGCTCGAGGCGTGGGCGGCCCGGGCGGGCGCCCACATCGTGGGGCAGGAACGCGGGGCCGACCCGGGAGCGGTGGCCTTCGACGCGGTGCAGTCGGCGCGGGCCCGAGGGACCGACGTCCTCATCGTCGACACCGCGGGGCGCCTCCACACCCGGCAACCGCTGATGGAGGAGCTGGCCAAGGTGAAGCGGGTTCTGGAGAAGGCAGGGGGCCGGGTCGGCGAGGTGCTGCTCGTCCTCGACGCGACGACCGGGCAGAACGGCATCGCCCAGGCTCGTGCGTTCACGGACTCGGTCGGTGTGACCGGGGTGGTCCTTGCCAAGATGGACGGTACGGCGCGGGGCGGCATCGTGGTGGCCGTTCGCGAGGAGCTGGGGGTGCCGGTCAAGCTGGTCGGCACCGGCGAGGGGCCGGAAGACCTCGTGCCGTTCGACCCCGAAGGATTCGCCCGCCGGCTCGTGGCGTAGGCCGAGCGTGATCCTGGTCGCCGGAGGCAGCGGGTTCATCGGATCCTCCGTGGTCAAGCGGCTCGTTGGTCAGGGCGCCGACGTGGCCGTGATGACAGCGCATCCGACTCGATCGAGGCGCCGGATCGAGTCGATGGGCGCCCGCGCGGTCGAAGGCGACGTGCGCGACGCCGCGTCCCTGCGACGAGCGGTGGCCGGCGCCGAGGTCGTGATCCAGACGCTGACCTTCCCGACCTTCCCCGTGGAGAAGCCGCGCAAGCGATATACGTTCGAGGAGTTCGATCATGCCGGCACGGAGCGTTTGGTCCGCGCCGCCGCGGGGACCGGAGCGCGCAGGTTCGTGTACGGCTCCGGAGCCGGAGCCGCCCCCGGCGCGCCCAAGGTCTGGTTCCGGGCGAAGTGGGCGGGAGAGGAGGCGATCCGCAGCGCGGGGATCGACCACGCCATCATCCGCCCCTCGTGGGTGTACGGCCCGGAGGACCGCGCCCTCAACCGCTTCGTTGCCTTCCACCGGTGGCTTCCGTTCGTTCCCGTGGTGGGAGTCGGTCGGCAGCTCCTCCAACCCGTGTTCGTCGACGATGTCGCCGAGGTGTTCGCGCAAGCAGCCAGGCCGGACGGGCCGAAGGGGACGTTCGAGATCGGAGGCCCCCACGTCCTCACCATGAACGAGGTCCTCGCGATCATGATGGAGGTTCGAGGGAGGTCGAAGCCCCTGGTGCATTTCCCGGCCGCCGTTCCGAAGCTGGCGGGCTTCTTCCTCCAACTGCTCCCGAACGCGCCGCTGTCACCCGACGCGGTGGAGTTCGTGACCGGCGACGCGCTGGCCGACACCGGGCCCCTCCTGGCGGCCTTCGACCTGTCGCTGACGCCGCTGAGGGCGGGGCTGGCCAGCTATCTCGGCTCGTAGTGGCACCCTCCGCGTCGACGCCCTGGCGCCCGACCAAGGATCAGATCGCCGCGGCCCGCGGCCGCAAGGTCGCCGACGTCATCGCGCCCGGCCTCGACGTCCTCTTCTGTGGGATCAATCCGGGACTGTATTCGGGCGCGGTGGGCCATCACTTCGCGCGGCCTGGGAACCGGTTCTGGAAATCGCTCGAGGCGTCGGGTCTCACGGAGCGCGTCCTCTCACCGTTCGAGGAGCACGAGCTCCTGGACCGAGGGCTCGGCATCACCAACCTCGTCGAGCGAGCCACGGCGACGGCGGGAGTGCTCGATCGTGACGAGCTGATCGAAGGGGGCCGCCGCCTCGAGCGAAAGGTCTGCCGGTTCCGCCCGCGGTTCGTGGCGTTCCTCGGCGTCACCGCCTACCGGACGAGCTTCGGCCGGAAGGCCGCCCGGGCCGGCGCCCAGGCGACGACGATCTGCGGTTCGGTCGTGTGGCTGCTGCCGAACCCGAGCGGGCTGAATGCCCACTATCAGCTGCCAGCCCTGGCCGCTGCGTTCAGGGAGCTGCGGGACGCGACGGGCCGCTGACCGGAGATTCGACTTCGGCTTCCCCGTCGCCCGTGGGACCGTCCGCCGGAGGAAGCGCTTCGGTGCGGCGCTGCTTCAGGGGGGTCGCAGCCTCACCGACCGGGATGCGCACCCGGAACGTGGAGCCCTCGCCCGGCATGGAGTCCAGAGAGATCGCCCCTCCCATCACCTCGACGAGCCGCTTGGTGATGTACAGGCCCAGCCCCGCACCCTCCCGCTCGCGGCTGAGCACCTCTCCCACCTGGTGGAACCGGTCGAAGATCTTGGGCCGGTCCTCCGGGGCGATTCCAGGCCCTCGATCTGTCACGGAGATCTCGACGAACCCGCTGGTCCCCCGTCCCTGGAGGATGACGGGAGTCTCCGGCGGCGAGAACTTCAGCGCGTTGTCGACCAGGTTGCGAAGGACCTGTTCGAGTCGCTGCGGATCGATCACGACCGTGGCGGCCTCCGGCTCCGCCCTGACCTCGACGCGCGACTTGCCGTCGGGCCCGAAGGACTCGATGGCCTCCCTCAGGAACCGGTCGAGCTCGACCTCCTCCATCGACAGCCGAACGGATCCCGCTTCGATCCTCGAGACGAACAGCAGGTCCTCCACGAGCCGCGCCAAGCGCGCGCTCTGCCGGTCGATGATCTCCATGAAGCTGCCCACCTGTTCGGCCGTGAGCCGTTCCTTGTTCCGGAGCAGGGTCTTGACGAACCCGCGGATGGAGGTGATCGGCGTCCGCAACTCGTGGCTGGTGATGGCGATGAACTCCGACTTCATCTGGTCCAGCTCCTGGAGGCGCTGAACGGTGTCGGTTTGTTGGGAGAGGAGACGATTGCTGTGCGCGACGAGGGCGATCTGGTCAGCCAGCCGCACCAGGATGTCCAGGGACGCCTGATCGAACGCGTCGAGGTCGCGGCTCTCCACGTCCAGGACGCCGATGAGGTCCTCTCCGATCCGCATGGCCGCTGCCATCTCAGAACGCATGCCGGGGTCCGCCGCGATGTAGCCCGGGAAGGCGTTCACGTCGGGGACGATCAACGACCTCCCCGTGGCGGCGACGGTGCCGGTGACGCCCCGGCCGATGGGGATGACGTCTCCATAGAAGGGCATCCCGTACATCCCCTTCACCACGAGATGGTCCTCCTCCCGCAACAGGATGGAGAACGTCTCGAACTGCAGGTCCCGGCCAATGGCTTCCGCCATGAGCCGGATGGAGCGATCGAGGTCCTCGGCGGCCACCCCGGTGAGGATCGCGGTGTTGAACGCTGCCAGTTCGCGGCGGGCCGCGGCCTCCTTCCGCGCCACGAGCTCGGCCCGCCGTGCCTCCTCGGAGGCCCTCACGGCCTCCTTGGCAAGCGACCTCGCCATGAATCCCGCGACGAGCGCGATGATGAGATCGACGCCGATGCGGAAGATCACGTTGGACCACAGGAAGGGATAGTGGCCGGCGAACCGTTCCGAGAGGTACTGCTCCCGGCCGATCTCGTTGGCCAGAGCCAGCGCAACCGCCGCGAGCGCCCCCTGCAGCCCGTACCTGAGCGCTCCCTCCAGCGGCAGGATGTAAATGACCACCCAGGTGAATCCTTTTGGGTCGTAGCTGTAGAGCCAGCTGAAGCCGAAGATGATCATCGTGTCGAAGGCGAACGAAGCGAAGCCGAGCCTCTTCAGCCCGCCGAGGGTGGCGGCCCGCCGCCACACCAGGTACATGGCCAGGTTGCCGGCCGCCAGGACCCCGATCAGCACATATCCCCACCACAGGACCGTGGGAGAGGCATGAGGCGGGGGGCCGTTGTTCGTCTCGTAGGTCAGGTACAGACCGAGGAACACGGAGAATCCCCGGACCAGGATGAGCCCGAGCTCCAGGCGCCTGGCGTGCTCGAGGTCTCTGGCGGGATCGGTCGGGGTCGCCCTCAACGCCGCCTCCCGTACAATGGCCTGTCGCGGCTAGCATACGGCCGCCTGCTCCGCGAAACCTCATGTTCGACGCCCTCACCGATCGCCTGAACGCGGTCTTCCGCAAGCTCCGGTCGCGGGGGAAGCTCCATCCGAAACAGGTGGACGCCGCCCTCGCCGACATCCGCGTGGCGCTGCTCGACGCTGACGCGGCCCTCGACGTGGTCGACGATTTCCTGGGGCGTGTTCGGGAGCGGGCCCTGTCGAACGAGGTCATGCACAGCCTGACGCCGGCCCAGCAGGTCATCAAGGTCGTCCGCGACGAGTTGACCGCGACGCTGGGAGGCGAGCACACGCCGTTCAAGCTTCCCGGCGCGAACCCGGCGGTCGTCATGATGGCCGGGGTGCAGGGGTCGGGGAAGACGACGCATTGCGCGAAGCTCGCGCTCCACCTGAAGGAGAAGGGGCGCCAGCCGCTCCTGGTCGCGGCGGACCTCCAACGTCCGGCCGCGGTCGAGCAGCTGTTCACGCTCGGCGGGGAGATCGGCGTACCGGTGGTCTCCGAGGGCAACCGGCCGGAGAAGGTGGCGAAGGCCGCGCTCCAGCAGGCCGTTCGAGAGGGACGGAACGTGGTGATCGTGGACACGGCCGGACGGCTCCATGTCGACCCCGAGATGATGCGGGAAGCCCGCCGCGTGAAGGAGGCGCTCCGCCCGCACCACGTCCTCATGGCCTGCGACTCGATGACCGGCCAGGACGCCGTGATCCAGGCTCGTGAGTTCATGCGGGAGATCGACGTGACGGGGTTCGTCCTGACCAAGCTGGACGGCGACTCGCGGGGCGGGGCGGCGCTCTCGATCACCCAGGTCACCGGGCGCCCGATCTTCTTCGCCGGGACCGGCGAGAAGGTGTCCGACCTCGAACCCTTCTATCCCGACCGGATGGCCTCCCGGATCCTCGGCATGGGCGACGTCATGACGCTCATCGAGAAGGCCGAGAAGGAGATGGATCAGGATCGGGCCCAGGAAGCCGCGGAGAAGATGGCCCGAGCCGAATTCACACTGGAGGACTTCCTGGAGCAGATGCGCCAGGTGAAGAAGCTGGGTCCGCTGCAGGACCTCCTGGCGATGCTGCCCGGCGTGCCGGGGGCGAAGCAGCAGCTCAAGGACGTCCAGGTCGACGAGAGGGAGATGGCTCGCACGGAGGCAATCATCTGCTCGATGACCCCTGAGGAGCGCCGCACTCCCGCTATCATCGGCGGCAGCCGGCGCCTGCGGATCGCCCGAGGATCGGGCGTGACCACCGCTGAGGTGAACTCGCTGCTCAAGCAGTTCGCCCAGGCCCGGAAAATGATGAAGACGATGATGGGGATGGCCGGGTTCGGCGGCCGAGGGTTGAAGGGCTTGAAGCTGCCGAAACTCCCCCCAGGCATCGGGGGTCCGGGCGGGTAGGCGCCGAAGCAGCGGGACGGCAGCGGCCGCCCCGCCGGCCGAGAAAGGAAGAACGAGCATGGTCAAGATCAGGTTGATGCGGAGGGGCGCCGCCAAGCATCCCTCCTACCGGGTGATCGTCGCCGACTCCAGGAGCCCTCGCGACGGGCGGTTCATCGAGAACATCGGGAGGTATCAACCGATGTCCGACCCGTCGGTCATCGAGATCGACGAGGGCCGCGCGCTGCACTGGCTCTCGCAGGGCGCCCAGCCCACCGAG
>Ga0070708_100003035_pt1 | contig 13037 bp, 13 predicted proteins | sample KBSK5503metaG_FD_65469 | JGI IMG/M metagenome (GOLD analysis project Ga0070708, IMG submission 65469) | Corn, switchgrass and miscanthus rhizosphere microbial communities from Kellogg Biological Station, Michigan, USA - KBS K5-50-3 metaG | ecosystem: Host-associated > Plants > Roots >...
GAGACGGTGAGCTGCTCCAGCTCTGCCCAGCGGTACGGCTCGGCGAGGATCCCCTTGCCGTACGGGTGGGCCAGGTCGTCGACCGTGATCCAGTCGTCGGCATCGCCGGCAGCGCGGCGGAGCAGCTGCCACGTTCGCTCGGGCTCTGCGGGCAGGGTTCGCTGGAGTGTCGAGATCGCGAACCAGCGTGCCTCACGCTCGGGCTCGCGCAGGAGCCGATCGCAGACGAGCAGCAGCTCAGCCGGGTATGCCCGGCGCGATGCCTTCTCGAACGCTCGCCGCAGCGCAACCTGCAGCGGCGTGCGCACGCCGTGCGTCGGGCCGATGCCCGGTGCGACGAATGCCTGGCCAGCCCGATATTCCGGGTCCGCGAGCTCGGCGAATGCGTCATGCAGCCGGGCGGCGAAGGCGGCCGGGTCGCCGACGGCGTCGCCGAGCGCCAAGCCGAGCGCTGATGCGCGCGATTCGCGCGCCGCCAGGACGGCCGCGGCGTGCTCCGCGGCGGTCGTGCCGGGCGCGACTGCCCAGGGGCTCATCACGAGGGCTTCCTGCGCGTGGCCGGGTCGTCCACGCGGTCGGTGACATCGCGAGTTGCGCCTTCGAGGAGCACGTCGGGCAGCCGGCGCATCCCGTAGCGGGCCTTCAGGCGCTCGACCTCTGCCGGCGGCACGGCCATGAATGTGGCCTCGCCGGTCGCGAGAACCTCGTTCGTCGATGCGTCGAGGACCTGGCCTGCCGTTTGGTGGGCACGCCGGTTCTCGTCCACGACCCAGCCCTCGGCGCGGATCGCCCGGCCGACGGGGATGGGCCGCCGGAACGCCACGTTCAGGCGCGCGGTAACGCCCCACGTCCCGCGCCCGATCACGGCCCAGGCCATGACCTCGTCGAGCAGCGTGCACACGATGCCGCCATGGGCGACTGCCTCCCAGCCCTGGAAGCGCGGCTCCACGGTCGTCTCCGTCCAGGAGCCGTTCGGGTCGGTGTGGATAGCCAGCTGCAATCCCTGCTCGTTCAGCTCGCCGCACGCGAAGCAGCGATGCGGCTCGAACTCGAACGCTCCCTCCGGATCGCGCCGGGCCGGACGTCCCGGCCGTCCTGGCCGCGCTTCTCCAGGGCGCGCGGTGCGCGATGCCGGCGCGGGAGCCTCAGATGTCAAGGTTCCGGACCTTGCGCGCCTCGGCCTTGATGAACTCCTTGCGGGGTTCGACCTTCTCGCCCATGAGCTTGGTGAAGATCGCATCCGTGTCGACGGCGTCGTCCTCATCGATGTTCGCTTGCAGGAGGACGCGGGTCTCGGGGTTCATCGTCGTCTCCCAGAGCTGGTCGGCGTTCATCTCGCCGAGGCCCTTGAACCGCTGCACCGAGAGGTTCTTGACGTTGAACTCCTTGACGATCCGATCGCGCTCCTTCTCGGACTGCGCGTACTTGGTGACCTTGCCGGTCGAGACGCGGTACAGCGGCGGCTGGGCGATGTAGAGGTAGCCCTGCGCGATGACCTGGGGCATGTGCCGGTAGAAGAACGTGAGCAGCAGCGTCCGGATGTGGGCGCCGTCGACGTCCGCGTCGGTCATGATGATGATCCGGTGGTATCGGAGCTTCGTGATGTCGAAGCTGTCGTCTATGCCCTCGATCCCCGCACCCAGCGCGATGATCAGCGGCCGGACGTTCTCGCTGGCGACGATCTTGTCGAGGCGTGCCTTCTCGACGTTGAGGACCTTGCCCCGCAGCGGCAGGACCGCCTGGAACCGACGATCCCGGCCCTGCTTTGCGGAGCCGCCTGCCGAGTCGCCCTCCACGATGAACAGCTCGCTTCGTGCCGGATCGCGCTCCTGGCAGTCCGCGAGCTTGCCGGGCAGGGACAGGCCGTCGAGCGCGCCCTTGCGGATGACCAGGTCGCGTGCCTTGCGCGCGGCCTCGCGTGCGCGCGCCGCGGTCAGGCACTTCTCGATGATCCGTCGGCCGTCGCCGGGGTTCTCCTCGAGGTACTGGGTGAGACTGTCCGTGACCGCGGTCTGGACCTGCCCCTTGACCTCGGCATTGCCGAGCTTCGCCTTTGTCTGGCCCTCGAATTGCGGATCGGTCAGCTTGACGCTGATCACCGCCGTGAGGCCCTCGCGGACGTCGTCGCCCGAGAGGTTGCCGTCCGAGGTCTTGAGCACGCCGGCCTTGCGCGCCCAGTCGTTCAGCGAGCTCGTCAGCGCGGCCCGGAATCCCGTGACGTGCGTGCCGCCATCGACAGTGTTGATGTTGTTCGCGAAGGCGAGGACGTTCTCGGTGTAGGTGTCGTTGTATTGGAGTGCGACCTCGACGAGCGTTCCGCCCTCGCGGCGCTCGACGTAGATCGGGCGACTGTGGAGGGCCTCCTTGTTCTGGTTCAGGTGCCGGACGAACGACTGGAGGCCGCCCTCGAAGTAGAACGAACGCTCGCGGTCGTCGCGCTTGTCGATGAACGTGATCCATACGCCCTTCGTGAGGTACGCGGACTCGCGCAGGCGCTGGGAGATCGTCTCGAACGAGTAGTCCGTGGTCTCGAACATCTCGGGATCGGCACGGAAGAGGGTGCGCGTCCCGCGGCGATCGCCCTGCGGCCCGATCTTCTTGACCGGCCCGAGCGGCTTCCCGCGCCGGTACTCCTGCGCGTACACGCCGCCGTCCCGCGCGGTCTCCACCCGCAGCCACTCGGACAGGGCGTTGACAACGCTCACGCCCACGCCGTGCAGGCCACCGGACACCTTGTACCCGCCGCCACCGAACTTTCCGCCCGCGTGGAGGACGGTGTGGACCACCTCGAGCGCGTCCTTGCCCGTCGCGTGCTTGCCGACCGGCACGCCGCGCCCGTCGTCGATGACCTCGACCTGGCCGTCCTCGGCGATCGTGACCTGGATCTGCTTGGCGAAGCCCGCCATGGCCTCGTCGATGGAGTTGTCGACGACCTCCCAGACCAGGTGATGCAGGCCCCGCACATCGGTCGAGCCGATATACATGCCCGGGCGACGCCGGACGGCCTCGAGGCCCTCCAGGACCTGGATGCTCGCGGCCGTGTAGTCGGACCCGACGGCGCCCTTCCCGCGGCGGCGCCCGGCGCCGTTGCCGCCATTCGCACCGTTGGCGTTGCCGTTGACCGCGACAGCCTTGATGTCAGTCTTCGCTCGCGGCTCGGTCATGCCGGCCCCACGAGCCGCTGGTACAGGCGCGCGAGCTCGTCGTCGCCGAAGAACTCGATCACGATGCGGCCGCCGCGGCTGGTCCGGGTGAGGCGCACCTTGGTGCCCAACGAGCGTCGAAGGTCCTCCTCGACGCGTTCGACGTCGGGATCCGGGCCGGCCTTCGGCGTATCGACTCGATCGCCACGCGGTTCGCGCAGGCGGCGCACGAGCTCCTCGGTCTGGCGGACCGAGAGGTCGTCGGCGATCACCATCGCCGCGGCCGGGCCCTGAGACTCGGTTGGCAGGCCACCGAGGGCGCGGGCATGGCCTTCGCTGATCAGCGCCGCCCCGATCGCCTCCTGCACGGCAGGGTGCAGGTCGAGGAGGCGGAGCGTGTTCGCGACAGTCGACCGCGCGCGACCGACGCGGGTCGCAAGGTCCTCCTGGGTGAACGAGAACTCGTCCATGAGCTGCCGGTAGGCGTGGGCAGCCTCCATCGGATCGAGGTCCTCGCGCTGCAGGTTCTCGACAAGAGCGAGCTCGAGCTGCTGTCGATCGGCGAGCTGGCGAACGATCGCCGGGATCCGCTCGAGGCCGGCGAGCCGCGCGGCCCGCACGCGCCGCTCCCCAGCGACCAGCGTGTAGCCGTCGATCGTCTCGGTGACGAGGATCGGCTGGATGACGCCATGCTGGCGGACGCTCTCCGCGAGCCCCTCGAGAGCGCCGTCGTCCATGCGGAGTCGCGGCTGGCGGGGGTTCTCGCGGATCCGTGCGAGCGGGATCTCGATCGACCCGCCACCCATTGTCGGTGCGCGCTGTGGGATGAGGGCGGCCAGCCCACGTCCCAGCCCCTGGGGTCGATCGCTGCGAACGGTCATGCGAGAACCGCCGCGAGCTCTGGCTGCCGCGCTACGGGGCCGGCGACCCTGGGCGGCCGCTCGTCACGAGCTCGAATCTCGTCCGCCAGGTCGCCGTATGCCTCGGCGCCTCGGGATGCCGGGGCGTACAGATGGATCGGCAGGCCGTGGCTCGGTGCCTCGGACAGCCGGACGCTGCGCGGGATGACGGTCTGGTACACGCGCTCACCGAGGTGGCGTCGGACCTCGTCACCGACCTCGGTGCTCAGGCGAGTCCGGCCGTCGTGCATCGTGAGGACGGCGCCCTTGAGTCCGAGGCGCGGGTTGAGGTGGTCGGTCACGAGTCGGATCGTTGCCAGCAGCTGGCCGAGGCCCTCGAGCGCGAAGTACTCGCACTGGATCGGCACGAGCGTGGAGTCGGCCGCGGTCAGGGCGTTGATCGTCAGCAGCCCAAGTGATGGCGGACAGTCGACCAGGATGTAATCGAACTTGTCCCGCACCGGATCAACGAGGCCCGAGAGGCGCCGCTCTCGCTGCTCAAGCGGCGCGAGCTCGACTTCGGCCCCCGCGAGAGCGATCGAGGAGGGAACGAGCGTCAGGCCCTCGACCTGCGTCTCGAGGCTCAGCTCGAGCAGCTGGACGTCGTCGATGACGGCGTCATACACGGATCGATCGCGCGTGCGATCAATCCCGAAGGCACTGGTGGCGTTGCCCTGCGGATCGAGGTCGATGACGAGCACGCGGTCGCCGGCGAGGGCCAGGTAGCTGGCCAGGTTGACAACCGTCGTGGTCTTTCCGACGCCGCCCTTCTGGTTGGCACAGGCGATCGTCTCGCCCACTCAGGTGGTCATCCGGCGTTCAATCACTGAGGTCGATTCTAGCATCGGAGACCGGTTTCCTCCTTCCGCAGCAGCCGCGAATCGGGGTCGTGCGAGAGTCTGCCGAGTGGCGCTTCACCGCCCCTTACGCTGTGCTCACCGGGCCGCCGCTGTTTCACGTGCAACAGCCCGATCCTCGCCATCAAGCCCATCGCCGCTCGAACGTCGACGGGACCGGCCGGGTCGAGTCCGTGGGGGTGTTTCACGTGAAACACGAGCTCGTTCCATTGCCCCGGCGCCACCCGCGGAGCCGCCCGGGAACCTCGTTTGGTGCGCGGGGGACCGCGGACGAAAGGGCCATCCGGCCCGGACTCTTTCGTCACCCGCTGCATTGCCCGAGAAGCGAGCCGCATGGGATACTTCGCGGACGACGGGGCACGTGTGGACCCCTTGTCGCCGCGAGGGCTCAAGGTTCGCGCGCGACGCCTCAGCTCGCCGAGGACCGATCGCCGACCAATGAGCCTCTTGTTCGCCGCGATCGGGGCGACGATCACCGCTCTCGCCGAAGCATCACTCGGGCCGTACATCGCTGTCGGGAGCGTCACACCGCACCTCGTCCTCGTCGGCGGGGTCATCTGGACCGTCGCAGCTGGGATCGACCGCGGGGTCACATGGGCATTCGTCGGAGGTCTCGTTCTTGACTCGCTCCTGGGTCGACCCCTCGGCGCCTCGGCGTTCTCGCTCCTCGTCGCGGTCGGTGGCGCGGCGCTCCTCGCCCAACCGTTTCCCCGCCTCCGGTTGGTCGTGCCGGTCGTGGCGGTTCCGGTCCTGAGCCTCGTGTTTTCTCTTGTCCTCCTGGGTGTGACCGCTGCCGCGCGGCAGGGCGGCATCGTTGCCGATCCATTGACCCTGCTCACGCCGGGTGCGCTCTACGACGCGGTCCTCGGGTTCTTCATCGGGCCCCTCGTCGTGGTCATCCACGATCGGCGGACCGGCACCGAGCGCCCCGATTGGTGAGCGTGGACCGATGAGCTACCTCGTCGATCGACCGAGGACCGGGCCATCGCGCCTTCGCTTCCTCGTGTTCGCACTTTCGGTCGTGCTCGGTGCTGGCGCGCTCTCGGCCCGCTTGTTCGCGATCCAGGTCGGCACGAACGGCCAGTACACGGCACTGGCTGCGACGACCCGCACGGTGGCGGAGCCCCTGCCGTCGACCCGGGGCATGGTCTACGACCGCGCGGGCCGACCACTCGTCAGCAACGTCGCCTCGTACACCGTTCGAATCCGACCGGTTGACCTCCCTGAATCGCGCCGCGACGAGGTGGTGGGCACCCTGGCATCGCTCCTGGGCATGGATCCCGCCGAGATCAACGCCGCGCTCGACTCAAACCCCGGCTCACGCTACGACAGCGTCCGCGTGGCGCAGAACGTGAACCCGACCGTCGCCAGCTTCGTTGCCGAGGCGACGGACGACCTGCCCGGTGTCGAGGTCGCAGTCGAGACACAGCGCAAATACCCGATGGGATCCCTGTTCGCCCATATCCTCGGCTACACGGGGCCCGTGAGCGGCGACGAGTACGGCGATCTGCGGCAGGACGGCTACCTGCCGGACGACTTGATCGGGCGTGCGGGAATCGAAGCAACCTACGAGCAGCAACTTCGCGGGACGTATGGTGTGCAATCGGTCGAGCGTGACGCCGCCGGCCGGGAGATCCAGGTCCTTCGCACGGACGTCCAGCCGGTCGCCGGCAGCTCGCTCCAGCTCACGATCGACACGAAGGTCCAGGAGGAGGCGTCGAAGGCGCTGCTGTGGGGCATGCGCGCCGCGAACCTCAAGCGCGGCGTGATCATCGTCATGAACCCGCAGAACGGCGAGATCCTGGCGATGGTCAGTGCCCCGTCCTACGACGACAACATCTTCTCGGGCGGGATCAGCCCGAAGAGCTACCAGCGCCTGCTCAATGATCCGAACAAGCCGCTCGTGAACCACGCCATCAGCGATCAGTACCCGCCCGGCTCGACCTACAAGCTCGTCGCCGGCACCGGCACGCTCTCGGACGGCAAGATCACACCCACGACGCGGATCCACACCGCGGGGTACCTGACCCTCGGCGGCTTCAAGTTCCGTGACTGGAACGGCGCCGGGTTCGGGATGTGCAACATCATGTGCGGCTTCGGCAACTCGAGCGACACGTTCTTCTACCAGGCCGCCGCGATGCTCGGCATCGACCGGCTCTCGTTCTGGGCGAAGCAGTACGGCTTCGGCCGGGCATCGGGGATCGACCTCCCGGCCGAGGTCGAAGGCATCGTCCCGTCCAACACGTGGAAGCAGGACACCTATGGCCTGCCGATCTATCCGGGCGAGACGTACATCGCGGGCATCGGCCAGGGCTACGACGCCGTCACGCCCATGCAGCTGCTCAATGCCTATGCGGCGTTGGCCAATGGCGGGAAGCTCTATCGACCCCATGTGGTGCGCGAGATCATCGGCCCGGACGGCACGATCACCCCGGTCGAACCCGAGGTCCTGGTCAAGCTGAAGGCCACGCAGGCGGCGCTTCGGACGATGCGCAAGGCGGCTCGGAACGGCGTCGTGATCGGTCACACCTGGAATCTCCGCGACCTCCCGATCGTGATCGCAGGCAAGACGGGCACGGCGGAGTTCGGCCAGCCCGGACCGAACGGCGACCTGCCGTTCCACAACTGGTTCGTGAGCTTCGTGCCGAAGAATCCGTGGGACACCAAGTCGGACCCGCATGGCTGGAAAGCCGTCCAGCGCACCGACTCGAATCTCGCGGTCCTCGTCTTCTCGTACAACGCCGGCACGATCGGCAACTCCGCGACCGAGACCGCCAAGTACTTCTACCAGCTGCACTTCAACATCAAGAAGGACTACCGGAACTTCTGGCTCATGAAGCGCGGCAACTACACGCGGGCGGACTAGCGATGAGCATCCGACCGCTCGACCTGCGCAGCTCCGGAGGCCCGGTGCGCCGCAGCGACTTCGTCGACCGGACCGTCGGCGCAGTCTGGCGCGCCTTCGACTTCCAGCTCGTCACCTATGCGGCGCTCCTGGCGAGCTTCGGCCTCGCCATGGCGTACAGCAACACGGTGGCGTCGGGCGTCGGCCTCTTCGACGGCAGCTCAACCCTGTTGCGCGGCCTGATGTGGCTGGCGATCGCCGTCGCGGTCTTCCTCGTCGCCGCGGCGTTCGATTACCACTGGCTCAAGACGTTCGCGTGGCCGCTGTACTTCGTCCAGCTCGGTCTCCTCGCCCTGACCCTGGCGATCGGCAGCGGTGTCGGTGGGACCTCGCGCTGGGTGTCGGTGTTCGGCCTGCAGTTCCAGTTCAGCGAGATCGCCAAGGTCCTGATGATCATCGTGCTCGCGAACTACCTGGGCAGCCGAGCCGGGCGGATGGGCTCGCTGTGGTCGATCATCGGTGCCGGGGTCCTCGCCGGACCGCCGTTCCTCCTCGTGATGCTCCAGCCCGACCTCGGCACCGCACTCGTCATCGGGATGATCCTCGCCGCGTGTCTATTCATGTCGGGCGCGAGCCTCCGCTGGCTGGCGGTGCTCGCCGCCGGCGTCGCGGCATCGTTCCCGTTCATCTGGACGTACGTCCTGCAGGACTACCAGAAGGCGCGGCTCACGGCGTTCCTGAACCCCAGCGCCGATGTCCAGGGCGCCGGATACCAGCTCTTCCAGTCGCAGATCGCCGTGGGCCTGGGTGGCTGGTTCGGAGTCGGGCTGACCAACGGTCAGCAGAACGCCCAGGGCCTGCTCCCGGTCCAGGACACGGACTTCGTCTTCGCCATCCTCGCCGAGGAGCTCGGCTTCGTCGGTGCGATGGTCGTGCTGCTGCTCTTCGTCGGGCTGCTGTGGCGAGTGCTCGTGGTCGGCTGGCGCTCGAAGGACCCCTTCGGGACGATCTTCGCCTGCGGCGTCGCGGCCTGGCTGCTGTTCCAGCTCGTGGTGAACGTCGGGATGGTCATTGGGATGATGCCGATCACGGGCATCCCGCTGCCGTTCATCAGCCACGGCGGTGCGTCGCTGATCAGCATTGCGATCGCCCTCGGCGTGCTCCAGAGCATCAACATCCGGCAGGGCCGCGCCCAGTGGTAGCCACCGGGCGGTGTCTCAGCTTGCACGCGCGAAGCGTTGACTAGCCTAAGCATCAAGGGTCATGCTCAGGCTCATGCCGAGGCGAGAAAGACTCTCCCTGCTGATCGCCCTCGTATTGGTCGCCCTGGGCATCCTCGTGTACCGCCTTGTGCTGTTCACGACGTGAAAGCAATCCTAGATGCCCGCCGATCCGGACGGGTAGCGTCTCAGTTTGAGCGTCTTGGCCGTTGACTAGCCTAAGCATCGGACCCATGCTTAGGGACGTGGACTTCAATCCCTTGCGCGCCGTCCTGGGGATCGCATTCGCCGCCTCAGCGGCCTTCTATCTGATCTCCAGTCTAGGCAAACCGCCCGATTGGACTCCGGGGAGCTATCAGCGGCTCAACGTCCCGCGTTTGCTTTGGGGTCGCGATCGCGTGCGCGCATGGGCGATCTTCTGGGGCGCGTTCGGCCTCATCGTCGCTGTCTACTTCGGATTGATCGCTCGATGAAGCAGTCCAAGATGCCAGCCGACCCGAACCGCCGCGCCAAGGCGACGGTGGACATGATCGACGCAATCCTCGATGCATGGCCCGAGCCGGTATCCCACGAGAAGGACCCGGAGCGGGTCGCGCGCGGGAAGCTCGGCGGGTCGAAGGGCGGGAAGCTCCGCGCGGCCAATCTCACCCCGGAGCGGCGCGCGGAGATCGCTCGTGCGGCGGCTGAGGCGAGATGGGGGAAGCGCACCCCCTCCTGACGAATCGTCCCTCACCCACACGTGGGGGGCACGTTTGACGCTAGGTGAGGTGGTCCCTATGATGGGCCCGCCATGACTGACGACGCCAAACGGGCCGCTCTGCTCGATCTCCTGAGCGACACCGAACGAGAGATCGAGGACCTTCAGCGAGTCGCGCGCTTCCTGCGTAGCCGGATCGGGCTTCAAGAGGCCCAGGTCCGGTCCGCGGCACCGGAGCCGCAGCAGCCGGTCGTGCAGGACGCGGACATCGTGTCGAGCGGCGAGTACGCGGGTTGGTCGAGCCGCGAGGCAGCCATCCGCATCCTCGACAAAGTCGGGCGACCAATCACCGTCGATGATCTCTTGCGCCTCCTGCGGCGCGCAGGGCTCGAGCTGAACGGGAAGCACGCCCGAAACACTCTGCGCCGGACGCTCTTCGGCGATCCGGCATTTGTCCACCCGACCCCGCGACTCTGGGGCCTCGCCCCGAAGGCGCGAACCATGAATGAGGAGGGCAGTCTCGGGCTCGGGGAATAGAAAAGCGCCGGGGCTTGAAGGTTGTTCAGGCCGGCCCCGGCGCAACGGAAAGGAGCGTGACGGTGGGACACCGTCTCGGGCCGCTGCCATGGGGGCCAACCCCACGGTACGTCCGGCTCTTCCAACGGCGAGGGCCCCCGCAAGGGGGCTCTTGCTGTCGGCCCAAGCATGAATCCTCAGTTTGCCGCTGTCAACCCTCCCTGCATGAAACTGAACAGAATGCTTGACATATCCAATTGAACCATGCAGAATGCTTAGGTAATGAACCGACTGAGCCGCGACGAACGAGCCGCCATCATCCGGGCATTAGTCGAGGGCAACAGCCTTCGGTCCACAACCCGGATCACCGGGCACTCGATCAACACGGTTTCGAAGCTGCTCGTGGACCTTGGCGCGGCGGCAACCCTGTTCCAGGATGAGGCGCTACGCGACCTCCAGGCGACCCGGATCGAGTGCGACGAGATTTGGGCCTTCTGCTACGCGAAGTCGCGGAACGTCCCGGAAGAGCACCTGTTCGAATGGGGCTATGGCGACGTTTGGACCTACGTTGCGCTCGACCCCGACACGAAGCTTGTGTGCACTTGGCTCGTCGGGCGACGGGACGGCCCTGATGCGGACATTTTCCTCCGCGACCTCGCCCGTCGTCTCCGCGGGCGGGTGCAGCTCACGACGGACGGGCACAACCCGTATCTAGAGGCCGTCGAGCAGGCGTTCCACGGCGAGATCGACTACGCGATGCTCATCAAGGAGTACGGCCAGGACCCAAACGAAGAGCGGCGCTTCTCCCCTCCCGTGGTTCTAGCGGAACGGGTCAAGATCGTCTCCGGAATGCCCGACGAAACCAAGATCAGCACGAGCTACGTCGAGCGTCAGAACCTGACCATGCGGATGGGGATGCGGCGGTTCACCCGGCTGACGAACGGGTTCTCAAAGAAGGTCGAGAACCACGCCGCCGCCGTGGCGCTGCACTTCCTCTATATGAACTTCGGCCGGCCCCATAAGGCGCTTGCCAATCCGTACCCGCGAACCCCGGCGATGGCGGCGGGCCTCGCGGATCACGTCTGGACTTGCGAAGAGATCGCGGCGCTGCTCGATTAGAACGGGCGCTCTGATTCGTGGACAATGTCAGGACGCTTTTGTGGACGGCGTTCGCCCAGCAGGGGTCCGATTGTCCACACTCCCGATCAGAATCGGGCTTGACAAATGTGCGTGACATGGGTTAGCAGCGCAGCTACTATCCACAAGTGCGCACCTACAGCGCGCTTCCCGCCCCCTCTGAGGGCTTTCTGAATTGCTCACGATGAAGCGCGCATTGTCATTGTCGATTGCTGGCGTGCTTGGCGCAGCAGCTATGTTCCTCCGTGGCAAGTCCCGTCGGGAGGATGCGCGAGTCACCACATGGCCGAGCCTGGACGATCTACGACGAATGAGTCCCTCCGAGATGAACGGCTTCTTTGCGTCCGTCGGAGTCGATTGGAGGGTGCGCGTTGACGGACAGCGACCCGCCCCGATTCCGCCTCGTGCCGAGCACGCTCTACTCAGAGAAGAAGGCAAAACTGATCGGGGAGCAGTTGGAGCAGGTCGAGCAGGCTGAGCGGGCGATAGAACGAGACCCGAACAACGGTACCGACCGACGACCCGACATTCACGGCGGCTGGATCGACTACTCGCCTTGGCCTTCAGGGTCGATGATCAGATACAGAGCAGACCTTCGCCCTGACCACGAGGGTGAGATTGAACTGGTCGATCTCGTGGCCTTCGATCTCGGCCCCCAGCGCCGAGTGCCTCCGAGCGAGGACTAGCCCCTATCTGCGGCTTACGCGCGCGTAGGATGCGGGCGTGAGCACGACGAGCGTGGTGCTGCTGCTCTTCGCAGTGACGTTTGCCATCAATCTCGTGCTGTATCTACGGACGCCCGAAGACTGGGACCCGCCCTATATGTCCCGGCAGAGCCGCATCGTGGTCGCCCGACTGCTCGCGCTGGGGATCTTCGGAGCGTTCCTGCTTTCGCTGGTCGCGCCAAGCCTTTTCGCAAACTCGCTCTTCCCAAACTGAGACACTACCTCCGGACGCGCCAAATTGACGCTCGTTTGAGCTCGCCGTACAATTCCCGACCTTGCCTCGGGCGACCGAGGCGTCTCTTCCTGTCCAAACCGCAGCGGCAGGCCGCCGCGCGACCAGTAGGCACGCCCCAGGGGTTCCATGTACGCAGTCATCGAGACCGGCGGAAAGCAATATCGCGTCGAGGTCGGCACCGAGCTCGAGATCGAGCTCCTCGAGGCCGGACCTGGTGAGGCGGTTGCGTTCGACCGCGTCCTCCTCGTCGCCGACGGCGACGCGGCTTCGATCGGCCGACCCGTGGTGGCCAACGCGACGGTGTCCGCAGAGATCCTCCGGCGTGATCGCGGCGAGAAGCTGATCAGCTTCAAGTACCGCCCGAAGGCCCGCCGGCGCGTGAAGAAGGGTCATCGGCAGGAGCTGTCGGTCGTCCGCATCAGCGACATCGTCCTTGACGGCAAGAGCGCCGCCGGCGCGATGGCCAAGGCGGAAGAGGCGCGCAAGACCGAGCGCCAGCGCCTCGAGGAGGCGGCTCGCAAGCAGGCCGAGCAGGACGCGGCCCTCGCCGCGAAGCTCGCGACCGGAGAGGCAGCGACGGCCAAGGCGAGCGCGAAAAGCGCCGCAAAGCCGTCGGCGAAGGCCACCACCACGGCGGCCAAGGCCGAGAGCAAGGCGAAGCCGCCCGCTCGGGGTGCGGCCAAGGCCGGTACCACCGAGGCGGGGGACCAGGCATCGAGCAAGACGTCGGCCAAGGCGACCGGCACGACCACGAAGACAGCCC
>Ga0070708_100003037_pt1 | contig 13033 bp, 1 predicted proteins | sample KBSK5503metaG_FD_65469 | JGI IMG/M metagenome (GOLD analysis project Ga0070708, IMG submission 65469) | Corn, switchgrass and miscanthus rhizosphere microbial communities from Kellogg Biological Station, Michigan, USA - KBS K5-50-3 metaG | ecosystem: Host-associated > Plants > Roots >...
TCGCGCGTCGCGCGGGTCTTTCCCAGCTTGTACGCCAGGTGCGAATGCTTTCCGTGCCGGGTGAGCTGGTAGGTGCCCCGGGCGAGCGTGCGCGCGGCCGGACGAACGCGCGGACCGCGCGTCTCGGTCTCGTACTCGATCTGGCCCAGGTCCGCGGTGACTTCGTACTCGTCGCCCACCCGCTCGATGCGGGCCCAGAACCTCTGCCGGGGTGAGTCCGGAAGCTTGTTGCGGCCGACGAGCAGGCGGCGATGGACGTGCGTGCCGTGCGCGTGGAGGAGGAGATAGAGGCGCTGCACTTCCCGCGGATGCGGCGGTTCGTCCGGACGAAGCCGAAGGACGTTCCGCGGCCGCACGCGCGGGGTCGCGACGAACCACAGGTCGCCCTTCTCCAGGCGCTCCACGTCGGGCATCCCTACGAATTGTGCTACGCCTGGCGCGCCGCGCAAGGGACAGCACGGCGCGGATGTGACGAACTGTGGCCGGGCGCTTGCGATTACTTCAAGAATTGCCCGACGAAATCCAGCACGTCCTGGCGGTCCAGGCGGAACACTCCCCCGGTGCCGCCGCAGCTGCCGTTGAGTCCGAAGGAGGTCACGCCGGCGACGACGTTGCTGCTCCCGAGGTAGTTGGGCCCGCCGGAGTCGCCGAAGCAGGTGCCGCCCGTGGAGGCGTTGTTCGACAAGAGGAGCGAGAAGGTGCCGGTGAATCCGGTGTCGATCTGGATCAGGTGCGGCTCGGCAAACATGCGGATCAGCGCGGCTTCGATCTTCGCCGGATTGATGAGCTGGAGGCCGTAGCCCACGGCGGTGAACGTCGTGGCGCTACCCGGATGGAGCGAATCGAGCTGGTTGACGGCGGGAAGCGTGCCGAACTGGCCCGCCGGCAGCTTGACTGCCTTGCTCAACACCACCACGCCGACGTCATGGAGGAAGAATTGTGCCTCGGTGAAGAGGGGATGCGCGCGCCACAGCGTGGCCTCGACGGTGTTGGGTCCCGCGAAGGGGAAGTTGTTGTTCCCGTTCTCCACGTCCGACTCGGTGAAGACGCGAACCCCGCTGAACTCCCCGGGCTCGCCGGCACAGTGTCCGGCGGTGAGGACGACCTTCGAGGAGATGAGCGTGCCCGAGCAGCGGAACGCCGGCTGGCCGCCGACGTCCATGACGACGAGCACGACGGCGGGATGGCCGTTTCCGTCCAGCTGGCCGTTGGTGATGGTCGACGGGCGACCGGGCCGCTGAGGTTCGGTCGAAGATCCGCCGCAGCCGAGTAGCGCGGCACAAGCGGCAAGCGCCGGAACGAAGAGACGCGTTTTCATGGATCCCCCTGGCGATGCAGAGCGCGGAGTGTCGGGAAAGTCCGGGGCGTCTTAGCACGAGGGGCATCCAGTGACGAGGCGGGCTCGAAAACGAGCCGCGTGGGCTCGTACCGGAGCCGCTCGATTCGTCCGGGAAAAATGCTTTATGTACAAAGCTGTCGGCGAGATCGCGCGCACGCTGTGCAAAAATTCACGCGAGCCTCTTGCAGAAAGCGCGGCACGCGTGGCAGAAGCGCCATCGTTGGCCCGGCAGCCGCACCGGCAACCAGGGAGGGGGAGACGGCGTGCGCGTCCGCTGCGGCGGGATCCGTGCCCTTGTCATCACATGTCTCGGGGCTTCGGCCGCCTTCGGCCAGAACCTTCCTCCTCACGTTGCCGTCCTCTCCCATGACGGGAGCAGCTATGCGCGGAAGCTGAACGGTTCCGCGAACGTCGCTCCGCGAGAAGCGATCGCGCGCAGGTTCTACGACCACCACCGTGACGAATACGACTTCCTCGTCGTGTTCCCGGCCTTCGAGGCCGAGTTCGACAAGGAAGCGATCGGCCTGAACAACCTCGTCCGCAACGAGGTGGCGGGGATCGGCCTGCCCATCGTCGACGGTGGTCTCCAATACGGAAGCCCGTCACGGCTGCGCGCCTACATCGACGTTGGCGCGTTGATGCCGCTCGCCCCTGATCCGACTGTCGACGGTGCGCTCGGCGTGATCGCCCACGAGGTCGAGCACGCGTGGGGGCCCGCGGTCCGCTTCCGCGACCCCTCGACGGGCATCTTCAGCGATGACCTGCTTGGAATGGAACGCTCCCATTGGAGCTTCTTCCTCGACTCGAACGCGTCGGTGATGTTCGGCTCACGCTGGCAAGCCGCCGGAAACGGCGTCTTCGCGGCGGTCGAGTCGCGGCGGCGGTACTCCGATCTCGACCTGTACCTGATGGGCTTTCTTCCGCCCGAGCAGGTGGCGGACTTTGCCCTGCTGGTCCCGTCCTCACTGGGGAGGAGCCCGACCGACCTGCCGCCGCCGGACGGCACGACCATCGCCGCCACCGCGCGCACGATCCAGATCGGAGACGTGATCGCGGCCGAGGGCCCGCGCGTGCCTTCCGCGGCGAGCTCTCCGCGCCTGTTCCGGGCCGCATTCATTCTTCTGCTCGCTCCCGGTCAATCGGCGACGCCGGCGCAGCTTGCGTTCGTGGACGCGGTGCGCGCCGCCTGGGAGAACGAGTTCTTCTTTCTCACGCGCGGCCTGGCCTTGATGCAGACCACGCTCGTCGAGCAAGCGCCGCAGTTGAACGCTCCCGGATCGGCGGGCTTCGTCGCGCTCCAACGGGCGGACGGCTCCTGGGCCGACTCTCCTGGGACGGGGATCCGGGACACCCAAACTGCGCTCGAAGCGCTTGCGCTGCTGCGCAACCAGCCAGGCACACCCGCCGCCGTTGCGGGCGGGTCGGGCTTTCTCGCCTCGGCGACGCCGGCGAACGTCGACGAGGCCGCGCGCCGCGTACTCGGTCAGGCGGCGGCGCAGGCGGACACGTCGAGAGCGCTTCAGGACCTCGACGCGCTCATCACCCTCAGCCGCGGTGGCAGCGACGGATATGGGCTGGGCAGGGGCTATCAAGGGACTGCCGTCGATTCCATCCTCGCTGGATTGGCCCAACTCGCGGCAGGGACGGGCCCGGCCGCGCTCTCGAGCCTCAATGCGCTGATCGCCGGGTTCCAGAACGGCGACGGCGGATGGCCGTACGTTCGCGGCGGCCCGTCACGGATCGAGCCCACGGCGCTCGCACTGCGTTATCTGCGCCGGCTTCCGCTCACGCCCGCGGTGGCGGCGCAAGTGGGGAAGGGGCTCGCGTTCCTCGGCTCGCGAAGGAACGAGCACCCGGAAAACGCTCTTCCGGGCGGCGTGCACTACAGCGACGACCTGGCGTCGGCTCCGGCCACGGCGCTGGCTGCAATCGCGCTGTTGGAATGGGAAGGGCTTTCGGTCGACGAGGTGTTCGGGCTCGAGCAGGCGTTGTCCGACTTGAGCTCCCGAGCGAGCGCCTCATATCCCTCCGCCATCGCAACGAAGGCGCTGCGCTTGCTGCAAGTGCCCAACCCGGCGATCTCCGCCGCCAACGTCGCTCTCAGCTCCGACCACGTCTTCGACGGCGAGACGGTGATGGCGACCGCAACCGTTCGCAATCCCAGCGGCGGTGAAGTTCCGCCGACCGCGCTGCGCGTCTACGACTCGGCAGGGCGTGTGCTGGGCGGGACGACCGTCGCGCTCGGCCCGATGCGCACCGTCACGGTCAGCTTCCCGCTCGATACGACCGGGCACGCAGGGTCGATGCAAGCGTTCTTCGTCGTGAACGCGGACGGAGCGCTCGAGGAAAGCAGGACCGACGATGATCGCGTCGCCGTCCCGCTGGTCATCGAGGACCGTCCGGCCGCGGTGGACCTGTTCGCGGTGGCCGGCTCGCTGGTGGCGGCGCCGGCTGCGGTGACCGCATTCCCGACGACGCTGACGGTCTCCGGCCAGGTCGGAAACCTCGGGCGGCAGGCTGCCGCCGGCGTCACCGTCTCCCTCGTGGTCCAGGGCAGGACGGCAGCTTCGACGCTGGTGGACCTGGCCGCAGGTTCCGTCATCCCGGTGAGCTTCCAGGTGCAGGTCGCGTCCGGGACGGTCGAGGTCCCGATCTCGCTGGTGGTCGATCCGCAGAACGCCATCGTGGAAGCGCGCGAGGACAACAACTCCATCGCCTTCGCCGTCCCGATCGTGCCTCGCAAGAGCGTTGTGATCGACTCGTTCACGCTCTCCTCGACCACCGTCACACAGGGCGCGGGCGTGGGCCTGTCGTTCGCGGTGCGGAACGCGGGCACCCTGGATGCGGGTCGCCCGCCAGTCTCCGTGACCGTCCGCGATCCGTCGGGAATCGTCGTAGCAACTCCCTTCTCCGAGTCGGTTGACCTGCCGCCGGGGACCGCGGTTTCCCGCCAGGCAGTCTGGAAGGCGTTGGCTGCGGGAACGTTCACTCTCCGGCTCGGCATCGCGGATCAGACCGCGACCGCGCTGGTCCAGGTCGCCGCTTCCGGGCTGCCGAACCTCGCCGTCGCTCCCGGGGGCATCGCGGTCGCTCCGGCAGCCGCGGTCGGCAAGACCTCGCAGGTGGAGGTCCCGGTGCTGAACACCGGCTCGGCCGCCGGCCCGTTCGCGGTCGACGTCTACGCAGGCGATCCGGCGCAGGGGCACCGGCTCGGGCGCCAGATCGTCACCGCACTCAGCGCCGGCGCCACGAGCACCGTGCGGGTTCCCTTCACTCCCGATTCGCCGCAGCCGGTCGCCTTGGTGGCGGTGGTGGACGCGGACAACGCGGTGCAGGAGTTCGACGAGACGGACAACAGCGCGGTGCTGGTCGTGACCCCGCTGTCGCTGCCCGATCTGGCGATCGCGAACGGCGACGTCCGCCCGGACAGTGTGCTCGTCCGCGCCGGATCTCAGGTGTCTGTCGCGGTGACCGTGCACAACGGAGGCGCGCAGGACGCCGCCCAGGTCCCGGTCGATCTCTGGCTCGGCGATCCCGCCCAGGGAGGGCGCCGCCTCGGTTCGCAGCTGCTTCCGTCGGTGCCGGGCAGGGGTTCGGCGGATGCGTCGTTCACCTGGAACACCACCGGGCTCTCCGGGCTACAGACGCTCGTGGCCATCGCGAACGCGACGGGCGCGGTGACGGAGTCGGATCCGAGCAACGACCGCGCTTCGCGCACGGTGCTGGTCCAGGACGGAACGATCGCCGTCACCAACGCGTTCATCTCGCCGAACGGCGACGGCATCCAGGACTTCACGGACGTGTTCTTCCGCGTGCCTGACGGTTCGGCCGCCACGGTGACCGTCATGGACGCGAAGGGCACGCGGGTGCGTACGCTCCAAGCGGACGCATCCACGAGCGCGAGCGTCCGTTGGGACGGGCGGAACGACCAAGGGGCCATCGTCGACGACGGCGCGTATCTGCTCGATGTTGCCGCAGGGGCGAACGCGCTTGGTCGAGTTCGAGTCGTCGTCGACGACAACCGGGAGCCGGTCGAGGACGCGCCGGCCAAGAATCTGCTGGCCGTCACACAACTCCCGGCGCTTCCGGTCGGGACGCGCAACACCTTCTCCGGTCCCGTGCCTGACGTCGTGTCGATTCCGGCGATGATGCCCGACGACAGCGGGTTCGTGCTTCTCGTCCAGAGCTTTCCCACCTGCGCGTTCTTCCTGCAGCCGGCGGAGGGAGGAGAGCCGCGGCGCCTTTCTCCGGATTGGAACTGCGGCCTCGCCGCCCCGACGTCCGCCGCGGTCTCGCCGGATGGCCGGCGGATCCTCTTCACCACCGGGGGCTGCGACGGCAATACGGCGCCGGCGGAGTGCAACTCCATCCGTTCCTACTCGATCGCGGACCAGAGCTTCACGACCGTGCTGCACATCACGGACACTCTGAACCTTTGTGGGCTGCTCCCTCTCCTCTTTACGAATCCGGCCTTTACCGGAAGGGGCAACAATACCCGATTCCAGGAGGGCATCGTCCTCAGCCCTGCAGGCGACAAGATCCTCTATCGCCTGACGGCAGCGGGATGCCGCTTCTTCCTCTCCAAGACCCGGATCGAAGTCGCCAACGTGGACGGCAGCGGGCGCATTTCGTTGAGCACAAGTTTCGACGAGACGTATCGGTTCTCTCCGGACGGCTCCGCAATCACGACCGGCACGATGGACTTCGGCACCGGCGCGAGCGCGTACTCGCCCACCGGGCAACTCCTGGCGTTCGTGGGATCGACATCCGGACCGAGCGGCTACGACTGGCTGCCGGACTCGAGCGCCGTCGTCACCCAGGACTTCATGAGGCTCATCGTCACGCCTTACCCCTTCGCGAGCCTGTTTTCTCGCGGGGGGCAACCAGGGTTCGATGGTGGGTGGCCGCCGGACTGGTGGTTCAATCGACCAGTCTCCTTTGCCGTCTCGCCGGCGACGGGGGCAATCCTCAGCTCCCTGGGGCCGGACATTCGCCTGAGCAAACCACTGGGGACGCCCTCGGTGCCCCTCTGGACCCTCCAAGGCGGAGACGTCGCGAATCTCAAATGGGCGCCGCATGCAAGCTACTTGCTGATCCTGGCCCGCGACCCGCTCAAGCTGAAGCCCGACTCGGTCGGCGGCTACGCTTTCCACACACTCACCTCGCTGGCGAACCTCACCGCCCGCATCTCCGCTTCACACGAGCAAGGGTCCGGCGAGCTGACGTTCACCGGTACCGCGACGGACCTGAACTTCGCCGAGTACGAGATCGACGTGCAGGGGCACGGGGGCGGCAGCCCTGCCACCGTGGTCGTCCGCTCCGACGTGCCCGTCATCGACGGTCTGCTCGGCCGATGGGTGCCCCGGGCGCCCGGCATCTTCGACGTCACGCTGATCGCGCGCGACCGCGCCGGGAACGTCAAGTCGAGTCAGACCACGGTAGCCTGGAGCAAGCAAGCGGCGGTCACCGACCTGAGCGTTTCGCCGACCTACATCTCGCCGAACGGCGACGGCGTTCAGGACACCACCACGCTCACCTATACGGTCCTTTCGCCCCTCACCACGCAGTTCCAGGTCGTGGGCCCCGATCAGTCCGTCGTGAGGCGGTTCGACCAGACCCATGTCGCGGCCGGAACGTACACGATCGTCTGGGATGGACGAGATGCCGCCGGGAACGTCGTCCCCGACGGCAAGTATCTGTTCCGCGCCGAGTCCGGAGGCGTGGTGCTCGTGGTGGACCGGACGCCTCCGCTCGTGTTCCAGGCGTTCGCAAACGGCGACCCGCCCCAGACGCTTCCCGGCGATCAAGCTTCGCTCGACCTCCTCGCCGACCTGATCGATGCATCCCACGGTTTTCAGACCTTCCCGCACGAGGTCGTCATCTCGGGATTCTTCCGCTCCTCCGATGCGAACGGCGTGTCCTGGAAGCTGGAGCAATCGGCAACTCCCGACTTCGCCGACGCGCGAATCATCGGCACGGGCAATGACGCGCGGTGGTGGGGATACCCGAACCCGCCACTGCCGATCTCCGAGCTGCGCGGCACCTGGACGCGAGTCACCGCGCGCGACGCGGCGGGGAACGTGGGGCGTTCCCGGCCGCGCGCGATGTTCGAGGAGTTGTTCTTCCTCAGTGCGGGCGACGCGTCGCTGCTCGGCCCCGATCTGCGGGTGACGTCGCTGCCCTGGACGAACGAGACCGGCGTGCCGTTCGCGCCCGGTCGATATGCCTTCCAGACCGCGTTCAGCGGAGCGACCCGGATCGTCTCCTACGCCATGCGTTACCCCTCCGCGAGCGGGGGCACGCTGGTGGACTTCGCCAACGTCCAGCAGCTCGCGGAGGACGTTTTCATCTGGGATGCGCGCGCCGTCGGCTGGCCCATCGACTCGCTCGAGATCGACGCGATCGACGATCTGGGTCGGACGTTCACCGCCAAGGTCCCGTTGCAACCCCGGCAGGGAAAGCTGGACGGCCTCACGGCCTGCATGTCGGCTGCGCCCCCGGCAGTCATCCTCGGGGCGAAGCTGGCGGCTCCCGTTCTGAAGGATGCTCATGTGGAGCTGCGGCGGGGATTCGGCCCGCCCGAGCGCGTCGCGGATTTCCCGAATCCTCACTGGGCGGACGGGTACCTGTTCACCGTGCCGACCGACTTTCTGGGCTCGTGCCACTACGACGTGTTCTTCAGCGCCCACGACCTCACCGGGAAGCTCCTGACGACGGAGACCGCCGTGGACGTTTGCGGGATGGCGCTGACGGACGGACCGAGCTTCGCAGCGAACGCCAAGGCCAGCGCGCGCATCGCTTCGTCCTTCCCGCTCAACGTCGCGGCAGTCGACGTGTTCCTCACCGACGCCGGAGAAACCAAACGCGTCGCGAGCGCCGGCGGATTCTTCCAACTCTCCCCCAAGACGCTGCTGGACCTGACGGGCGTCCCGGGCTGCGCGGAGGCCTCCGTGACGTTCGCGGCGCGCTTCAGCGACGGCACGAGCTGGCGGACGCCGGAGTCACCCGACGCGACACCCATGTGCAGCGGGACCAAGATCCCCCTTCCGTGCATCTCGTTGGCTGTAGGCGCGAGCCAGCGCGACGCGGACGCCGCCTTCTGCGCCAGCCGCGACCCCCTGGTCACTTTTCCTCTGACCGCACGGACCGACAAGCCGGGCGGATCCATCGTGCGGATCGAGGCGCTACTCAAGTCCCTTCAGACCCTGGCCATGCAACCGCTCCCGGTCGCGCCCTTCAACCCTGGCGCAGCCGTCAACAGCAGCGTCACGGTACCCACCGCTCCTCTGAGCGAAGGGCTCTATGCGCTGGGAGTGAAGATCGTCGACGAGGCAGGGGTGACGCTGCAGACCGGCGTGGACTTCGCCACCGGCCTCGACGTGCTCGACGGCCTCGACTTCTCCAACATCGTCACGGTCGATCGCGTTCCGCCGCGCGCGGGACTGACCGCGCCGCTGGCCGGGACTCGGGTCTGCGCCGCCCGGAGCCAGGCAGCCGACGGGACCACTTCCACGGCGCTGCCGGTCGCCGGTTTCGCCAGCGATCCGCACCTGGAAGCGTACGCAGTGCTGCTGCGGCGCCCCGGCGACTCGCTCTATCAGGCGTTGGATCTGGGCGCGGTGTTCGGTGCGAATTTCAGCACCGCGGTGCAGGCTTCATTCACGGGCCGGCCCTCCGGGGACTACGAGCTCGCCTTCGCCGGCCGCGATGTGAGCGGAAGCTGGGGGTGCTCCACCCCCGTCCCGGTACACGTGGACGCCGCCATCAACGTATCGGCGCTCGGCATCGGGACCCCGATCTTCTCTCCCGACGGCGACGGGGTGCAGGACTCGACCTCGGTGACCTTCAGCCTCGACGAGCCGGGCCAGGTCACGGTGAGCGTCGCACGCTCTCCCGGATCCTGGCAGGTCGTCGACAGCAACGCCCGGCCGGCCGGCGGGGGCCAATTCACATGGAACGGTTTCGCCGCAGGCGCCGTCGTGCCGGACGGGCAATACGCGCTGCGCGTGGCGGCGACGGACTCCTGCGGCAACGGTTCGGTCCAGGAGTCGTCCGTCACCGTCGACACCGTCGCACCGGTCGCGCGCATCGACAGTCCGGTGGCCGGCGCCGCCGGATCGGTCCTCGCGGTCCTGGGCGAGGCGAGCGACGCCAATTTCCGCGATTACGACCTCTCGTTGGTTTCGGGCTCGACGGAGACGCTGCTCGCCCATTCGACCAGCTCCGCGGTGGGCACTCTGGTGTCCATCGACCTGCGCGGGTTCTCCGCCGGCAGCTACGTGCTTCGCCTCGTTGCGCGTGACTTCGCCGGGCACTCGAGCGTCGCCAACGTATCGCTGACCGTGGTTCCACCGATGCTCGTCGATGCGTTCCGGGTGGCTCCGTCCGCAATCTCGCCCGGACGGCCGGGTGCAACCGCCGTGGCCACGGTCACGTTGCGGCAGGCGGCGAACGCCACCGTGACCGTGCTCGACGCGGCGGGAACCTCGGTCGCGGTGGCATTCGGTCCGGCGCCGCTGCAGGCGGGAGCGACGTCCATCTCGCTGGACGCGGCACTCGCTTCCCTTCCGGACGCCACCTATCGCATCCGCCTCACGGCGTCGGCGGCTGGGACGAGCGAAATCGCGGATGCCGCCTTGACTGTGGATCGCGTGGCGCCCGCCTTGCGCATCGATGCGCCGGCTCCCGCCGCTTTCGTTTCCGGTGCCGTGGACGTGACCGGGTCGATCTCCGACCCGCTGCTCTCGTCGTGGTCAATCTCGCTCAAACCCGCTGCGGGAAGCGAAACCGTGATCGCCTCGGGGACCTCGCCGCGCTCGGGCCTGCTCGCCGTTTTGCGAGGGCTCTCGGACGGCTCCTACCAGCTCGTCGTCCGCGCCTCCGATGCGGCAGGAAACGCGGCGGAGGCGAACGTCCCGTTCAGCGAAGACTCGACGGCTCCGGTCGTCTCGTTCGTGACTCCACGCGACGGATCGTCGGTCAGCGGCCGATCCGGGCCGGTGCGGATCTCGGTTTCGGTCAGCGAGCCCAATCTCGCCCGCCTCCAGCTCGATGCGGTCACGCCGTCCGGACAGCGGCGGCTCTATGACGGACCGCTTCCGAATGGAGGGCAGCTCACGACCTGGGACGTCGCCGCGGAAGTCGACGGGCCCGCCTCGCTCACGCTCACCGCGCAGGATCGCGCGGGCAACAGCGCCACCGCGGTCGCCTCGCTCAACATCGACAACACCCTCCCGATCGCCCACATCGATTCGCCCAGGGACGGGTTCTTGCGCGCAGGCGTTCCCTTCGTCGGCACGGCGTCCGACACGAATCTGGCGCGCTGGTCGCTCGCGATCGCCAAGGGCACCTCCACGAGCCCCACGGCGTTCAGCGTCATCGCTTCCGGCACGAGCGCGGTGACCTCGGGCGTCCTCGCCGCCTTGGGCTCGCTCCCTGCCGACGGCGCTTACACCGCGAGGCTCTCCGTTCTGGATCGGGCCGGCAACGAGAGCGTGGACGCGGCCTCTTTCACGGTGGATACGACGCCGCCGGCACCTCCGCCCTCGCTGTCGGCGACGGTCGTCCAGCGGTCGAACGTCCAACTCGTCTGGACCGCGAGCCCCGACTCCGACGTCACCGGCTACTTCGTCGAGAGGGCCACGGGAATCGGCGCGTTCCAGGTGATCACGGCTTCAGCGGTCGTCGGAACCATCTTCACCGACACAGGCGTCCCCGATCGGGACTTCCACTATCGCGTCCGCGCGCTGGATGCGGCAGGGTTCGCGAGCGATCCGTCGCCGACCGCAACCGTTTCGATCCACGCCAGACCGCCACAGGTCTCGATCTTCCGCCCCGTGAGCGGGACTTCCGTCGGCGGCGTGCTGGACGTGGTCGGTGCGGTGAGCAGTTTCGCTCCGCTAGATCATTGGACGCTGGCGCTGGGCGACACCGCGCCGCTGGTTCTTGCTCGGGGGACCGCGCCGGTGGCTTCCGGACGCCTCGCCACAGTCGATACGGCCCAGCTCCCGCAGGGACCGCAGACCTTCGTGCTCGAGGCTGCCGACGTCTACGGCAACGTGGGCCGCCAGTCGGTCAGCGTCATCATCGATGACCAGCCTCCGGCCGCGCCCGTGCTCCTCTCTGCTACGGCGGCGGCCTCGGACGTGCTCGTGTCCTGGACCGCGAGCCCCGAGCCGGACGTGATCGGGTATCTCCTCTATCGCAACGGCCAGATCGCGAACGCGCCGGAGGGCAGCTCGATCGCGGACGTGACGAGGTACCTGCTGCCCGCGTCGCAAACCACCACCGTGGATCACGGCCTGCCCGATGGGACCTTCACCTATCAGGTCCAGGCGGTGGACGCCGCCCTCAACGCGAGCCCGCTGTCCAATTCGATCGACGTCACCATCGAGCAACACACGCCGTCGGCGGTCATCGTCTCGCCGGTCGCGCTGGCGATGATTCCGGGACCGGTCCCGGTCCTGGCCGACGTCGTCGACCAGGACGTCTCGTCCGTGCAATTCGAGGTGCGGAGCGGCGCGGCTTCGTTCGTTCCCCTCGGCGCGCCGCGCACGCGCTCTCCCTGGACGGTCGATCTCGATCCCTCGGCGTTCGCGAGCCGCGTCCTGGAGTTGCACGCGATCGCCACCGATCGCTCCGGCCACGTGGATCCGAAGCCGGCTTCGGTGTTCGTGTTCTTCGACCCGCCGCTGTCGCAGCCCAGCCTGAGCGCGCTCACGGACGGACAAGCGGTGAACGTTTCCTGGACCGACCCGGATCCGGCGGACCGTCTCGGCGCCTTCCAGCTCTCGCGCGACGCGACGCCGTTCGGCACCGCCACCGACAAGCCGGCAGGTACCGCCTCGGCTTCCAGCGGCAACGCGGCAGCGGGGTACGATGCCAACACCTCCAGCGCATGGCAGCCGTCCGGGGCTCCGCCGCACCGCTGGCAGCTCGATCTGGCGCAGCCCGCGCTGGCGCAGTCGCTCTCCACGAACTTCCTCGTGTCCGGGCAGCCCCGCGCGGACATCTCGGTCAAGCTGAAGGGAGTCTGGGTACCCGTCGGGACGTTGTTCCCGACGAGCGCGTCGCCTTCCGCGACGCTGACGTTCCCGCGCCCGCTCGTCATCGAAGGCGCGCGGTATGACTTCACGCTCCCGGCCGGCGCGGCGGTGGGAATCTTCGACGAGCGCGTCTCTGTCCTTCCGACGGTCGCCGGGACTCCGTTCGCCGAAGTGGCCGTGCCCCTCGGCTCGCACCAGTACGTCCTCACGGTCTTCAGCCCATTCGGGCAGACCGCGGTCGCGAACGCGCAAGCCCACGTCTACGCGCCCATCCTGGATCCACTGCCGGCAGCCGTTCCCCAGGCAGGCCTGCAGGTCTCGGGTCGCGCCGATCCAGGCGCGACGGTGCACCTGCTCCGCGCCGGCGTCGAGATTGGAACGAGCCTGGCCGATGCGAACGGCGTCTTCACGGCCGCGATCATGCTGGTGCCCGGCAGCAACGCGCTCGCCGCGCAAGCCACCGATGCAGCCGGAAATCGCAGCCTCATCTCGTCCGCCGCGGCCGTGATCCTCGATCCGCCGCCGGCGGCGGTGCCGGCGCTCCTGGCGACCGTTTCCGGCTCCGACGTGTCCCTCAGCTGGTCGATCAGCGGCGATCCGGCGAACGTCGCCGGGTTCCAGATCTCGCGTGCGGGCGGCGCGGACGCAC
>Ga0070708_100003038_pt1 | contig 13031 bp, 11 predicted proteins | sample KBSK5503metaG_FD_65469 | JGI IMG/M metagenome (GOLD analysis project Ga0070708, IMG submission 65469) | Corn, switchgrass and miscanthus rhizosphere microbial communities from Kellogg Biological Station, Michigan, USA - KBS K5-50-3 metaG | ecosystem: Host-associated > Plants > Roots >...
GCCCGGAACCACTTCCGGGCGAAGTGGCAGATGATAGAGAGCCCGACCAGGAAATACAAGGCCGAGAGGGGCAGGAGCGCATTGCCCGCGACCTCTTTCCACGGCGATGGGGCGAGCACGGCCCCCGCCCCGGCCACCACGAAGAGAGCGACGACCGCCGCGGGGACGGAGAGCCGGTCGAACCTCGCCACCTCCGCCGAGGGTTCCGGGCGAGCCAGCCTCGCGCCGGTGTAGAACCCGATCCCGGCCGCGAGGATCCAGGAGACCCCGACCAATCCGATCCAGAACTTCGAGGCGAAATCCCGGGCCGACGCCAGAGTGGTCTTCAGTCGCGTCACCGACTCCGCGTCCATCCCCCCGCGCGTGTAGGACTGGACCGCGGCGGGGGCCATCTCGTCGAACGCCGCCGTGATCTCCTGCGTCATGCTTTTCCCACCCGCCGCGGGACGCATCGCCAGGCCGGACGCAAGGATCGCGAAACCCGCCGAGCACAGCGCGAGGTACTGCCGCGAGGGGTTTCCTCCTCGCCGGACACCGGCGGCGAAGAGGGCCGGCAGCGCCGTCGCGACTGCGGCGAAGAGGGCCAGAACCACGGCGTCCTCGGAACCGCCGGTCGCCAGACCGAGGCCGAGCAGGACGCTCGACGAGAGGACCGCGGCCGAGACCCCCACCGCGCCGCCCCGGCGGAAGGCGAGGCGGACCGCAGGCACGGGCAGAAACGGTAAGGCCAGCGCCCCCACGATCGGGAGAGCGAGGAACGCGGCGAAGAGCAGGGTCGACACGAGCGCCGCCACGAGGATCTCCCGGAATCCCGAACGCCGATCGGGCTGTCGAGAGATTCCCTCCTCCGACGGCGGCTCCATCGCCATCGTCAGGGCCGGCAGACGGGAGGCGGGAGGCGGGAGGCGGGACGCTCCGAGAGTTTCCCCAAGAGCCTTCCGTCCTTCCGCCTACCGCCTGCCCCCTGCCGACGGCTAGTCGGTGGCGTAGGGCAGCAGCGCGATGGCGCGCGCGCGTTTGATCGCCGTCTGGAGTTTTCTCTGGTGCAAGGCGCATGTGCCCGAGATGCGCCTCGGCAGGATCTTCCCCCGCTCGGGAATGAAAGACTGAAGAAGCTTCACGTCCTTCCAGTCCACGTACTCGAGCTTTTCCGCGCAGAACTTGCAGACCTTCCGGCGCCGGACGAAGAACTTCTTGCGCGCCGTGGGCTTCCCTTCGCGATCCCTCGACCCTCCGCGTCCGCCCGAACGGCTCGGCATGCCTCTCATGACCCGCTCCTTCCCGGCTCGGCCGTTTCCATCGCCGCCGCGGGAGCCGGCGCGGGGACCGCGGCCGGAGGTCGGGGCGGTCTCCGGACAGTCTTCTTGCGGATCCGCTCGGCCATCTTGGCGGACCGCTTCTGCTCCTCGTCGGCCCGGACGGCCAGGTGCCTCAGCACCTGGTCGGACAGCTTCAATCGGCGCTCGGTCTCGGCGATCAGGGCCGGTTCGGCCGAGACCTGGAAATGGTGGTAATAGGCTTCCCGTTTGCGGCCGATCGGGTAGGCGAGCCGCCGGCGCCCCCAGGTTTCGTCCTTGACGACCTCAGCGCCCCCGTCGGCCAGAATCTTGCGGTAGTCCGCCGTCACCTTGGCGGCGTCCTCTTCGTTCAGGTCCGGGGTGATCAAAACGACGATGTCATAGAGCCTCATGGTTTCCTCCTCATGGATTTCAATCCGAATCCGAGGCGGGATCCGGAGAGGAAGGTTTCGTATTCGTGCGTTTCATGGCGGCATGGATCCCCCGGGAAAGCCAGACTCGGAGAGCCTCGGCGGCCTTCTCCACGGTCTGCTCGAAGAGTTCCTGCTCCTCCCTGCCGAAGGCATCGAGGACGTAGTCGGCCAGGTCGCGTTGCCGCGAATACCGTTCCCCGCGCACGCCCACGCGCAACCGGGGAATCTCGGTCGTGCCCAGCGTGTCGAGAATCGAGGCCATTCCCTTGTGCCCTCCCGCGGATCCGCGCGCGCGCATCCGGAGGGTGCCCAGCGCAAGCGCCACCTCGTCGAAGACGACGCAGGCGTCCTTGGGATCTATGCCATTGTTTTTGCAAAGAGCGGCGACTGCTTCTCCCGAGGCGTTCATCAGGGTCTGGGGAAGAGCCAGAAGGACTCGAACACCTTCGACTGAACCACGTCCCACCAGCGAGCGCGATTCTCTCGACCGGAGCCGGATCCCTTCCTGCGATGCCAGCCGCTCCACCACGCGAAACCCCGCGTTGTGGCGCGTCTCCTCGTAACGGTCGCCCGGATTCCCGAGGCCGACGATGGCTCGCAGGCTCTATTTCTCCTTCCCCTTCTCCTTTTCTTTCTCCTCCTCGGGCTCTTCTTCCGTTGCGGCCTTCCCCTTCTTGAGGACCTCGGGCTCCGTGATCTCGGGCACCTCTTCCGCCTCCGCGACCGCGGGCTCCTTCTCCGCGGTCGGATGTGTGACGTGCACGATGACCTTCTCGGGATCCTCGACGATCGTCACGCCCTCGGGCGCGGCGAGCTGGGACACGCGGAGCGCATCCCCGATCGAGAGGGCCGTGACGTCCACCGGCATGTGCTTGGGAATGTTCCCCGGGAGGCACTCGACCTCGATCTCGCGCGTGACGAAGTCTAGGATCCCCCCTTCCGTCTTGACGCCGGCGGCGATGCCGACGACCTCGACGGAGACCTTCACCCGGATCTTCGAGGTCATCTCGATCCGAACGAAGTCGATGTGGAGGGCCTTGCGGGACACGGGGTCCTGCTGGAGGTCCTTGATCATGGCGTGGCGCGCCTGGTCGCTTCCCGCGAGCTTCAGGAGAAAGATCGCGTTCTCCCCCGCGCCCCCGCGGAAGGCGTCCGACAGCGCCTTGCGGTCCACGCTGATCGGGATCGTCGGCTTCTTTGCGCCGTAGACGACGGCCGGGATCCTTCCCTTCGCCCGGGCGCGCCGGGCCTCGTTTTTCCCGATCGCCGGGCGTTTTTCGACATGGAGCTCGATCGTTTTCATGCTGTTGTTCCCCGCGCGGAAGGCCGCGCAAAACGGGGCATTCTACACGAAAAGCGAGGAAACGGAAGTCCCCTGGTGGATCCGCTGGATGGCCTCGCCCAGGAGGGGGGCGATCGAGAGGGAGCGAATCTTGCGGCAGCGGGCCAGTGCCGCGTCCAGAGGGATCGTGTTCGTGACGACCAGAGACTCCAGCCCTGAAGCCTCGATCCTCTCCAGCGCCGGGCCCGAAAGGACGGGGTGCACCGCCGCGGCGAACGTCTTCCGGGCCCCCTGCTCGCGCAACGCCTCCTCGGCCTGGATCAGGGTGCCCGCCGTGTCGATGATGTCGTCCAGGATCAGGACGTTTCTTCCCTCGACGTCGCCGATGACGTTCAACACCTCGGTCTCGTTCTTGCCGGTGCGCCGCTTGTCGATGATGGCGAGGGAGGCGCCGAGCCGTTTGCCGATCGCCCGGGCGCGAGCCACACCGCCCACGTCCGGGGAGACGACGACGAGGTCGGCCAGGTTCATCTCCCGGATCGCGTCCAGGAGCACCGGCGCGGCGAAGAGGTGGTCCACGGGGATGTTGAAGAAGCCCTGGATCTGGGCGGAGTGGAGGTCCATGGTCAGGATCCGGTCGGCGCCCGAGGCTGTCAGCAGGTCCGCCATCAGCTTGGCAGCGATGGGAACCCTCGGCTTGTCCTTCTTGTCCTGGCGCGCATAGCCGAAGTAGGGCATCACCGCGGTGATCCGCGACGCCGAAGAGCGGCGGAACGCGTCGAGCAGGATCAGGAGCTCCATGACGTGATCGTTGACCGGCGAGCAGGTCGGCTGCACCACGAAGACGTCGGCGCCCCGTACGTTCTCGTCGATCTGGCAGTAGTCCTCGCCGTCGGAGAAGTTGTAGAGCGTCAGCTCCCCCAGGGGGAGCCCAAGGTACTGGCAGATCTCCTGAGCGAGCGCCGGATGCGCGCGCCCAGAGAAGATCTTCAGTTCGCCGTAGGAGAAGTTCGCGGTCAAGCTCAAGGATTCTAAGCCATCAGCCCTCCGCGATGAGCCGAGAGAGCTCTCGAGATGGCCGAGGATCGCTCGCCTCTCGAGGGCCGCCCGCCGACCGAGACTCAACTGGAGCGCTCCGCTGCCGTCGTAGCGTCGTCGCGCACGGAGCCCGGGACAGTTGGACCGAGGTCGGAGAGGGTTCGGAATCGTCGCTTTGCCGCTCGAGACTCGAAACGAGGCGAGCATTAGGATTCAAATCGTGCCCCGTCCCCTGGCATGCCTGATCCGGTGTCTGCCTCTCTGGGTAGGCCTCTCGGCACTCGTCACGGGTGGCTTCACGAGCCTCTCCACGGATCCAGAGAGACACTGGCTCGGGATTGGACCCGATGGCGGGTCCGTCCTCGCCCTTGCCGCCGATTCTGCTGAGGGGCTCATCTTCGCCGCCACGCAAAACGGGGGTGTCTTCGAGAGTGGGGATGGCGGGTCGCGGTGGACTCCCACCAACGACGGCCTTTCCGATCTGACCGTCCGCGCGCTCGCGGTGGCCGGTCCTCCGAACAACTCTATCTACGCGGGCACGCTGCGCTCCGGCGTCTTCCGAAGGCCGCTCTCGGGTGGCCCCTGGCTGGCGGTCAACGGTGGCATTCCGGTTTCCAGCACGGTCAACGCGTTCGCGGTCGATCCGAGCAATCCCTTCACTCTCTATGCGGCGACTGGTTTCGAGTTCCTCGGCGACGGCGTCTTCAAATCTGTCGACGGCGGGGTGGTCTGGCGGGCGGTCAACTCCGGCTTGACGAAGCTTTCGATTCAGGCCCTCACGATCGATCCCAGTCTTCCGGCGCGGCTCTGGGCAGGCAGCGCCGACGGAGGAGTTTTTCGCACCGAGGACGCCGGCGGAAGCTGGACCGCGGGGAGCAGCGGACTGGCGAACCTCCAGATCAAGACACTGTTCGCATACGGCCCTCCAACGACGCTGCTTGCGAGCCCGGCCTTCGCGGGCCTGTTCAAGAGCCTGGATGGCGGAAGGAGCTGGGCGGCGGCCAACGCGGGGTTCCAAGCCGTGACGACGGTCAACGCGCTCGCCAAGGACTCCCGAGTTCCGACACGCCTCTACGCCTCCGTAGGCAGCACGATTTATCGCAGCGACGACGGCGCCGTCTCCTGGCAGCGGGCGCGCGACCTGACGGCAAACGCGCTTCTGGCGGACTCTGTCTCGAAAGACCTGCTGTACGCGGGAACCACGGACTCCGTTTGGAAGAGCGGGGATGCAGGGGAGAACTGGACCCGCTCGTCCGCCGGCCTGGCGGCGCTTTCCGTGAACGCGGTCGCGTTTCACCCGACCAATCCAGACATCCTCTACGCGGGTGGAAGCTCGGGTGGGTTCCGCAGTCTCGACCGCGGCGGGAGCTGGGCAGGCATCCCCGTCGGGCTCCTGACCGCGCTGGCGGTCAGCCCCGCCTCCCCGGACCGAGTCTACGCCGGGAGCGGTTCGAACGGAGTCTTCCGCAGCGACGACGCCGGGGCGACGTGGACACCGAAGAGCGACGGCCTGACGACAGGGCTCGTCTTCAGTGTCGCCGTCGATCCGGACGACCCGGAGATCGTTTACGCCGGGACCGGCGATAAAGGTCTCTTCAAGAGCACAAACGGCGGCGGCAGCTGGGCTTCAGCCAATAGCGGACTACCGAGCGCAAGCGGTTTAGCGATTGCCCCGATTCAGACGCTCGTGATCGACACTCGCTCGGCGGGAATTGTGTACACCGGAACCGCTGGAGGCGGCATCGCACGAAGCGCCGACGGCGCCGCGAGCTGGCACGACGCGAGCCACGGGCTCGGGTCGAGCTACGTTTATGCCCTCGCAATCGACCCGGCCGATCATTCCCACCTGCTCGCGGGAACGAGCGGCGGGGGTGTCTATCAAAGCCGCGACAGCGGCGCCAACTGGACAGCGGCGAACTCCGGGCTGGGTAGCAATCTCGTCTATGCTTTGCAGTTCGATCCCTCGGCTGTCGGCACCGTCTACGCCGGCACGGGAGGCGCCGGCGTGTTTCGCAGTACGGACGCGGCCGCCACCTGGACCTCGATCAGCGCCGGGCTTCCGAATCCCTTCGTCTTCGCGCTCCGTCTCGATGCCTCGCATCCGGCGGTGCTTTATGCCGGCACGAGCGGGAACAGCGTCGTGCGGTGGGACAGTCTCCCCGTCATGGGCCCGGTGAATCGGGTGGCGCCGCCGCCACCTCCCCGGGCCGTCTCTCCGCGGATGCCCTAGCCATCGCTCGGTGCGTCCGCGTTCTCGATGAACCTTGGCCCTCAGTCACGCAAAGCTGCCTGTGTGCGGGATAGACTCGCGGCCAGAAATCGCCTTTTCTGTTTCCACACTCAAGGACGTGTTCCGTGCTCACGCGCAAAGTGTCCCTTCTGAGCCTGACCTCGATCTTCCTGACCGGCATTGCCCTTGGCGGTGACGCGATACGCAACTGGCCCGCTCCGGCCACTGGTCTCCGACGCGGCCGGCGGGAGCGCGGGCTCTCTCGGACGCCACGCCGCCCTTGCCATTCATAGGCTTGCCGCCCTGCCGGGTCCTGGACATCCGCGGCAACGGGGCTCCGTTCCAGGGAGGCATCCTCACGGGGGGATCGGATGTGCGCAACTACGTGATCCCACCCATTTGCGGAGTGCCGACGGGAGTGTCAGCCGTTTCTCTGAACTTCACGGTCACGGGCCCGGGCCAGACGACCGCGAGATTCCTGCTGGCCTGGCCGACGGGCGGAGCGGTGCCGACCGTCTCGATTCTCAACTGGGACCGTCCCCAACCGGCATTATGTTCCCGACGGGCCGACATCGAGGATGCCGTTGTGCCTCGCGCCGGAGCAGCAGCGCTCGCTCATCGCGACGGGCATCTACAACGCTGGCGGAACGGTCAACATGGCGACGGCGGAGCGGCTGGGTTGGGTGAAGATGTGGAGGGATCGGGTGGAGCAGGCGAGGCCGCGGCGGCCAACGTGGTGTCGGCACGCGCCGCGATCATGGGTGAGAACGAGTAGCGGGCTGTCGTCGAAATCCGAGGTAATCTTGTCGTCGCCGGAATTTGGGGCGTCGCCAAACTGGTAAGGCACCGGCCTTTGGAGCCGGCATCTGGAGGTTCGAGTCCTCCCGCCCCAGCCAACACGTCGCGAGGGCTCCGCGAGGGATCTGGCCTACGGCGCACCGGCGCTCGACTCGGCCGGATGCAGCCTCGATCGTTCGCCTGATTCCGCGCTGCACGCTCGCTCCCGCGGCGCGAGGCTCCTCCCTCGATTACCTCAGGAGACTCCTCGCGCCGCGAACTGGGCGGAAGGAACGGGGCGGGAAGGAACGAAGATGTGAGTTGTGAGTGAGAGGCTCGAGCCTTTCAAACCTCAACTTGCTACTTCGGACGGGGCCGGGGCCTCCTCCTTGACCGGCTGCGGCGCCGGCGGCGCCTGCGCCCGCGCGCTCTGGTATTCCGCGAGGATGCGGCGCTCCATCATCTCCCGAGTTTCGCGGTTCAGGGGGTGGGCGACGTCCTTGAACTCCCCGTTCTTCTTCCTCTTCGACGGCATCGAGATAAAGAGCCCGTTCGGCCCGTGGATGACCTTCAGGTCCGATACCAGGAAGCAGTCGTCCAGGACGATCGAGACGTAGGCCTTCAGCTTCTCTTCATCGACCAGGAAAACTTTGACCTGAGTGATCTCCATGATGGTCCTCCCTCACGACGATGTCTTTCGCTCGTAGTCCGCGCGTCCCAGCGTCCGGACTCGCCGGATCGTCGCCTCGGGATGTCTTTGCCCGAGATCTCTCTCGCCTTCCGAGGTGACGCCGCGAAGGACCAGCGCAGAACCCGATCCCGTGATGCCGGATTCCGAGGCGGCCTGCCGCGCCGAATTCCAGTACTCCACCATCTCGCTGTGAGTCTGTAGCACGGCGGATGCCAAGTCGTTGGGCCCAAGAAAAGTCGAGCTCGTTTCGATTTCCAGTCGGCCCGGCAGGGATCCGGCACCGCCGGTCAAACGGTCGTAGGCGGCGTAAACCCGCGCCGTCTCGATCGCGAAGGGCGGGAGAAGCAGGACGACCTCAGTCGGCGGGGCGTCTTCACGAGGAGTCACCCGTTCGCCCCGGCCGGTGACGTCGGCCTCGCCGCCGAAGAGAAAGAAAGGGACGTCGCTGCCCACGGAGGCGGCAATCGGCAGGAGCTCTTCTCGCGGGAGAGGTGCGGCGCTCCCGCTCCAGAGCCTGGAGAGGAGAAGCAGAGCCATGGCGGCGTCCGAGCTTCCTCCGCCCAGTCCCGCCCCCGATGGGACCCGCTTCTCCAGCCGCATTCGGGCCCGGGGAACGATCCCCATGTAACCCGCGAGTGCTCGCGCGGCTCGGATGACGAGGTTCGAGTCTCCTTCTGGGACCGGAATTCCCGAGCAGGACAGCTCGAGCGCGTCAGAATCCTCGACCTCCAGACGGTCGGAGAAGTCGATCGCGCAGAAGCGGGACCAGATCTCGTGAAAACCGTCCGGCCTGCGGGAGCCCACGCGCAGCTCCCGATTGATCTTGGCGGGAGCCTCGGCTCGCAGGATCATGCGCCTTTGGATTTTAGATTCTGGATTCTGGATTGGGCCATGAGTCCTGCCAACCATCCAGCATCCAAGAACACCGCATGATCCAGCACCTTACTCCGCCGGCTCGGCGGCCAGGAGGGTCAAGCGCAGTGCGTTGCCGCTTCCGAGATCCTCCAGCTCGATTCGCCGCGGCCGCCCCGCGCTCTCTTCCGGGTAGCTCGCCGAGATCGCCCCTTCGCGGCGACGGACCTGGATGGAGCGGAAGCGGGTGCGAGCGACGTCGAGGACGGCCTCCACCTGCTCGCCGCCGCCGCTCCATCGAAGGAGCGCGTCTTCTCCGTCCATTCCCACTACGACGGGAGGCTGACTCCCCTTCCAGGCGCCCGAAAGCAGCCAGCGCAGTTCCTCCTCTTCGATCGCGATTGGCTTGATCCCCTTCCCTCGAAGCGCTCCGTCGCTGTAACGGGCGAGAGGATCCCCGAAAGGTCCCGAAAGGGTCGCTTCGACAAATCGCGGCCCTTCGCGCACCGCGAGTGTTCCCGACATCCGGAAAGGGCCCTGAGACACGCGCGCTTCGTACAGCAGCCGCGCCGGACCGGTTTCGGCTCTGGCGACGGCTTCCCTCCAGGCGGCGATCGCCCTTTCGACATCTTCGCGCGCCGCCGCCGCGAACACGGGTGGACGCCGCCCCGCGCAGGCCGGCACGAGAAGGAGCGCGGCGAGAAGGAGCGCCCCCCGGAAGGAATTGCGAATTGTGAATTGTGAATTGCGAGTCCGGGAACCGGTCACCTTAGCGCCCTGATCACGAATCACCAGTCACAAATCACAACTCTTCTTCTCACTTGCCCGAGGTGCGGGCGGCGTACCGGGAGAGCTTCTGGCGGACCTTGTCCGGCTCCTCGGGCTTCAGGCTCAGCGCCCTCTCCCAGTGGCGCACGGCTCGGGCCACGTTGCCCTGGCGCTCGGACAGGTCTCCCAGGTGCTCTTCGATCGTCGGGTCGTCGGGCTCCCGCCGGTGAGCCTCGACCAGGCTCGCCTGCGCGGCCTCCAGCTTGCCCAGACGGAAATAGACCCAGCCGAGCGAGTCCAGATAGGCCCCGTTTCGCGGCTCGCGTCCGACGGCCTTCTCCAGCAGCTCGTGCGCTTTCTCCAGGTTCTCGCCCTTGTCCGCCCACATGTAGCCCAGATAGTTCTGCGCCGCCGCGTCGTTGGGTCTCATGTGAAGCAGTTCCAGGAAGACCTTCTCCGCGGCGGCGTAGCTCCCGCCCCGCTCGAGACTCGATCCCAGCCGGAATTGTGCCTCCGCGCTCTCGGGAAAGCGCTGGACCGCCTCGCGGGCGATGCGCGAAGCCGGGACATATTCCTTCAGGCGGGCATACGCATCGGCCGCGGCGAGAGCCCGTTCCGGCTCGTTAGAGGCGGCGAGGCGGTCGAGCGTTTCGGCGGCGGCCTTGCGGTCGCCCGAGCGAAACTGGAACTCCGCGATCGACGCGATCCATTCAGCGTTGTCCTTGTCCAGGGAAGCGGCCGCTCGCGCCCGCACCAGACCGTAGGCGAAGTCTTCCGTGTCGCGAGCGATCAAGAGCAGGATGCGCACGGCGCGGGGGCTCGCCGCCGGCGCCGCGGCGGCCGGCTCCACGATCTTCCGGGCGGCCGCGTAATCTTTCTGAAGATAGAAGAGGTAGGCGAGCTCGACTTCTCCCCACTGCCGGTCGGCCGCATTCTTGGGGTCGGTGCCGGCGCGCCGCAGGCTCTCTTCGATCAGCGGCTTCGCTTCCGCGAAGCGCCGCTCGCGCAGGAGCTCCCCGGCGAGCGACCGGCGAACAGCGTCGTCCTCGGGATCGGCCTTGAGAAGGTCCTGAAGGATTTTCTCGCCTCCAGTCACATCTCCTTTTTCGAAGAGTACCGAGGCGAGGAGGCGCCGGATAGGGCGGTTCTCCGGCCTCCTGGCCGCCTGCTCGCGGGCGCGTTTCTCGGCCTCCCCGAAACGGCCGGCTCGCGCGTAGTCGAGCGTGATCCGCTCCGCGATCGCTCCGTTTTCGGGATCGCGCCGAGCCATCCCTTGCAGCAGGGCGAGCGCGTCGTCTAACCGGTCCTGATCCTCGAAGAGGTCCACCAGGGCCGCCTGTGCCTCGCGGTCGCCCGGCTCCATCTCGAGGAGCTGGCGGTACAGAGCTTCGGCCTCGCGATACCGGCTGCTCTTCCCGAGCGCCTCCGCGGCGAGCCGCATGAGTGCCGGCTGGCCGCGCGCTTCGGGCATCTCGTTCAGGAGAGAGGACGCTTCTCCGGAGCGTCCGCGGGCGATGAGTGCGTGAGCCAGCGACGCCGTCGTCCCGATGTCTTCGGGAGCGAGCTTGTGGGCCTGCCGGAGCTCGTCGATCGCCTTGTCGACGCGCGCGGTGTCCGAGCCGGCGGCCGCCAGCTCGATCGCCCCGAGCAGCCGCCGTGCCTCGGCGAGCGAAGGATCGAGGCGAACGGCTTCCCGGGCTTGCCTGGCCGCCTCGTCGGCGACGTTTAAGTCTTTGAGCAGTTGGGCGTACTCGTATCGGACGACCGAGTCCTCCGGGAGCTGCTCGATCACGTGCCGGTAGAGGTCGAGGGCTTCCCGGTATCGGCCGTCGGAGACGGCGGAGCGTGCCTTCAAGTAGAGCTTGCGCGCGTCGAGAAGGGAATCGGCCAAAAGCGCTCCGGGAAGGAGCGCCGCGGCCAGACACAGCGCCGGGAATCGGACCTTCACGATTTTCAATGTAGCACGCCCCGATCGGCGGCCTCGGGATCCGCGGCGTGCAATCTCCCCGCCACCACAACCCCCGGGAACGCTCGGTTGTTCCTCCCGGTCCCCGTCTGCGCCATAATCGCCGCGGCCTTATCCGATGGACAAGCGAAGCAGCCAGACGCCGGCGGGCCGCCGATGAGGACGCGGATCGGCCACCTTCTCGTTCGCGACGACCTCGTGTCGGAAGCGAAGCTGGCGCGCGCGCTGGAAGTCCAGAATTTCGCCGGGGGGCGGATCGGGACATTGCTCATGGAGCGCGGGGCGCTCGGCGAGGACGACCTCGGCCGGACGCTCGCCCAGCAGCAGGGCTGCGGATATATCCCGTGGAGCGCTTTCTCTGAGATTCCGCCCGATACGATCGCGGTTCTGCCCTCCCGCTTCGCGCTGAAGCATTGCGCCGTCCCATACGAGCGGGGCGAGGGGTACGTGAAGATGGTCCTGCGCGATCCGAACGACCTGCGCATCTTAGACGAGCTGGTTTTCGTGACCGGCCGGAAAGTCTTCGTGTCCGTCGCGCCGGAGGTTCGCATCTATCAGGCCCTCGAGAAGTACTACGGGAAGCTGCGCGCACCCCGCTACGCGATCCTCGCGGAAAGGCTTTCGCGCCCGAGGGCCGCGCCGATCCGCCTCGCCGCTCCGCCGCCGCCTCCGGATTTCTTCGCCGCCACACCGCCGCCTCCCGCGCCTCCGGACGCAGGCGAGGATTCGGCGCCGCAGGGCGGCCCGGCCTCCGAACCCCCGCCGACCGGCGACTCCGTGTCGTCCGACACCCGGCCGGGAGCGTCGCTCGTCGAGCGTCTCGCGGAGGAACGTCCGGCGAGCTGGGGCACTTTCCTCTCTCCGGACGTCGAGGCCGGGCCGCCGTCTGAGCCCGAAGGGATCGCCTGGGAGGACACGACGGGGACCCGGGCGAAGGCTCGGAGGGAAGCGGCCGAGCAAGCGAGTCCCCCGCCCTTCGAGGAAGCCGCGGCCTTCGACTTCTCTTTCGATTCGTTGCCGGAGAGACCGGCTCCGACCTCAGTTCCGGCGCTTCCCGAAGAAGGGTTCTCCCGGATCCTGAGCGCGACCGAACGCGATGCCATCGCGGACGCCGTGCTCGAGGCTCTGGTCCGCCGCTTCTCCCGCGCCGCGATTTTCTCGTCCCGATCCGAAGGTGTGTCGGGGTGGACGGCCGCAGGCGACCGAGTCGATCCGGCGGCGATCCAGGCCTTCACCACGAGTTGGACCGAGCCCTCGGTGTTCCTGAACTCGCGGCTGTCTCGCACGTTCTACCTGGGCCCGCTGCCCGACCTTCCGCGCCACGAACACCTCGCCGCGGCTCTCGGAGGGTGGCCCGGCGAATGCCTCGTCCAGCCGGTTCTCATCGGGGAAAAGCCGGTGGCCTTTCTGCTCGCCGCAGCTCCGGCGCAAGGCGACATGACGGCAGACGACGTCGGCTATGCGCGGGAACTCGCGGAGGCGGCCGCCTCCGCTCTGGCAAACGCTATCCGGTTGAAGAAGAAAGAGATATAATCACGGCAAGCGACCCGGAGGGGAAATGATCAAAGCGGACATCGTCGACCTCGTCGTCGATCTGGCGGCCATCCCCCGGGCCAAGGCGGCAACCGCGGTGGAGACGGTCATCGAATCCATGCGTTCCGCGCTCGGCGCCGGAGATCGCATCGAGCTTCGGGGTTTCGGGGTCTTCCAGGTCAA
>Ga0070708_100003040_pt1 | contig 13029 bp, 9 predicted proteins | sample KBSK5503metaG_FD_65469 | JGI IMG/M metagenome (GOLD analysis project Ga0070708, IMG submission 65469) | Corn, switchgrass and miscanthus rhizosphere microbial communities from Kellogg Biological Station, Michigan, USA - KBS K5-50-3 metaG | ecosystem: Host-associated > Plants > Roots >...
TCTCCTGCTCAATTTCGATGTCGAACCGGAAATGCCGCAGCGGTTCGCATCGACGTACGACGCCGCGGCCATCCACGTCTATGGCGCGCCGCGGCCGCCGCAAACGCCGCGCCGGGCCGGCAAGGTGCGTTTGGGCTATCTTTCCGGCGACCTGCGCGACCACGTGATGGGCAAGCAGATGTGGCAGGCGATCCAGCATCACGATCGCGAGCGCTTCGAGCTCTTTTTCTATTCGACGTCGGCGGTGCGAGATGTGTGGACAGAGAAGTTCGCCGGCATCGCCGATCGCTTCGAGGTCGTGGCGGGCCTCCCCGACGCCGCGGCCGCAGCGCTGATCGCGCGTGAAGACCTGGATCTCCTCGTCGACCTTTCGACGCACACCAAGGGGGCGCGCCCGGGGATCCTCGCGCTCAAGCCCGCGCGCGTGCAGATCACCCACGTCGCGAGTTGCGGCACGGTCGGCTTGAACGCCATCGACTACAAGCTCACCGACGCCTTCGCCGACCTTCCGGAGAACCAGGCCCACACGCTCGAAACGTTGCTGCCGATGGAAGGTTGCGTGTATCCGTGGCGCGCCGTTGCGCCCGCGGAGGCGCACCCGTTCCAGCGCAAGGCGCTCGGCATCGCGAAGGATGCCATCGTGATCGGCGCGTTCGTCAGCGCGATGAAACTGTCGCGCCGCTGCATCGCCCTGTGGCGCGATGTGCTCGAGCGCGTGCCGGCCGCGAGACTTGCGTTCTCGCCCAATCACGCCGCGCAACGCCCTCTCTACGAGCGTATTGCCGCGGCCGCCGGCATTGCGGCCGATCGCGTGCTGTTCCTGCCGCAGGGCCGCGACGAACACGAGAACCAGTCACGCTACGCGCTCGTGGACCTCGTGCTCGACACGCTGCCCTACGGCGGCGTCAACGGCACAATGGAGGCGCTTGCCATGGGCGTGCCGGTCGTGACGCTCGTCGGCAAACGCCACGGCGAGCGCTCGACCTATTCGATGCTCGCCAACCTGGGGGTTCTGGCGACGGTCGCCCAGGGCGGCCGCGAGTACGTGGACATCGCGGTCCGGCTCGCGACCGATCCCGCGTTCATGACCGAAGTTCGCGGCGCCATTCGCGAGAAGCTCGGCCACTCCGCGCTGACAGACATCGTGTCGCACACGCGCCACCTCGAGGCCGCCTATCTTCATGCGCTCGCCGAGCGCGCGCCGGAAGCGCTGGCGGCCGTGACATGATCGGTTTCTACGAATTGCTGCGCGATTGCAAACGCGCTGCGAGCGCGTCGCGCACTTGCGCCACGACGCCCGCCCAGTCGCCCGCCCGCGGTTGACGAAAGAGCCGCGCAGTCGGGTACCAGAGACAGTCGGCCCTTTGCAAGCCCCAGCGCCAATCGGCCGCAAAGCAGAGCAGTACCCAGAGCGGCTTGCCGAGCGCACCGGCGAGATGCGCGTTGCTCGTGTCCACGCTGATGACGAGATCGAGATTCTCGATCAGCGCCGCCTTCGACACGAATCCGTTGCGCGCATCGAGCGAACGGAGTCGGGCGGCGGCCGGGACCTGCGCAATCTGGTCCTCGCCGTCGCCCCGTTGCAACGAGAACCACGCGACGCCCGGCAGATCGAGTAGCGGCGCGAGCGCGGCGAGCGGACACGAGCGCCGGCGATCGTTGGCCTGCCGCGGGTTGCCGGCCCACGAGAGACCGACGCGCAGGATGGCGGGAGCCGCCGCCGCGTCGGGTGCTACGGCCGCAACGTCCGCCGGCGAAACGGAAACATAGGGCACGGTGGCGGGAATCGTGCGCTCCTCGACGCCGAGTGCACCCGCAACGGAAAGCAGCGGCAACTGGAAATCGTGCGCAGGCAGCGGATCGGCAACACGCAGGACGGATTCGACGCCCGGCGCGCTCGCGAGAATTCCGAAGAGGGCATCCGGCGCACGGACGATCACGCGCGCACCGCGTTGCGAGAGCGGCGCGGCGAAGCGGATGAACTGCAGCGCATCGCCCAGGCCCTGTTCGGCAGAAAGCAGGATCGCGCGCCCGCTGAGGTCTTCACCCTGCCACCGCGGCGCCGACGACGTGTCCGCCGCGCCGAACGTTTGCTCGCGATGGCGCCATTCGTATTCGCGCCAGCCTTCCGTGTACTGGCCGGTCACGAGCAGCGCCAGCGACAGGTTCCAGTGCGCCTGCGCGAAATCGGGCGCAATGCGCAGCGCTTCGCGAAACGCGGCGGTTGCGTCCGGCAGTTCGTTTGCGCCCTGCAGCGCCAGTCCCAGGTTGTTCCAGGCGGTGGCAAGGTCGGGTTTGCGATCGAGTGCCTGTCGATACTGTGCAATCGCCTCGTCCGTGCGGTCGGCGGCGGCGAGCGCTAAACCCAGGTTGTTGTGGAACTCGGGCTCCTCCGGCACGAGCGACACGGCGCGCTCGAGGAGCGGCAGAGCATCGCCGATGCGGTTGCGCTGATAGTGGATGACGCCGAGATAATGCAGCGCGAGCGGATGATCCGGCATTGCCGCGAGCGCCGCGCGGTAATCGCGTTCGGCCGCGTCGAGTTCGCCGCGCTGATGCGCCTGCAATCCGCGTGCTGCGAGATCATCGGGCGGAAGTGCGGCTGGTTGCAGCGCGGCCGCGCCGCTCGCACCGTGGCATTGCTTGTAGCGCTTGCCGCTTCCACACGGGCAAGGGTCGTTGCGGCCGATGCCCGTGCCGCGCGCGGCGTGGCCCTCCGCCTGTGCGAGCAGCGCCCGGACGTCGTCGCGCGCCGGATCGGTCGCCAGCATTCGCCGCGAGATGGCTATCGCCGGGATCCATTGCGCCGCCGTCATGCAGTTCCTGAGGAGGTGCGTGAGTTGCGGCGAACGCGCGATGCCGTCGGAAAAATGCGCAGCCAACGAAGCCAGTTCCGCGGGCGGCATGACCTGCCAGAAATTGAAGAGGCCGTGAAAACCGAAGGGTTTGCCGATCGGGTACGCGGCCTCGAACGCGAATTTGTCGGCGAGGGCTTCGCTGCCGAAGCGAATCCCGTGTTCGCGCTCGAGAAGCGGCCGGAATGTGCGGCCAATCGTCGTGTCCTCGGCGTCGACCAGTTCGATGCGCGGATCGCGAAGCGCCGAGAGGAGGCGGCGCGAGCGCAGTGAGAAGCCGCCGTTGCCCACTCGCATGCGATCGCCATGCCAGAACCACTTGGCGCCCAGGTAGTCGCAGTCGAGGAATGCCGCGTCCCACGCCGCGGGATTGACGACGTAGCCATCCCATTGCACGAGCAGCACGTGCTCGGTGAGGATGAAGGGAAGCAATTCCTTGAGAACGAAATGCGAATACGCGTCGCGCGAGGCCATCGGCGCAATCGTGGCGACCTCGACTCCATCGGAAACGTTGAGGCCGTCGGGGATGGCATCGGTAATGAACAACACGCGCGCATAGCGGATCGTCGCGGTCGACTGCGCGAGCGCGCGCAGGGCCAGCGCGTGGTTCGCGGTGTCGATGCAAACGAGCGTGACGCCCGGCAGCTGCAGCATCAGGTCGCGGTCACCGTCGCCGGTGGCGGCGTGTCCGGGGATGGATCGGGTGCGACTGCCGCAACGCTTGCGTCCCGCCGCGCTTGCGCCCAGGCACGGAACACGACGAGCATCCAGATAATCGTCAGCGGCGCCAAATGCAGCGTCGCGCGGTTGACCGTGGTCTGGTCCGAAACCCAGGCGCGGGCATTGGTGAACAGCAGGACGAACATGAGGAAAAGCACGCCGCCGGCCACGACGGCGGTCAGCGGTGCGACCTGCGGCGCCAGGAGCTGCCGCCTGCCCAGCAATGCGACCGCCACGGCGCCATACCAAAGCAAATGCCAGTTGTCGTACAGGAAAAAGCTGTTGGCCAGCGCCTCCCAATCCGGAGCGAAATCAAGATGCAGCTGATAAGAAAGGATCACCGGATTCGTCTGCGCGAGAACGAGGAGTCCCAGCACCGCAACCGCGTAGCCCGCGCCGACGATGCGCCGGCCGCGCCGCGGCATGAGGCCCACGACCAGCGCGGGGAGCGCGAACAGCGCCCAGATGCGACCCGGGATCTTGAGCAGCGGAACGGCGGCGAGCAGCATCAGCGCGACGGCCGCATCGGCGGGTTCGCGCGCCTCGAGCCAGCGAAGGCAGGCCAGCATGGCGACGCAGAAACACAGCGCCAACGGCAGGTCCGCGTACCCGGCGAGCGCAACGTGTGCGTTGGCGAGCGGAAGCGACGAGACGAGCCACGTTCCGGCCAGCGCGGCCAGCGGCTCGAATCCCATCCCGCGCAGCGCGCCGTACACCGCGAACGCGAACGCGACGGCCATCATCCAGAAGGGCAGGTTCATCAGCGCGTCGTCCCAGCGGCCGAGAAAATTGCACGCGAGAACCTGCAGGAGCCCCACCGTGCCCGGATAGTGGGACCCGGCATCGTAATACGCGGCGCCACCGGCGGCGAACCAGTCGTCCGTTCGGGCGAACGGCGCGATGCGCCCGAGCTCATACCAGACGCGCGCCTTCGTCGCCCATTGCGTCCACGCATCCCACGGATAGAGCGGACGCGTCGCGACTTCGATGAAAAGGAGCGCAAAGCGAACCGCCACCCACAGAAGCAAGAGCCGCCAGAGAATGCGCGCCGTCCCCTCGAGTGAACTACCGGACAATGCCGATCCCATGTCACGCAAACTGCCGCGCAACGCGTCGCGCGCGCCGCCGCGCCGCGCAATCCAGCCGACGAGCGCAACGGTCGCTGCCGCAATAGGTAATGCGATCGCCGCGACGCCGAAATGAACTCCCGCGAAGGAAAGGGCGCGCAGCCAGAGCGTGGCGAGAAACAGGCCCGCGAGACCTCCCGCGCCGATCGTCCAGGCAACTGCGCCCGGCTGACTTGTCCGCGGTGTCTTGGTCGGGATCGCAGCAAGGCACGCGATCCCAAAAGCGCAGAGCAGCAGCAATCCGAGGACGAGTCCGATGAGGCTCATGCGCCTACTCGATGAGGAACAGCGCGGCGCCTTCGCCGCGAAGTTTCATTTGCGCGGAAACCGGCGCGCCGCCGTCCCAGCGAAGTTTTCCAAGCGACGGATCGAACTGCACGCCGCGCCGTTGATAGACCAGCATCCAGTCACCCGGCTTCAGGCGATCGGGCGTCGGAAGCTCATTGCGTTGCGGGTTCGCGTACACGTTGTGAGGATAAAGGTGGTACGCCGCGCGTTGCCGGAAATATTGCGCTTCGCTGGCGACGAAGATGCGCGCCGGCTCCGCCGGTAACTCGGCGCGTGCGCGGTCGACGAACTCGAACAGCGCCGCGTCTTCGGCCGCGAGGTGCTTGTCGCGCCAGTTCTTGCCGCCGTATTGCGCGATCGTCGCCTGCGCTTGCCGGGCCAGGTTCAACGCCCAGCGCGCATCGAGAACGAACCACGATGCAACGAACATGATTGCGACGGCGGCTGCAATATCGAGCGTGCCCGCCGCCGGCCGCCACCGCTGCCGCGCCCACATCGCCGCAGCGGCCAGCGCAATCGACAGCGCAAGCAGCATTGGCAGCGGCAGCGACTGCGCGTCGTCGCCACCGGTGATCGTGTTGATGGACGTGCCGCTCCACGGCTCGAACGCGAGCCATTCGCGTGCGCGGTCCTGCAGGATTCCGGCGGCGCCGGAAGGTTTGGCCGCGACTGCGGAGACGACGAAGGGCTGCGGCAGCGCGCCGCGGACGGCGAGCCCGATGCCCGTGACGCGGCCGAGCCATCCCGCATCGTTGGCGACGACAATCGGCAGCAACCTTCCGGCCTCGACGCCGACCGGCACGCTGAAAATCTTCTTGGGCGCGTAGTCAGTTCGCCAGAGGAAATGCACGCTCGCGTCGGCCGGCACGTTGTGCGCGTTCCAGGAGATCACCGCGTAGTCGCGCGCGCGCAGGTCCGTCGTCACGGCGATGTACACCTGCCCGGTGGCGTCGGCGTCGGTGATGACGAGCTCGTTGTTGGCAACCCCGCCCGTTCCGCGGGGCAGCGTGAGATCGCGCACGCTCCACTGTTTCACCGGCGCTGACGGGAACCAGCTCGCGGGAACGGCGAAGGCCAGATAGCCGAGCAGGATGACGGCGCAGGACGCGGTGAGCGCCAACAAAGCCCGCGCCGGTCGCGCGGTCGCGTCGCCGGCAGTCAGTGCGCGTGGCGGCTGGTCAGGATGTGCCAAAGCGTCAGCCAGAGAATGCGCAAGTCGAACCAGAGCGACCAGTTATCAATGTAGAACAGGTCGTATTCTATACGGCGCGCAAGGTCGGTGTCGCCGCGCAGGTCGTTGACTTGCGCCCAGCCGGTAATGCCGCCTTTGACCAGATGTTTTTGCATGTAGCCGGGAATCTGCTGCCGGAATTGCTCGACAAACTCCGGCCGCTCGGGCCGCGGCCCGACGAGCGACATCTCGCCCCTCAGCACGTTGAAGAGCTGCGGCAATTCGTCGAGGCTCGAGCGGCGCAGGAACGCACCGACCGGCGTCGCCCGCCGCTCGCCGGAACGCGCCCACACCGGGCCCGACGCGGCCTCGGTATCGACGGGCATCGTCCGGAACTTGAGCATCCGGAAATGTTCGCCGTTCCAGGTCACGCGCTCCTGGCTATAAAGCACGGGGCCGCGCGACGAGAGCTTGACCGCGAGTGCCAGCAACAGCATCGCAGGGGACGTGATGACGATCATCGCGAGCGACAAAAGAACATCCTCGGCGCCCTTGATCACCCGGTTGACGCCGGAAAGCGGCGATTCGGTCAGGTTGATCACCGGCAGTCCGGCGACTTCCGTCATCGAATGATTGAGCAACGTGAAGTTGTAGATGTCCGGCACCAGCCGCACTTCGACCGAGTGGCGGCGCAATTGCAGCAGCAGTTCGCGAATACGCGCGTCCGCGTGCAACGGCAGCGCAATCCACACCTGGTCTATGGGCCGCGTCGCGAGGTCGAGCGCGAGGGCGCCGATGGAGCCGCGCACGTCGACGCCCTCCACCCGCGTGTCGATGAGCGCGGGATCGTCGTCGTAGAAGGCGCGCACAGACAGTCCGCTCCAGGGCGTTTGCTTAAGGCGCCTCGCAATGTCCTGGCCCAGGCGTCCCGCGCCGGCAATGACGACGTGGCGCTGGTTGTAGCCGCGGCGGCGAAGCGCGCGCAATGAGAGCCTTATGCCGGCGCGAAAGGCGAAGTGCATCGCGACGCCGAAACAGATCAGATACAGCGACCATGCGCGCGAGAAGTCCGCGCCCGATTTCGACAGGAAAAGATAGGCGAACCAGGCAGCCGCGAGCAGCAGCCATGCGTTCACCAGGCGGCCGGCCTCCTCGAACAATGACACGCCGCGTTGCGCCGCGTAGAGCTTGAGAAGCGGAAACATCGCGTAGCAGCCTAGCGCGATGCCGAGAATCGCGAGCAGATAGCGCTCCGGCAGATTCCAGGTTCCGAGATGCCAGCGGTACGCAAGCCAACCCGCGGCGATCACGAGCAGCGGATCGCACAGGCGCACCAGCCATTCGAAGAGCGGCGCGTTGTCCTTGAGCAGGCTGCGCTTCATCGAGTACTTTTGCGATTCGCGAATTCCGCCTGTCGCGCGATCACGAACGCGGCGAACTCGCGGCGAAACCGCTCGGCAGAAAAGCGCGCCGCGTTCTCGCGGCAGGCGCGCGAAGTGATCCGATGGGCGTTTGCCTCATAAGCGCGCACGGCGGTGGCGAGCGCCTCCGGCGTTTGCTCCGGAAAAAACACGCCGGTCGGTGTGTCGGCATCGAGGCCGCGAATCGTTTCCAGCGCGCCGCCCCGAGCGAAGGCGATCACCGGCGTTCCGTGCGCCTGCGCTTCGAGTGGCGCGATGCCGAAATCCTCCTCGGCGGCGAAAACGAAGGCGCGCGCCGTGGCGAGCCACCGATTGCGCTCGGCGTCCGCCGCGAGGCCAAGCAGCGTGACGTTGGGTCCGGCCGCCGCCTCGATGCGCCGGCGCTCGGGTCCTTCGCCGATCACGACGAGTTCGCGATCGGGAAGGTGGCGGAATGCCTGAACGATGATGTCGACGCGCTTGTACGGGACGAAGCGCGAGACGGTGACGTACGCCGGGCTTCGCTGCAAGTCTTCGCCGACAGGCGCCAATGCGACGGGCGGAAAGATGACGGTCGAATCCCGGGCGTAGCAGCGGCGGATACGGTCGGCGATGGTGTGCGAGATCGCGACGAAGGCGTCGACGCGCGAGCTCGTGGCGCGGTCCCATTGACGCAGGCGCGCAAGCGAACGGCGGACAAGCCTGCCCGCGGGGCCATGGTCGAGGCCCACCTGGCGCAGGTATTGGTCCTGCAAGTCCCAGGCGTAGCGCATCGGCGTGTAGCAATAACAGACATGCAGCTGTGAGGGCGTCGTGCGCACACCCTTGGCGACCGCGTGCGAGCTGGAGATCACGAGGTCGTAGGCGGAAACGTCGAAGCGCTCGATCGCCCGAGGAAACAGCGGAAGGTAGCGCCGGAACCCCGTGCGCGCAAACGGCACTTTCTGGATGAACGACGTTCGCACGGCACGCGATCCGAGCCGGGCGTGGTCCGCAGGCGCCATGAAATCGACCAGCGCGAACAAATCGGCGCCCGGATAGAGGCCGAGCAATTCGGCCAGCGCCAGTTCGGCGCCGCCCCAGGTGTCGAGCCAGTCATGGACGATCGCAATGCTCATGGGTGACGCGGCTCGCGTTGGCCGCCGTCATGCGCCAAAGGATGAAAAGAAGGACAAAATGCGATAATAAAGAGCTTTCTCGCCGCACAACAACAAGCCACACGGGGCACGATGGGCAAAACCGCATTGATCACGGGCGTCACGGGCCAGGACGGCGCCTACCTGGCGAGCTTCCTGTTGCGCAAGGGATACGCCGTTCACGGATTCGTCGCGCGCCGGGCGACGGAATCGAATTGGCGATTGCGCGAGGTGGGCATCGAAAACGACGTTGCTCTCGTACACGGCGACCTGACCGACATGGCATCGCTGTGCCGTGCGGTCGATTCGGCGCGCCCGGACGAAGTCTACAACCTGGCGGCGCAGAGCTTTGTCGGAACGTCGTGGGCACAGCCCCAGGTCACTGCCCAGGTGAACGGTGTCGGCGTCCTGAACATGCTGGAAGCGCTGCGCCGGCTGCAGCCTTCGGTCAGGTTCTACCAGGCATCCACGAGCGAGATGTTCGGCTTGGTGCAAACCGAAGGGCAGGACGAGTCGACGCCCTTCCATCCGCGCAGCCCGTATGGCGTGGCCAAGCTCTTCGGACATTGGAGCACGGTCAATTATCGCGAGAGCTACGGCATGCACGCGTCGAGCGGCATCCTGTTCAACCACGAGTCGCCGCTGCGCGGAATCGAATTCGTCACGCGCAAGGTCACCGACGCGGCAGCGCGCATCAAGCAGGGCAAGCAGAAGGAATTGCGGCTGGGCAATATCGACGCGCGGCGCGACTGGGGTTTCGCCGGAGACTATGTCGAGGCGATGTGGCTCATGCTGCAGCAGGACAAGCCTGACGATTACGTGATCGCTACGGGCGTGACGACGACAGTGCGCGACATGTGCCGCATCGCGTTTGACTGCGTCGGCTTGAAATACGAGGACCACGTCGTCATCGACCCGGCGTTCTTCCGGCCGGCCGAGGTGGAATTGTTGCTGGGCAAGCCCGCCAAGGCCAAACGCGTGCTCGGCTGGGAAGCCCGGACCGGCATCGGCGAGCTCATTGCCATGATGGTGGAAGCCGACCTGCGCCGCGTGAGCCGGGAGTAGGTTCTTTGGACGCGAAGTCGGCCCCGCCATCGCCTCGGTCCGATCCTCCTCGATTTGCACCTCGGTTTGCACACTACGTTGATCTGGTGCTCGCGCTCACGATCAAGGAAATCAAGGTCCGCTACAAGCGCACGGTCCTGGGTTACGGCTGGTCGCTGCTCAACCCGCTCGCGTTCGCGGTGACGTACTGGATCGCTTTCAAGGCGATCCTCAACGTCAAGATCGAAGGGTATTTCATCTTCCTGCTGGCCGGCCTGTTCCCGTGGCAGTGGATCAACAACTCGCTCCAGCTCGCACCGCGCGCATTCATCAACAACGCGTCACTCGTCAAGAAGATTGCCTTTCCGCGATATCTCATCGTCGCGTCGTCGGTGGTCACCGAAGGCCTTCACTTCCTGCTTTGCCTGCCGGTGCTGGCGGCATTGGCCCTGCTGTTTGGCCGCGGCACCGTGTCCGTTTCCTGGCTGTGGGGCGCGCCGATCCTGCTCGTCGTGCACGGCCTCGTGATCTACGGCATGGCGCTGGCAGTTGCGTCGTGCAGCGTGTTCTTCCGCGACCTTGAGCGTTTGATCGGGCTCGGCATGACGGTGCTCTTCTACGTCACGCCCGTGATCTACGAGCGTCAGATGGTGCCGCCGCTGTTCCAGCCTCTGATTGCACTCAATCCGTTCACCTATCTGATCGTTGCCTGGCGCGCCCTTCTGCTCGACGGCACGATGGACTGGCAGGCCGTGGGAGTGGCCGCGCTGATCGCGATCGTCGCCGTCGTGGCGGGACAGGCCATATTCAACCGCCTGCAGTGGAAATTCGCCGAGGCGCTCTGATGGACCAACCCATCATCGAATTCGACCGCGTCGGCAAGTCCTATGCGCTGGCGTTGCACCGCGGTGGCGGAATCAAGAATCTCATCCTCAATCCGCCGCGTGCACTGCGCAACATGCGCGCGGAGAGCCGGGTCGTGCTCGACGATTTCTCGCTCAAGGTGGCGCGCGGCGAGTCGATCGCCGTCATCGGCCGCAACGGCGCGGGGAAGAGCACGCTTCTCGCGCTGATTGCGGGCGTGATCCGGCCTACGACGGGAACGCTCTCGGTCAACGGCCGCGTTTCGCCGCTGCTCGAATTGGGAGCGGGGTTCCATCCGGAATTGACCGGCCGCGACAATGTGATGCTGAACGGCGTGCTGCTCGGATTGCGGCGTGCCGACGTTGCGGCGCGCATGGATCGCATCGTGGAGTTCGCGGAACTCGCAGACTCGATCGACGAGCCGGTTCGCACGTTTTCCACGGGAATGACCGCACGGCTGGGTTTCTCCGTCGCGGCGCACCTCGACCCGGAGATCCTGCTGATCGATGAAGTGCTCGCCGTCGGCGACGCCGCATTCCAGGCCAAGTGCATCGCCAAGATCCGCGAATTCAGGAGCCGCGGCGTCACCATCGTGTTCGTCTCCCACGAGCTGAAACACGTGAGCGAGCTGTGCGACCGCGCCGTGGTCGTCGCCGATCACCGCGCCGCTTTCGTGGGCGAAGTCGCGGCGGCGATCGCGCAGTACGAGGCGGCGCGCGAAAGCGCACACTGATGCCATCGTGGCGGCCGGTGGCGTGAAGCCGCTTCGCGTCGGCTGGAGCGCGACGCTCTCGTCGGATCCCCGGACGCGGGACGCGCCGGATGGCATCGGCGTTTATACGCGCGAATTGACGGCATCGTATTCGCAGATGAGCGATGTTGCGCCGGTTCCGGTGGTCATCGGTCCGCGCGCCGCGCGCCATGCGCCGCCCCACGCGGCGGTGCTCCCGCAACGGTTGTCGATTGCGACGGCGCTGTCGTGGGCAACGGGTGCCGATTTTCGCGGCGCCCATCGGCTGGCGGAGCATATCGACGTTTATCACGCGACCGATTACCGGATTCCGCGTCTCAAGCGAACACCGGTCTGCGCCACGCTTTTCGATGCCATTCCGATAAGCCATCCGCAGTGGGCGAACCCCCGCCTGCGGCGCGTGAAAAACATGCTGATGCGCAAATCCGCGCGCTGGGCGGATCGCGTCATCGCAATATCGCAGGCGATGGTTCCGGAACTGGTTGAACATTATGGGATCGAGCGCCAGCGAATCACCGTCACGTCGCTTGGCGTGGACACCCGATGGTTCGAAACCGAGTCTGCATCGCGGATCGCTGCGGTGCAGTCGCGTCATGCGCTGAAGCCTGGCTATCTGCTCTTTGTCGGAACGCTGCAGCCGCGCAAGAACGTCGGCAGGATCGTGCAGGCGTTCGAGCGATTGCCCGCGCACATCGCCGATGGGCGGCAGCTCGTCATCGCAGGCAAGGCGGGCTGGCGCACGGACGAGATTGTCGCGACGCTGCGCGCCGCCGCGGCGGGCGGGCGCGTTCGCTGGCTCGACTACGTGGACGAAGGCGACCTGCGCGCGCTGTATCAGGGCGCGGCTGCGTTCGTCTTTCCGTCGCTGTACGAGGGCTTCGGCCTGCCGGTGCTGGAAGCCTTCGCGTCCGGGACTCCCGTCGTCACGTCGACGACGACGTCGTTGCCGGAGGTGGCCGGCGACGCGGCACTGCTGATCGATCCCACCGATGTCGACGCCCTTGCGGCGGCAATGGCCTCCGTTATTGACGACTCCGGCCTGGCGAATCGGCTGCGAGCGGCGGGCCGCGAGCGCGCCCGCGCGTTCACGTGGGCGCGCTGTGCGTCCGAAACCATTGCCGTGCTGCGCTCCCTCGTCTGACAGGGTGATTCCGGGCGCCTAAGGGCGCTCCGCGGACGCCTTTTCGGGACACTGGGCTGTTGACGGCACCCTGTTTCGATGTATAATCGCGCTTCTTTGCTGCACCTTCCCGAAAGGCACCGCCCGCAGGACACCGGGGCCGGCTCGTCGGGATCGGATAAGCAGCCGCTCTTTAAAAATTAGCAACCGATAGGTGTGGGTGCTGGGGCTCAAGGGACCCTTGGACTGGCCGGCAACGGCTGGAACGAGGAAATGTTCCAAGACTTTGGTGCTCACACAACGCAGTGAGGCTTGTCACCAGCAATGGTGCCAGGCCGAACGTCTTGTCCTTCGGTGGAAGCATTGAGGGATAGGGCCAACGTTGATTGAGTTACTTGTAGAGATCGAACTGAAGAGTTTGATCCTGGCTCAGATTGAACGCTGGCGGCATGCTTTACACATGCAAGTCGAGCGGCAGCGCGGGGGCAACCCTGGCGGCGAGCGGCGAACGGGTGAGGAATACATCGGAACGTACCCCGGAGTGGGGGATAAC
>Ga0070708_100003041_pt1 | contig 13026 bp, 13 predicted proteins | sample KBSK5503metaG_FD_65469 | JGI IMG/M metagenome (GOLD analysis project Ga0070708, IMG submission 65469) | Corn, switchgrass and miscanthus rhizosphere microbial communities from Kellogg Biological Station, Michigan, USA - KBS K5-50-3 metaG | ecosystem: Host-associated > Plants > Roots >...
CTCCTCCGCCCGGAGCTTCGCGCGCGCGCTCTCGACCAGCAGATCGCCGGTGACCAGCCCGAGCGTGTCGAGCATCTCTACGTTGACCCGGATGGTCCGGTCCTGCTCGCGCGGTCTTGGAGCTTTGTCCGGCGGCCGGGTCGGCGGCCTATTGGAGCGATCGACCGATTTTGAGGCGTTGAGCGCGGGCACCTCGCAGCCGGACGCGTCGGCGAGCGTACGGCACATCATCGCCACAGCGTCGTTCCCCTGGTGGGCGGAGTCCAGATCCTCCACCAGATCGGAAACCAGATCGCAGACCCTCAAGAGGAGATCGGCCGCCGTCCGGGTGGGCGCCTTTTTCTCGCGGGTGGCCTTGAGCAGATCCTCCGCGGCGTGCGAGAGCTGGCCGATGGCGGCGAGCCCCAGCATTCGAGCCTCGCCTTTCATCGTGTGAAGCTCGCGCGCCACGTTTTCTGCGGCGAGGTCGTTCTCCGATTTTTCCAGCTGGATCACCGCGAGCTGAATCTTCTGAAGCCGATCCGCCGTGACCTCGGAGAACTTCTTCAACAGAGACTGTTTGATCGCCTGGGTGTCCATCCGAAGGGATGCGGGCGCCGGTCTTCAGTCCGCCTTGAATCGCTTGATCAGCTCGGCCAGGCGGCTCGCCAGCTGGGTCAGCTCCGCGGCGGCTCCGGTGGCCTGCCTCGACGCGTAGGTCGTCTGTCGCGTCACGTCCTCGATTTCCCCCATCGAGGCGACCACCTGCTCGGTCGCGGTCCGCTGCTGCTGGGTGGCGAGGTTGATCACCCGGGCGGCATCCGAAGTCTCCTGCACCCCGGAGAGGATCCCCTCGACCGCCTGGGCGGCGACCGCCCCGAGCTTCTCACCCGACTGGGTGGCGAGCTTCGATGCCTCCGACGCGCCCGCCGCGGCCAGCGTGGCTTCGCGGATCTCGGTGATCAGGTTCTTGATCTCCTTGGTCGAGTCCAGCACGTTCTCCGCCAGGCGGCGCATCTCCGCCGCGACGATGGAGAAGCCCTTGCCGGCCTCGCCCGCCCGAGACCCCTCCAGCGCCGCGTTCAGCGCCAGGAGATCGGAGCGGTCGGCAATCTCGTCGATCACCTCCACCACCGTCCCGATCCGCTCGACCCGCTTCGACAGCTTGGCGATCGAGTCGGCCACCGCCACCCCGTCGTTGCGGATCTGCTGCATGCCCTGGATGAATTCGCCGATCGCGCCGCGCCCTGAGCGGGCGGCGCCCAGCGTCTCCTCGGCGACCCGGGCCACCGAACCGGCATTCTCGGCGATCTGGGCCGATGCATGCTTCAATTCCTCCATCGTCGCGGTGGTCTCGTGGATCGCCGCGGCCTGCTCGCTGGAGGAGGCCTCGTGCTGAGTGGACGCGGCCAGCACCTGGTTCGCGGAGGAAGAGAGCCGGAGCGCCGCGCCGTTGATTTCGCGCACGAACACCCGGAGCGTCTCGATCACCTTGCCGAAGCTGTCGAGCAGCGGCCGCAGCCGCGGGTCGGCCGTGGTCCCATTCCAACGTAGGAGATCTCCCTCCGGAACGAGCGCCTCGAGGCCGGCCGCGGCCAGCTCTATCTCGCGCGTGTTGAGCTGGTTTCGCTTCTCGCTTTCTTCAAGCAGGCCGGACAACTTGCTCAGAAGCTCATTGAGCAACATCCCGAGCTCCGCCGCGTCGCCTTTGAGCTTTCGCGTATCCACCCGGGTGGAGACGTCTCCCGCCACCGCCGCCCGCAGGGTCTCGACGATCGGCTTCAGCCCGCCCGCCCCCTTTCGAGCCCGGACCGCACCGTTGTCACTGCTGGATACCAACGCCATCGTCATTGCCCTCCAGGCACGGTCAAGAGCTGAAACAGGTCGAGCAGGATCACCGGCGTCTCGCCGTTGAGCCAAACGCCGACCGCCACATCTTTCGTCTCCAATGCGACCGGCAGCCGCCGTAGCGAGGCGACCGGAACGCTGCGAAGGCCGCTGACCGCATCGACCCGAATCGGGCGGCATTCCCCGTCCGGGCCGCGCACCATCAGCGCGCGCTCTTCGGCGCCCACTCGATCGATTCGTACGACCTGGGTCGCGTCGGCGGCGTAGCTCACGCCCTTCATCGCGAAGAGGACGATGTCGATCGTCGGCGATGACTCGGCCTTCGGAGTCATTTCGGCACCGCGCGCCCACGGGCACCCTGTAGCAACTGACCGGCATCGAGGAGGAGAATCGCCTCTCCCGGCCGGTCGGTCCTCACCACCCCGGCGAAGTGCTTTTCCACCTCGGCGCTTCCCAGCGGAATCGGATCGATCTGCGCCCGCGGGTAGCGCCGCATCCCGATCACCGCGTCAGCGACGATCGCGGCGACGTACTTTCCGGAAGCGGCGATCACGAAACGCGTCTTGCTTCCGATCTGCTCTTCGCCCTTGGAGAGGAAGCGGAGCAGCCCGATAACCGGCAGCACCTGTCCGCGGTGGGCGTAGACGCCGAGGATGAAGGTGGGGACTTTCGGCAGAGCGGTCAGCGGTCCCGCGCGGACCACCTCGAGGACGTTCTCGGAAGCAAAGCCGAAGTGGAGCTCGCCCGTCCGGAAACAAAAGAGCTCGATCTCCGGAACTGTCTCGACGGCGCTCGGCCGCTCAGGAGCAGCTTGAAGCGCGCGCTGCAACGGTGTGGAGTCCAAGGCGATGCGGTGGAAAAGCGGGAGTCGGACGGGCCAAGAACGGGACTTGCTCGAGGCAGACGGGGTACAATGAACAACAAGCCGTATCCTAACCCGGCATCTCTGGAGTGGTGAAGGGACGATGTCGTCGCGGGTCCTAGTCTTGGATGACAGCCAAGTGCTGGTGGAGCTGACGACGAAATCCCTCTTCGCCGCGGGCGTGGAAGCCAAAGGTGCGCTCGATCTTTCCGAGTTGGATCGGGCGCTGGCCGAGCACGCCTTCGACCTCATCCTCGTCGACGTGAAGATGCCCGAGGCCTTCGGCGACGACGTCCTCGATTTTCTGCGCGTTCAGCGGAAGGTTCGGTCAAAGCTCGTCCTCTACTCCGACCTGCCCGAGAACGAGCTTGCGGAAAAAGCGCGCAGCTGTGCTGCGGACGGCTACATCTGCAAGGCCAGAGGCCTGGAGAGCGCGGTGGCGGACGTGGTCCGGATGCTCGGCGCATCTGCTCCGTCGGCTCAATCCGCGCTCCGCCCGACCAAGCGCCATGGCGAGAAACAGCGAATCCTGGTGGTCGACGACGGCGGAGCGAGGGCCCGGCGCCTGGAGCAAAAGCTGTCCTCGGCGAGCTTCGAGGTCGCTGAGGCAGACAGCACGGACAGAGCAACGAAGTTGATTCTGCGGAAACGGGCCCGTCCAGATCTCGTGGTGATCGACGTCAAGGCGGCCGGCGTCAACGCCGAGGAGCTCTGCCGGTTCATCAAAGGCAATCCCCTCTTCGCGGAGATCAAGGTGATCCTCTGTTCCAAAGAAGGCGCGGATGAGCTGAAGCTGATCTGCCAGGAGTTGGGGGCCGACGGATACGTTGCGCAGGAAGCAATGCTCGAGCAACGCGTCGCGGACGAGCTCAGGTAACCCATCACCTGCCCTGCACGACTGTCCGAAAATAGGACAGTCCGCTAACCGTTGAAAGTTCAATGATTTTTCACCCGCAGTCGCCTGATCCCCGGGAGCTTCGCGTTGCGATGCTCCCGAATGTAAATGTGCTTTACATTCCGCGGTACAGGTTCGGGCTGATTTCCCTTGTCAGTGTGGGTGGTTGACGCAGGGGACACCTTGGAGACCTCTGGCCTGCTTCTTGTAATTGATGCGCGCCAGTAGAGCGAATAACGCTCATCTTCAGAGGCTGGAATAGGTCTGGCCTCAAATGGGACTCCGACCTTCCCCCCGGGCCGAAGTCCCATTTCTTTTTTGATCACCAGCTCAGACCGCCAGAAGCCGCCGAGCGTTATTCCAGCCGGCGCCATCGGAAATTTGTCCCACGTTTCGACCCAGATGGCCCGTTTGTGGGAAAGGATTCCCTGCGCAGGGAATCCTTTCTAGCGTTCTTTCCGACATCGAGCGACTCGGGCTCAAGCGGCGGGTTTCGCGGGCACGTCCGGCCCGGTCGGTTGCTTCGCGGCCTTCGCTTCGATGACCTTCGCGTATTCCAGGCTCACCGCGTGCCCCTTCACGCAGTTGCGCGCGCCTTCCTTGCCCTCCTTCTGCAGCTGGCGGAGCAGGACCTGGCAACACTCGGGAAAGGTTGAGAACGTCAAATTGGGCATGGCACCAGTGTACCCGAGAGTGCCGGGAAACGATCAGGCATCAAACGCTTTCCTCTCCTGAAGCCCTCGAGCGAAGTTGCCGATGACGAGCCAGGGCGCGACCTTGCGAAATCTCGACAGCATGGCTTCGACGCCGATCGGTTCGCCCCCAACTCCCGTTCCGTGAGCCACTTCAACGTATTGGAGCGGATCGATGCACAGGTTCCGCGTCTGAACCTGATCGATGTGGTATCGCCGAATCAGCTTCTCCAGGACGCTGACCTCGCCCGCGCGATCCGTCACCCCCGGCAAGAGTAGGAGGTTTATCGCCACATAGGCCCCGCGTTCGCGGGCGAGAGCAATCGAGGCTTCAACCGCGTCCCAACCATACCCGACCGGACAGTAATAGGCCTCGTACAGGCTCGGGCTGGCGGAGTTGAGCGAGATGCGCACCGAATCCAGTCCGGCGTCGAAAAGCGCTTCCAGGGCGCGCGGAAAGCTGCCGTTCGTGTTGATGTTGATCGAGCCACTCGTGGTCCGCCGGCGGATGGAAGCGATCGCTTCGGCGATGGCGCGGTACCGGGTCAGCGGCTCCCCCTCGCACCCCTGACCGAAGCTGATCATGCTCCTGCCCCGGGCGTTCGAAAGGTGAAAGGCGCCGATCTCGGCCATCTCCTCGGCCGAGGGCCCGTCGCTCATCCGCGAATGAGAAGCGGGAGGACCGCCAGCCGGTTGCTCGGAGATGCACCCCACGCAGCGGGCATTGCAGGAAACCGAAGCGGGGATCGCCCCCTCGTCCCGAACGAAAAAGATGTTCTGGCTGGTGAAGCATCGGTACGAGCGCGCGCAGACCTCAAGCTGGGCCAACACCCGATTTTCAGGGAAGCGTTTCCGGTGGAGCGCGATCAGCGGCTCCAGCCGTGGGCCGGAGAATCGGCTGGGGTTCCAGTGCTTTCGGCGATCGGTGTGCACGGCCCAGACGACCGGGCCGCGCTCGGTCCAACCCGCGGCGCTGTAGGCCCACTGCGGCAGGACGGGGCCGCCTGCTTTGACCTCGCCGGGAAGAAGCGTCCGCGTGTAGCCGGGCGGAAGCAAAGCGCCCACGGCGCTGGGGGTAAACGACTTTCCGCCGACGGTGACCTTATCCACCAACTCCAGCTTCGCCGATTTCGGGTCCCATCCGACCGGGAGGCGCCCCGGCAGGTGGACGAGCTGAGCATTCTCGGGGAGCTTGATGAACCTCTCCGTGGGAGCCAGCAGTTGCTCGCCGCTGCGCACGCTGGCGAGCAGCTCGGGGTGCTCCATCACCTCGCCCCGGGGTGAGGCGAACAACAGCTTGGGAAGGGACATCGCGCGCGCTAGATACCACGTCCCGCCCTCCGGCGGCGACGATCGCCTCTGCATCGACCGCTGCTTGATTGTTTCGGAATATTCCCGGCGCGCTTCTCGTCTGGCCCTCGTGCTTCAGCCCCGATAGAAGGGGCAGGGTCGGACTCACGTTGACGGTGGAAGTGGGATCGGCCAGACTTTAGCCGCCTGGGGAACACGCATCGATGTTGAACCTTCATCAATCGAGTCGAATCAAGCAGGAATTCGAGGCCTTGGCACTGGCGCACCTCGATCCGCTCTACTCCGCAGCGCTGCGCCTGACCAAGAACGAACGCGATGCCGAGGACCTGGTCCAAGACACATGCATGCGGGCGTACCGCTTCTTCGACAAGTTCGAGCGGGGAACCAACATCAAGGCGTGGCTCTTCAAGATCCTCACCAACACGTTCATCAACCGCTATCGCCGTCGGGTGAAGGAGCGGAGCGTGGTCGAGGGGATCGAGCGCGACGCGGTCCATGAGCGCTTCGTCAGCCGGGACGCAACCGATGTCGCCGCCAATCCGGAGCAGTATTTTTTCGATCGCCTCCTTTCGGACGATGTCCTCCGGGCGATTGACGGTCTTCCGATCGATTTCCGGCTTGTCGTCATCCTCGCGGACCTCCAGGAGTTTTCCTACAAGGAAATCGCCGAGATCTTAGAATGCCCGGTGGGAACGGTGATGAGCCGCCTCTTCCGCGGCCGAAAACTGCTTCAAAAAACTCTCCGGGATTATGCGCAGGGCCAGGGTGTTTTCAAACCGGACGAATCGTCGAGCGCGCCGGTAGATTTGACGGAATACCGTCAAAGGATAAAGACCGGATAGCGCGGCTCAGACGATCAGTTCGGAGGTTGAGGCGTGGCGATAAGGTCCGGAGACGTTTCGCGCATCATCACCTGTGCCGAGCTGGAAGCCTTCCTGTACGCCTACCTGGATGGCGAGTTCGAATCGAGCGAAAAGCTCGAGTTCGAGCGACACCTGGCCGAATGCTCGCGTTGCGCCCACAAGGTCCATCTGGAATCCATCTTTCAGGAGAATCTTCACCGGCGCGCGCGGGAGCACGCCAACGGGCCTGGGGCGCGCGCCCCGGAAGGTCTCCGGCGCACTATCCACACCCGGCTTCGTCACGAGCAGCAGCGCGCCGCGTTGCGCGGTTGGGTTCGAGCGGGCGCGGCCGCGGCGGTGATTGCAGCCGCCGGCGGAGCGTATATTTTCAGCCGCCCCGGAACGCGCGGGATGTACGTCGAGGCGGCCGCCCTGCGCCACGCGAAATCCCTTCCATTTGAGATTCAGCGCGATGCCCCGGAGTACCTGGAGGCCTGGTTCGAGGGCAAGCTCGAGCACAGTGTCCATGTTCCCACCTTTCCAAACACCACCCTTGCCGGCGCCCGGCTCTCGAACGTCAAGGACAAGCAGGCGGCCTACATCGGCTATCAGGCCCAGGGCGATGGGACCCGTCCGCGGCGGATAGGGTTATTCGTCTTCCGTGACTCGGACCGCGAAGTGGAAGCCGCGCCCCTTCCCTCGGTCGAGCTGGGCACCAGTCACGGATACAACGTCGCGATCTGGAGAGACAAGGAGATCGTCTACGAGCTGGTCAGCGATCTCGACGAGAACGACATCAAGCAGATGCTGTCCGATCGGTCCGCCCCTCGGCGAAGGCCGGTGGTGAACGACCCGCGTCCCGCAAGTGCGACATCTCCGCCTCTTCCGCAGCCTGGCCTCGTTCAACCGGCCTCGCTACAGCACTAGCAGGGTGTTGAAAAACGTCGCGAGCAAGGCCAGATGCGAGGCGCGGTGGAACCTGGCGCGCGGAGCGTACGAGGCGCTACGTGAGCACGCCAGGGGGACCGCAACGAAGCAGGTGGGCTGCGCAGCAGTTTTTCAACACCCGGCTAGCCCTTGATGCGTTGACGGGATCCTTAAGGTCCCGCTAGCCTCTGGCTTATCCTTCTACGTTCTTCAACGCGGACGCAGGCCTAGGGTAATGCCCAACAAAATCCTGATTGTCGAAAACGATCGCGGGCTTTCCCGCGAGATGAAAGCCGAGCTTGAGGGTAGAGGTTTTGACGTCGATGAGACGGCGGACGGCAAGAAGAGCATCGATCTCATCCGTAAGAGCCGCCCCGATCTGGTGATTCTGTCGGTCGAGCTCGCCGCCGGTCAAAGCGGCTACATCATCTGCGGAAAGCTGAAGAAGGATGACGAGCTGAGCGCAATTCCGGTGGTGATTGTGGGAAGCCCGGAAGGCTTCGCCCAGCACAGCAAGCTCAAGACCCGCGCCGACGAATACGTTCCCAAACCGGTCGATCTCCAGCTCCTGGTCGAGAAGGTAGGAGCTTTGGTGGGAATGCCGGAGGCCGGCGAAGCGGATGACAGTCTGACGATGGACGACGTCGTGGAAACCGACGAGGAGCTGCCGGTCGAGGAGATCTCGCTCGACGATGCGACGTTCGAAGGCGATCCCGAGCTGGACATGCTCGATCAGGCCTTCGCCGCGAGCACCTCTCAGTCCGGCGAGGAGTCAGGTTCGAGCCAAGAGGGGCATTCGGCACACGAAGCGGAGGAAAGCGAGTCGCCTCCATCGCTCCCCAACGGGGCAAGTGCCAGCGACGACGACGCGGCCCTCGACGCCCTGGAGTCGGACGCCTTGACCGAGCCCGCCCCATCCGACGGGCCGGCGGAGAATCATTTCGAAGCGGTCAGGCCGGGGAATGCAGAGATGGAGATCCGGTCTCTGCGCGCCCAGCTCGCGGCGCTTCAGCGCTCGTTGGCCGAAGCTCAGAGCCGACAAAACGACGCCGAGGAGCGCGTCCGCGAGCTCGAGGCGCAACTGCAAAGCACCGGCGCCGAGCTTGCCGCGGTCGCCTCGACCGGGGCGAAGGGCGACAAGGAGTTCTTTGCCCTTCGCGAGGCTCTCAACCGGAAGGGCAAGGAAGTCCTCCTGCTCAGCACTGGCCTCAAGGACAAGGAAACCGAGATGGTCGAGCTGCGCGACCATGAGGTCGAGCTCGAGCAGCAGCTCTCCGAGGCCTCGGTCGAGCTTGCCCGGCGCGAGGCGCAGATCAAGGCGCTCAACACCAGGACCGAGCAGCTCGCCGGCGAACGGAAGAAGCTTCAGGAGGATCTGAACGAGACCCGCAACCGCCTCCAGGCGCGCGAGTCCGAGGCGGAGGAGCTCCGCTCGCACGTCAACCAGGTCGACGAGACCATGCGCCATTCTCAATCCGAGTCAGCCGGGCTGCGCAACCAGTTCGAGGCGCTGCAGTCGGCGATGAACGCCGCCCATCGCGAGGCCCAGCACACCCAGACCCGCCTCTCGGGCGAGGCCGACTCCCTCCGGGCCCAGCTGGCGGAGCTGGAGCAGAACGCGGCCAAGCAGGAAGACCGGATGGCCAAGCTGTTCCAGAAGCTCAGGGCTCACGAGAAAGTTCGCGAGAAGACCAAGAAGGCGCTGTCGATCGCGCTTCAGCTGCTCGAAGAGCAAAGCGCCGCGGAAGAGGACGAGCCGGCCGCCGCCTGAAACTCTTTCGATCGCGACGCGGGTCTTCCCTCGCCCACCGCGCCGCAGAAGAGAGCTTGCCGGCAGTGGCCCACCCGTGGCGCCGGGTCAGCTCTCGCGCTTGGGCGCGTCCTTCTTGTCGATCATCTTCTTGGCGGCCTGCTGGATGCTGGAGGGAACGTTCCGGTCGCGAGAAAGCTCCTTCACCTCGCTTTCGCGCAGGGCATTCAGGAACCGCAACGAGATGGCGAGCGGGGTCTTCGGATTCTTCACCAGGGCGAGCTTGACCGCGTACGCCTTGGTCCATTCGCGGTTGCCGTAGATGACCCGGAGCACCTCGTCCAGAGTCGCCCGATTGCTGGCCACCCGGAGCACCTCGCCATCGGTGATTCGCGGGCTTCGGATCACCGCCACCGCGACCAGCTTGTTGTTGTCGCGGATCAGCAACGAGCGGGCTTCCCGGTTGCCCACAGTGGCGAGCTTGATTTTCTCGGTGATGCTCATCTTCATCACCCGCTGAGACAGGGTCAGCCGCTTCCCTTCTTCCATCGGCGGGGCCGTTTCGTCGGCGAGCTCGAGGTACTCCCTCATGATCTCGGCCGCGGTGGGTCCCCGGTCGACCGGCTTGGAGAGCGCCTCCGGACCAAAAACGCGGAGTCGGGCGTCCTGGATCTGCTGGACGTCATCGAGCACTACCCCGCTGCGCACCGCGAAATCACAGACCCCATCGATCATCGCCTTCGACGTGCTGCGGTTGCGGCAGAGCTGCCGGATGATGTCCTCGTGCCGCAAAACCCGCAGCTGATTCTGGGCGACGATTTCCGCGATCTTCGCGCTGCACGTGCTGGCCACCTTCGCCACCGCCTCATCCGGCGTGCTCGCGTTGAGAATGACCATCTGCGCATACGCCTCGTTCTGGCCGACGAGGTCGAGGAAGTGGGCGAGGACGGGGGGCTTGGTGGACTCGTCCCGCAGGGCGGGAGCCAGAATCCGGTCGGGCAGCGCGCCGGCGGTCTTCGCCGACATCTCACGAACGCCTGCATCCGCATCAAAGGAGAGCATGAACAGGGCCGCGAGCATTTCCGACGGTGCGAGGGGGATCAGCGCCTTAGCGGCCATCAGGCGGATCGGCACCGGGGAGGACGGGTCCACATGCTTGCGCATGTTGGGAGGGAGGACCTCAGGGGTGATCGGACAGCGGGGGGGCTCGACCGGGGGATCCGCTGGTGCAGCGGCTTCAGTCACGCGCCGTGATTCCTTCCGTGGATGATCCGCAAACCTTCCAGGGTCAGAAACTCATCGACTTCGCGGATCGCCTTCGACTCCGCAGCCACCAGGGGCGCCAATCCACCGGTGGCGATCACCTTCACCGCACCGAGCTCGTTGGACATTCGCTCGCAGATTCCATCGACGAGGCCCACGTATCCAAACAGCAGGCCCGACTGGATGGAGTGTACCGTGTTCTTTCCGATGATGTGAGGCGGCTTGACGAACTCGACCCGGGGCAGCTTCGAGGCGTTCTTGAACAAGGCCTCCATGGAAATGGCGATGCCCGGGCAGATCGCGCCGCCGAGGTATTCCCCCCGCGCGCTCACCGCGTCGAATGTGGTCGCCGTCCCGAAATCGACCACCACCAGCGCTTCGCGGTGCTTGTCGTAGGCGGCCACCGCGTTGACGATGCGGTCGGCGCCGACCTCCCGCGGATTGTCGCAGAGGATGGGCATTCCGGTCTTGATCCCCGGACCCACGAACATCGGTTTACAGCGAAAATACCGCTCGCCCATCCGCTCGATCGCGAACTGCAGAGGCGGAACCACATTGGAAACGGCAATCGCACCGATCCCGCTTGCCTCGATCCCGGCCAGGGCGAACAGCTGGCGCAAGAGAATGCCGTACTCGTCATGCGTCCGGCGCGCATCGGTCTCCAGGCGCCAGTGCTCGAGGAGCCTCTTGCCCTCGAATACCCCGATCACGCTATTGGTGTTTCCAACGTCAATCGCGAGCAGCATTGGCGGTACTCTAATCCGACTGAGGCCGGCGGCGAACCTGCTCCACGTCCCCGGCGAGGACCCGCTGCCTGCCGCGGTCGGCGGTCTGGATCACCAGCGCGCCGGTCTCGTCGATGTCTTCCGCCTTGCCGACCAGCTGGTCGTCTCCCGTTCTCACGGTGACCTCCTCGCCGAGCATCACGCAGTGCTGCCGCCAGGCCTCGCGGACCTTGGCGAAACCCTCCTCGGCGTGAAGCTCGAGCCACGCCTCCAGGCGCGCCCAGAGATCGGCGGCAAATTGCGCCCGGCGAACGTTGGCGCCGATCGCCTCTGCCACCGAGGTCGCCTTGAGCGCGATGTCCGCGGGAAGCAGCGACGGGGGCGCGTTGAGGTTGAAACCCATTCCGAGGATGGCGAAGTGGATCCGGTCGGGATCGGAGGAGAGCTCGGTGAGAATCCCTCCGACCTTCTTGCCGCCGATCATCAGATCGTTGGGCCACTTGATCCCCGCCGGAGCGCCCAGCCCACGCAACGCCTCCGCCGCGGCCACCGCCGCCACCAGGGTGATCTCCGGCGCGCGCTGAGGGGCGAGATCGGGCCGCAGAATCACCGAGAAGTATAGGTTCAGCCCCGCGGGAGAAATCCAGGATCGACCTCGACGCCCTCTCCCCTCGGTCTGCTCCTCGGCGATGACCACTTCTCCGTGCGCGGCGCCCTCGTTGGCCATGCGAAAGGCGACCGCGTTGGTGGAGGTGACGCTTTCCCGGTAGTGGATGAGCCGGCCCACGTCGCGGGTGGTCAAGAGAGGAGCTATCTCCAGCGGGGTGATTCGGTCCGGCACCTCCACCAGCCGATAACCACGGGCGGGAACCGCGTCGATCCGATAGCCCTTCTGCCGCAGGGATTCGACGTACTTCCAGACCGCGGTGCGCGACAGGCCGAGCTTGTCCGAGAGCGCTTCGCCGGAAATGAAATCGTCCGCGCCATCGGCGAGAAACGCGAGGATGAGCTCTTCGTTTGTCTGTTGAAGCGGCTCGTTCGGCAACGCCGGTCACCTCGTCGGAAGCGTCGCCAAGAGTACGGGCCCGCCCCGGTCGGGTCAACGATACCCCGCCCCAGGCGGCGCTTAAGGGCCTCGGGCGGCGCGCGGCCTGACCGTGTACTGCTTGAGCTCGAAGACGCTCTGGGGGACCCGTTTGCCGCCGGATTCCAGGGTGAGCTCGATCCGCACGATCCCCACCGCCGGGGCGAAGGTCAGCTCGTTGACGAGCGTTCTCTGCTCGTCCTTGCGGTTGCGCGACTCGACCCGGATGCAATTCTCGAACGTCCCCGCCGGCACGCGGCAGGGAGCACCCAGCTCGGCGATCCGGTAATGCTCGATCGAGGATGCGGACACGACATTGGTCCAGGCGCTCCCCACCTGAATCGGATCGCGCAGCAGATAGCGCTTCTGATCCCGCACCCCCAGGCCGTCCACCGTGAGTTGCGCTCCCTCGTTGTCGACGTAGTAGCCGTCGCGAACGGCGACGATCTCCACGCTGCGCTCTCGCCGATCGCCGAGAAAATTGGTGTCGTAGGTCCAACGGTTCCCCACCGCCAGCGGATAGTAGTCCTGGGCGGAAACGACCGGCGGGGCCGGAGGCCGAGCTTGAGTTGCGCAGGCGAGGACGCCCAGGGCGAAGAAAAGAGGGACCGTCCTTTTCATTGCGAACCTCGAGGGGGTTGCCGGTTGGTTTTGGAATCCGCGCGCCCCGCGGATCGGGTCTTCGCCCGCAGCTCGTCCAGGGCCTTCTGCGCCGCCGCCCTCACCGCTGGCTGATCGTGTCCCTCGGCGACGGTGTAGAGGTACGCCTCGGCTTCGTCGCCGCCGATCTCGCCCAGGGCGAAGATGATCTCGCGAACGAAGCTCGGGTCCTTGCCCTTGGCGAGGTC